>Ga0256407_10000022_pt1 | contig 363317 bp, 433 predicted proteins | sample RumenRJG_04DNA_FD_193489 | JGI IMG/M metagenome (GOLD analysis project Ga0256407, IMG submission 193489) | Bovine rumen microbial communities from Lethbridge, Alberta, Canada - RJG_04 | ecosystem: Host-associated > Mammals > Digestive system > Stomach > Rumen | place: Canada: Alberta... | reverse complement strand
CTTTTGCGTGATTTGAGCGCAAGGTTGCCTTATGGAGTAAAATGTCAAACAAAAAATGGCATAGGCACATTGATTAGTGTTGAATATTCGTTCGGAGAGAATCTTGTCTATGTTGATTTTGGCCGTTCAGAAGCAGAAGAATATGATTTGAACGATGGCGATACAGTAAAGCCTTATCTTCGTCCAATGTCTTCTATGACTGAGGAAGAGAAAGAAGAGATGGCTAAAATGTCAACATTAATAAACTCTATTACATTGGTTAAAGAACTTGGAGATTGGCTTAACGCTCATTACCTTGATTACCGTGGACTTATACCTATGGGTTTAGCATTAGAAGCACCAGAGGATATGTATAAAACTGATTAAGTTATGGATATAATTAAAACGCTTGGTGATTTTCGAAGATTAACCAAAGATTTGGATGACGATTTTTCTATTGAATTTCGCATAAGAACAAGGGTTTCTGATGAAGAATTAAAAAACAGAAGGTATCCTTATCCTTATGACACTGAATACTTTGATGGGTTTGAGTTCGATGATATTGGCCATAGTGATAAAGTGATATGCTTTGGAGTTACGTTGGAAGCACCTAAAGATATGTATAAAACTAAATAGAGTATGACAAGAGAAGAAGCAATAAATCTGGTTAAACAAGTATTACCTTGCTTGAATATTGATGAAAAAATTCGAGAAGGTTTTGAAACTCTTATTCCTGAACTCAAGGAGAGCGAGGACGAGAGGATGCTTAGAGAAATTAAAAGGTACCTTAAAGAACAAGGTGATAAACCAACTGGATTGCCAAATGGTACTGTTGCTGTATCCGATATGATTGCTTGGCTCGAAAAAAATAAAGAGCAGAAGCCAGCAGAGTGGGACGAAGACACTAAAACCAATCTTGATAGAGCTTTGCAAATCATTAAGAAAGCAAAAGGTACACTCCAAGGTTATCAATCTGACGATGGTATCTATGAGTGTGATAAGGCAATTGAATGTCTTGAGCATTTTCTTTATAGAGGTCTTGAAACAGAGAAGTCAGTAGAGTGGAGTAAAAACGATACTGTCTTTCTTAATGAAATTACAGACTTTTTTGAAAACAAAACAGTTAGACTCCAGCACGAGCTAGACATGTATGCACATTGGTTAAAATCCCTTCCTGAAAGATTTATTCTCCAACCAAAACAAGAGTGGAGCGATGAAGATAAGAAATTGATAGACGATGTAATTAACAGTCTGTGTTGTTATCAGAATACCCTGTCGGATTATCAAAAAGAAATCGTTGGTGAAGAAATACGAAAACTCAAATTACTCAAGCCACAGCTAAAGCAAGAGTGGAGCGAGGAGGATGAAAAGTGTATCAAAGACATTATTGATTGCCTTAAATATCTTGAGATGAAGGACACAGAACGACAATATAACGGAGACCGAATTGTCAATCCAAGACGTTATGCAGATATGATTGCTAAACTCAAATCCCTCCGTCCTCAATCAAAGCAAGAATGGAGCGATGAGGATAAAGGCTTATTGCTTAAGTGTATTTCAGCACTTCAGAATAGTGGCAATTGGTTTCTTGCGGATAAACTCTCATCCCTCTGTCCCCAGCCTTCATGGAAGCCCACAGAGGAGCAAATGAGGGCATTGGATAAGGCAATCCCTTTGTGTCTGGGAGTGGTTGGGCGTAATGAAATTGCGCCTCTGGAATCTCTCTACGAACAACTCAAGAAACTACAGAGTTAAAAAGTGGGAAAGATGAGAATGGTTGAAGAACTTACGAAATCGGTTTAGAAAAAGTAAAAAAATGTACTGAAATTTTGATTTTGGCACATTTTTTGCTAATAGTAAAGTCAAAATAAAAATCATAAGTTATGACACAAGAAAAAAAACAGCTCCTTTTGAAAGACCTTAGTGCAAGGTTGCCTTATAAACCACACGTTTACATTAAAAACGGAAAAGTATATTATGTAGATATTGTACTGAACGGAACATATATTCACGACTGGATGACAGTTCCATCATGTCAAAACATAACCATTAAACCCTATCTCCGTCCAATGTCAAGTATGACGGAAGAGGAAGAAGCGGAATACTATGCGCTAAACGCGTATGAAGGTGTGTTTCCTCACAACGAAGATGCACTTGACTATGTTCTTGAACATCATTTTGATTTTCGTGGTTTGATTGAAAAGGGTCTTGCTCTTGAAGCCCCTGAAGAAATGTATAATAAAAATTAAAACTAAAAATTCAACAATTATGTTTTCAAGTGAACAGATATTTGAGATATCAGGTGATATGAGTCAACTCGAAAAGGCTATTAAATTTGCCATTAGTATGTTCGGCAGCAAGTGTGAGTCCTATCAAATTTCGGAGGATGGTAAATACTGTCTTGGATGGATGGTAAAAGACGGATGGAAACCATTTCCCTTTGATTTTGACGCTCACATAATCTCAAAAATAATTGAGCAGCACCTGAATAAGCAGGATTACGGCGAAAGTTCCTATGATTATTTCGATGGTAGCACGGAGAAAGGGTTTCTCATGAAAAGTATCAACTCCGAAGGGGAGAACGGAATAGAACGACCGTTTTATGGTATTATCAGTATTGAACCTTTTTGGAATTTTTATGCAAAATAATATGATTACAGAAGATTATGTAAGTTTTGAGACTGCCAAACTCCTGAAAGAGAAGGGGTTTGATGAAAACACACCGGTCAATTATTTTGTGGGTGATGACAAACCTCGTGGATGTGCAGTAGGTGAAATGATTTACCATAAAAGACTAGAAGAAGATACACACCTTATTGCTTGCCCAACTCTCCAAATAGCTATGAAGTGGCTGAGGGAAGTACACCATTTGTTTATTGGATGTGAACCAAGATTAAGTTTTACAGATTTCTACTGGATAACAGCTAATATATACAGAGTTAGAAAAAAGAACAGTTTATATCATGCCGAACCTGTAGATGACTATCACTGCGTGGCTTGCTGCGATAGTGATTCTTTTGAGGGTGCTTGTGAAGCGGCAATTAAATATTGTTTGGAAAGTTTAATTTGATTATGATTACAGAAGATTACGTAAGTTTTGAAACAGCAAAACTATTGAAAGAGAAAGGATTTGATGTCTGGGGTGATGGTTCTTATGATTCTGGAATTGAAATTTATAAAGAATATTCTCCAAGTGGTTTATTAAATTCTTGTGCCACTTCCAAACCACATCCTAAAGGATATCCTGCTCCTACTTTTCAAATGGCAATGAAATGGCTAAGGGAAGTACATAAACTTTGTATCACTATTATCCCTAAAGTAACAGATGATGACGGTTCTGGTGGATGCTTATGGGAGTGGGTTGCTACATATCTTTTAGTTCCACAAAGTGTTTCATTGGAACTTTTTGAATCTTACGAAGAAGCATGTGAAGCGGCTATTAAATATTGTTTAGAGAATCTTTTAAAAAAATAGTGAAAATGACTAAAAATAACATACCGAATGTTTATAAAGTAGAAGGAAATATTATTTATTCAGATACTCACATGTTAACATGGGGTCCATTCTATTATCATTCATCTAAAAATGCAAAAAACGAAATGGAGATAATATTAAATGACATTGTAAGTTGGTGCAATCTGTTTGACCCATCATTAGAAATCAAAGCAGAAAACATTAAGAGAGTATCAGATGGAAAACAACTCACATTCAACATTGATGCTTGGAAAGATGAGTACACCATTCAAAATTGTGACGGAATAATAACGATGGAAAAAATAAAATTTGAAGACTTATGACAACAGAACAAAAAGAAAGTAAGAACACATTTGACTATTTTTCATTCCACAAAGAAGTTGCTAAAGAACTTTATTTGGCAGCATTAAGTAGTCCTGATTTCAAACTTGAAAATTTGGAAGCGACAACTAGCCTATGTATTAAATTAGCCAACAATTTAGTTGATAATTTAAAAAATAACACAAAAACATTTGGATATTAAAAAAGTTATATATACATTTGCAATGTAACCAAGATAGCTCAATCGGTAGAGCACAGTACAGTGGTTTTTAGTTTAAAAACTTGCAGCAATGATTAATGCCTTTTAAGCCTGGGGTTAGAGGTTCGAGTCCTCTTCTTGGTTCGATTTTTTTAATTTAAAATATTTTTAGTTATGAGAAATTTGGATATGACAAACATTAAGATGTCAGTTGTTGACACGAAGTATTATTTTAACGGTGATAATGTCACTTGTGAGGTTGTCGCTGAACTTAAGGCACCTGAAACCCTTTATCGTAGGCTTTTTGATTATTGGGCTACACCATTAACAGTAAAAGCAACCGCAAAGTGTCATCCAGATGACAAGTATTCAGTCGCAAAGGGTAAGAAAATTGCTCAGGCAAAGGCTGAGGGTAAGGCTTATATTCAGATGAAAAACCTTATTCTAAGAAAGTGGGACATGCTTCTTGATGACATTGAGGCTCTTGCGCCAGTTAAGGACAAGTTTGTTGATAAGGCTATAAGGTGTGATGAACACAATAAGTCTTATATTAGCAGAATTACTGATGACAACACCTTCTAAAGAAAAAAATCCTGATGTTTTCGCTGATTGGACAGTGGAAGAAATACTACAACATATGCCACTGTCAGTGGTCAAAACAAACGGTGACGATAAACAACATTACGAACTCTCACTTTTTAGAAATTGTGATGGTATTTGGTTTGTGCAGTACGAAGTGTTTGGAAACGAGATTCTCAGACAACATAATAATGCTGACATGAAAACCGCTTTGTTTGAACTTTGGCAAGATGTCTATTACATGGAAAGGAACGGTTTAATTATATTTAATTATTTTTAGATGACAACTTTTTTTATTATTTTTTGGATACTTGGCATTATATTGGTAGGTTATTTGTGTTTTGACGAGTTAACCACCTATGATTGGAAAACAAAATGGTGGAAACCAACATCAGCACTGTTGTTTTCGTGGTTCACAATTTTTGTCTATGCTTACATGGCTAAAACAGAAAAAAAAGAGAACACTGACACTAAACCTTCGATAGAAAATTTGGAATGTGCTTGGATTGATACTGACATCGCTTTCCCTCAGACTGATGGCATATATTTTGTGAGAACAATTGATGATGCGGAAGGTATCGCCTCATATGTAAAAGAAGAAAACAAAGATGTTTTCGATGTTCTATGGGCTACTTATGGTAGTAACAATGATGAACCAACGGTTAAATATTGGCTAAAATATAACTAAAATTAAATATTATGCAAAGAATTATTGGCTATCTTGAAGGTCAACTTAAAGTGCTTGAGAAATGTGATAATCAATATGATGAAATTAAAGCCGAAACAATAAAAGAAATTTTGGCATATATAAAAAAATTAGATTAATTTTAAAACTCTGGCACGGTTTTTGAAATATAGAAACAAAGAAATTTAACAGCAAAAAAAAAAATATAAAGTTTAACCAAAAAAATTTCTGATTATGGAGAAGATGAATAGTTTTGTTAAGGCAAATTTGCTTGCCCCTGGTGCTAATGGTACTATGACTGAGAACGGTGCGGTTTCATACGCAACGGCAGGTTCCGCTTTGCTTGACCAATTTGCTCATGCAGGTACTGCAAGAGGTAGGAATGTTGGTGAGGTGTGGAACGAACAGGCAACCCTTTGGGGTGAAGACCCTGTTACCGCACTTAGGTTCCCATTTTACCTTAGGATGATTACCAGACAGATTAATGTCATTAATGGGTCTAAAACCGAAAAGGTACAGAGGGGTCAAGGCGCAAAAGATGAGTCTTTTAAGAGACTCCTTTGGATTGCGAGGTACCATGCTGACGAATTTTACAGGAACCTTTGGCTTGTGCCTGTGGTGGGTTCTTGGAAGGACTTGTGGGTTCTTTTGAGTATGGACGATTCCTTGGATAAGGAAAAGTTTTTCGATGTTCTTGCTATGGGTATCAATGACCCTAACCATAAGGACTTGGTGAAGAAGTACCTTCCAAGAATCAGGTCTAACAAGGTTTGTACTACTGATTGGGCTAAGAAAACCAATCAACTCGCAAAGGATTTTGCTAAGTATGTCGGTTGGTCACCCAAGGACTATAGGGAGTTTAAATCAACAGGTAAGGCTCATGAGTTTCAGAGAGTTATTTGTGCTAGGGACTATTCCAATATTGATTGGAACACTATTCCTGGCAAGGCACTTCTTAGTCTTGCAAGTGGTAAGTTCCTCTATAACCATGGCCTTAAGGATAGTTACATCAAGTGGCTTAAGGCACAGCCTGTCGCTAAGTTCAATGGTTATCCCTTTGAGTTGGCAATGAAACTGCCTGAGAGTTCATATGCTCTTTCTCATGTTTCAGATGTTGTTAAAATTACTGTTGACAAGCAGTTTGCAGGTCTGATTGAAACAGCATCCAAGGATGATGGTGCTATTAAGGGTAATGTGCTGTGTGCGCTTGACACCAGCGGCTCAATGATGTCACCTATTAGTGGTGGTCCTAACGGACTTTCATCATATGATGTTTGTGTTTCACTTGGAATCTATTTCAGTGAACTTAACAAGGGTGCATTCCATAATGTGGTTGCCATGTTTGATAACACCTCTACTCTTATGACACTTAAGGGTGATAGTTTTACTGATAAGTGGAATCAAATCGTCAATGCAAGAACAGCATGGGGTTCGACAAACTTCCAAAGCCTTATTACCCTTATCTGTAATACAAGGAAAAGCCATCCTGAAATTCCACTTGAGGACTTTCCTCAGACCCTTCTTGTGGTTAGCGATATGCAGTTTAACCCAACTTATTCGTCCAATGGTAAGTCCATTAGTAATTATGAGAAGATGATGGAAATGCTTAGAAAGTACTTCCCTTCGGAATGGGTTGATGATTTCAAGGTTGTGTGGTGGTACTGCGCAGGAAGAAGCGATGCTTCCAAGGATGTACCTGCAACCATGGAACATGGTGGACAGTATCTTGTAAGTGGATTTGATGGTGCTATTGCAAGCCTCATCCTTAATGGTGAGGTGAAGACCGACCCCAACACAGGCAAGAAGGTACAACCTTCTATGGAGGATGTTGTCAATGAAGCATTGACACAGGAAGTACTACTACTTGTACACTAATTAATGATAATGGGATAGTTAATTAACTATCCCATTATTTTTTGTTTTTTTCATGATAAGTTTGTATTTTTGTAACAGAAATAATAAAAAAGAAAAACAATTTTCTGTTTTGTATAACAAACGGCACGATTTTTGTAAAGTATTGTTATAGTTAAAATTATTTTATTGTGAATCACGGATACTGTATAAACTGTTGGTGGTACAAGACTATAAAAGGTAGGTACTGGACACCTACACCAAAAGGTCTTATTGAAAATTTTGGTAATGGCAAATGTTATATGCATAATGGCGGTAATGACCCTGATGTTGATTATAGTTTTGTTGATGGTGACTGTTATTGTCCTGACTACTATAACAGAAAAAAAGGTGACCATGAACAGAAAATGACACTTGAAGAGTGGATTGAAAGTAAATGTAATTAAAATTAAAAATACAATGACAAGAAAAGACTTACAAAAAAAGTATAATATCATTGGAGAAAACAATAATATTGCTCTCTATCGGAAAGCGGGTGAATATACTCACGGAATTGGATATTGTGGAAATATTCAGTTAAAAAACGGTAAAATTGTGTTTGACAATAAAACTTATAATGATGTAGATTCACTTGATAAAGCACTTCGTGAGTGGGAACAATCTCTTGCTTGGCCAGTAGACACTTACAATCCTATGATACGTCATAGAGCCAATTTGGAAAGTAGAATTATATGGTATCTTACCGAAAAACTTGGTTTTAAATATACTATAGATGATAGTTGGGATGTTAAGTACACAAGAACTGTGGGTCCTAACTGTAATATTTCTTTCAGTATTGAAAGACCTCATGACTTAGATAAAGAGACGGTAACTCTAATATCTTATTATGGTGGTACATATTACAGAAGTGAAGTAGAGACCGCTGTTGATGCTATTAATGTAATTTCCACAATTGTTAGGGAAAGTGTTCTTCAAATGTCCTCAGATATGGTTGATTTACTTTCCGTTGTACCTGACACTGAAGTTCCCAATATTGAGGCATATAGAAATTCAAACAAAAATTTCTTGGGGATTGAAAAAATTGACTTTAAAACAAGAATGATTTTTCTTTTGGAAAACGAACTAAAAAAACTGAAAGGTGAATAATTATGACACAAGAAGATAAACAGTTATTGCTCAGAGACCTTTGTGCAAGATTGGCGTTCGGTAGGGTAAAATGTCAAGTAAAAGTAGAATCGTTCAATGAGGAAATGGACGATTATATTGAATTCTTTGATGACGAGATTGTTTTTATCGAGCCCCGTATCTATAATGTTTATCTGTACGAAGAGGGTACCGATGTGGATATTTCGGATATAAAGCCTTATCTCCGTCCAATATCCTCCATGACTGAGGAAGAAAAACAATTAGTAAGATGGTTTAAGAGTGATATAAAGACTCAAGGTGCAATTAATTTATATATGAATAGATATGTTGAATGGTTGGACTCAAGACACTTTGATTGGAGAACTGATGGTAATGGTAAAACATTAATAGAAAAAGGTCTTGCCATTAAAGCACCAGAGGGAATGTATAAAAATGAATAGAATATGGGAAAGTTTGATGGCATTTCGTTCTATGGTCACGAAAATGAAGAGTTACAGAAAGAATATGAAAAAACCTTTTGTAAATTGGCAATAAAAGGAAAACAATTTCAACGCACAGAAGACGGACATTTGATTCTTATGTCCAATGAGGAACGCAATTTGCTGATAACCGATTTAACAGCAAGAATAAATTATGGTGTCATTTGTTTAATAGAACGAGTTGATGATTTCGGAAACGAAACACATCTTCACAATTACAAGCCAAGATTCAAAACAGATGCAAAATACCCGAAGGTTGATTTCGGTTATGAAGACTCGCTTTACGATACAATGGACTACGACCCGTGGTCAATCCATGTATCAGTTGAAGGCTTTGACATGAAAGCCGGTGATGGTCCCATACCAGTAACACTTGAAATATTATCTTGAAAATTTGGTTTAGATATGACAACAAAAGAAGCAATAGAAAGAGTTAGAAGCCGCTTTGACAAATGGGCTTTAGATAACGAAGATTTAACTGCGTTACAAGTGCTTGGCCTCGTAACTGCGGAGAGCGAGGACGAGAGGATAAGGAAAGAAATGATTGACTATTTTAGCCAATACAAGGATGAAGGTATTCGTGGGGTAGATATTACTCCGTGGATTGCCTACCTCGAGAAGCAGAAGCCAGCAGATTTATCTGAAATGATGGTTCATAAAGAACCCTATATCGCCCCTGTTCCCACCCCAATGGTCGCCGATGAGCAGAAGCATATCCTAAAGTTCAAAGTTGGCGATAAGGTTCATTTGGAAGGAGATGATGTTAATATTCTCACAATAACAGGAATAGAAAAAGACAGATACCTTACTGATTGTGCCTACGGCCCAATTCTTTTCGGGGCTGAGGATAATTGGGAGAGAATAGAGCAGAAGCCCGTCAAGCGCATTGACTTTTACGATGAGCTTTACAAACGCTACACAGGGCCGAGAGATATATTGGCATATGTGAATATGTTCGTCAAGAAGTTGGGGTATGTCCCAATTGACATTGACGAGTTGTCAGCGTGCGTTTACTATGTTATCAAGCATAAGGAAGAGGACACCAAGGCAAAGGAGTCAAAACAGAAGACAGCGGAGTGGGGCGAGGAGGAGAGGAAAATATTAGATTCCATAATAGACGATTATGAAAAAGCCTCTAAATCATTCTGTGGTTATGACGGGAAGATTTTGGTTCTAAAAGCTATTCGTGATGGCGAATATAATTTGCCAAAGCAAGAATGGAGCGAAGAGGATAAAAAGATAATTGATACAATTGTTTCTGTTCTTGGTCAGTATATAGACTATAAGGCAGTATCTGGTACTGGTTCTGGATATGCAACACCAAGGTATAGCAAAGAAATTGATTGGCTCAATTCCCTTTCTTTGAATCTTAAAAAGAAGAAAGAGATATGAGCAAATACATTGACGCAGACCTTCTACGAGAAAAGATAGCAGAACAAATGGAGTCACTCCCTCGTGAAGTAGGAAGAGGTGCTGGCACAATTACCTCTAAAGGATATGGTATGATGGAGGCATTTCAAATTGTTTGTTCTATCATCGACTCTCTCCAGCAGGAACAGCCTGATTTCCCGACAACAGATGAGCAGATAAAAGAATTTCTTGCTAACCATCCTAAAATTAAAGTGCCAGAGAAATATAAGAATCCAGATTGGTTGTTTAAGCAGCAAGAGCAGCCAGAGGTGGATTTGGAGGAAGAGGTTAAAAGGTGGAAAAATAAACACGGGGTAGTTGGTATGGATGATTTATGGTTTAAATTCGCCCGCTACTTTTTTGAACTTGGACAATGTAACGTAAGAAAGGAGGAATAATTATGACAAAAGAAGAAAAACAGTTATTGATTAAAGACCTCTGTGCGAGGTTGCCGTATGATGTAAAAGGTAGAGTGTATGCTGAAACCACAAAGGGGGAGTATGATATAAATGGAGACATGATATTTTTTGATTCACCATTTGACGTGACACTGGATGATATCAACACTTCAACAGAAGAAATACATGTGGTTGCTATTGGTAATGAGGATACCGTTGATTTTATAGAAGACCAACAAATTAATGGACAACTATACACCGTAGACGAATTTAAACCTTATCTCCGTCCAATGTCTTCTATGACGGAGGAAGAAAGAAAAGAACTATCTTACTATGAGAATTCAGTACAAATAACAGATTTCTATTATTCACATCATATTGACTGTAGATTTATGATAGAAAAAGGTCTTGCCCTTGAAGCAAAAGAAGGAATGTATAAAACCAAATAGAACATGAAACCAATAACAAAAGAAACAATCGCCAAGTTAAGTGTTCTCCATGATAAAATTAAAAACCATCCGTTTAGGAAATGTTTTGAAAGGATACTTCTTGATGAATATTTTGATTTGTATGATAAGGAATTACTTAACATTATAGGAAGGTATGTATACGATACGTACGAACTAAGTAATAAAGGTATATACCTTTATTATCGTTATATTCGTGATAGGTGGCTTCATTATAAAAGTAAACATTATAAGGATGGTTATTTTCATTACAAGGACACGGCAGAAATATGGGCTAATCCAAATATAGCACTTATAAATGAAGCATTCCACGATTTAAGAGGAATAAAATGGTCACTAAAAAGTAATTGGGACAATGATGTTTATAGACAAAAGTATTTAGGAAAATTCGTTGAGACTACTGAGAAAATGTTGACTATACTTCATGCGCTTGTTAATGGAGTGGAAATCAACGAAATGGACTATCCTAAAGAATACAAGGAAGGGCAAACTCATTATAAGTTTGTAAAGAATCCTTTATATGATAATGACTGGACTCTTGAGAAATACCTACACAAAGAATGGTGGGAAGACAAAGGATATACTGACGAAAATGTTGGTGAAAAACAATATATTAACGAAATACTATAATATGATAACAGAAGATTATGTAAGTTTTGAAATAGCAAAACTCTTAAAGGAAAAAGAATTTGATGAAGCGTGTCATGCATATTATCATGAAGATGATGGAAAGCTTATAGAAAGTTATAGTGCTTATGCCATTAAAAATATGAGTAATCCTTGTTTCTTCGGTAATGGTGCTCCAACTCTTCAAATGGTGATGAAGTGGTTGAGAGAAAAATCTATTTTTATTACTTTAAATATTATAAGTTTTAACCTCAATGATTCACCTGTTTGGTCTTTTGATATATGGCATAATAATAATCATGAATATCGTTCTTCAGATTACTTTGATTCTTATGAACAAGCCTGTGATGCGGCAATTAAGTATTGTTTAGAAAATTTAATTTAGTTATGATAACAGAAGATTACGTTAGTTTTGAAACAGCAAAACTCTTAAAGGAAAAGGGATTTGACGAACCTGTTTTATTTACCATAGACAGAGAAGGTTTTCAGCAGTATCCTAAAAATTTGGAATTTGAATATCTACATAATTCAGAAGTATCTGCTGATGAATATGCATGTCCAACTCTCCAATTGGCAATGAAGTGGCTACGAGAAGTACATAATATTGATATCATAATCACTTCTTCAAAAGATGAAAGTTACAACAAAAGGAAATACACCTATGTGATTGTCAGTAAAAGGTTTACTGGTACTGACAACGTAAAGAGAAACTATGAGGAAGCCTGTGAAGCAGCAATAAAATATTGTTTAGAAAATTTGATTTAGATATGGACAACACAGTAATAACAATGCTTTCAAACAGTTTAATAATTCTTACTGGAGCAATAATGAACTTTATATTTGATAATCCAATAGCAGGATGGATTCTTTTAGGCTTGTTTGGATTTACTTGTATATTTGGAATTATTCTGCATAAGAGATATAAAAAAGATAAGTAATATGACAAGAGAAGAAGCAATAAAGAAAATCAAGGAAGCGATGCCTACTTTATGGAAAGAGACCAAAGAGGCTATCCAAGTACTTGTTCCAGAACTTTGTGAGAACGACAATGAGAGGATAAGGAAAGATATCATAAATTATATAGGTTTTGAAAAGCCTATTGCCCACAAAGATGAAAATAGAATAAAAGAAATGATTACATACCTTGAAAGACTGAAAGAGCAGAATCCTGAGAAGAAGCATGTAGAGTGGAGAGAGGAGGATGTAGAACACGTAAACAGTGTTATTAAAAAGTTAGAGGGAATTTGTCGTAATCAATTTGTCAGCACACGTTTCGCTTATAGTGAAGATATTGATTGGCTCAAATCCCTTCCTTTTAACCTCAAAAAGAAGAATGAGGACGTAGCAAAACTCTGTTCTAATGAGTGGAGTGAGGAGGATGAAGAAACTCTTGCGTGTGCAATTAGTGTCTTTGAGGATTTTGCAGAATGTAAGAATGTATCCGTACCTCCAGCTTCTGCAAAAAGATACCTTAAACGACTCAAATCCCTCCGTCCTCAGCAAAAGAAAGAGTTGACTGAAGAAGAAAAGAATAAGTATGTCTAAAAAATATTTTCAATTTTTCATAGAAAAAAATATATTTTTATTTTTTCATACTATTTATATATAACAATACAAATATATTGATAATTCTCAGAAAAAACAAATAAAATATGAAAGAAATAAAATTAAGTGAATACGCAAAACTTAAATCAATAACTTATAGAACCGCTTGGAGTAGATTTATAAACGGAAAAATAAGTAATGCATATAAAGATGAAACCGGTCATGTGTATGTTAAAATAGAAAACAATAATTCTAATAAAACAATTGTATATGCAAGAGTGTCATCACATGAAAGAAAAAATTCATTAAAAGAGCAACAAGCAAGATTGGAAAATTATGCTAAACTAAACAATCTTGATGTTATTGGCTCATTTAAAGAAATTGCATCAGGTATGAATGACAACAGGCCAATTTTAAACAAAATATTAACACGGGATGACTGGGACATTTTACTTGTCGAAAACAAAGATAGATTAACAAGATTTGGTTTTAATTATATAAAAACTTTGTGTGAAATGAAAGGAAAGAAAATTTTAGTAACAAATGCTACTGAAGATAATAAAGAAGATTTAATGAAAGATTTAATATCAATAATTTATTCTTTTTCTGCCAGAATGTATGGAATGAGAAGAAAAAAAAATAAAGAAGAAATAATTAAATTCATAGAAAGTTAACATGTATTTAGTTGAACAACATATTATTAATAATAAACACTTATTTTATAATGAGTGTGATTATTTATGTTTTCAATCAAAAAACATATATAATCAAGGATTATATAATGTTAGACAATATTTTTTTGAAAATAAAAAATACTTGAATTATTATTCAAACTATGATATAACAAAAAAACAAGAATGTTATTCATATTTACCAACAAAAGTGTTTTGTCAAACACTTAAAATCGTGGACAGAAATTTTAAGTCTTTTTTCGGACTTTTGAAAAACAAAGAAATTGACAATAAAATACCTAAATATCTTGATAAAGTTAACGGTAGATTTATAACAATATTTCCTAAACAAGCGTTGGGTCTAAGAGAATTTAAGAAAACTGGTAGAATACATTTATCTAAAACAAATATTTACATTAACACCAAAATTAAGGATTTTAATTTAATAAAAGAAGTAAGGATAATACCAAAACTTAAACAATATGTAATAGAAATTGTTTATGAATGTGATTGTAAAAAGTTAGAATATAATGGGAATATTGCGGCCATTGATTTAGGGCTTAATAATTTGGCAACCATTACATATAACTGTGGTTATAAACCAGAAATAATCAATGGTAAACCATTAAAAAGTATTAATCAATATTATAATAAAAATAAAGCGAGATTACAATCTCAGTTGAAAAACAATAAAAAAACAAGTAAAAAAATAGATTTACTTACCAATAAAAGGAATAATAAAATTAATGATTATTTACATAAAGCAAGTAAAGAATTAGTGAATCAATTAGTTTCAAAAAATATAACATTGTTAGTTATAGGAAAAAATAAAAATATGAAACAAGACATTAATTTAGGAAAAATAAATAATCAAAATTTTACCCAAATTCCAATTATGAAATTTGCCAACATAATTAAATATAAATGCGAATTAGTCGGTATTGAAGTTATTTTTAATGAGGAATCTTACACCAGTAAATGTTCGTTTTTTGATTGTGAGGATATTTCCAAACATGAGAATTACTGTGGAAAAAGAGTAAAGAGAGGTTTATTTAGAACCGCGACAAACAAATATGTTAACGCTGATGTTAATGGCAGTTATAATATTATGAAAAAAGCAATCCCAAACGCATTTGCGAATGGGATAGAGGGTTTAGGAGTTAACCCATTAGTTTTAACTATAAAGAAATAATTTACTATTTTATTTCATACTCTTTTTTCCTTAAAAATTTTGTTTTTATGTGGGTTTTTCATATTTTTGCATTGATAAAAAAATATAAAGATTTATGGTAACAACAAACAGCATAAAATATCTTATAATACCATGTTATAAGAACAAACCACAGTTATTTTACATCAAACTTTTGGAAACAAAGGAAAACGCGATTGAATACGCTGAAAGTGTTAGGGAACTCCTGACCTCACAGATTAATTCAAGAATAGAGTCAAACGATGAAATCGAAAGTGAACAAAAAACATATGACTTCATGATGTTGCAAGAAAATATCAGCATATTCATTGTGGGTGTTAATGAGGAAGGTAAAGGCAACAAATTCTATAGTATCAAAATCAATCCCAAAAACAATAAAAGAAGTCTTGAGTCCATTAAGATAACAAGCGGTACCGAACTTCCGCAAATAAAAACATTTGACTACATAAAAAAACCAAAAAATATTCCTTTCGAAAACTAACCAATTGATATTGTTTTTACTACATTGATTATAAAAAACCAAAACATTAATTATCAATTTTTTTCCCATTAACTTATTAATAATCAAATAGTGTTTTTATAACTTATTATAAACCAATAAAATAAATAAGTGGAAAAAATTGTAAAAAAATGCAAAAAGCAAAAAATAATATATGCTAATAAATTACGATAAAAACGCCTTTTTTTAGGCGTGTGATAAAAATAAAAACCAAAAAAAATGTTTGTACTATTAATGTCATTGTTGCTTTTGATAGGCGCAATAAAAATACTGTTTGAAGATGATAGAGAAAATACTTAACTTACTAAATGTGCATCCTGATAAGAACCAAAAATATATTCTTTTGTCTTTGTTTTTCTCAGGTTTGATTATAACATATGTACATCCCGCGATTGTAAAAGAAATATATTCAAGTTTACCTGCCGAATGGATTGCTTTTGAATCCTTAGCCTCATCAATCGCAGGTTTAGTGGTCGGAATGTTATGGCAAGGAAAGGTCAGACATCTTGCAACAAGAAATTTCATGATATTCGCCATATCAGAATCTGTTCTTGGATGTCTGCTTGGTTTTTTCCTTGTGTTTGTATATTACAATTTTTCGGTTTTTTCTCAGCGCAATAGATATTGGCTCAGACCACTTTTTGCATTCAGCGCAATATCTGGAACTTAATAATCGTTTTAGTAAAATGAAAATAATGGCAAACAAAAATAGTTTACCTTTTATGTTTTTGAAAAATAAAATAGCAGCAATAAAAAACAGAATATGAACATAGCATTAGTAGCACACGACAGCAGAAAAGATGAACTGTACGAATGGGTGGAATATAACAAACAAAAACTGTTTCCCCATAAATTATATGCCACAGGAACAACGGCGAAAATATTAAGCAATATTGTGGTTAATAACTATTATACTGGTACCGGTGGAATAACACAAGATTGGGTGACAATGCCTTTGTCGGTAAAACCACTTTTGTCAGGACCACTTGGTGGTGACCAACAAATAGGGGCAATGATTGCAGAAGGTAAAATTGATGTCCTTATATTTTTCTGTGATAACCTTATTCAACAAGGCCATCAAAATGATGTGTCAGCATTAACAAGATTGGCATCGTTATATAATATCGCTTTCGCCACAAACAGGACAACCGCCGATATGATTTTGACATCACCGTTGTTTAACAATCCTGACTATCAGAAAATAATTCCAACTTGCATTGAAAACTATAAAAATAGAAATTTGAAATAACATTTTTATAATAAAACTTTTTTTTATATATTTGTAAAAAAATGAGAAATTTTCCGGTCAAAATAGAAGACAAAGAATATTGGATAAGCAGGAGCATGGCGGTAGCCGTGTTTGTGTTTGACCCCATAACACGTTCGTTTCTTGCGGTGAAAAGAGGTGAGGGATGTCCAGATAATGTTGGTAAATGGTGCTGTCCCTGTGGCTATCTTGATTATGATGAAACACTACAAGATGCCGCTTATAGGGAACTCCATGAGGAAACAGGTCTTGAAAAAGAGGATGTGTCACCGTTGAGAATTAACCACATTGACGATAATATCAACAGCAACAGACAAAATGTCACGGTTATTTATGATTGTGTGTATTACCACCTTAAAATAAATCCATTGACAACAAAATATTCGGAACCAAATGAGATTGGAGAAATAAAGTGGATTCCAGCTCCTGACATTGACAAATATCAATGGGCGTTTGACCATGACAAAATAATAAAATCAATTTTATCAGATAAAAACAATTTGTAATGAAAGATATTGATTCACCTTCCCTATGGTCTGTGTTTGGGAAAGAAGGACAACAAAATATTGTTTCTGAAATTGTTCAAACAATAAGTATAAACGGAATCAGTTTTACAATAAAAGAACTTCCACATAACTTTTTTCTTTTTACAAGTTCGTGTTTGAAAGACGATAGTTTTTCCCAAAAACAAACCGAAAACGTATATTTTAAATACTGGTTAAAAAAAACATTAAAAACAATATGAAATATCTTGATTACCCAGGTGGTTGTTTCCGTAATAACAATTATGTGTTTTATCATAGACCGTCTGCGTTACTTGAGGATAGAGGTATGCGCAGAATAAATTATTGCCATTACCCTAATAACCCATTAATAGATGGAATGGATATAATCTTTTATAGCAGGTTTAAATACGACAAATGATACCCTTTGACAGTTTTTATATTAACGACATTTATTTTGATGATGACAATAACGTGTTTTTTGAGAACTACGATATTTTCAATTTCACCACATCATCATATGGATATACCAATATCAAGGAGTTTCATGACAGGTATGATTCCTTCGAAGCCTCAGATACCTTTATTGAAAAAACAAATATAACCCCGTTTAGATATTGGACAGATTAAAAAAGAAAAATAAATATGTCACCATTTGACTCATTTTACATAAATGATAGTGAGGCTTACTGTGTTAAAGGAACACCGGTATTCAATAACCCCAGTGTTTTCCAATATGAAACCGAAGCATATAAATATAATAAAATCACAATTTATCATGATGTATATGACTATTTTGAACCATCGTCTATTTTTAGGGAAAAAACCGGTATAAAAGAAATACGACTTTGGACAGATTAAAAAAAAAATGTTATGATACCTTCTGACTCTTTTTACGTAAGCATTTTCCCTTTAGACTCACTGGATGTTTTCCGAGATACAGCAAAAGCATATACGCATCGGAGAATTAGATATTTTAATAATGTGTACGATTGTTTTAAGTCACCAACCACTTTCAGTGGTAAAACCGGTATAAAAAATTTGAGAATTTGGACTGACTAAAAAGAACGGCACGGTTTTTGTAGATAAGAATAAAAAAAAAAACAAAATATGGATGAAAATAACTTTATTACAATTAAAGGTTATGCGGCAAAACTGAAAAATGGCCACATAAACATATCAACAAAAAAACAAACATATGTTAAATTTGGCGATGAACTCCTTATCTCCACAACATCAGATTTTAATATTGAGGAAAACATATACCCCAACCTTAAATGGGGTGACGAACCCCAGGAAATTGAACTCTATATCAAAAACAAATAACTATGTGTTTCTATATTACTAATACAATAGTCAGAACAGCGACTGAAGATGTTGTTTGCTATAAAATACTCATTAAGACTAATGAGAATACCTATTTCACACCCTACCAAGGAATGAAAGTGAAATTGGGTGAGAGATATGATGTGGAAGAAGGGGATGTAGGAGGTAAAGATATTTTCGCTTTACAACTAAACCATACAGACATGACAGTACATGGTGGTGCGTTTCATTCCTATAAATATAAGAACGCGGCTTTCTTTAACCTTATGGAATCTCCTGATTTGTGTAATCGTAACTGTTCTTTGGTCTTAGTTGAGGCCATTATACCAAAAGATACCAAATATATGGTTAATGACTCTGAATATGTGTCCAAGTCTATTGTTTATACCGATAACATTTTGCTTGTGAAACCACCACTGAAAAAAGAATGTGAAATTTAAAAATATTATTTATTATGTGTTTTAAAGTAAAAAATAACGAGGTTAAAATAGCGGATAAAGATATTACCTGCTATAAAGTGCTCACCAAACTCAATACGGATATCTATGCGACACCTTTCCAAAATATGTCCGTGAAATTGGGTGAGAGATATGATATTGTAAATGATGATGATTTCCGTGTTGTTGAGTCTTCTTGTAATGACGGTATTGAATTAGAAGTGTCAGAAGGTTGTTTCCACACATTAAAAAACATTAAAAACGCGGAGAGTCTTCTTGAAAATGTTTTATTCAATAGCTACCTTTCGACATTTGCCTTGGTTAAAGCCATTATACCGAAAGACACCAAATACATGGTTAACGAAACTGAGTATGTGTCCAAGTCCATTATATATACACAGGAACTACAAGAAAAAAAACCAGAAGATAACGAAAGCCATGCCTCTTTTGAAACATGCAAACTCCTTAAGGAAAAAGGTTTTGACTGGCCTTGTATGTTTTATTACAGGGGTGATAATCCCTATGATATCAATAAGACCTATTATAAACAAAACTATAATGACACCACTCACTTTTTAAGTAGACCAACCCTGTCTGCGGCAAGAAAATACCTCTTGGAAAAATTTGACTTGTTCCTCACGATAGGTATCGTGCCATATTCCAAAGAACAAAGTTACTATTTCTATAGGGTATATAAAAATAGAGTACCGTTGATAAACCACTACCCAACGGATTACTATAATACACCTGAGGAGGCGGAAAACGCCGCCATAGTATATTGTCTGACTAATTTGGTTTAATTATGACACAAGAAGAAAAACAACTGTTACTAAAAGACCTTTGTACAAGGTTGCCTTATGGCGTAGTTATTCATACTTACTACAACAAACCAATGGACATAAAGTGTACGGGGTGTGATTTGTTTGCAAATACTGTTAATATAGACATTCCAAATGATGATGAAGCAAAAGTATATGTGCAAAACATTAGGCCATATCTCCGACCAATGTCAAGTATGACAGAGGAAGAAGAAAAAGAAATCCGTATGCTTCATCATTGTTTTTACAGAGAAGGAAACGGTTGGATAACAGCAGGTGTATTTGGTACTAATGATTGTGGGTGTACCGTTTTTGAAATGGCGGATATATTAAACTATCTAAATGCCCATCACTTTGACTATCGTGGTTTGATTGAGAAAGGATTGGCATTAGAAGCACCTGATGGGATGTATAACAAAGAAGAGTCCGAAAAAGAGAGTGAGATTCCAATTCCAAAAACTGTTAATGAAGCCGTAAAAACCTTGGCTAAGATTCTTTCAAAAGAAGACAGGGATTACCTTCTCGAAAATGGCGCAATTTCTATGCACGATTCTCTTGGAAGATGGATTAGGAATGAATGGGGATTATTGACTGGTTCTGAACTTAAAGACGAACTGATGAATATGAATAAAGGTCTTAATCATCCTGATGACATGTCGAATTATATTATAGAAGAATTTATTAAATATTGGAACAATAAGTTATGATTACCGAAGATTATGTAAGTTTTGAGACTGCCAATCTCATGAAAGAGAAGGGGTTTAATTGGAACACCGATAAACAATTTAATTTAGATAAAATTGTTGGTGATTATAACATAACTGATAGGTCAAGACATCCTGAAAGATACCTTGATGCCCCAACACTCCAAATGGCTATGAAGTGGCTGAGAGAAAAACATAATTTAGGTGTTTTTCCCTCTTGGTCACAAGTATTTGGCCTTTATGGATGCCGTATGTACTACCTTAAAAAGGGTAGTCAGGAATTTTATAGTGTTGGTGTTAGGTATAATACTTATGAAGAAGCCTGTGAAGCAGCGATAAAGTATTGTTTAGAAAATTTGATTTAATTATGACACAAGAAGAAAAACAATTGTTATTGAAAGACCTTTGTGCAAGGTTGCCATATGGAGTAAAATGTAGGTTTGAAATAGATATTGATAAATACAAAACAATGGAGTTCAGTAGGGAAGAAACTAATGGGCTTCTTGTAGATTTTGATGAGATATACTGTTATTGGCTTAATGAGGGATTCATACTTCCATATCTCCGTCCAATGTCCTCCATGACTGAGGAAGAAGCTAAAGATTTCGCCACACTTCAAACCGATTTCTATAGTGATGGGTGGCTCTATCCTATTGCGGCTGTAAACATGGTGAATTGGCTGAATTCCCATCATTTTGATTTTCGTGGATTGATTCCAATGGGTTTGGCTCTTGAAGCCCCTGAAAATATGTATAAAATGTCTTAAAATATAAAATTATGCCAACAGGATTAACTTATAAAATTTATGACGGTGACAATATGTCATTAAAAGATTTCGCACTTGCCTGTGCTAAACATCTTGTCAATTGTGATGACTTGCCACATGATAACCCACCTATATTTGAAGTTCCTGACTATTACAAAAGTGAAATTATAATTCTTTTGGATGAACTGAAAAAATGGTTGGAAGCACTCCAACATCCACAGGACTTCCAAAAACAATTGGATGACGAATACCAAAAACATATGGAAGAAAATAAAGCATATGAGAAACTAAGAACCGAACGCAAAAACAGATACCTCATTATGCTTAATAAAACCAATTCATGGAACCCTCCCACTGACTTGCTTCCATTAAAGGAATTTATGATTAAACAACTTAATGAGTCTATGGACTTTGACTGCTCCCCCTGCGAACTCTACACAACAAAAAAATTGACACCTTTGGAATGGATTCAAGATAAAATTGAAATTGCTCTGGATAGCTTGCGTTTCTACACCAGAAACTATAAAAACAAAATAGAAAAGACAACAGAAACCAATGCCTACCTAAAAAACTTGTATGAGTCACTGAGTGATGTTGATTAACCTCCTCTGGCACGATTTTTGTAATATATAATATGAATAAAAAATAAAAATAAAAACATTATGACAATTGAGGAAAAAGCAATGGCCTACGATGAGGCTCTGAAGGATATGAGAGTAATCTATCCTAATTTGTCTGGCGATACAAAATTAGCCATAGAAAACGCATTCCCCCAACTTAAGGAAAGTGAGGATGAAAGGATAAGAAAACACATTATTGACATTATTAAAGATAATGCTAAATCAAAATGTATTCCTTGTGATGCTGAGATTGCCTACCTTGAAAAGCAGAAAGACCTCGACAAAATGATTGTGGTTTCTCCTGAAGTGTGGGATAAAGCTATTTCTGATGCTTTTGAGAATGGGAAAAAAGAGGGCAAAAAGCAGAAAGAGCAAAAGCCAGACTCTTTAATTTATGATAAGGATTTAGATAAAGCCGCAAGAGAGTTTTACTTATCAGGTGGTGCTGATAGTCCCACTGATTCCACAGGATTGGTACCTATTGTGCGAATAGCTGAATTTGGGGCTACTTGGATGAAAGAGAGAATGGAGAAAGAGCAAAAGCCCGCAGAGAAACAAGACTACTCTGGCCTTAACGACCTTGAAAAAGCCATCCATCGTGGATTCCTTGCTGCTGGAGTTGATAATGTGCCTGTTGAGATAATCAAGGAAACAGCTAAGGAGTGCCTTACACAGGTGAAACCAGCAGAGTGGGCCGAACTCCAATCAGAATTCAAAAACATCAACGAAGCATTTGAAAGTGGGAAGAAGGAAGTACTTGCTCATCCTGAAAGGTATGGCTTATGTGAGCAGAAGCCAGTAGATTACGATGCTGAATTAAAGAAATGCAAGGATAATCCACTTTATTTCTTCGATAAGTATGTAACCATCAAGCAGAAACCAATGGAGTGGAGTGAGGAGGATAAATTACATTATGCTAATATTTTAGAAGCGTTAGAATACGTAAAGGGATGCAAATCCGACTATGATAAGATAGAAGCTATAAAATCCGATATTGTTTGGTTCCAATCCTTTCGTCTCCAATCAAAACAAGAATGGAGCGAAGAGGATAAAGAAAAGTTGAAAGCAATCTGTACTTATCTACGAGATTATTCAAGATTAGCAAAACTCGGCGACAAATTAAGATTCAATGAGTATTGTGATTTCCTCGAATCCCTCCGTCCTCAAGGTAGTAAAGATTCCTTACAACCTCATTGGAAACCAAGCGAGGAGCAGATGAAGGCATTCAAGAAATATATAGAAGAGTTCCAAGCAAGAGCGGAGGCAGCAGTAGGTGGATGGAATAACTTTGATGTAATGATTCAACTCTATGAACAACTCAAGAAGTTATAAATATGTGTAACATCGAATTTCCGCACTTTGGGGCATCGTATCCCGATGCCCATTGCATAAATGGTTATTTGTACGATATGGACTCCTACGAAGATGGAGTATACACCATCGGAGGCGATGACCCTTGCCCGTTCTGCAATACGGAAGAGTGGTTGAAGGATGTCCTTGACGATGAAATTTTTAAAACACGTGAGGAAGCCCTTGAATGGGTTGAAAAAATGAGAAAGAAATATGAAATACATTGACGCGGAAAAGTTATTGTCCGAGATAGAAAGGCTTAACTCACTTGTGCCTTACGGAAGTAAAGATAGGCACGATGATGGACTTCACGATGCATATAAAGCGGTTAAGAATATTATCGACTCTCTCCAGCAAGAACAAACCGATATGGGTGAGGTTTCTGACGGGTATCATACTTTCAATGAACTTTACTATTATCGAATGCTCTATAATGCGGCGTTCTTTAATCTTCTACCAAAAGAGTGGGTTCACAAATCAAAGAGACATCATACCGGTGAAGAATGCTTTGGGGGAGGTTGGTTCATTGTAATGGCTAATCTTCCTACTGGACAAATTAGTAATCATTATAAACTTAAAGATTGGGATTTGTTTCACGTTCCTGAAAAAGAGTTTGCCGATGAGTGGGATGGACATACTCCTCAAGAAGCAGCTGAAAGATTGCATAAATATCTTCAGCAGGAACAACATGAAGTAAATATTGAGAAAATCATCAATGACTACTTTAAAGATTGGAAATTTGATGATGAACTTGATATTATGGTTAAGCCGAATAATTATTCAGCCTCGTTTACTGATTTAAAGGATATTGTTAAATATTTCTTTGAACTTGGCTTAAAAACAAGAATGGAGGGATAAATATGAAATACAATAAAGAAGTTAAACTTAATAACTACGAAATATTCTTCTTTAGAAGAGTATTTAGTACTAACTTAAAAAGACTTATGGCTTTTCGTAAAGCAGTTATGAAGAGACAAAATTATCATGGTGATTCATACACTTGTGAACATTTTTCTGTGAAAGGGGGAAAATGGTTAAAAATATACATAAGTAAAAAGAAAATTGATGCTTATATAAAATTAATTAAAAACAATAACAATGCAAGAAAAGAAAAATAAATATGAAATACGTTGACACAGATAAACTGGTTAAATCAATAAACAATTATCAAGAAGGAGCAAAAGCAGCATTAAACCCAACAGATGGCGATGCCGATTATTACAAGGGTAAGATTGACACTTGTAAAGATATACAAGAGTTCATCACCTCTTTACAGCAAGAGCAGACGGAATCATCAAATAATTTGGTAGATGTTGACGCAGTAAGAGAAGATTTTATAACGAAAGTCTATCATATACTTGATGCTGACCCTACAAACGATAGGGCGAATGCGATAATTGACGCATTTGATTCTTTGCCGACAGTCACTCAGGAGCAGTCAGATTTGGATTTGGAGAAAGAGATTGAGGAACATGTAGAAGGTATGCCTATGAGTGAATTTACACATGAAAGTGAGGTAGATATTCATTATGATTGGGCAAGAAAAGAGTTCCGATATTTCTATGAACTTGGTCAACGAGAAATGCGGCACAGAATAATGAATCCAGAATATAACGCAAAAGTAATAGAGCGACTTAAATCAGAATATCCGACAGTAAAAATAAAGGAGGAATAATATGAAAGCACCAGATAAGATTTATATTGATGACTTGGCTGTTGTCAACGATTGTGTTACGAAAATATCATTAGAACAACTTCCAAACTTTTCGGAATACATCCGCAAGGACGCTCTGATGGAGTGGTTTAATGATAATATAAAACCATTAAATGTTCTGTTTGGTGAAATATTTGTTGCAAGAATAAAAGATAAATTAAATTCAATGTAATATGGAAAAAGAAGAAGCAATAAAGATTCTTAATGATTATATGGGTGGGAAAATAGACCCTGAGAGCACAGAACTTTATCACGCGATAGAATTGGTCGTTGATATATTTGAATCTCAGCCTTCCCTTCCAACAGATAATCTTGATGAGGCGGCAGTTAATTGTACTTATTGTGAACACGCCTATGCAAGAGAATCCTTTAAGGAAGGCGCGGAGTGGATGGCTAAACAAGGCTATACACAAGAAGAGATAGTCGAAGATAAAAGCCTTGGACTTGGCTATGGTGTCTTACCAGGAGTAACACCTATTATCAATCTGCCTGACTCATTTAAACCAGGTGACAAGGTAATCGTCCAAGTCAGAAAAAAATGCTAATTCATGTGGTTTTTAATATTGTGTGGTTTTTAGATGACAAATAATTTTTTCGTCACAATAATAGCAAAATAACGAAAAGAAACTGTGTCTTCCGTTAATTTTTCCAAAATTTTTTCCAGAAAATTTCAGGTTACTCATATGGGGTCATAGTCAATTAAGTAGTTTTTAAGTACAATTTTTTGCCAACAATTTTTTTATGTTCCAAAATATTTTATTATAGTTCAAAACATTGTTAATCAAAAAGATAAGTTAAAAAACATGTAATGGTGGGGGATATAAATATATACCTCATAGATACAAAAAAATCATGGCATTAGATGTCATGATTTTTTTTATGGTAAATTATGTTTTCGATATTATAGGTTAATCTTGCATAAAGACATCATCGTCATCAACTGTAGGTTGTTCGTTCATTTCTTCTTCCTCTTCTTCTTCAGCAGTTGGTTCTTGTTGATATTTATTATGATGGTATTCATCATCATCGTCATAATGGTTATGGTGGTTATTATTTTTAGGGTTTTTATTGGGGTTATATTGTCCTATATTATTTAGTTTATCGGTATTGTCAAGTGCTTGGAAGAAGACGTAAAGTGCAAGCATAGAGATAATCACTGATGGGAAGAAATGGAGGTTTAATGTAACCACAGCGTAGCCAAGGCAGAAAGTGATTACATAGAGTAGGAATGTTTTGAATTTAAATACAGCGTTTTGTAGGTTTTTATTCATAGTATTGATATTAAAAACTGTTATTGTATACTAATATAAATAGTGGGCACATATAAAAAATAGTACTCAAATGAGTACTATTGTTGTTTTGTAGGCATGTTATTTTAGTTTTTTTCCCTAAGTTGTTTAGCTTTATTAAGATACCATTTTTCTTTATCAAGGTCTTGTTGTATAGGGTTATCAGGTTTAGTACCCATTCTCATTCTATATTTAAAGGCGTTCATTTCGCAGAAGGTAATGAGGTTCTGTGTACCCCAAATTTTTTCCATCATATCAATAACTTCCTGTGAGTAGTTATTATAGTGTGTAGGGTGGTCTACGTGTTCATAGTCATCATCATTATTTTTAAGAGTGTTATTATTTGATGACACGACAGTGGTATAGTCATTAAGGTTAATAGGTTTAATGACATTATCAGGTGAGTTATGGTTAGTACTCAAATGAGTACCATTGTTATTATTTTTATTATTATTCATAGACATTTATTTTGATTTCGTTATTAAATTTTTTTGTGAAGATATCACGTATTTTGATATAATTTTCTTGGTTAAAGAAGACATGATAGCCGAAGGAGACATCAGTGAGGAGAGTATTAAAGATATTGACAATTGGTTTTGGTATGTCAGTTATATTATTATCTGAGAACCATGTCATATAGTAGAGGTTGCTATAGTGGCAGAAATTAATTGTAAGCATATTAGAATGTGTTATAATCAGTGATATCTTCTATTAGTTTCTTTTTTTCGCATATACATTTTTTGGTTATGCCGATACCGTTAGGGGTAAATACGATACTATGTAGTCCGTCTTTAAGATGTTTTTTCTTAAACTCATCATACCTATATGACTCAACCGCATTCAATTTAAATGTATATGGTTTGATGTTTTTCTCCGTGTTTTTAGGCATGGAGTCATTATATACTGTAGTATACAACACTGAAGGTACAATAGTGGTGTCTTTTTTCTTAAAGAGATTTTTAAAGAAGTCAAGCATAATGTTATATATTAAATAGTTTATTTATTTGTATATACAAATATACAAAAATCATACCGTTATAACAAAAATAGATAAAGAAATTAATGTTTTGTATTAATTTTTTTATGGATATAATGTACAGAGTTATAGGTACAATGGAAACTATACTTCAGGGTTAATTTTAAAAAATGCTCTCTGCTTGGATTGATGGTATATCAATCGGTAAAATATGTCAATTACATTATTACAAGAATCATGCCGAAAACAGTGGAATTTCGACCTTTTGACAATAGTTTTAAAAAAATCCCTATGGGAAATTTTCAGAAATGGGAAAAAATTTCGACCTTTTGATATAAAAAAAAATATCCCATATCTATAACCGATATGAGATATTTTGATGGTAGCGGTGGTGAGATTCGAACTCACACGGGCACTGCTGCCCAAGGGATTTTAAGCGTTATAAATGGTTTATAACTCGACTATCTCTTTACCATGACAAATAATGTTTTAGGTATCGGACGCTAAATATGGTTATTAAGAAGACTGAACTTCTCCATTAGTCTGTACGCCTTCCAAGAATGTATTCTTGGCTTGGTTCGCCCTCAGGTTTATTCCCTCAGCCGAATTCATCCGATGTTTATCCAAGTGTTTCCACTTGGAGGGGACTGACCGTCAATCGGTTTTCCCTCATGTCTACCCTTTCATCACACCGCCGTGTTATCAAAGAAAAAATAAACGGAAAACCAATAAATAAAAAAACCACATTTTTTAATAAAAAGAAGGTTGCTGTATGTTTTCCTAATTATTTTAAAATAAAACATTCAAAAAATCCTACATGAGAGGAACAAAAAGAATGTTATAACGGTAGCCATCCAAATTTTTGTTTCATCAGAATCACCGTCTTGACTACGGTCTCGTTTTTTCACACTTAACAAGTGGCTAACAGTAAGTGGTGTTGGACTAAAAACGAGAAGAGAAAAACCAACAACTTTTATTCTGATGATATATTTGCCAATTAACATCACAGCAAATATATAAATAAATATATTAAAAACAAAAAAATAGTGTTAAATTATTTGGTCTTTAACGATAAATCTATACATAGAATATTCTTTATTATCAAAGAAAGAGGTTGTTCTAATACCATAGAGGATATGGTTATCATGCCAGTATGGGACGATAAGAAGTGGTTTATGTTTACTATATTCACCGAATTCATATGTTGAGGTGACATTTTCAAGGACTTTTTGTCCTTCGACATTTGACTTAAGTCTATTGACTGCGGCCATATAAGTTGAAAATACATCAACATAGTTAAAATCATTTGTTGTGGTAATAAGTTTATAACAATCCATAATAATGTTTTTATATTTTTTTTTACAATTATATAAAACTATTTTTTTAAAACAAAATAACATTTTTGAGTAGGGAAGGTGGGATTTGAACCCACGTGCAACCAGCTACGGTTTCGACACTTTATAAGAGTGAGCCGATACTTCCCTATGGTGGTTCTGTTTCTCTAACCAACTGAGCTAAGGGACCAATTTTTTTACATTTTATATACTTACAAGAATCATGCCAAATCAAACTTTTTTTTTTCAAATAGTACTCAAATGAGTACTATTTGTTTTTTAAATCATCCATGACCTTTTTAATCCTGTCAGTTATGGTTTCCTCATTAACATCATTCACTGTTATCGGAAAGACAAGTCTTTTATCTGGATGGCTTAATGAATAACCACCACCCCAATCACAATCCTGCTGATGATTATAATCCCATAATATTACCTCATAATCATCATATTTCCTATCAGTAAAATGAATTAATATATCCCTAAGGTCTTTAATAGTCATCATATCCTTCCATTATTACTCTCGTTATTCCTATAACACACAAAAAACAAATAGCAAATATCATTTTTTAAAGTTTTTTGTCAAAAATTAAAGTCGTTTTTTCTGATTTTTTGTTTTATTAAAATATTTATCTTTGATTAAATCAAAGATAAATATTCAAATAGTACTCAAATGAGTACTATTTATTGTTATTAGAGGTATTAACACTTCTAATGAGGAAGCCTGACAAGACAGAGAGTCCAAGAGCCTGAAGCCAAGTAATGGTTGGGAGGTTAAAGATGGTTGGCATAAGCCAGTTCCATAGCCATTTAATTGGTAGGGAGAAGAGGACTGACAATGCGATAACAACCACGATTGTTATGAGGGCATAGATAATAGCCGTAAGGCATCCATTGTCTTCGATTGTTCTGTTTTTAAACATAATATAGAGTTTTAAAGCAAGTAATTATTGTCAGGGTCAGTAAGATAATCAAAAAGGTCTTCTATATTTGTGAGATTATCAACGATATTATGGTGCTCATCATAGATAAGTTTCTCAACATCCTCATAAAGCCACCAATAGATAAGGTCAACGCCATCAGCGTTAAAATGGCAGTTAAAGAAATCCTCAGCAAGAGAGGTGGCACACTCATAGAAAGGGGTGTTATAGATATCAATACCAATATCCGCAAGTTTAGCGGCTGTGTCGTCAAGTGTGCAGATTTTGTCTATTACTTTTGCGAAATCATTAAACTTAATCATATTACGTGTTTTTTTTACAAATATACTAAAATAATAGGAAAAGACAAAAAAGATTTCAACGATAGATGATTTTTCTATTGTGCTTCATGATATAGAAAAGCAGTAGTTGATGTCCATTGCTTCCACCATCATGATGGTTATAGTATACATTGACAGGAAATCCATAAGAGTCGTCAAAGTTCCACACTTCAATTTCAATATAGGCTTTTTCGAAAAGGTGTCTAAGAAGTTTATTACCCATCATTTTATCAGATACATCCTTACCGAAAGTATCCTCAAGAACAACATAGTCTTGGGTTCTTCCGTGAGACAACTTAGCGGCCATTTCAACTTTTACGCCCAACTTGTTATAGATGGCCTTGTTGATGGTTTCCCTCCAAATTGAGGTGTTCAGTTCATCACAAACTTTTTGTGCGGTTTCCTTATCCATAATAAAAATTTTAAGTCTTACACTATAATACAATAACCATGCCGTAAGGTACTCAAATGAGTACTATATATAATATATTACATGTTAAATTGTTTTAATGGCTGTAACTTATAATATATTACACATTACTTTCGCTTTTTTCTTTGATGGAGACGAATTCAGTCTCAATCACGTTGTCATATACTGTCATATTAATATCATCCAACATTTGTTCCACATTGTTTTTTGACATAATCATATATTTAATCATGTCCTCAATGTAGATGCTCTCCTCATCAACAAAGAGACGATTATACCAATCATCAATGTCATTATCCATAAAGGATATGAAGCCGCTTCTTGAGGTGTGTTCCTCATGGATGATATTTTTCAGCCAATCGTAGTTCTCATCCATGAATTTTCTCATGTCGTCTTTCCATGAGTCAGCGAACTCAAACCAACAATAGATTTTGTCAGTCGTAAAGTTATAGTACCGTGGACTTTCAATCTCATCAAACGTAATTGCTTTAATGAAAGGGATTTCCTTTGCGTACAAGGCATAGGCATCCACAAAGTTTTCGGCCACCGCTTTTTTATAGGCATCCCAATCAAAGACAAAATCGTCAAATGAAAGTCCATGGTTTTCAGAAGTGGATTGATATTCCATTTCCATTTCAATGGCGGCTGTTTCGTTATCAACACAATCATAAATGGTTCCGTAAAAACCAGGAAAGAAACAAATGTCAAGATTAAACTTTTTCATGATAAAATGATTTTAAACCAAACAAAAATATACATTAACAATAATGGCAAAGACCATGCCATTATCATTAAATATAACCTTTTTCTGCAAGAAAATTGTATAGTTCATACATTTCGTCAAATGAAAACATTGACAACATCTTATAATATGCTTTTTCGCAACCATTATAGGCTCTTACAAATTCCCTTGTACCTATTTCGTAACCAAACTCATTGGCAAAGTTTTGGGGATTGGAATTCTCATAATAATCGAAAGCATCCATCAGCACGCATCCCAAACACTCACCGACAATAGGATAGGCACCTTTTGTATAATTAGCGATACTGTCGTGGAAATTAAAGTATTTGGTTATGTTGTTAACTTCCACAATAACCTTGTACTTATAGTGTTTACCATTAAGCATAACACTGCTTGTGCCGTTCCTATGAACACTAACTTTGACCTCTTTTCCGTTTGAAAGAGTAAATTTTTCTGTCATAACCATAAACTTTAAATTAAAACAAAATAACATTGACAATAATGGCAAAGACCATGCCATTATTAGAAAAGATAACCATAAATTTTCTTAAACCACCAAGGTTTTACATTATAGTCCTCATAATTGTATTTAGGTCTATCAATTTCTTTCATACCTTTTTTGGAAAGAATATGAATCTCAAAGGAGTTGCAACCGTCATGATGATAGCCACAAACGGTGATATAACCGTCTTTCAAAACAATCTCATAATCGTCCGCACCATTAAGGCATTTGTGGATAGCATCTGAAATGTTATCGAAAAGGACAGGAACAATCTCAAAATCACCGTTCCATCTTCCAACGGAGCCAACAACCATACAAGGTGTGTTATTGATAGGGGAATATTCAAGGTTATCGAAAAAGTCCTCATAGTTGATATTTGTTTCTTCGGAAATGTAATCCCAATAACCATTTGAATTTTCCTCACAAGGTTCAATGCCCAAGTCCTCACAATCCCTAACATAGTCCTCATACTTATAGTCAAGATACCACCTTGAATCAAGATAAGTTGTGTTGATAATTTCCTTTTTCATAACAAACAGATTTTTTTAGTTAAACAAAATATACATCTACATTACTTGCAAGGTCTATGCCAAAACATCGTTTTGGTTTTCCAAATTCTCAAGAATTGTAAGATTGTCTTCGATATGTAGTTTTCTTATTGGACAACCATTGAACAAGACACATCTGTTATTGTTATCATCAACACCAATTTTGATTGAAGGGTCTTTAATGTTTTTCTTGTTTATGATTTTGGCAATCGCAATCTCAATATCCGCATTAAGGTCGGTCGCCTTGCTTCTGAAATTATCTGACAACATATTACTTATTGTTTAAAACCAAATTGTACACATACTCAATCTCATCAATGTCAAAGTCACTGAATTTCTCAATGGAGTGGTCAAGCCACACATCTGACACACAAATGTAAAGCACATCGTTTTTTACTTTAAGATAATGAAGTACCGTTGGTATCTTCTTCTCATTGTTCCACATATCCGCAATCGTATTGGTTGCGAAGTAATAGGTATTATTATCCGTGTTTTTCCTAACAAGTCCTTTAATCTTGTTAATTAATTGCATCTTATTTCTTGCCATGATATTTTAGTTTTAATAGTTTACCACAAAACTTTTCACACAAAAGCCATAATCGTCTGAAAGTGTGTCAGCGATTTCGTCCTCATCAAAGCAATACAAGTCAATTTCATTGGGAAGTGAAATACCCTCATCTTCGGAATTACCTTGGGAATCAGTCATATCCCATACAATATTGGTAACATGAAAACGCCTTACCTCTCTCTTGTTCTCAATAATGTCACTGACATAATCATCAATCATACCATTGAACATCTCACGGAAACGTTGTTTGAAGTCCTCATCATTGGTCATTTTCTTTTTAAATTCCTTTATGTCAAACTCATTGAATCCATCAAGAGTTTCAGTTGACCAAATAAACTCATGAAGAAATTTCTTGAAAGCATTGTCAAATCTTTCCTTGTCGTAGTACATAATCAAAACAAATTAAAAGTTAAACAAATAAAAACACTTACATTACTTGCACATTCCATGCCAAACTATTTATTTTACCTCAACAACATACCAAGTATTGTCAAAATATGCGCTTTCTTCCGCCATAATCACGTTTTTGTTGGTTCTGACTATCTCAACCATTCTTGCTTTGTCAACTTTTTTCGTGTTCACAACAATGTCCCTATTGAGAAAAGAAGTGTCACCTGCCAATATCTTCTTGCCAACGGCACGAAGTTCTTCAACATTATTTACCACACAACATTTGAATTCTTTCCTTATTACCATAGGAAAATTACAGTCCCTATCGTATATGGTATAATCATATATCCATTCTTTACCGTTGTGGAACTGCAATGAAATGGAGTTGAGATAAACACCACCGAAATCAACGGAAGTCATACCGCCATAAGTTTTCGCACCAATAGTCTTAACAATATCCATAACACAAATATTTTAAATTACATACCAAGATAAAACAAAGTCCATGCCAAACTATTGACATGGACAAAAAAAAAATTGTTTAACTTAAAAAATGTTATTACTCAACTACTGTACTGTCAACCGCCACTGTGGTGCTATCAGCCACAACCTCTGTGGTATCAGCAACCTCATTAACGGTATCAACCTTCTTGGTTCTGTTTCCACATGAAACCATGACAATAGCCATCATAATAATAACAATACTTGATACTATCTTTTTCATAATTCGGTTCTTTTTTTAATAAAAATTATTTTTAAAATGTTTAGCAAATTTATATAAATATTTTAAAAAAACAAAAAATATTTATTAATCCGCATCTATGATGTCAATATCATCTATAATGTCAATAACATCATCAAAGTCGTCAAGAATGTTAATTCCGAATACGGGCACAACCTCTCTACCGTCAACAACACAATCACCCGTTGTCCTCACATTACCGTTATCATCATAAGTGCCGAACACCTCAACTCTATAAGTATCCTCTTTGATATTGATGTCAAAGTAATAGAACCAAGTACATTCGTCAACCTCAATTTGATTAAGGTGAATTGTGTGTTCAAAGTCCGTACCCCTAAAGGAAAAACTAATCTTAAACCATTTGTTAAACTCTTTCATGATTTTTCGTTTTTATAATTCACATTAACTAATGTAACAAAGAGTATGCCGTTCTTTCCGAAAGTCAGCCAAAATCAAAAATTTTTACAACATTTGGGTAAATTCAAAGACAATGTTGTCCCTATATTCCTCCTGCCAAATCGGATTGTCTTCACTAAAATGCGGATATTGCTCATTGATTATCTCCACACAATCATCAAATGTCTTTTTCGCAATCTCATATTTGTCGTCACCGTTGAGGTTATAAAAATCGTATTTGAGAATATGAGGTTTACTTGTTTCCTCAAACAAATCCCAAAACAAATTTTTGACGAACATATCACCTTGATAACTGCCCATAACTAAACACTTTTAATTTTAACTACTTTAATCTTATAACAATTTTCTTTTATAGTAAACAAACCAATAACCATACTGACAATGTTATTATAAAACTCTTGATACTGATGGTCAATGTCGTTTTTAATGTAAAATCTTTTTACGCAATACATACACTTGTTTCTTCTAAATAATCACTATCTTGTCCAAATATGAATATACAATCCAATTCCATATTGTAACAACAATCGTGCCATTTGCCATTCGTGTCCTTTATTCCAAACCAATTTATCGGTTTGGTACCGAAGAAAAACTCATGCGTGTATTTCTGTCCGCAGAAACTAAATGTAATACTCTGCATCTACACCCTTGAAAATAAGTTCACCCATGTACTTGTTATACTCATCCAAGTTAGCGTCTGCGCCAACATGCTCTATAATATGACTGACCATTTTGGCTCTATCGTTTTCGTCACTAATGAAAGGCATAACCAATGTCTCAACATAAGTCCTATTAAGGCTATCAATCATAATCTTTTCCATATAAAATTTGCGATTTATAAATTGTGAATTTTGCTGATAAAAGTACTCAAATGAGTACCTTATTATTCATCATTGTCGTCTTCATCCTCATCTTCTTCCCAATCCTCATCGTCATTCAGACCAAGAAGTTCGTCAAGTTCCTCCTCCTCATCATAATCAAGATATTTCCTAATCCTATAGGGGTCAATCTCAACCCAATTAACCAAGTCACTGATGTAAATCAAATCCGAAACATTGTCAGAAGACTCAACACCATAGATAGTGTACTTGAACCAATCATGATTAGGATTGAAATCATTACCACACACCAATTCAGCAATTTCAAGAGGTGTTTTGTTGTTATTCAAGTCATTGAAATCACACATTGAAAAAATCATGTCATCGGTATAATTATTACATTCACAATAATCTTGATGCAGATTTCTCAAATCATCGTCTGACAGATTGTCAATAATGTCTTGAATAAAATTGTAAAGTTTGTCTTCCATACCAAAAAACGAGTTAAAAATAAAACAATTAAACATAAAAACCAAACACTTATAATACTTGCAAGGACTATGCCAAACTATTTCAAATCAGACAAAACTTCTTCCAAATATTTCCTTTCCACTTCGTTTGCTTTTTTCCTTATGGTAAATCCGTGCTTACTGTTGTCAGCGAAAACAAGTTCATCTTTTACCAAAGCGATTCCATCACAACAAATATCTTTGATAATCAGCGGTTCTTTGCCACAATAATATCTGATTTCCTTTTTAATCTCCTTGCCTTTTTTATTAACAATGTCGGTAAGCTCTTTAATCCTTTTCATTACCCATTGTTCTTTTGTTAAACCCATAATTATTGAATATATATTAGATATTTTGTTATTATCTAATATATATTCAATAATATTAATAGTCAACAAGTTTTCTATTTATCTTATTGATTAGTTCTTTTTCACTAATCTCATCAATATTGTCCATGTTGTCGGTATCGTAGCAAACAAAGTACCTGCCATCCTCAATCCAATGTTGTTCCTCCGTCACCCCATTCAGTTCGTCAACCAATTCTTCAAGGTCATACCTCATGAAAGACAAATCGTCATAGCAGCAGAACCAATCAAAAAGATTGTCAATGCTATCATTGTCAATGCCGCCACATTCGTTATCAAGATAGTCAACGTAACTATCGAAGAAATCGGACACTGTATGAGGGTCAAGGTTAAAACTATTCTCATAGTCATAAACAAAAAGACTACCTAAACTAATCTCATTTCTCAATGCCCAAAGGTCATTCTTTGTGAAATCCTCAAAAAATTTGACTTTCATAACAAACATCTTTTAAGTTAAACAATACATCTACATTACTTACACATTCCGTGCCAAACTAATTGACATAACCAATTAATTCGTTTCTTGTGTTATAAAGAAGAAACATCGGTTTCTTTTCCCTAACAACTATTGAAACATCACTCTCATCAAACATTGTGTCCTTATCATCATAAATGAAAGCGAACAATCCCTCTGTCCATGAAGTGTTCTCAAACAAAAATGTTGAGGTGTTCAGTGCAAATGTCCTTGTATCAAATGCGGTGTACCAATCAGTCTCATCGTTAAGTAAAATCTTTGTCATAACAATTAGTTTTTAAAATTACACTTACATTACTTGCACATTCCGTGCCATAGTGAAAGAAATCCTAAAAAACTTCAACAAATGCCGTTGGATATAGATATGCCAACATATTTAACAGTTCTTTCTCACTCTCACAATAACAACTATCGTCAATTATCGTGCCATCATCAAATGTTAGAGTATAAAAAAACTTGTACATGACTAAACCACTTTAATCTTTTCTTCCTCATTTAGAACATCTGCCCCCTTATTGGATAACAAGCCACAAATAACACAAAATGTTATGCCATAGTTGTTTGTCCTAAACCTATGCTTGCTTCGATTACAATTAACGGCAAGCATCTTATACCACTGTTCCTTTGTTATTGTTTTCATATCTTTATATACTTATACTATATAAGTACCTATAACATGATGCCAAGCATCAGTAATCAAATCAGTAAGTTCGTCCTCAAAATAGTTTTCAGCATAAACGGCTATTTGCTTACCATTGTGCCATATTATACATGAGTAACAACCCTCATCTTCACTAATAAGAAGCAAATATCCGTGTTTCTCCAAATCTTCATTTGCATATTGAAGGAGCTTTTCCCAATCGTTGAGTATGGTTGCCATAACTAAAACAAATTAAAAGTTAAATAATACATTCACATTACTTGCAAGGTCTATACCAAACTACTCATAATCATTGAAAAAGGAGTTCATCAAAATCAAATTCTTCACCAATAGCAAGATAGGGTGTGTTTTTAGTTTCGTGTGCGGTCTTAATCATTGACAACATATCAGCCAAATAAAGCAGTTCTTGGGTATTGAAATCTATAAAAGAACGTGTTACTTCATGTACACCCTCATAATCAGACAATACCGCTTTAATTTCGTTTTTGTCTTTGTTATATTCAATGCTATCAACATTTAAAGCGACACCATAACAACCATCGTTATCAACATCAAAAAATGTAAACGAATCAATGTAGCCATTACTCACATAAGGCAACATATTAATACTCTCTAAATTGTTTTCACTGAAAAACTCACAAATGTAGCTCTTAATCTTAGCATGAAGCTTTTGCATTTCATTCCAAAACATATTCATTTCCATAACAAAATAATTTTTAAAGTTAAACAATTTTTAAACAATACATCTACATTACTTGCAAAGACTATGCCATCATCCTTTCGGCAATAGTGATTATATCTTCAGTTTTCATGTTTTTTAACTGTCTAAATTTTGAAAATCCGTTCGCGTTGGTTTCCTTAAATACGACAAACAAAGACACAAGCTCATCGTTTAAAACACCATCATAATCAGAAACAACATAGTTATCATACATACCTCTTATTGTACTATATATCATAGTGACAATACTACCATCACCCAAAACAATGGGATTCTTAGGCATATAATTTTGAACAAAATGCCTTTTCAAGAAATTTGTTCCAAATGATGTTTTTTGCTTCTTCTCTTGTCATAATTTAATAAAGATAAGAATCAACATAGAAATCAATCGTAGGAACAGTTATGTATTTGGGCCTTTTTCCCTCACACTCAACTTTCATTCTTTCGCTTTCTTGTGATATTGACACCTCATCAGTTGTACGACAATCATGGTCACCATGATAATACATTGTAGCAGTAACCGTTACTTTTGCGTCCTCAAGATTATTTTCTTGAATATATTTTATTACATCTTTTCCAGTCATAATTAATTAATTTTAATACATTCACATTACTTGCACATTCTATGCCAAACTATTTGGATATTCTTTAAAAAACAATTTGATTTACCAAAATAAGAACATTACTTTCTTTAATCAGTTGTTCAACATCTTTTTTCTTTTTAATATTCTGCCAACCAAGTTCGTCCCTCATAAACATATAAAGATGCTTTCGTGTGGTTTGACTAAAATTCCATTTTGATGATAAATAAACAATATCACCTTTTTTATAACAAATAAGTGAGCTATAACTTACAAAAAGTTTTCCACGATTTTCCAATTCAATGACAATTTGGTTTACCGCAGGATTGTTATTATCATTAATCATATTGGCAATACTAACAACTCTCTCACTCACATTAATGTTAACATTTTTCTTTTGCATAACAAACAATTTTTAAATTAAACAATACACTTACATTATTTGCAAGAATAATGCCAAACCTTGTCATTATCTAAATTAAATTTTCAAGACAGTAACGAATACCTGCTTCAGCGACTTGCTCATAGGTATCTTTTGAGTATATAGTGTGTATTACGTCCTCACTACCTTTTAAGATTTTTCCGCTATAATAACGAATATCGTTTGGTTTTAGATAATTCAAATAATGAGTTCGCACTTCAATATCAATACCGTGTACTTCCCTCAACCACTTCATCGTCATCTGAAGGGTTGGGGCCTGAATACATCCGATAAGTCCATCACTGCCGTATATAAAAATTGGAGAATCGAAAAATTTTATCCTTTCGGGTATTTCACATAGGGTATTATAGTAACCAATAGTAGCTTCATCAAACCCTTTCTCCTTTAAGAGTTTTGCGGTCTCGTAGGTGACATAATCTTCTGAAATCATAACACTTCTATTTTAACAATTTCTATATTTACAAAGATAAGACCAAACTAATATTTTAACTTAACATTATCACCACAAATATTTTGTAAGGCGGTTATTCTCCTTAATGTAATATCAACGGCATCCTCAACATCAGACGCATCGAAAATCACTGTATAGTCATTTGTCATTTTCTTCTCAATCTTGTTGTCACCCTCAACAACAACCGTTAAGATGTTGTCGTCATCTGACAAACACCCACTGCTTCTACGAAAAGGATTACAATATGCTAAGCAAAGTTTAAACCATGCCGTGACATATATCCTTAGTTCATAATATCTCCCATCGTTAAACTCAATCGCCTTGGGTAAAAGTTCAATACTATTTTTCATAATAAACAATTTTTAAATGTTAAACAATATACACTTACATTACTTGCACATTCTATGCCAAACTATTTTTTATTAAATGTTAATTGTGCAATTTTATTCATTTCTTTATATGTCATAGAAATAGGATAATTACTAAACATTCCACCCATTCTTCTACGACCCTTACCATATTTCGGAGCTTTCAATTCAATCTCATCAATACTCAATCCTTGCAGGATTGAAAGAACTGTATATACAATCGCTTCCTCATAAGTGTTTCCATAAAATTTCATCTTGTGTTCTATCGTGTCAAGAAAGGCGGCATGACTGCAAAGCCATCTACCATTCTTTTTGTCATTATCATCAAGATAACCATATATCTTATCAAGGCATCTTAGCATATGACCACAAATGTCTCTTGGGGACATATTATCCCAAGTGTTATACACATTATCTTCCTTAAGACATTCCTTTATGTCATTGAATACATTGTCAGTCCTTTTATACCAACCTTTTGCATAAAGAACAACATCATTGTAACTAAAATCGGTTATCTTCTCCATAACAATTTGTTTTTAAAATTACACAATTTATTATATAACAACTATCGTGCCATTAGGTACTCAAATGAGTACCATATATAAAAAAAAAATGACAGATATTTCACAACATCCGTCATTTATAAAGATTTTTGATATGTTCTAGTTCTAAATAAAACCCTTAATAAAAATTTCCAAGTCACAAGACTATCACCAAGGCTGACCGAACCTATTGGTTATATAAGGTTTTTTAATTTCCTTAATGTCCTTTGTGTTACCTATGAGTAACTTTGCAGTTTTGTAACCATTCCATTGTTTAGCCTATTAACTGCCGATTGCTTGGGCTTCCTATCGTTTTATATGAATTAAACAATACAAATAATATCAAATATCTATATATTATTAAGGCTTATCTCTAATCTTTACCATGTCACACACCCTTTATATTACATACAAATAATATCAAATATCTATATATTATTAAGGCTTATCTCTAATCTTTACCATGTCACACACCCTTTATATTACATGATTGTCAAATCCTTTATCTCATCCTCATCAAAGAGACATTCAGTGATGTCAGCGGTTTCCTCATCGTAGCCGTTATCGCGTAGCCATTCAACGGCATCATCGTAAGTTTCAAAGACACACTCATCGTTAAGTTCCGAAGGACAATTCCAACCAATGTTTGTGCCATCGTCAAAATAAAGACTAATCTGAAAAAACTTCTTCATAACTAAAAACAATTTAAAGTTAAACTAACATCTACATTACTTGCAAGAACAATGCCAAACTATCTAAATGAACTCTATTTTTCCGTCTTTTATCTCACAGACTGTGGAGTTGGAATTACTCAAATCAACTCCCTTGCTTTTAAGATATGAACTAATCTTTTCACTTGCCTTAATGCCATCTTCGGCTTTTACAATGAAACTCCCAATCGTTTGGGGATAAAGGTAATTGATAAAATAAGTTCTCATAACAAATAAAATTAAAAGTTATACAACTATCTTATAAACAAAGACTATGCCGTTCTCTTACAATTCAGAAAGAAATTTGTTCAGTTCTTCCTCATTGTCACAAGTGAACATATAAGTGTTATCTATCCCACTGAAAAACAAATGCAATTTGTATATTGTTAAGAATACATAATTATATCCACGTCTGTCAAATAACACATAAAGCAGTGTGCCATTCACTGAAACGGGTTGAATCGTCTCATCAGCTCTATCACACCATTCAGTGTCAAACCAAACAATGTCATTTTTAACTTTCTTTTCCATAACAACTATTTTTTAAAGTTAAACAATTTTTAAATATTACATTTACATTATATGCAAGGTCTATGCCAAACTAACAAATAATCTCTATCTCCTTGTCAGTTTCCACCTCACACATATCGTACCAAATCTCATCATAGTCACACTCTATATAAATCCTACATCGTGTGTCACCAACCTCTTCTACGATACCATCATTGTCGTTATATGTTTTTCGATATTCGGCTTTATCCTTGTCAAACATTTCAAGCATCGCAAGTCTGCCACTATCCTCTGTGGTATATATACCCTTAACAATGCTCAACCTACCATTAATGTCATTAAACATAGACTTTATAACAACATAAACTTTCATAACACAAAAAAATTAAAGTTAATAACACTTACACTATATAACAAGATTCGTGCCGTTCTTAAGCTCTTTCCAATATTTTTTTAACAAAAGTGTCCCCAATCTTTTAGCGACATCACAAAAACAAGAACAAACTATTTTTCCATTGAACCATAGATAGCAAGTCATGTGATTGTTCTTTTTAAAGACATCAACCTCAACAATGTATCTGCCGTAATTGAAAGTATAGGTTCTTATCAACCCAACATTATCCACCTTGACAAACTCAAAGTTGTCAATGTCATTAGCCATCGTTCCCCAAACAACAATATCAGTATTCATAATTACACCCCCGCTTTTTCAAGTTTATTGACAATCTCACTTATTGCAAAATACGCACCGCGTTTTGCCTCATCTGAAAACATTTCAAAAATTTTTTTCACTGTATTTGTTTTCAACTCATTAAGTTTAAAATGATACACCCTAAACGAATGATAACCGATACACGACACGCACACATCGTCATCAACATCAACGTACATTTCCATCACATCATATTTACTGCTATCAACAGTGATGGTGAAGGTCTTGACGTGGAAGAAACTGAACAAACCTTCAATCTCATTAAGACCTTCGTACAACTTTGTAATCATTTCTTTCTTTTCCATAACAAAACAAATAAAGTTAAACAATACATTTACATTACTTGCAAGGACTATGCCAAACAAGACAAAAGATAGTCAACGGCATCAGAAAAATTCTTATCATTAACCGCTTTCATCCTATCACTCATTTTACCGCCAATCATGTCATATTGTCCCCAACAACATAGGTAATCAATATCCCCTCTTTTCCTATACTTGTTATAATAATATATCCTAATATATCTTTCTTTCTTATTATAAACAACTTTGTTTACACTACCAACTTCATAAGATGTACCGCACATCTTAATCTTGTCTTTGTTGGTTTGATTAATATGAACCTCATTGTCCTCAATTTCCTTTCCGTTTATGGCATCTTCCATTGTGATGCTATAATCCATCATGCCATTACCTTTCGCCATACTTTCATCCGACCAATAATTGCAGTATCTTATTTCGGGATAAGTTTTCATTAGTTTATATGCGTCAGTGTATTTTGTATCACTTGTTGTCGCCATCTCATATTTGTGAATATCGGCTTTGACATCACTCATCATAGAATTGGTTATTCCTCTTAACTTTGCCATAATATCAACTATTTTAGTTAAACAAAATATACATCTACATTACTTGCACATTCCGTGCCATAATGTACACCATACAATAAAAAATGACAGATATTTCACAACATCCGTCATTTAAAATTTAAAGAAAGTATTTAAGATTTAAAGAAAGTATGAACAATTCAAATTGAAATTAGTTCTGAAACTTACCTAATCATCGGGATAACCGCAAGCATCCGCCATCCGACACATTTCACTAAGTGAAAAATCAGTAAATGTATCCCTATCATCGTCCCTCCCCTCAACTCTGCTTATAACTGTAATATCCCTGCCGTTCATGCAATACAACTCAATTATCAAAGTGTGCATAATTGCCCCAAACAATTCCAAATCAACATAAGCATTTGGATATATATGACCGTTCTCACCACAAGCCAATACCCAATCATAAACCAATTTGTTTACATTTTCTTTGACTTTGTTATACATAATTAACACAAATTTAAAAGTTAAACAAAATATACACTTACATTACTTGCAAGGTCTATGCCAAATTACTCATAATCCTCATCATTTTCTTCTTCATCTTCTTCCCATATAAATACCAACTTCAAACCAACCAATTCATCATTATCATTATAATAACCATAAACATCATAACAACCATCACCATAACCACTTTCAGATACAACACCCTCATCATCAATAACACCACAATTATCGTCACTTAAGGTTATGTCGCACACCCTTTTGTACCATTTCTCATCCTCTGAATTTTCGTCAATAAAGTGACTATGATGATAATTCTCATAATAGTCTTTATTGAAAAAACCTGCTTGACCACTATCAACCCCAATATTCAAACCAAGATTGTCAGTCCTCAAACTTGTTCCAATCTCATTATTAAGGATAATTTCAAGTATCCCAATCCTTTCACCCCATATACCACAATCAAACAAATGAGCAAAACAATTGTACTCACCCTTTTTCATTTCAATCAAACCCATACACCAAGTATCCGTGTTATAACAAGGGTCAGTAATATAAACATCACCTTTAACATTCATCGTACCAAGACTAATCAATTGCTTCTCCTTTTCCATAATAACTATTTTTTAAAGTTAAACAATTTTTAAATATTACATTTACATTACAAGCAAGGTCTATGCCAAACTACACCTCAATGTAAACATAACCTAAATTTTCACTTTTCTTTTTGTCCCTTGTGAAAATAATTGGACTTGTGTACCAAGCGACATAACATTTGGAAACAATCTTGTTGTTTCTGGTGTACAGCCTACTAATAGTACACCCCCCATAATGCTTCCAAATGTATTCAGCTACTTTCATTAACGATACTCTCTTGTTTGCCATAACACAATGTTTTAAAATTATACATCTACATTACAAGCAAGGTCTATGCCAAACCACCTTTATTCAGTGACTAAACTAAAAGTTTGTCTATGAATGCTATAAGAAAAACAAGGATGTCTATCTTTATATTTTTCACTAAATGCTTTTTTTAATAATTCTGCATAATGTTCAGCCATTTCTGCCTTATCAAAATTATAAAATTCCACTTTATCATTTACATAACTATTATCAAAAGACATACTGATATGTAAAATATAATATTTGTACTTTGGTACAAGTTTAGTGTTATCACTAATATTAAATTCTTTTAACAAATCGTGAAAATCTGTTCCCATATTTTACTTATTATTTATTAAACAAACGGCTACTCGGTTTTCTTCAGGTGTATCAAATGTCAAAAATTATACAATTACAATTATAACTAAAATCGTGCCAAACCAAACGGAATGGCACGAAAAAATAGGAAATATTTTTAATTACTTAATATCTTTATTCATAGGAATCATCAAGTCAAAGTCAGCACCACTATACTTACTGAGAATAATACGAACATTTCCTTTTGTCTTAAGATGGGTAATAATCTTTTTACCAATAGTTTTATCTATTATATCACTTGTATATGCATTATTAGCATCGCCTTTAGGAACATAAAAATTTACAGAAACTTTTTCCATTAATTGTCCATTTTCATAAAAACCAACAATTCCTTTAACAAAGTTATAACGGTCATAATCAAAAATACCACGATTGCTAACAACTTTTACATCATTAGTATTACTCCAACTAACAAAAGCATCACCTTTATTGTCAACAAAAAGATTAGAATAATAAGCATCTTCATCTTTCAATTCATCTGCTTCGTGATAAGTACTTTTCCATACTTGTCCGAAAGAAACATTATACATTGATACAATAGTAACCAAAGTTACAAAAACAAATCTAAAAAACTTCTTCATAATAATACTTTTTATTGAATTAAACTTAAAACTATACGCTTACAATAGATGCACAAAATATGCCAAATTAATCAATTACACTATAATAATACCTCATTGCGTCCTTATCTTCACCAAATTTTTCATAGACAAAATTTTCTGCCTTACGATATAACTTATCATATAACCTTGCAATCTTATCCCTATTGGTCTCATTACATTTCAGATAACTGCTATCAACGCCATCATGAAACGCCCATATCTTATGGTTAAGTACCATAACAATTTCACTCATCGCTTCAATGGAACTGCCCCAACTTTCAATTACCCTATTGAAAGTATCTACAATAGCTCCCCTATCACGCATCCACACCTCACAAAACTCCGCAATAGAAAAATCACTATAAAAAGTGTATTTCCTTTCATATCCACTCATGTTAGCAAGATTCTGCTCCCAATTCTTTTCGCAAATTGCTCCGTACTGAAAAACGTTCATGATAATTAAATTTTAAAAGTTAAACAACATCTATTCTTATTACAATTAACGTGCCAAATATTTACAAACGTGATGCCAAGCATCTGTAATTAGTTCAGAAAGTTCATCATCCCAATAGTTTTCCGCATAGATGTCAATAAACTCCCCATCTTTCCAAACCTCACAACTATAATATCCATCCTCATCTTCGACAAGATGTAAAGAATAACCTTTCTTTTCCAAATCCTCATTGGCGATTTTAAGAAGATATTGCCAATCATTTCTTCTGTTCATATTCTTTTGTGTTTTGATTAATATTAAACAACACCTACATTAATAGCAATTACCGTGCCAAACTAATCAAGATATACACCATAAGTTGCATATTGACAACAACCACTATTTCCACACCTAATTATTCTAACTGAATACTCTTTTTCCAACTCATCTATTATAAGAAATAGAATTTTGTGGGAACAATTTAGGGTACTATGAAGAAAACCTTTGTCAACACCATTCCCAATGTTTCCCATTGTTGAAAGGAATTTAACACCATCCCTTGTCAGTATTTCCAATGGATGTTCTTCAATACCATCATATCTAATAATAAAACCACCCATCAAATACTTTTTGATGGCACCAACAAACTCATTCTTTTTCTGCGGAACAAACTTCTCCATAATAAAAACAATTTTAAAATTAAACAACACTTACATTACTTGCAATTAATGTGCCATATATCTACCAAACAATTCATCTTGTTTGTTCATTGTATTCATCATTTTTTCCAATCCATTGAAAAACTCTTCTTCGGTTTCAGCCTTTGTCCTTTTCATCACCCAAGAAAAACGTTCATCATCAATAAACACCATAGGCTTATTGAGAAATATATATACTCTCTCATTAGATAGTGGATTGTAGTAAGTACCGACACCAATAACCTCATTATTAGAACAACTGAATTCTGACTTTTCAAATCCCATTGATTCAAGCCTATTGATTATAGACTTCCTTTGTTCGACACTATCAAAAAGAATGTACATAATAAAAACAATTTAAAATTAATACTTACTTTACTTGCAAGGACTATACCAAACTACAAATAAAAGTTAAAATTATCTATATAATCCTTACCATATCTTTCGTTAAACTCCCTTGTGGTCATGTTAGGAATCCTGCAAGCATAGTAATAACCCTCATCATCATCAAAAATGATATTGATTTTTAACCTGCCTTCCATGTCATACTGCGCCTTAAGTTTGGCGATACCATGGTCAACACAGTCCAAAGCATCCTCTAAACTATAATACCAATTATCACAAGGCTTGAAACCATTACCGCTCTTGTATTTTCTTAATCCGATTTTTTCCATAACAATTTATATTAAAAACATACACTTACATTACTTGCACATTCTATGCCAAATCAACCACAAAACAAAAAAATTGGGGTCTATGCCCCAACTTTTATTGTTTCCTCCGCAATTGTGTTGACAATCTCATCACCTTTCAGAACAATCCTCAATATGTTGTCTATATTGATGTCCCTTACCTCAACTTGATTCTCCGTCAATCCAGCTTCACTCTGCTTTTGACTTGTATAAGTCTTTTTCTGCTCATACTCCTTGATAACCATCATTTCATCTTCGGTCACCAAATGACCATCAACAAGAATGAAACTGCTGCCTTTAACATTACGCATCTTGTAAAACCTAACATAAGTCTTACTTCCGTCAAGGTTTTTGAGAAAATAAGGGAACTTCTCCCATACCTTTCCTTTAGGTGCTTCCGTCTCAAACACCCTCACGCCACTTTCTTTCTCCGACCTATTATTGACACTATTCTCATAGATGTTACCGAACTGAAATTCAGTCGTAGTAACCCTTACTACTTTATGTCCCCACAAAGGATTGGTGCAAGCCCTGCCACCTTTGTTCATACGCACGTCACTAAAATAAGTGATACCCAAAATAGTGTTACCCTTGATGTTGTTCAACGCGTTGTAAATCTTGTTTTCCATAATAACTATTTTTTAAATTAAACAATACACTTACTTTACTTGCATATTCAATGCCAAACTGACCTTTTTACACAACTTTTTTACATTCTTTCCTCATACATCATAATCAAACACACCATGTTCATTATGTTGAGCATATCACCATGGTATGACAACAAACCTAAACTATCGGTAACACCCTTGTATTTTAACTTGAAAGCAATCAGTATCATCACGAAATCAAGAACACCATGCTCCGCGTTAATGTCGGTATCAACATATTCATCCATGTCAACACATTTCTTGTACCTATTTATTATTGTTTTACATATTGTATCTACCCCGTGTGCGGATATGTTCCTTATACCTACTAAGGCCATATCACTCATTTCTTCGATTTTTTCAATGCTAATTGCCATAACTAAATTAAATTAAAAACATACATCTACACTACAAGCAATATCCGTGCCGTAACTTCACTTCCCCACAAATTTTTTTCCTAATCCACCTCTATGCCTTGCTCATCAGCAAATGACACCACAATGTCATAAGCCTTGGCAAGTACATTCTGCCATTTGTCATACAAAACCAAATCCTCACTATCTGACAAAATCTCTCCCCTTAACTTGTCGGCATTGACCAAATAGTTGATAACTCCCTCAACCTCTTTCTCAAATTTTTTTCTCAAACTCTCTTTCATAACAAAACAATTTAAAAGTTAAACATCTGCTATATTATACTTCCCCACTTCCGTTTTATTTCACCTTTCTCCAATATTTTTTGTCTAAAACCCTACAATCAATATTGTTTTCCTTACATAACCTCCTCCATATCATTGGATTCATATCATGACCCATGACAATACTGATACTTACATTGTCCCTCATATATATACAATGTCCACCATTGTTCCTAACAATAACAAATCCGTTACGGATAAGAATAGTTTCAATCTCTCTGTTTGTGTAAGTCTTGTTCATAATACATTTTTTTTTGTTACACTTATTTATACGATAACATTGGACTTTTCTTTCACCAAATACACAACTTTTTTTATCTTTATACATTACTTGCATATTCAGTGCCACAATGTATATAACACCGCATATTTTTAAGATTTTTATTTTTAGCCCCTATAAAACACTTTTATCTTTTTTATGAACAAAGTATCATTAAAAATATTTCTTTTAAAAATAAAACGTTTTAACTATGATAAGAGCAAGATGATGGATAGTACTATGTATGGCTGTGGTATCCCCATGTATCCCATACCCCTACTGTAAACCCCCTCCCATCCCCATCCCCCTGCCAAAATGACAATATGGGCGGCACAGTTGCTTCCGTTAATTTTTCCGGAAAAATGACTTTTTTCAGGGGACCACCCCTTATTAAAACAAAAGTAGGTTTTTTCAAAAATTTTTTTCCGGAAAATTTCAGATTTTCACAGGACCACCCCTTGTTAAAATAAAAGTAGGTTTTTTCAAAAATTTTTTTTCCGGAAAATTTCAGATTTTCACAGGACCACCCCCTTGTTAAAACAAAAATTGGTTTTGGAAAAATTTTCCCAGAAAAATTTTCATTATTTTTAATGAGAATTTCACCTTGATAAGTGGTGAAAAACCAGTTATTTTTTTTTGTGTTTTGGAAAGTTTTTTTTCCTTATTGTTTATATTTATAGAAAAATAAGGGAAGGATATTTATTTTATGTTCTTCAGAGAAAAGAAAAGATAGGGAATGATAAAGGATTTTTTACATGCTTTCAGTAGCAAGACCGAATTTGATAAGGCATACAATGACACGAGTAGTGCTGTGTTGCCATCGGTTTTTGACGTTCTTGTGAGCAGCGGTGACACAAGTGAGACCTGGGACACATTATATGGGTTTGAGTTTTTGGAGGAATATAACATTGAATTACCTTGGATTAAACCAGGTATGATGCCAAAAGAGTATATTTATAGTAACGGTGAGTACTATACTTTTTTGCAGGAAAATGGTGTTGGTATTTTATTAACCAACGTGAAACCGTTGAACAATTTGACGGCGGAAACAGAAGAGGAAAACATTATTATTAACGGAAAAGCATATAAGGAGGTTGAAGAAGTACTTCCATTAGGTTTTTCGAAACTTGTCTGTATGACAGATGAGACAGACATATTATATGTGTACATTGGTTCACTTTTTTTTGAAGAAATACCGTCTTTTTTATACACAAACAGTAGCACAATACCTGGTGATGGTTTATTTGAGGTTGTTATTCCTGAGACAGCGGAGCCGATAGAGGTGTCATCATATTACACTCCTTGGGTAAGTTTGACAAAGAACGTGACTGAGAGGGTTGTCACTGGTGCGACTGACAGTAATGAAAATGTTGTATTGACATATTTGGGGAGCAAGCGTGTGAAGACATCAAGTAACAGTGGTGGTAGTGGCGGTATTATCGGTCCTATGCGTAGTACATCTATATACGGTGAGACGGAGACAATTTATCACAGGTGGGCTGACAGGAACGGCAGTACTTACTTAAGTATGTCAAGGTTTCCTATGAGATGGGGTGAATTGGAACCTGAGGGAAGTAGTGAAGGTGGGTCTGACGACCCCAAAAAATACGAAGCAAAATAATATAGGAGAAATTGAGATAAGAGAATGGGATATACAGCAATCAACATAAAGAGGAATGTGATTAATTACAACCGTAAATATTATTTTTATGGTAGTTCAAACATAAGTGGTAAAACCAGTGAGAGATACAATATTGACAACACCGACACCAACCTTCCCACAAGTAGTCCAAGTGGTGGTGGTGGCGGCAATGTGTTAAATGCGGCAAAATCATCATCGTCAGAGGAGGTATTGCAACCACTAACGCCGATGTCAGCCATGACCACACCTGGCATATACAACGTGTTTTGCAGGATTTTTGTCAGTGGCGTGACGGATTCGGAGACAGGTGATAAGGTTTACATTGAGGGAACGCCTGACTCCGTTAACAAATCAGTGTACAGTCCGTTGTTTATAAAAGAGTACAATGGTCTTGTATATGTTAATGGTAACAGCAGTATTAGGTATAGGTTGTATACACGATTTAACGGTTCAGGTGGTTATTGTTGGTTAGAGGAATACTATGAAAAAGGTTTTGACGATTCCTCAGGTGGTTATGAATAAATATTGGATTAATGGTAGATAATTTATTAAAAAACACCCACGGTTTTTACCTTTGTGGGTGTTTTTTGTTTTAAATTTTTTTGATGATTCTTATTGGTTTCAGTGCTTGTGAGCCGTATTCTTGTGACGAGTTGTCATAGTAGCAATAATCAGTGGTTTTGGGGATAACGCATTTGACGGTAACCACATTATAATCTTTTATGCTGGAGCTGGAGCAGAATTTGATGCGATAAGTGATGCATTCATTTATGAATGTTGCATATTCTAAAGCCAATTTTTTTGTTGGACAAGAATACATTATCCCTTCTTCCATTATTCCGTTTGGTTTTAAAATTGGTTCCTTATCCATGACATAGGAGGTTTCACCCAGAACATATGTGAAGTCTTTTAGAGTATAAAAAGGTGGGATGAGTTTTTTGGTATGTTTATGTTGTAGCATAACCTTAAAGGTGGTTATGTCATGTTTCAAGTTAATTTTTGTGGGATTAAATAGACACATGATATTTTTACCAATTTGAGTTTATTATTTTTATTTGTTGTTCCGTATTTTTTTTGGTTTTACGAAATTTAAGTTTTTGGATGCGGTCACATATATATTTCCTTCTCACTTGCGTGAGGTCTTGGGCTGCGTCATTGAGGTTTTGATGCAGGTGAAAATACATGGGGAACCAATCAAAGAACATATCCCGTTTTACAATCATGTATTTATAGTGGTCATCATAATAAGTGGTGATTTTATATTTGTGAATCGCCTTTTTCTTGAGTTTTGTTAGCAGTTTTATATCCATAATATTTATCTGTTTATTTTGACCAGTATATTTCTTTTTTTCTTATAGGGGATTGCGTATTCATTTTTGAATATGTCGGTGATGACATTATACACATCCTCATAAAGTGATGCCGCCGTGTCGTCATCAAGTTTAACATTATTGGAGTCAAACATATTGAGATAACCGTCCTGAAGGTTATATTTCAATGTTGACACAGGTGAGAGGTTATTGGTTGTGCCCAACCAATTGAAATAATTGGAGATTGAGATTGTCCTGAGGCTTTTGACTTTCATCAGTTGTTTGATTGTGCCTCTGTAAAGTTCTTTTTCGAAACTGAATTTTTTTCTCATGATTTTATTATTTTAAAAATTAATGTTATTTGTTGTATGTTTTTTTTCTGATTTGTAAGACAACTTCTGTTTTGTCCGGTAAGGACTCCAAATAATCACCTATTAGTTTCATGCCTTCTTCCGTGATTCCATTTTCAGTACTTACAATGGCAATGGTACTCACTCCTTGCTCAGCCATCCACTTGGCACCGGCTTTGAAAGCATCACGCACAAACGATTTATCATCCACTATAATTTCGATTGGTTCGCCAAAATCGTATTCCACTTCAAAAAATTCTCCATAATGAGTATTAGCATATTTTTCTACCACCTCATCAAGATTATCTGGAAGAGAAGGTTCCTGGGGATGTGCGTCAGCCCATTTTGCACCGTCAATAATAGCAAGACGGATAACCTCTTTCAGTTCATCGCTTTCAATTCCTTTACCTTTAAATGAGTTGGCGTATTCAACTATTTGTTCTTCTCTTGTCATATCGCATTAAATTAAAAATATTAATTATAAGTTAGGGTCAAAACAAGCCCTCAAATCATCTTCAAATTCTCTGTCAATACTATCATCGTATAAATCATCGTCAAAATCATCACAATACCAATGGGTCGGTCTTAAAGATTTTCTTACTAAAGAATTAGCCATGTTTCTTTGTTCTTCTGTTAGTGAGAAGAATGATACATTTTGGTCTGCCCAGAGAGCATATTTTGGGTTGATTTCGATGATGGTGTCAATTTTGTAACCTTTATATTTTCCGAATGTGAATGTTTCCATAATTGTTCACTATTTCTTTCTGATTTGAACTATTACCTTGTCATCAATCTTAAAGCCGGTTGAATCGTGTAAATGCAGACATATTCCAATCGGTCCATTCATAGGTGTTCTATCAACTCTTGTTTCCGTTGTATAGCCTTGCTCAGCCATCCACTTGACACCGGCTTTGAAAGCATCTTTTATATCTCCACGATGGCAGTATAAATATCCATGCTCCTCACCAACATCATAATAGTCCTCAACCTTTTGTGCCGCCACATCAAGATTGTCTGGAAGAGAAAGTTTTTCTTCTGACAGGGAGGCAATAAACTCCAATAGTTGCTGCATTGCTACTGGAACAAATGTGTAACTCCTGTTCAGATAGTCATTTTTAAGCCTTTCAACCTCTTGGCGTATCTTTTCTATGTTAGTCATTTCGTCTCCTCCTTTGCTTTATTGTATCTCCTTAGGACTTCCTCATAGTATTCTTCGTCTCCCCATTCTTCTGGAATTTTACCCTTGATATCATCATCTACTATCATATCCAATATCCTGGATATTTTCCTCATATCTTTCCAAGTCAAAACAAGGTCTTTCTCTGCTTGTTCGTAACCTTTACGATAAAATGCCCTTTGCATACTTCGCACTGATTCAACTTCAATGTACTCGTCCTCATCTGCATAAGTTTCAAGCGGGTAATTAGGCAGGACTTTCAATGCCGCTTCTTCTGCTCTTGTCATATTAACATTCTTCTAATTGCTCATCAATAAAATCTCTTAACCAGTCAATGAAATCAAAACAGTCACTACAGCCCTCATTCATTTGATATTTTATTTTCCTCAAAATTTCTTCTATAGTATCCTTGCGGATATATTCAATATGTTCGTAGCCACTATGTACTACCGGTGAGACACCCCAAAGGTGGGAAATCTTATTTGTTTCTCTTTCTTTTTCGAGATAAATTTTATCTGGTGTTTCCATTTGTTGTTATGTTTTTTTAATTATGTTCTTCTTCTTTGTCCGTAAATTTTCCAACGATGATTTCAATTGTTCGCAGAAACACAAGGAACAAGAAAATCACTAAATCGAGAGGCCACACTAAGCCAACAAAAATCCACTCAGGGTTCTTGTCTTTTGACCATTTTGCGAGTAGGACGGTTGTGACGACAATCATCACAATATAAACAATAATTAGTGATACCAAATAATACCAAGCCATATAAATTAAATTTTAAAAATAAACAATTTCATAACCATTAAGCGGGTAATAATAATTACAAAGAGAATCTGTGTCAACCAATAAATAACCATATATTATGGTTCCGTTATTTGTTAAATAATATGTCATGTTATTTGTGTTTTTTATTATATTGTATTTAGTTTTTCAATCAAATCCATCATAGCAAAACGGTATGCACGTTCCGCTTCGCCAGTACTATATCCCTGTTCAAACGACATTTGGTATTTTGCCCATTCTATAAGAGCGTCCTTGCGAATGTATTCCGTTGAACCTGCCACAATAAGTTCACCCAATTCTTGAATATTTCCTGCTTCAATATCATGTTGAGGCACGTAAATCTTATCTGGTGCTGTCATGTTATTCCTCCTTTCTTGCTTTAAGACCAAGTTCGTAGAAGTGATGAGCACATCTAACCCAATCAGATTCCATTATATCCATTGGGGTTCTTTTATGAGTTATTGGGAGATGAATTGTTTCCTCCGTATATCGTTCTATTTCTTTCTCCAAATCCACCTCTGGCTTTTCCTGCTGAAAAGAGTTGATGATGTTAGATAGTTTTTCTTTTAATTTAGCTTTTGTTACATAAGATGAGACAACACCATTAACAATTCGCTTGTGATACGAATCATCTATTTTACCGTCCTCAAAGGTATCTTCAAACCATGTAAGTATTTGTTCAAAAACTTTTTTCATAACCATCCTTTATTATGCGCAAACTCAAGTATTTTTTCCCAATCTTGTTCTTGTTCACGTTCAATCTCGGACAATAACTTGTCTGCGTCAATGTACTTCATATTTATTTCTTTTTTTGTGTTAAGCGGAAAACTCAGAACCATCACTTTTTGTTTTAAGTTGGTCTAATTTTTTCATTTCTTTTTTATAATACTCATATTTCTCTTTTGCATCCTCATACAGTTCTCTGATATACTCTTCCTGAAATTTATGTTCCTCACAGACATAGTTCTCAGCCTCTTTTATTGACTGCACAAACGCATGGTCACAAACACCTGGTTCCGTCCAACACCTCATTTGTTCAGTCTTATCATTTGAGGAATATTTAAATCTTTGACAGAAGGCACAGTTGGTACATTTTCTATCCATATCATTTACTGTTTTGAATTACAATATTTGCAATCAGGCCAATGTGCTAAACCAGCGGTATATCCACTTGCATACCACACAAATTCATGTGTGTTTCCGTTAAACTCCATCTCAATCATTATTGTATGATTCTGGATAAAAGTCTGATGGCGTTTAATTTGTTCTTCTTCTGAATAATCTGAACAACCCATTAAGAGGATGATGGTTACTAAAATACTTAAAACTTTTTTCATTTTGTTACTTTTGTTTTTGGATTTTAATGTCAAGACTTTCGGTATAATTTAAAAGTTCTTGTGCGTCTTTCAATGATTTAACAAATGTCTTTGCGTCTTCTTCGGTGAAGAACGCTTTGGCGGCACGCTCAGTATCAGTATAACAATCCCCGTAACGTGCGTTCCATGATACGACCCACAATTCAGCACCTTCAACATCTTTTGTTTTGTAACCGGTAATAAGTGAATGTATTTTTTTAATAAGTTCCATAAAAATAATTTTTTTTTAAAAGTTTGTTTTTTTATATTACAAAAATCGTGCCGTTTTGATGTGATAAGAAATATATTTTTACTTTTTTTACAAAAATACAAAAATATGAGTGAATAACAAAGAAAAAATAGGAGATAATTTTTTGTGAGGATAGTGATTTTGTTTTTATTAAAATATTTATTATTATAATAATAAGCAAAATCACTAAATTAATTATGAGTAGATGGCTTCATAGATTTAATACAGTTGCTGAATATACAACGGCAAGAAATAATGATTATCTTGAACCTTGGGTATCTTACACTGAGGATAACGCCAAGGTTAACTATAACAAATCCGAATATGAGAAACTACTTGAAACACCGCTTACATTTGAGATAACGGGTGGCGGTAATATTGTTTGGAAAGCAAGTGACACGGCATTAACCAAAACCATTGAATATAGTAAAGATAATGGTACAACATGGACATCCATCACAAGTACAACTGATGGTATTCCAATAGATGTTGAATCAGGTAATACCGTTCAACTTAGAGGAAATAACACCGCATATGGTACATCATCTTCTTATAATACATTCAGTGGTAGTACGGCACAATTCAAGGTTAAAGGAAACATAATGTCATTGATTAACCCAACCAATTTCAGTACACTAACCACATTAGAAAGTAATGGTTATTATGCATTTAGGCATTTATTTTATAAATGTACAGGTTTAACCGATGCAAGTAAACTACTGTTACCTGCTACTACATTAGCTGATTATTGTTATTATTATATGTTCAGGGATTGTACAGGCTTAACCACTGCACCTTCAGTTTTACCTGCCACCACATTGGCAAGCGGTTGTTATATGTATATGTTCAGAGGTTGTACAAATCTAACTACAGCACCTGAATTGCCTGCAACAACGTTAGCAAATTATTGTTGTAGTAGTATGTTCTGGGGTTGTACAAGTCTAAGAACCGCACCTGAGTTACCTGCCACAACATTAGCATATGGTTGTTATAATCAGATGTTCTATGGTTGCACAGCTTTAACGTCGGTACCCGCTTTATCAGCAACAACATTAGCAGATTATTGTTGCAGTAGTATGTTCCAAAATTGCGCTTCCTTAACAGCAATACCTTCAAATTATTTGTTAGCAACAGCATTGACTGTTGAATGCTACGTTTCTATGTTCAGAAACTGTACGTCATTAGTAACCACACCTGAATTACCCGCAACAACATTAGCGAATAGTTGTTATGACAGTATGTTCCAGGGTTGTACAAGTTTAACAACCACACCTGAATTATCAGCTACAACATTAGTAACTCAGTGTTATAAGAGTATGTTTCAAGGTTGTACAAATCTTAATTATATTAAATGTCTTGCCACTGATATATCAGCAACTGATTGTACCGCTAATTGGGTAAATGGTGTGGCAGCATCAGGTACATTTGTTAAGGCGGCATCTATGACAGGATGGACAACAGGTACACGTGGTATTCCAACAGGTTGGACAAGGGTTGATGCTTAGTATATATAAAAAGAGAGGTAAATGATTACCTCTCTTTTCTTTTTAAAAATCTGTTTAAAATTTCCTGATAATAGCCTTCCTCAGTCGCACAGCATTCAGGTAATTTGTCCTGAATATCCAAATCAATCATGTCATCCGCTATGTTCACGATTGTTTTAATATCTTTCCAAGTCAAGTTTTCCATTTTATTTATTATATCTAATTTGTGTGATTCTTGTCCATTGGCTGTTTTTATATTCATCAAGTGTATGTGAGTTGGTATAGGACATTGCCGAACGCAAGTAATCGGTTTCATTTTCAGCCCAGCTTTGTAATGTGTACTCTACTTTTTGGTATTTAAGGAGACCTTCAGATGTTTTAAGTGACTTAAGGGTTTGTGTATTTGCCGATGCCACTATAGCCTGTGCTATTTTTGTGCTTTGACCGAAGAACTCTTTCCACACTGTCAGTTTATTGTCTTTAATGAGTCTATAAGTTTCCTCATATTTGTCTTTAGGTATTTCCTTACCGTATTTTAGAAGGGTTGTGATTGGCCTATATATTTTTTTACCCCTGATGTTCCAATAGAAACTACCGTAGGTGGTTTTACCGGCGCTTTCCATCGCTTTATTAAATAAGCTGCCAATCATCACATAATCAGCATAAATCAAAGCTTTTTGTATATCCCTATATCCTTTTATTCCACCGTCAGCGATAATTTTACATTTACCACCAATTTGCTGTTTTATATCATAGATTTTTTGCAATAAGGAAAAGACCGGAAAATGAACCGCTGTGTTACTCGCTGTAAGGCAATTATGCACTATATAACCATTTGCAATGTAAGAATGTTCAGTTTCAACTTCAAGGTCATAAACATTTTTAGTACACTGTTTGTGTGTGATTTTTTTTATTTCAACTAGTTTCATTTTTTAACATGTTTTTAATTTTAATAATTGTGTTAATATCTTGTGCTTCTTTTTTCGAAAGTCTTAAAAAAGAATAACCGTTTTCTTTTGCAAAATTTTCTTTTTCTTTATCATTTATTTTCACTGATTTTGATTCATGAAATTTTCCATCGGAATCATATTCAATAAGTAGTTTTGAACCAATTAAAAAATCAAAATAGCAATAATCACCATTTAAAATAAATCTTTTACCCAACTTAATTCTATATTCAGGTATAAAAAATTTTAATACTTCATAAAGTTTGTATTCTTCGCTGGAGTGATAGCCTGTTGCTAACAAAAAATCAATTTCATCACCATAAATTCTATGTAGAGACTGTAACAAAGTTCCATCATATGATTCACAAGGATTTTCCAAATGTGTTTTGTTATATTCTTTTATTAGTGCATGTATTGTATATTTGGAGGGGTGTGTTTTTATCATATTATACATCCAACTCATCATTGTTTCGTCATTTATAATCACTTTAGGATTATGTAACTTTGACAATGTATATTTAGAATAATCTATTAGTTCAGTCAATTCAGCCGCATTTGTAATGTTCATTGCAAGCCACACTTTTTTCAATGTCCTTTTATCAATATTATAAGATTTTGAAACATCCTCTAAGGTAAATTCTTTACTTGAAAATAATTTAAATGCCTTTTCATATGTATCCCTATCGTAATGTGTTTCATAATATTTTACAACATCAAAATCATTTTTATGTGCTTCTTTATAATGTTTTAAAACATCTTCATTACAACTTCTAACTAAATTACCATAACAAGTATCAGCATAGTATTTGGTAAATTCCCATCTTTTTCCACCACTTCTTAAATTTAATTCATGGCCACAACCACATGGACATTTTGGTCTAATACCATTATATTCGTGCTTAACAATATAATCTAATACTGACATATGGTGACATTCTCTTAAATGTCTCTTTAACTGTCCCCTACAAGAAGATTCTTTTTCATATTCAAAAATTTTACCACATTCTTTACATTCTAATTCTGCCAATTTTAAAAACAATTTTATATCTATTATTTTTTTTTTATTATAAATAGTAAATGTTTTGGAAAAAGACAAACATTTTATGCCTGTACCAAGAAATAATCATCGGTTAATTCAGATGCTTCGACCCAAAATCCAATTTTTTTAATTTCTTCATCTGTTAAATCAATGTTTTCTTTGACATCATTTTTCTTAACAACAAAAAATTTATGATTTGGAGTACACTCAATATCATCATTAATTTTTATTGTTTCTTCTGTTTTTTTTACAATAGTATTAGTAACTTTATAAATTCCGTTTTTGGTTTTAACAAAATCACCTTTATCAACATCTTCAACATTGACTTTACTACCATCAGCCATTGTTATTTTTGTTCCTTCAACAAAACAAGCGTCTCCTGTACCCACGGAAACCCTGCAATAATCCACACCTGCCTCCTCATAATCACGATATGTTTCAGGGTTCGCAATGTTTCCTGTCATGATAATAATATTATCACCATGTATTCTTTTAATGTCCTTAACCAAATCAAGGAGTTTCTTCATGTGTCCATTCGCCAAATCAATACAGATTTTAATTGGCCATTGGAATTCAGTTTTCCATGTTTTATTTTTATCACTAAGTACATTAATTAAATTAGTATCTAAATATTTAGTAAAGTATTTGTTAATTTTTACTGTTGTTAGTAGATAGTTATCAACGAACAAATCTTTTGCCTCATTAAGTGAAAATGCCACAAAATTTGGTGTATTGGGGAAATTTTCAGCAAGATATTTAAGCCTATCATCAACAGAATAACTTCTTGGAATGACTGTTCTTATTTTGGCTTTGTTAAAATCTTTGGTGTTGTCTATTGACACAACGGAACTCATACAACTTGCGAATATCGGCAAATAACCGTTTTCATCATATGGGTTACATTCTTTTCTACTTGTTATTGTTGTGATTTTTTCTGGAATGACAGTGATGTCATCATAATTTAACGCAATTTCATCGTGCATAATATCAATCTATTTTTTACAAAAATATAAAAATTAATTTAATTAAACAACTAAAGTTTTGTTGGTGGTTCAGATATTTGTTTTTTAAAATTGGACATTGGATATTTTTTTAACAGGTCTTTTTCAGCCTTCACTATTGCTTTTCCTATTTTTGTATAATAGTTTCTAACAACATTTTTAGCCATATTATACCACCAATCAAAATGTTTTCCAAAATTGTTTGATAGTATGTTTTCAATTTTTTCTTTGTCTTCGGTTGATATATTTTCAATAAAAGTATTTATTATTTTAATATTTTTAAACAATATACCATTTTTAACCGTTTCAATTGGCTCAGTATGTGGGTTGTCCATTATGGTTCTATATGTTTCACTTGCGAACGCGTCCCTTTCAAATTTGTTATTATAGTAAATAACGTAGCCAACAATTTGGGAATAGAAATTGTCTCTAATACACAAATTTCTTGCTTTTTGATAAATTTCCTGACTTATTGGATTATACAGTGGTTTTTTACCTCTTTTTTTAATTTTAAAAAGATGGTCAACCTCATGTTCAGTCGTTCCGTTATAGTCAGTAAAATTACCATTATTACAGATAACAGTTGTTTGGATAAAGTACTTTTGTGTGTTTTCATCAAAAGCAGTATTACCTGGGTTTGTATCTTTAATTAAATTAATTTGACTGTTATCTGTAATGTAATATATTCTAAAAAACAAATCTATTCTAATATTAAGAAACACATAGTTATATATTTCCCCTTCAATTAGTGGAAAACCATTAACAATTTGTTTTGCGTTTTTTGGGTGGTATGATTTTATTGTGTTAATGATTTTTCTTGTTTCCAAGTTAACAACATCTGAAATACCATACTCTTCTTTTATTATTTTTTTGATTTCTGTTAGCAAATCCATAAGTTTTCTATTTTAGACCACTACTACCAAAACCATCAAGTCCACGGTCAGTGTCATTATTTAATTCATCCACAACTTCAAAATCAATAGGTGTTGTAACACCGATTTTAATTTGTCCAATTCTATCACCGACTTCGTATTTTGGCATATTGGGCATCACATGATAAAAAATGGCAAATACCTCGTTTCTATAGCCTTCATCAATTGTACCTTCACAATTACTGAGAACCATTCCTGTTTTCCATACAGAACTTCTTGGTCTAAAATCAATTGAAATATTTAATGGTGAATAGTCTAAATTAAGTTCAAGACCTGAAGAGCATGATTTTTTATCATAATTTAGTACCGTTTCATAATCTCTTACAATTTCAAACGCAAGTCCTGTTCCATATTTGTAGACATTGGGTGCTATCTCTTCCACTGATGTTGCCCACACATCATAACAAAAATCACCTTCTTTCGCCTTAACCGGTGTTTTAGCCAAATCATTTAGTTTTTTAATTTTGATTTTCATGTGGTTTTACTGTTTAATTGTTGTATTATTGTTCATGTTTTTTCCGTCAAGCCTGACATACTCCCACGATTGAAATCGTGGGGTTCTTAACCAATTTTAAGAACACATATTTGTTAATAAGTTATACCTATTAACCACATTGGATACATCCAATGGCACTGTCAGCAGTGCAATGTGATTCTGTTCATATCGCTTCAATATATTAATTGCAGCATTCAAATCACGGTCAATTACTATGGAATCTGAAAGATAAACTACCCTATCCGATAATTCTACTTTATTTTTAAATAACTTGCCCGTTAAACAATTCTGCTGTGTTGTCCATTTCTCATTAATGGTTTCCAACTCAGTGTTACTGTTTTGGCATTTATATGTTAAAAATTCCATAAATGTGGCTATCGCGCTTTCACTGAAGCTCCTGGATGTCTTCGTTAATTTGTTACTTCCCTTTTCCATGAGTTTCTTTACGCTTAAGTCACCTACTACAATTGTTTTGTAGTTCATATTCACTAATTTTTTACTCTGAATATGTAGAGTTTGTTTTATCTGTGCATCCTTTCGTTTGTACAGTTTTTTCTTTACTTTTTTTAGCTTTTCATGTCTATTGCTACCTTTAGCACATTTATCCATCTTACTTTGTACTTTGGATATTTGTTTTCTAAAGTATGTGTTAATTTTTTTTGCTTTGTTAGGTATTATAACAACATTCCCCAGATTATCAACACCATTACATAGGTTCTTAATCCCTAAGTCAATTGCAAGCACCTTGTTTTCTTGTGTCAATTCTTCCTTTTCCTGAACATAATTTTCAATGCCTAAATCAAGAAGATATTTACCATTACGGTATTTAAGTTTAACTTCTTTAATTGTTTGCTTAGAATAGTCAATACCTGGAATCCCTTTGTAATTAACAACAATACCATTAATTTTTAAGGTTTCATCATTAATGAATTTCCAACCTGTTTGGTTATAGACAACGGTATGAAAATGGTTAACATCTTGTAGTTTTTGTGGTGGTTTTGCTGCGTTATCCTTTTTAATAAGGTTAAAAAATGATTTGTATGATGAATATATTTCTTTAGCAACCCTTTGGCTTGCTTTTGAATTAAGGCATAATAACAATGGCGTTTGTTTTCTTAGTGCTGTTATGTCTTTATCTAAATCATACTCAGTTTTTATTTTGCCAGCTGTTTTATAAGTCTGTTGCTCAATATCAATAAGAATGTTATACAATGTGTTTCTTGCAAGGGGTAGGTTCTGTAGTTGTTGTTCCTGTTCCTTGTTTGGAAATAGTCTTATTGTATATGTTCTATATTGTATCATTTACTTGTAAATAGTATGAAAAATCAAAAAGTTTTGTTTATTAACAAAAAATATGTATATTTGTAGTGCAATTCATCCCACCACTAAAGTAGTGGGCTTTCTTGCACATTTTTCGTAACACCATATTGTTTGGCGTATTGCAAAAGATTATAACCGTGTGTCAATTCATGACCGCAAGCAAAGGCAAAAACCTGTCGCAAGTCATTAACATTATTTGCGGATATTTTGATTTCCACTCGAGGCACACAAACAATTTTTTCATCTTTTTCCATAATTGATTTTGGGTGAAATTCACCTAAATAAGATTTTTTGGAGTCAAATTGTGTTGTGAGGGTCAATCTAAATTCATCAAAAAAAGTGTTTAGTTTGGATTTAAGTTTTTCCTGTGTATATGTGTATGTTATTGATGTTTGTGTTTTAATGGTTGTCTCAATCTGTAACGATACCATTTCAAGCAAAACATTAATAGCGTCATCAATATCAGAAACATAACCTCTTGTTTCTGTCAGAAACAGATTTTGGCTATTATATCCAAATTGAAAAAGGAGGTGGTTATATAGTTCTTCGTTTGTGTTCATTTGAAAATTTTTTTGATATTTTCTTTTATTTTTTCTTTAAAGGCTTTTGTTGCCTTAATGTTTTGGGGATTGATTACCGCTGTGTTTGTTTCTGGTTTGTTATCTGTTTTTAGCTTATATGTTTTGTTCTCATCATCCCACACATATTCTTTTTCGAGTTTTTTAAGAGCGTTTTGAAAGTAATCCCTATTATCGGACAGAACTGTTTCACTACCGTCAAACATTCCGTTTTTGGCTTTGTCTTTCAATATGACCTGTTCTTGCTTTACTATAGCCTTGGTTTTGGCTATGTCTTGTTTAAGTGAGTTAACATCATTCATCACTGACATCAATTATTTCTTCATTATTTTCCTCTATGCCATCCGCATTGTTTCCTTCGGCGATTGATTCAAAAAAACCCACGATATTATGTATTGTCCAAGTAATGCCTGCACCAAAACCAATATCCATCAAAATCGCCAACCACCATAAACCGGTTCCGCTAAGCAATATATTAAATGGGGTAATCGCTACTTGGGGCAGGAAAAACCAATCAATTAATGACATTACCCAAGACAAGTTACTTGGAAAACACACCATACATTGAAACAATTGGCCGAAATGTTCGGATATTGAATTACTGATGTTTCTAACGTGTTCAAATATTCGGAATGGACCGCTTGCGTAAACAAACATCCACGAAATTCCATAAAGGAATATACTATAAATAAATATTATTAATCCTGTACTCATTCCTCAATATCATTTTCTTGTGTTTTTATTTCTTCTTTTTTGGTTTTGCTGACCTTTTTTGGTTTGGCCGTTTTGTAAGTGAATGTCAATGTCCTAAGTGCCTCTATTGGGATTGTCTCATCAATAAACAGTTCCTTCAGTTCTTCGGCTTTTTCTTTAAGTAATCTTGCCCTTTCTTGTGCGGTCAGCATTTTGTCAATACTATATTCTATCGCGTCAAAAAGAACATCAAAACCGACTTCCATTTCAGCGCAGAAATAAAATTGTCCAGGATATTCATTACCCTGAATTACATTTATACCGTATTTTTCTTCTATTGTGTTGTCAACAATCCATTTGGGTGGGAATTGAACAATAATATAAATAGCGTTTTCACCATTGTCGGTGTCAACTCTCATTCCTTTAAAATATTCTTTTATTTTCTCTATTCTGTCTTTAATGTTATTTGCCATAGACTCAAATAATTTTTATGAACAAATCAAAAATGTTATTATATACGAAATTGTTAGTCCTAGATTTAACAATTTTTTCTCAGTTATTTTATAATTTCCGTCAGTCAATAATGCTTTGCCGAAACAAAACATTTCCTTGAAAACAAATAAACAACTGAAAACCATCAGATAAGTTAATATTATTTCTAACATGTTTTTTTTACAAAAATACAAAAAAATATTGACAAAATCAACTATTTATTGAAAATGTTTTGTTTATGCTACAAGATTTAAAAAAATATTTCACCCCAAAAAACATGAAATTAATTGGTTATGTTCTTGGGATTGTCGGTATATTTCTTTTTGGAATATATGTGGGTAAAAAGACAACACCCGTAAAAAAGATAACAAAAACCATATATGTTGAGGCAAAACCAATACATGACAGTATTGACAAACCTGTACCTGTTTACATCAAAGAACCGGTTGATGTCGCTAAAATTATAGCGCAAGCGGTAAAAGACGGTGTTTATCAAGAGTTGTTTCCTGAAAAAATAAAGGAAATAAAAGACACTGTTTATATGACTAGTGAGGACACACTTAAACTTATCGCTGATTGGGCGACTTTACGGGAATATAAAGAGACGTTGTTTGATAATGATACCCTTGGTACTTTTAAGTTAAACACATCTGTGCAATATAACAGGTTGGGTACATTGTATTATGATTTTGTTCCCAAAGTAAAGGTTGTGACAAACACCGAATATAGAACAAGAAAAATACTTCCTTATGTGGGCGCAGGTGGAACCACATTCCCATCCGTTACCGCTGAGGCAGGTGTTTTTGTAAATCAGTCCTGGGGTTTATCAGTTGATGGGCATTACTATTTTAACAAAAATGAATATGTACCAAAACACGATGTTGGTGTGAAGTTATTAAAAATGTTTTAATAAAAAAGAGAGGTGAAAAACCTCTCTTTTTCTTTTTACTCAACAATTGTCCAAATTTCAACAAATTTACTGAAATCCTCATAGGGTATTGTTGTATAACCGTTTTTACCGAAAGATTTTCCCCATGAATTTCTGATAATGAAACCTTCACTATCGTAACCGACTATCGCTATTGCGTGATAACCCATAAGAGTGTCACCATATAGTTTTGTCCAGAACTTATCGTTATAATTATATACCGGTAATGCGCCAAGACAAGGACCGTTCATTACTATTGCGTTTTTAAGACTCAGGAAATTTTTCACCATCGCATAACTTTTTATACTGAAATAACCGCTTGATGTTTTAACACCGTGATGAAGAAGGTACCTCAAACCATCTTTAAATGTCATGCCTTCATCGGCAGTCTCAGTTGTTTTTGCTTTAAATATATCGTAATAAGCGACCTTATTGTCTTTTTTGGAACCATCACTCAAATTTAACTGCCAGTTTATATAAGCCGATAATGAACAAGGCACACAAATTGGGTTTGAACCTTGGTTAAGAGCATCAGGTAAATATTTTTTGTATGAATACTCCGATGGGAGACCTTCGGTCATTGACGCACCGAATATATGTTCAGTTCCATCAATAACGGATTTTTGAAAGCCGAAGTTTTTCTTTTTTCTTGCCATGGCAAATAATAGTTTTAGTATGTTATTTAAACACATTTCATTATTGCTTTTTTAAAGATGATTAACAGACAACATGCCATGAATATTGATTTTGTCATTAAACCAATCTTCCATAACCTGTTTCATAAACAATTCCCTTTCAATTTTATCAAGAAACATTTTCTTAAATTTTTCAATAAGTAAATCGCACAAGTCCTCTTTGTAAAGATTTTTCAGTGATTCACCGGTTGATGACACAATGGATACAATTGGCACCACTTCTTTCAAACCATCTGAGCCAATCCTTTCAATATTACCCTTTTTAAAGTTGTCATCCAAAAACTTTTTAACAACCATCACCTTTTGGGGGTCAATGGTATATGGTTTATTCATTTTTTTGTCCACGGGCATTTGTTGCACAGTATCTTCTTTCAACAACCTAATCAGTTGCTGTTCTTGTGCTTCCGTTATAATTATTCTTCTCATTAAAAATCTGTTTTTACTATAAATAGTTTTGTAAAAGAAATAAATTAAAAAATGTGATTTAATGGCTATTTATAAAAAAAAAATGACAGATATATATATATCTGTCATTTTTTTTATTTAATTTCAATTCTCCTTGAAGAAGAAGTTTTATCAGTAAGCGGTTTTTTTGTCACCGTAATTTTAAGTTGGTTGGTTTCACCTTTACTGTTGTCAATTATAGCGGTTAAAGTATCAGGTTGAACATCCTTTGGAAGTGTATATTCATATGAACCGCTGGTAAATGAGTTATCTTCCTTGTGTTCATATTTGATTTCTATTGTTTTCTCATCAATAACATCAATGGTGATGTCAGAACCAACCACTTTCTTGGATATTGGAAGAACTAATTCATAGGTAACTCCTTTATCAACAAACTCATGGAAAGTGGGGAATGTTTCGTTAAGTGTTGTTGTCGTGTAACTATAAGGCCACCAAAATGTCCATGGATTTTCTTGATACGGATAGGATGGAAATGGGTTATATGGTTCGTTAAACCAATTGTTGTGTTGGGGCGCGGTGGTTAAACTATCTTTCACCGAGTCATCATTAAAATAATCAAATATACTTTTCATAACAAAAATATTTTTTTATTTTATTATTTTTATAATATAAATAAAAATAGTAATAAAGTCAAGATAATTTGAAGAAATTTAATTACATTTTCACCTACTTCACTTTTTTCGTGAAGCGCGTCTGTCGTCACATAATATATTGAAGCATTGGCTATGCTGACAAGCAATAAGTTAATACCGCTTGTGGGTAAAAACCACATTATAGGAAGAATGATAATTAATGACCACATTATGGCATCGGCATTAGATACCGATTTGCTTTCCTTATTATGTGAAATTGGAAATAACACATTTTCAGTAAGGAAATGACAAAGAACACATAAGATTAATAATTTCCAAAACATTTTTTAAATTTCTTTTGATAATACTGTTATTGCCTTTGGTGTGATATTGTCGTATGTCCAAACCGCACCATCCATGTCAGGGTCTCCAAAAAATTTAATATTGTTTAATTTTGTTCTATCAATTAGAAGTAATGCATATTTTAGGGTGCGTGGTTTATTTAGTTCAGCCATAATTTCATCTTTTGACATGTTACTAATGTCAAGTTTTTTTTCTAAATTCGCTTTGTAAAGTTCATTAGCAAATAAAACATATGTCAATTTAGTTGCTTTTTCGGTTTGAAAATATATTCTTTCGGGTCTATTCGACAGAATATTTGTTGTTCTTGGTGTAAGTCCGTTTCTAAGTATTTTGGGTAGTTTTGTTACTGGTGTCAAATGATATAGGTAATCAGGAACATCGTTAATTTCCTTTATTTGCCGATTTTTCTGAAAAGAATAGACAGAGTAATTTTTGTTTTTGTTCCAAATTTGTTCTTGTGCAAGTGTCCACCCACAAGTTTCCATGAATTTTTTAATTTTTTCAGTGTCTTTAAAACCATTGGGTATAATTAGGTAAAACACAATAATTTCGTTATTGATTAAAAAACCATCGCTATTATATGCCCCTTCAGTTGCATAACCAATATCATTATTGTTCTTAATAAAATCATCAATGTTCCCAATCTTATAATACTTTGACAGGATTTTATATATTTTGTCCGCATCATAAGATTGATGTATACCTTCGTCTAAAATTGATTCATAACTTGTTTCTAAAACAAACTTTTTCTTTAAACCATAATTAGATTCAGGAAAAAGTCTCATTCTTTTCATGAGACTCAAGATATTTTTCAAATCATCCATGTTATTAAAGCCTTGCTACAATTCTACCTCTTGTCAAATCATAAGGTGACATTTCGACTTTAACTTTGTCTCCAACAATTACCTTAATAAAATTTTGTCTCATTTTTCCTGATGATTGACATAATATAATCATGCCGTTACTGTCCAGTTGTACTCTAAACATCACATTAGGTAAACTTTCAAGTACAATACCTGTTTGTTCAATTGCTTGTTGTTTTGCCATATATATTTTTTTTTTATTTTTTACAAAAATACAAAAACAATGGTAAAAAACAAAATTTTTTTAATTAAAACACTATTTATCAGAAAAAAAGAAATTTTATGGGAAAGAATATTGAACTGAACGCAAATGAATTGACATACATCATTAAAGAGTCTGTCGGACAAATTTTAGAAGGTATTTTCTCCAAAAAACAAAATTTTCCTGAAAAACCACAAAAAGCGTCCGATGTTATAAGAGCAAATGGTTGGACAGGAAAAACAGTTGACAAGGCACCTAATATGGTTGTTATCAGATGTTATCCAGATGCACCAATGTGGAAAGTATTACCTTTTGATGATTTGGTGGAGGATTTAAATATCTATTATCAACATAAAGGTGTGCCATGCAAAGCGACAGGTCTTGATGAATATAACGGACAACGAGGTGGTTTCATTGTAGTAAAAAGGGGATATAAATCATAGGAAGTCAAAAATGACTTCCTATTTTGTTTTCATTAATGTTTTGTAATCAAAGTTTGTCACTGGAATTTCAGCCATCTCAGTTATGATTTTTTTAGCGGTTTCGCTGTCATTAAGTAGAATTTCACTGACAAGTACGGATATCTGTAAAAGAACATATCGCTTTATATCCCCATCTAAGTCAATATATCTCAAATCGCCATACTTTAACATTGACATTATTTGTGTGGTTGTTTTCACTTTTCTCTCAAACAATTGACCGTTAACTGTTAATCGTAAGTAAAAAATTCCTGTTGGTGTAATGGAATCAGGATTAAATGTTCTAAAAAAGAATCCTTCCCATTTAAATGTGTTGTTCTCATCATTTGATATTTTGCAAATGAGATTTTCAAGTGCTTCTTTTTGAAACTCGTTCAGTAGTTTGACAGATTCGTCTGTCGGTGCCCTTTTTTCAGTTACATTAATGTTAACATCCGTAATTTTTCTCATATTAAATTTCTTTTAAAAAATTATTAAGGTATGTATTTCTTTTTGTTGTGTCAATTGTGTTAACACCAAGATAAAGAGACTGCTTTTGTCCAAGTAACACACATAGATTTTTGGCTCTTGTGATTCCGGTATATATTAAATTTCGTTTTAGCATAACATAATGACCCATTGTTATCGGCATTACCACAATCGGATATTCAGAACCCTGTGACTTGTGAACGGTGACAGCATAAGCAAGCATCAATTCATCAAGGTCGGAAAAATCGTAAATTACAACTTGTTTTTTAAACACCACAATTAGTGTTTTTTCCTCTTTGTTTATTGATTGTATGAATCCAGAGTCACCATTAAAAATCTCTTTATCATAATTGTTTTTAATTTGCATAACCTTATCATTAACCCTGAATGTAGTTGTTCCAAATTTTATTTCCTCACCATTGGGATTCAGTTCTTTTTGGAGTAGTTCATTAAGATTGATTGTACCCAGCGACCCTTTTTTCATTGGTGTTAAAACCTGTATTTCAGTTGGTTTATAACCATAGGTTTTTGGTAATCTGTTTTTGACCAAATCAATAATGTTGTTAACTATTATTTCCTCATCCTCAATGTTTATCCAAAACAAATCACTGTCTTTACTGTTTTTCAAGTCAGGAAATTCACCATGGTTAATCGCATGTGCGGTGGTTATTATTTTTGAGGTTGCCGCCTGTCTATAGATTTCTTGGAGTTTCACCACAGGTATCATTTCCGAAGAGATTATATCAGACAGGATGTTACCTGCCCCAATACAAGGTAACTGGTCTGCATCACCAATTAAAATTAGTTTCATGTCTTTTGGAACCGCTTTAAGTAAACTATTCATTAAAAGAACATTCACCATTGAAATTTCGTCAACAATAAGCACATCACCATATAAAGGTCTTTCCTCATTATATTGGTAACCTTTGGTTGGATTATACCCTAACAGTCTGTGTATAGTGGACGCTTCCATTTCAGTCGCCTCAGACATTCTGTCCGCCGCTTTACCTGTTGGTGCGGCACATAGTATTTCTTTGTTTTGTAGTCTTAACGCTGTTATTATGCCTTTAGTCACCGTTGTTTTACCGGTACCAGGGCCACCTGTCAAGACCATCACATTGTTATATAAAGCCGTTTTAATAGCGTTTTTTTGTTCTTCATTGTATTCGATATTAAGATGTGTCTCAATTTGTTTAATTTCAGCGTCCGTAATCGTGTCCATTGGTTTGAACGCTTTCAGGACATTGGTGAGTTTATATGCTATGTTTTTTTCCGCATAGTAATATTGCGGCAAAAATATTTTGTCATCAAGGCAAACAAGTTGCTCATCATTAACCATGTTATCAATTTCAGTCTCAATAAATGATGCCTCAATCTGAAGAAGATTGACAATTTCATTGGTTAAAAATGATTTGAGTTCATATGTGTCACCTTGTTCACCACACTCATTTAATGTGAAAACAATACCGGCTGATATTCTTTGTGGTGAGTTGAATGGAATACCCATTTTAAGGGCAATGGCATCCGCTTTTTTAAAACCAACACCATCCAAGTCAGTTATTAACCTATACGGATTTTCCTTAAGGACATCAATGGCGTTATCGCCATAAAGTTTATATATTTTAACCGCAAATAATGTTGAGATATCAAATGATTTAAGGAAAACCATAATATCCATAACATGTTTTTGCTCTTTCCAAGATTCAACCAACGTGTTTATTCGTTTTTCTCCGAATCTTGGGATTTCCTTAAGCCTTTCAGGGTGGTTTTCAATGATATCAGGTGTCTCAATGCCAAATTTGTTTACTATCAATGTGGCGTACTTTTCACCAATTCCTTTAATGAGACCACTTGCAAGATATTTTTGTATACCGTATAATGTGTCAGGCATAATTTCATCACAGACATCTGCGACAAATTGGTTACCATATATGTTGTGTTTTTTCCATTGTCCTTCCACATGCAAAGTCATGCCAATGATGGGTGTCGTTATGTAAGCCACAAGCGTTATCCTGTCTTTTTGAAAATCAGGTTTAACACCCATGATGGTATATCCGTTGTCATCATTGTGATATGTGATATAATCAATTATACATTTAAAATTTGTTTCCACTAAAAATTGTTCCTCTTAAAAATTATTGCCTTGACATATGCTTTGAAAAGGGAATCTGAATATGTCCTAAGTTTACCTGTTGTTCCCCTCATACCTTTATTATACTTTTCTTTGATTTCGTTAACAAATATTTTTCCATAATATCTTCCAAGATACCGAGGAAGCGGGACAAAATATTTGTTTGTATCTCTAATTATTCTGTTGAATGTTTTTATAAATTTTTCTTGTTCTTCACTATGACTGTTGTTTAAAAGTTCTTTACAAACACCAATTAATGTTCTGGATTTGGTTTTATATGTATCAAATTCCGAATCATAAAATAGTGCCCTGTCTAATTGGAACAATGTTGATTCAATTGCCTTTGACAAGTTTTTTCTTTTCATGTTTTTATTTTTTTCTGACTATTTATATTACACGACAAATATATAAAAAAAATCTGTTAGAACAAAATGGTTAAGACTTTTGAAGTTGACAAACAAAATAGTAACAACCTGCATGGTTGTCCGGACACAATAAGAATACCTGAAGAAAACATTGATTTAAACTACAAAGATGAGAACACATTAACATTTATTGTTGGTGTGAATACCAGTGGTGACCTTCAGTTGATTTGTTCGAAAACATTGTTACACACTTATTTGCTTTACAATTATCAATGCAAAAACGGTAAATTAAGTAACACAAGAGAAGGTAGATTATGGATGAACGAAAAACTCATTTCTGTGTGGAATGATTTGGCATCATCTGATATGGAAGTCATAAGTTATTTGTTTAAGGAAGTGTTAAACCTTGATATTTCCAACTATACATTTGTCTCTGAATTTGATTATAGGCATGTTTTCATGGCAACTGTTTCTGAATTTGAGAAAATGGGTATATCAGGAGATTGGAGTGAAAATGATTGGAACAGACTTGAGTCAATGTCAAAAAAACAAAACAACAATATTGGTTCGGAAAAGTCAACCAACACTCTTGGTATTGCGGATAAGGATATGTGGAGACATTTTATGTATAATGAAGGAAAGAAAAAGAGAACTAAATTTTAGTTCTCTTTTTTCAATAGCCTATCGCCAACTTCGTCAAGACATTTTCCAAGCAAATTTTCTCCTTTCCAATTTTTCTTATCGGCAATAAGTGGGTCATTATAATATATACCAACCCCCCAAATTTTGTCGTATGGACTTCCTTCAACAAAATTATAGGCTTTGTTCCGAAAATATAACAATGCCTTTTTCAATTCATCATTTTGTGAAAACTTGGCTAAGACTGCATCATACATGATATTGTACTTGACTTTATCCCATTGTGCCTCATCAAAACCTCTTACTTTCCTTCCTAATTTTTTACAGTCCCTTGGGTGTTCAGTGTTTTTTATTAGTTCAGCAATTTCAGTGTCATTAAAGTACATTGCTTTCTGAAACATAAAGTATTGTTCCGAAGTCAAATATTCATTTTCACCTACAGTGAATTTAGCCGGATAAAAATTTGAAAAGCAACTGCCCCAAAAAGAGACAAGTTTCTCTTCTTCCCAAACGCATAGTTCAGTACTATTAATCAAATTTTCAAAAACTTCCATATCACTAAACAGTTAAAAGCGCAATATACGCGGTCAAATACATAACCATTTCAAGATAATATAACCAAGATTTGTCAAATGTGCGTGTTCCCATTCCAATAACAAGTGCCAAAATATACACAGGGAACAAAATAATCAATCTATGTACAACAAAAAACAGCCAAAATAAAACTGATATGACACAGAGAATTACACCAGTCATATGTAATCTGTTATGTGCTTTAACCTTATTGTAATCAGGTGTTATGCCGACCAAAAACAAGTAGAGTGGAGTGAAGAAACACAAAAACTGAAGGGGATGGCCATCAGATGAGACCAAAATAGGCGGAACCAACAATAGGGCTGACACAATAGTAACCAACGACCAAATGTTTATTGCATTAAGGCTCTTTTTCTCATTAGCCCATTGCTCACCGTATGCGGAGTAACATGACAACAAGCCATATCTCTTAATACAGATAAAATTAAAAACAGTCATCATTAAAAATGACAAAATTGTGCAAATAAATCCAAATGTATCCATAATATTATCGTTATTTTTTACAAAAATACCGATAAAATTTAAAAAAACAAAAAAGAATCTCTTCATGGAGAGATTCTTTGACTTGAATATTTTGCTTTTGTTTATTTATTTTCAGGCAAATATGCAGGATTGGTGTCACTGACTTCACCGGTTAGAGCGTCAACATAAAGTTGTGACTGTGTGTTACCAAAAATCCATTGGGGGTTACAATCTTCTGCACCGATTTCCCATCTGAGAACTACTTGTCTGCTATGAGGTTTTTCATATTTGGATTTTTGAACCCTATCATATGCTTTTTTGAAAGAAACAGTTATTTTCACATTGTTTAACTGATGGTTACCAACAAAAAAATCATGTGCTATTGTCCTATTGATTTCGTTGTCTTTATGCTCAAATTTATGTACGAAGACATCTGCGCTTGTTGAGTCAATTATTTCGACAACCTGAAAAATGTTTAAAACTGTTTCAACAGTGTTGTCATTTTTTTCATCAAGCCAGTTTTCAAGAACCACATCGGTCTCAAACCACCTGTAATCATCACCAAATTCCGTGTACATGGTTTGTTTGTCTTCATCAATTGTTTTTTCCACGAAGTTCTTGTTACAAGAACTGGTTCCTAAAATGAGCGCAATGCCCATTAACGCACTAAAAAATCTTTTCATTTTTTTTTGTTTTCTTTTAATTCTTTTTTCTTTATTTCCACATATTCAGCAAAAGGAAGCCTTTGTTTTCTCCCCCTGTAAAGCCATTTTTTAAAGGTTTTAAGACTAACCGCCGTTATAGACCTGAAACCTTTCCAATTGGGAGAAAAATTGCTTAAATAAGCCTCTTTTGCCTCTTTTTTACTATTGAAACCAAGCATTACCTTTGTCTCATCAAATTCACCTTCTTTATTGTTTTGGTCAACACAATAGACCTTAGTGAAATTCTCAACATCAGGTCCGATAAACACATCAACCGCATCACCGTCTTTTCCTTTGGTAACGTTGAAATAACCATAATGGTTTTTCATTATGTTGTATTTTTGTTCACCATTCTCATAGTAGTATCTCTTACTACCCTTGGGGTTTTCAATGGCGATTCTCATGCCTTTCACTGATATGTGAGCCATGCGATAATTACCCGCTTCCTTTTGAGCCTCCGTGGGTGTGAGATTGACATTTTCAGCCTCAGCGTTAATCTCTTCAGAAGTCATCTCGTTTATAATATGTTTATATTGAGATTCTGTTATTATTATCTTAGTCATTGTCTTCCTCCGTTCTAATTGTCATTTTATATCTTTTCTCGTCAGTGTACACAGTAAACACATAAATGGTTCTGAACCTTTTATTTTGTTTAATATAGATATGTTTTGCGATTGTTTCCTTTGTTTCCTCATCAACAAAATATGATGTGTACCAATCATCCAATTCTCCTAAAAGCGTGTCCGCAACACAAATAGAGTCAAACTGAGCCAATGTCATGTTGTCAATTGTCCTTGAATATATAATGTCATATGGATTTTCTTGTGTTGTGGTTTTGTGCGTTTTCTTAAATAAGCCACAACCGGATAACGACAAGAAAACAAGTAAAAACAAAAATATCTTTCTCATAATTTTTTTCTTATAAATATTAAAAAATTAATAAAAATATTAAATGTTTTTTTGGTGAAATTTTCAATCAAAAATTGATTTTTGTTTAGTCGTATACTATTTAATAGTATATGACTATGTTTATGACATATTTTTATAAAAAAACACAAAAATGAGATACATACATTTTTTTGAAAATACAAACGAATATGGGGTGACAAGAAATTATAATTATCTTGAACCTTGGCTGTCACTTGTCACTGAAAACCAGAAAGTGAACTACAATAAAAATGAAAATGAGAAAAAAATTTCAACTCCGCTTACATTTGAAATCACAAGAGGTGGTAAATTATATTGGAGATTGAACAAAGCAGGTGGTGTCGCCAAAACAATTGATTATAAAAAGAACAATGGTGATTGGGTAACAATTACATCAACAACAGGGGGCACTGTAATTGACGTAACGACAGGCGACATAATTCAATTTAGGGGTGACAATGAGGTATACTCAAATGGTGACTGGTTTAATTCGTTTGACCCAACAACAGCAAATACCAATAATGCGGCTATTTATGTGGCCAAAGGTAATATTATGTCACTGATTAATAAAACCAATTTTCCGACAATATTTGAGTTGGGTAATAACGCATTGCGTAATATGTTTATTAGAACGAAAATTACTGATGCAAGTAATTTGTTATTACCGGCAAGAAAGGTGGGTGAGCAATGTTATACAGTAATGTTTAAACAATGTGATATATTACAAACAGCACCATCAATATTACCTGCGACTACATTAGCAAGTAAATGTTATAGTAATATGTTCGAAGGTTGTACAAGTCTCACTACAGCACCTTCAATATTACCTGCAACTACATTAACAGAAGGTTGTTATAATCTTATGTTCAAAGGTTGTACAAGTTTAACTCAAGCACCAGAGTTACCTGCGGTAGAATTGGCAAGTTATTGTTATAGAAATATGTTCAGTGATTGTACAAGTCTTACCACTGCACCTGAATTACCTGCAACAATATTAATAGATGAATGTTACAGAAGCATGTTTAATAGGTGTAATAGACTTAATTATATTAAATGTCTTGCGACTGACATATCAGCAAGTAATTGTACATATGCTTGGACAAGTAGTGTTAGTTCAACCGGTACATTTGTCACCCCATCAACTACCGCTTGGTCAACAGGTACAAGTGGTATTCCAAATGGTTGGACAAAGGTTAATGCTTAGTATATATAAAAAGAGAGGTAAACATTTACCTCTCTTTGATTTTTAACTTATCTTTAACTCACTGTTAATTATTACACCATTTATTGTTGATGTTTCCCTTTCCACAGTAAATACATATTTTTCAGGATATTCGTTTTCGAGTAGCAAATCAGTTATTTTATCTTCAATTTCAGTCTGTATTGTTCTGATTATCGCTCTTGCCCCATACTCCTTTTCCTGTGCGATTAAACTAAATATGTGTTCAACTGTGTTATCATCATATTTAATGTCATAACCGATATTGTTTATCCTTGTTTGCGACTTTTTAAGTTCAAGCCTGATGATGTCTTTAAGGTTGTCATCGGTAAGATTGTTAAAATAAACAACACCATTAAGTCTGTTTATAAACTCAGGGGGAAATTTATTTTTAAGTTCCTTGGACAAGATTTTATGGGTGTTTTTGTTTATGTCCTCATTAAAACCGATACCCTTCTTAAAGTCATTCGCTGTTTTTGCGCCAATGTTGGAGGTAAATAACACAATCACATTCTTAAAATCAACTTTCATACCTGAGTTATCGGTAAGGCTACCCTCATCCAACACTTGCAAGAAAATATTGTAAACATCCTTATCAGCCTTTTCAATCTCATCAAGCAGAAGCACACAATATTTTTTGTTTTTTATGGCTTCGGTAAGTAAACCACCGTCTTCATAACCGATATATCCTGGGTTAGAACCGATAAGTTTGTTAACCGCTGATTTATCAGGGTATTCTGACATGTCAAATCTAATCAAAGCGTGTTCATCGCCAAACATTTCTTTGGCCAACATTTTGGCTGTTAGTGTCTTTCCCACCGCAGTTTGACCCACTAACATATAGGCGCAAAGACATTTGTTGTTTGACAAGCCGATTCTGTTTCGTTTAAGTGATTTGCATATGGTGTCAATCGCATCATCTTGACCAATAATTTCTTCTTTAAGCCTGTCGTTTATGGTCAACATTTTAATTTTGTCATCGGTTGTCAATTTGTTAACCGGAATACCGGTTTTCTTCGACACGATTTCAAGTATGACATTTTCGTCAACAGTTGAAGGATAGTTTTTCCTGTATTCCTTAAATTGTTTTTCCAATTTATTTTGTTTGTCGCGCAAACCTTTAAGTTTGTTTTCCAACTCATCAGCGACATCAAAGTTCTCATTATTTTTGTTGGTGACAATCTCCTTTTGGGTTGTTTTGATTTCGTCCATAACCTTATTCACTTCAGGATTATTGTCGGCCTTTGTGCCGACAACAGCACCAGACTCATCCATAAGGTCAATCGCTGAATCAGGAAGGTTCCTTTCTGGAATATATTTAACAGCAAGGTTCACACAACTGTCAATGGCCTTATCGGTATATTTTACTTTATGATAGTCCTCATAGTATTTTTTAATACCGTTAAGTATTTCGATTGATTCTTCAATTGACGGTGAATCAATGTTCATTTTCTGAAACTTTCTTGACAAGGACGGATTTTTATCAAATGTCGTCCTATAAGATTTATAATCTGAAGTACCAATTACTTGTATTTCCCCATTATCAAGGGAATGTGACAACATTGAAGTTATGTCATAGTCGTTTTTGCCTTTATCGGCAAGTACCGCACCAATATTATCAATAAGTAAAATATAATTGTCTGATTCTTTCATCTCATCAATTATACCCTTAACCCTCTCTTCAAACATACCTCTAAGAGTTGTACCTGCGATTAACGCAGTCATGTCAAGTGACACAATGTGTTTGTTAAGAAGAAAATTTGGTACGCTACCTTCCACAATCTTATACGCAAGGTTCTCAGCAAGCGCGGTTTTTCCTGCACCCTCAGGACCAACAATTACAACATTGTTTTTTCTTCGTCTACCCAATATTCGGATTATCTCATCTGTTTCATTTTCCCTACCAATGAGTTTGTCTATGTTACCTGTCTCAACCAAATGGTTCAAGTCCGTACAAAATTCATCAATGTTAGGTGTCTTGGTTTTTGGTTTCTTGTTTAGGTTTAACCCCATGCTTTTTGCCACATTTTCAGGTATTTCCCCCCCAAACATATTTGTAAGCATCTGTGTGGGGTCTACATTAGGTGGTATTGTCATTACTATTTTTCTTTCAACATTATTCGGCGTGTTATTTTCCTTTTTGATTTTCTCAGCAAAGGTTTTATAAATTAACCCCGCTTTTCTTAACATTTTTGTTATTGTGTCGTTTTGTTTGTCATTACTTAGAATACCTAAAATGAGGTGTTCGCTGTTAAGTGTCTTTGAACCGTCTTTAACCGCCTCATCAACACCGTTGGCAACAATTCTATTGAACGCGTCATCATATGTGATTTCTCTACCTGGTTTAACGGCGACAAGTGCCTTGGTTGACAAATAGGTGTTAAGTGTCGTCTCTATAGCGTTTAACGATTGTGTTGTCAAACAGTTCTGTAAACCGAAATATGCGTTTGATTTTTTTTCTTGCAAAATAGCAAGCATTAAATAATATGGACTAATGGTTGTCGTAGGATAGTCCTTTGCCACTACATCCAACATATAACTAAACAAGTTGTTCAATTCACTACTTCTATCCATCTATTTTCTCTTGATTTTTTTTCCAAATATATATATTTTAAAAAGAAAAAACAACTATGTTACTGAAAAAAATTTACGACGAGAAAGCAAAAACGGAGAAAGCATGGTTTGACAGTACCATGTTCTATTACACAGAAGCCGTTGAGTATGATGACAGGAATTGTGTGGATTTGTATGTCACATTTAAAAACGGAGCCACATATAAATACAAAGAAGTCGCCTTGTCTGATTATGTCCTTTTAATCGCAGGTGGAACTGACGCTTCGCAAGGAAAAACACTTAACAAACTGATTAAATCAAAGTATGAGTTCGAAAGAGTCGGGGACAAATCAATTGAGTTGTTGAAAGAGGAGTATGAAAAAACAACAATCCCTGAGGATTACAGACAAAAAACATATTTCATTTCAGGTCACAGGGATATAACTGATGATGAGTTTGAGAGGTTTTACCAAACATCAATCAATTTTGCCATTGACACAACAGATGATGTGCGGTTTGTAGTCGGTGACTATCAGGGCACGGATATTAAGGCACAGGATTATCTTGTCAATGTGCTTCAATTTGACCCCGAAAAAATTTGTGTTTACCATATGTTTGATAAACCAAGAAATATCAATCCAAAAATCATCAACACTGTCGGTGGGTTTAAAACCGATGAGGAGAGAGACGCTGCGATGACAAACGCGTCATTTGATGACATCGCTTTTGTGAGGAATTATACCGAATTGTCAGGAACCGCTCAAAACATATTGAGAAGGCATCATATGTCGTAAAATTTTCTGTTAATTTTAATTTTTGTTTAGTCAGATACTATTTATTGGTATCTGACTATTCTTTTTTATTTTTTAGGTGTGGTCATTTAAAATAAATCTTTAAGTAAAGAAATATGGGAAAGTACATACATTATTACAGAAACAAAAACAATTTTGAGAGCGATAGGCTGTTTAATTATGTTGAACCTTGGACATCATTTTTAAGTGATGAGACACAAGAAGAGGTGAAGTTTAACAAAACAGAAGAGGAAAAAGAAAGGGATTTTATTATACCAAACACCATTGACATTTGAGATAACGGGTGACGGTAATATTGTTTGGAAAGCAAGTAACACTGCCTATACAGTTACGTTGGAATATAAGAAAAATGATGGTGAATGGACAGAAATAACCTCTACAACCGGTACATCAGCACCATCAATACCCGTTGTCAGTGGTGATACTGTTCAATTCAGAGGAAATAAAGCAACAATGTCATATAATTATAATTATAACCATTTTAGTGGAACAAGTTGTTCGTTTAGTCTTAAAGGAAACATAATGTCATTAATTAACAGTACCGGTTTTAGTGAATTGTCAACATTAACAAGTGCTTACACATTTTATAATTTATTTAGGTATTGTACAGGTTTGACTGATGCAAGTAAGTTGGTTTTACCTGCCACAACTTTAGCAGAAGGTTGTTATAATATGATGTTTTGGCGTTGTACAAGTTTAACAACAGCACCTGCATTACCGGCAACAACATTAGCAAATTATTGTTATGGTAATATGTTTACTAACTGTTGGTCATTAACAACAGCACCTGAATTACCTGTAACAACATTAAAAAATGGTTGTTATAGTAGTATGTTTACTAACTGTTGGTCATTAACAACAGCACCTGAATTACCAGCAACTACTTTAACACAGAGTTGTTATAGTAATATGTTTAATGGTTGTACAAATCTTACCACAGCACCTGAATTACCTGCTACTACATTAGCAGATTATTGTTATGATAGTATGTTCGAAGGATGTACAAGTTTAGTTCAAGCACCTGAATTGCCGGCTACTACTTTAGCATATTATTGTTATAATAATATGTTCAGTGGCTGTACTTCATTAACCCAAGCACCTTCAATATTACCAGCAACTACATTAGTTGGTAGTTGTTATGATAGTATGTTCGAAGGATGTACAAGTTTAGCAACAGCACCTGAATTACCTGCAACAACATTAGCAGAATTTTGTTATAGTAATATGTTCAGAGGTTGTACAAGATTAAATTATATTAAATGTCTTGCCACTAATATATCAGCAAGTAATTGTACAAGTAATTGGGTAACCGGAGTTTCATCAACTGGAACATTTATCAAAGCACCATCAATGACAGGATGGACAACTGGTACAAGTGGTATCCCAACTAATTGGACAGTACAAGACATATCATCATAATGTTTTTTAATATTTTTCTTTAATTGTTATATTTTCTTAAAATATTAACTATTTATCATAAAAATAACAATTTAAATCAATTGATAACATGGAGAAAGTTAATGTTGAGATGAAAAGATATGGCTTCAAAGAAGGTAAATCCTTTGAGGGTTTAATTCCAAGACTTATGGAAAGACTTGGTGATGATGTTTGCACTGGCCAGACAGATGTTGTGGTTGAGGCGTTTGACCCCACAGCAAACGGTGTTGATTCAATGAAGACCATTAGCGGAACATTAGTTGCGGAAAAATAATTAAAAAAACATAAAAACAATATGAAAATAAATCACAATTTTAATGAATATGATTTTGTAGAGGGAACCGCATTTGAAGGTATGATTCCCAAAGTCATGGAAATGGCTGGTGATGATGTTTGCGCCGGAGAATCTGAGGTCATTGTTGAGGGTTTTGACCCTACAGCAAATGGTGTTGATTCAATGAAGGTTTTGAGCGCACAATTGGTGGCAACCATTGATGCTGAAGAAAAACCCACCCCTGAACCTGAGCCAGAACCAGAACCTGAGCCAGAACCTGAACCCACACCAGAACCTGAGCCTGAGCATGATTTCACAAAACCTGAGGAAAAACCAAACACTGAGGCACAAGATGCGACTGCGAACGCTATTGTTGACCAAATAACCACTGCGACAAGCACAACTAAAATTACAATACCTGAGGGTGAAACATTAAACAATATCACAATACCTGAGGAGGTTACACAGTCATTGTACATTACAGGCGCATGTGCTGACGGTGCGACAATCACCAACCACAGCCCTAAGACTGTTTCAATCGTGAACACCAGTGAGGAGCCTGTTGACATTGTTATTGATTCTGTCGGTAATGTTAACCTTGGTGGTAAATTCAACAATATCTGGTCTAACAAATCTATTGCTTCAACGACAGGAACCAAGCCTGAAGTTAGCGGAACCATAACATTTGATGAGAACATTGAGGGTAATGTTTCTGTTCCTGGTATGATTTATGGTGATGATGTTATGATACAGACAATGACAACTGGTACTTTAAGTGTACCTGCTTGCGCTAATGAGGATTCCGCTGATGTTGAGATTTACGCCCCTAATGGTGATGTCACAATATCAGGTAACAAATGGAACGAGGTTACCGCAACAGTGAAAGACGATACTTTAGTCATGAGAGCGTCATCACACATTAACAAGTTGATTATGAAACAAGGTAATGTCAAGGTGTATGGTACTGATGTGACTGAGTTTGTTGATGAGTTTGTGGGTGAGGGAACAATTGAGCCTATGGAGTGGTTGGTTCCTGATGATGTGGAGGTCAAGAGAATGGTTAACAATCCTGGTATTTACACATTAACAGCCGACTACAGCGGTAACACAACTCTTGCCTTTGGTATTTTGACAAACGGTAATTATAGGTATAACTTAAATGGTCATAAGATTGAGACCAGTTACAAAAACGGTATAATGTTACTTAGGGGTACAACACCTACTATTGACATCTACGGTGACGGTAAAATGGCGAACACAGGTGAGGGCTATGGTTTATGGGTTGCGGCAACAGGTGCCACATTAAACATTCATGGTGGTGAATATGAGGGTTGCACACATACACTTTATGCCGAAAAAGGTGTCATCAATGTTTATGATGGTGTGTTTAAGTTAACGAACGCCGACACCGCTGATAGGGATGCCAACGGTAACCTTAAGTTCTTGCTTAACTGTCATGACTCCGATTACACAAGCGGTACTGCTAAGATTAATGTTTATGGCGGTAAATTCTATGAGTTTAACCCTGAGGTCTCTTACGGTGAGCCAAGCGGTCCTGTAAGTTTTGTTGCCGAAGGCTATAAAGCGATTGAGTCAGTTGAGGACGGTAAGAAGGTTTACACTGTCGTACCTGAAAACACGGTTACACCTGTCGCTCCTGGTATGCATGAGCCTGTGACTGACGAAGAAGTTGAACCATAAAATCGGTAATCAACATAATTAAAAAAGAGACCTTTTTGGGGGTCTCTTTTTTTGTTTATGAGTAGTTTACTGATATTAAGCGTCTTGTACTGTCCAACCTGTCGGAATACCATTTGTACCTGTTGACCAAGATGTCATTGATGGGTTTTTAACAAATGTACCAGTACGTGAAACGCCACTTACCCAATTAACGGTACAATTACTTGCTGATATATTAGTGGCAAGACATTTAATATAGTTAAGGCTTGTACAACCTGAGAACATACCATGATAACATGAATCTATTAATGTAGTAGCAGGTAAAATTGACGGTGCTGTAGTTAAACTTCTACAATTTTGGAACATATACTCATAACAATTATTTGCTAATGTTGTCGCAGGTAACTGTGGTGCAGTTGTTAAGCTTGTACAATTTTGGAACATACTACCATAACAACTATCTGCTAATGTTGTTGCTGGTAATATTGATGGTGCTGTAGTTAGGTTTGTACAACCATAGAACATACTACTATAACAACCATATGCTAATGTTGTTGCAGGTAACGAAGGTGCAGTTGTTAGACTTGTACAGCCTGAGAACATCAGTTCATAACAATTATTCGCCAATGTTGTTGCAGGTAATTCAGGTGCTTGGGTGAGACTTGTACAACCTTGGAACATTTGATAATAACAATGGTCAGTTAATGCCGTAACAGGTAGTTCAGGTGCTTGGGTGAGACTTGTACAACCTTGGAACATTTGATAATAACAACTATTTGCCAATGTTGTCGCAGGTAACTCAGGTGCGGTTCTTAGACTTGTACACTTCCAGAACATACTTGCATAACAATTACTTGCTAATGTAGTTGCAGGTAATACTAACCCACTTGCGTCAGTTAAACCAGTGTCAGACGCAAACATAAAATCATAACAGTTACTTGCCAATGTTGTCGCAGGTAGTTCAGGTAACATAGTACCATCGGTAAGTTTGTAACAATATTGGAACATACCGTTGTAACAACCTTTACCGAGGTTCATTGCAGGTAGTTTAGGCACACCAACAAGGTTTGAACAATTTGCGAACATTCCCCTATAACATTGAAATGTTAGATTGTCTGCCGGTAAAATAAGTTTACTTGCATCAGTCAAACCTGTACAATACCTGAACAAACAAGTAAAAACCAAGGAAGCTGTCAACGAGGACATCGTGCTGAAATTATTTGCATTAAGCAGTGACATAACATTACCTTTAACGTTGAAAGCGCAAGTACAACCACTAAAAAAATTAGCTTTTTCATATGTGTCGCTTAATGTTGTATATGTAACACCTTGCGGTGCTCTAAAAAGAACCGTATCACCTGACGACACCGTGATAGAGACACCACCAGTGCTTGATGTGATTGTTTTCCATTCGTCATTATTTTTTTTGTATTCTATTGTTCGTAAACCGCTTTCAGGTGTACCTGATTTTGCTTTCCAATAAATATTACCATTACCCGTTATTTCAAATGTAAGAGGTTTTTGTCTTTTTTCTTCCTCAGTCATATTATAATTAACTTTAGTGTTTTCATTGGTGAGACTAACCCATGGTTCTTCATATTCCTCACCAAATCTCATTTCATTATAGTCATTGACTGTATCAAATTCGTGTAAATATTTCATATATTTTTTATTTAAACCTTTATTTTAAATGACTGTATCTAATTTCACGATGAGGACAGTCATATACTATTAAATAGTATATGACTAAGTAAAAACCAAAATTAGTCGATTTTTTTGTGTTGCGTTTTTCTAATTTTATATTATATTTATTAATATAATATTTTTGATATGGCGAAAACAATTTATATAACAGAGAAACAAAAGAAAAAGTTAAAGAAGGCTATTGCGGCTCAAGACCAGGTTGGTGGTAAAGTCAATGCCGGTATTATGGATGGTGTTGTCGGTATGTGTGAATCCACATCCAGTAATATTAAAACTTGGTATAGGGGGTTCAAAAAGAAATTTGGTGAGAAGTCAAATACAACACCTCATCTTTTATGGCTTACTGATGATTTAGAATATGCAAGCGAATACGGTGATGCTGTTACTGTTTATAAAATAGATATGTCAAAATGTAATGGCACTATCTATGAAGTGGATGATATGGGTATTGATTATATTGATGGACCAAGTGAGGAAGAAGCACAAGAACTATTAGAACAAGGGATTAATTCATATTGTTTTTATGTGAATCAAGATTCTTCATATTGTATGTGCCTTTGGTCTGAAGAACCTATTTTATCTAAAGAACCATTAAACATAAATGAATCTGTTAAAGATGATATGTGTCAATTAACACCTCAAAATAAATTAAATGAGTCACCCGATTCAACAATTGCAGGTAATTATTTTACTGATGATGATGCTATCACATTTTTACTTTTGTTAAAAAACGATGAGTTTTATACCGACAAAGGGACAACACATTATGGTATAATCAAAGAACTAATTACCAATGGAGTAATAGAAGACTTTGATTATGAGGCGGAGGATTTTAATGATATCGTAAACCCATATTTAACCGGTAGATATTGGGAAAATAATAATGTGATTAGTTTTTGGACAACCCCTTTTCAAAAAAATAACAGACATTATTTAAGAGAAGCCGTTGATTTGTTGATGAGACATGGTGTTTCTCTTAACCTCAATACTTTAATTGTGGATTTATGGGACACAAGTAACACAACTTTTGGTGATTCCAGTGTACCATACAAATGGTTTTTTAACGGTATGTTTGATTCAATCGCGCCAACAATGAACTGTTGTTTCGCAAAACCAAGTGAAGAAATTGTAAAGGTACAAACACAAAGTAGTGGTGACAAATATATCACATATAGTGGTGAAGTGCTAACACCAATGGAGTATTACATGAGAGCGGCAAATTCATCTGTTTATGAGAATGTTGAATCTGACACATACGAATTGGCACCTGAAAAGGGTGATATTAGTCCGTATTATCATGTGAACGAAACCAAAAAAACAGTCAAAAACGACAAGGGTGAGATTGTACCTGAAAAATGTGATAAATGTGGGGGAAAGGTTGTTGTGCAAATTCACGGTGAACCGGTTTATGTTTGTAAAGATTGTGGAAAATACTTTGGAACAATGCCGTTCACATTGAAAGAAAGCAAGTTAAACGAATCATGGGAAGACTTGCAGGATATTTATGAAGACCATGGCTGTTATGATTTGTTAAGTGAGTTTGATTATGACATCAAGCATAATATAAAACAAAAAAAATGGAATCTTATACCTGCACAGCAGTATCACACATTACTCCAAAGATTCATGGAAAATCCCACAATGGCAAGAATACCTTACAATGTTGTCCATAGTTGGTTCTTTGACATTATAGTGCCAAACGCTATTGACATTGAAAATATAACAAATCTTGCAGGACATTCAGAATATTTTCCTGTTGAAGATGTTTCTGACTATTTTGACGCGGAAGAAGTTGTTGATTATGAATCAGGTTTTGAATATCTCGAAAGCCTTGGTTTTTACGATTGGTGCAAATTACCTGACGGTAGTGATGGTTGGTCTGATTATGGTTTACAACCGTTATTCAAAAACATTAACTCATACACACCTAACGCAAGTGCCGAAGATATTTTGATTTTAATAAACAGGTGCTTGGATGTCGTTCACCAAAGAGGTGACTTGTCATCCGCGTTTATTGAGGGTGGTAAGTATTCTTGTGATTACATCAGTGGTAATATTAAGGAAAACATTGAAAAAGAAATTGTTAATCCAGAAGATGTTGATTTATCGTCTTTTAACATAAAAAAGAAACTGAACCCCAAGTTTTGGCAAGACGGACATCTTGATTCAAGGATTAGGTTAAAATTACTTGACATTGCGGATGATTTTATTGATTTTATAGATGTTGATTGGGTAAAACCAAAAGACATTATAATGACCGGTTCATTAGCGAATTTTAATTGGGATGGCAGATATTCTGATATTGATTTGCATATTTTGATGGACTATTCTGATGTTGATGATAATGTTGACTTGGTTAAAAACTATTTCTTGGCAAAGAAAACACAGTGGAACGATGAGCATAAAGACATTACCATATTTGGGTTTCCTGTTGAATTATATGTGCAGGACACCAATGAGAAGCATAGTTCAAGTGGTGTTTATTCATTGGATAGGGACACTTGGATTGTTGAGCCTGAGAGAGATGTCTTAGCCACATCCAAAGTCAATAAAAAATACATAAGAGACAAAGTTTCCGAATATATGAATCAAATTGACAAATTGGTTTATCTATATAAGAAAAACAAAAAAAGTGAATATAAGTTGTCTAAAATATCCGAAAAATCCCAAAGATTGTGGGATGAGATTAAAACCATGAGAAAAACCGGTTTTGAAAAAAGTGGAGGAAAGGAACTTTCAAATGAAAATGTGATTTTCAAATCATTAAGAAGAAACGGTTATTTAAACAAATTATATAAATTAAAGACAAAAAGTTATGATATTTTAAGTAGTTTGTAGACTTTTTTTAAATTAATAGATATTTATAAGAAAAATAATTGAAAATAATATATTTAAAACATTATAAAATGGGTAACTTTGAAGATACCATCGCCAGAATGAAACAGCTTTATACTTATGGCATGGTTAAAGAAGAAAACAACAAACAAAACAACCATACCTTGGAGTATACCAAGAAAGGTGCTGACGGTAAGTATTATGGTATTGTGAAAGAATTTAACCAATATTATATTAAACAGACAAGTGAGGGTAAACAAAATCTTGCGGAGTCATATGACTATATTGGTGGTTATATGAACAAAAAGGCTTATCAGTACGATAGCTACAATAACGCTCTTAAAAATCTTGAGCTAAAGTTATCTTCACTTAATGAGGCTTATGAGAATAAGGTTAATATCACTACTCTTGACCCGTTTAAGAAAGAGATTGTTCTTGCTGAGGCATCAGATAAGATGAAGGACTCAATCGCAAGACAAAGACAAATCATGTACAATTCCGCTATGATTATGAATGAGTCTACAGACTATGCCGTAAAGGGTGGTGCCGCTTGTTCAACATCACAACCTGAGGCTGAGACTGGCTCAAAGGGTGATAAAGCCGAAGGAAGTAAGGACGCTACCGCTGACCCTGACTACAAGGGAAGCCATGTTGGTCTTGACAAAAAGGCAACCCCATTTGAGAAAGAACCTGTCAAGAGTAAGGATTTAAATGAGAGTCTTGCGACTGATACTGACTTTGACGCTGGTATGAACAAGGGTGAGGAACCTGCCTCTATCGGTTGGGATATGGAAAATCAGGAGAAAGTGAATGAGGATTCCAATGTTTGTCCTGACTGCGGTAAGGAAGGTGCCGCTTGCACTTGCAAGAAAGAAGTAAATGAGGAAGGTGAAAGAGAGTGGGGTTCTGAAGGTCTTCCTTCACAGGAAGGTGTTGGTTCACCTGACGGTCATTTAATGGAAGATGACGAACCTGAGATTGATGACACTGATACCTTTGACGATGATGATGTTGATTCAGAGTTTGAGGGTGATTATGATGATGAGGAACTTGACGGTGACGATGAGTCTATGGAAGAGCCTATTGACGGTGAGGAACCTGAGATTGGTGATGAAGAAGAGGAGTCACTTGATTTCGATGATGATGAGGAAGAAGAAACCGAACCCATTGATGAGACCGACCCTGAGGCTGTACAGGCTGAAATCGAAAGATTGCAGTCAGTTCTTGCAGGACTTGAGTCTGGTGAAGAAGCTGTAGAGGAACCTGAATCAATGGAAGACCCTATGGAGGAACCTATGGGTGATGTTGATGACAGTGAAAGTGATTTCAATGAGGACGTTCCTGAGGAACCTGTTGATGCTGAAGAAGAAGATATGGAAGAGCCTATGTTTGATGAGTCAAAGAAAAAGGCTATGAACACCATTATTGAATCTGTTGTTAGACAGTTTGTCAATGAGGATGAACTTCATGTGTTTGGTGACCATCCTGGTTACAGAAAAAAGCCCATGACATTACCACCTACAGGTGAAGACAAGAACGAACATGGTGAGGACATTAACGATGACAGTGTACATAATGAGGAGCCATTTGGTAAACAAATCGGTGACAGTTCACCTTTCAAACAATTAGTTGACAAGGTTGCTGCTGATATCAAATATCAGTTAAAACACGGTGTTCCCCTTGACAATAAAAAAAAAGTGGACTAACTGAAAAGAAAGTTCTTAAATTGAAGAAAAAAGCATCACCTGTGGCTGAACCTGAACAAGATATGCCAATGGGTGATGCTTCTATGGTTTCACCTGATGAAACCCAACAACCACAAGGGGGACTTGATGGTTCAATGGGAATGAATCCTGATATGGGAATGCAAGGTAATGACGCACCACCAATGGGTGACACAAGTATGAATATGGGTGAAGCACCTAATATGATGGGTGGTGAGCAGGACATGGGGAGTAACCCTGAAAAGGATAGAAAAGAAATCCAAAAAAACATTGGTAAGGCATGTGCTGACTACAGGTCATATCAAGGCCAAGACAAAGAGGATTTAGGAAAGTGGATTAGTGGCATGTTAGATTCACTTGACGGAGAAAGCGGTGACGGTGATGTAAACATGGAAGGTGATAGTATTGAAAGTCCTATGGATGACAGTCAGGAAATGCCAATGGAATCAGTTGTTTTCACTAAAAAACAGTTGGATAGAATAAATGAGACTTTTATGGATAATGGAGAAAAGAAAGAAACCCTAAAAAATGAAAAAACCAAAAAACAATTAAAAAACACACCGTTTAATAACCCTGATTTTAACACCAAAAAATAATGAAAAAGATTATAATAACAAAATCTCAATTAAATGAGATAATGGACAGTAAAAAAACTGTTGTTACTTTTACCGGTAATAACGCCAATGAAATGGGTACAAACGCGCAAGAAAAATACAATGATGCGATTAAAGCAGGTTTAACACCCTCTTCCATCGCACTACAAGGTAAATCAATTAACAACAACGCGTCAGACAAAGACGAAATTGAGATTGCGTTTGATAGTAATAAAAGTAACATTAAGGACGCTGTTACAAGTTCAGTACAGCAAGCGGTCAGTAACGGTGTTGACATAAATAAAGTGGTGGCAAAAGACAACACTGAAGATGTGACTAACGGTGTTTCCGAAATGAGGTCTTTTTCGAAAAAAAATGTTGAAATCGCAAGATTGCACGAGATGAGGAAAAACGGACGTGTTTTAACCAAAAAACAATTAACTGAGGAAATTCTTGGTGAGAATATTGAGAACCTTATCAGAAATAAAAATGTTTTTGAGGTTTTACAGGCTTTTGGTGATGTTTTTGGAAATAATGCTTTGCAGTCACTTTCAAATTGTTGGAATATGTCGGAAAAAATCGTTGAGGCTTACAATAACGCCACACCTGAAGAACAAGAGGCTTTCAAAAAGGCTCTGGATGGTGATGAGGAACCGATTGATTTGGATTTGGATGTAAGTAATATTTAACAAAAAAGGAGAACTGTTATTGTTCTCCTTTTTTTTTATATTAAATTTTTAAGTGCTTCCAAATCACCAGATTGTTGTTCCCAACTGTTACACCAGTTTTTGTAGAAACCTAAAATTTTGTTGATAGTTTTCATGTTTTCGTCCGAAAGAATCAAACCGTCAGCCCAAATAAAACAACCATTACCTGTATTGGTTCTTAAAACAAATTGGAATTTTAGATTGTTAAGTCTTGGTATTGTGCCGCTAAATATAAGGTTTCCTGTTGTTGGCATATATATAAGCGGACAATCAGACACATTTTCAGTTGGCCTTGCGAATTGCGCACCACCATCAACTGATGTTCTGAATTGTTCAATTTGGTTTGTCAACACACTGTCACCAAATTTAGGGTCATCAGTTATTGCTATTGACTCCCCATTTTTGTCATCGGCCTCAGTCAGTATTTTATTCCCATCAGTGAGATTTTCACACATTGTCCTGATTTTGTCAAGTATGTCCCTTGTAACTAAATCTTCGTTTCTCATTTTACTTGGTTTTGTTTATTAATATCCACCGTACATTCCATTCCATGTATATGTTGTGTTGTTAGTGGACGATTTTGTTATTTTTTCAATCTTTTTTTCTGTTTCCTCAACTTTTTTCAACTCTTCTTCAATGAAATCCTCTGCCTTGTCGGTATTATTTTCTAACAAGTCTGTTAGTTCTTTTTCTTTTTCAGTGACAGTATTGATGGTCTCAATAACGTCCTTCACTTCCGACATGTCAGGTTCAGGCATTTTTATTTCTTTAATGTCAATGTCGGTATCGGCTTTCTCAATCGCTTCTTCTATTTTTTCAAGTTTAGTGTCTTTAACGACATTATCTTTTTTAGTAATTCTCTTTGATTGTGCTTTTGCCGCACTTGTTGTTTTTGCCATAATAATTTACTTTAATAAATAGTTTTTATTTTTTATTTTTCTGACATCAGAAGTGATGCGCTTCTCATTTTAGCGAAACTCATTTTGTTAATTTGTCTCACCCTTTCTTTGGTTATGCCAAGTTCTTCACCAATCTCTTCCAATGTTTTGGGTTTTTCCCCGTTTAATCCGTAATATTTGGATATTATGTTTTTTTCTTTGGTGGACAGAAAATTCATGAGAAAACCAACCGTTGATTTTTCGTCATTTTTTTTATCTTTTTTTTGCTGTTCGTCTGAATACATCTGTGATGGTAAGATTTCCTCTGTATCATCATAGATATCATCGTTTTCGTCAACTGTTTTATATGGAATATCTTCAGCGTCAATTATGTTTCGTTTATTAATTGCCTCAATTATCGCTTGCTTTATCCACCATACCGAATAACTAATTAATTTATAACCTTTAGATGCGTCAAATTTGTCAAGTGCCTTAATTAGCCCAATGTTACCCTCAGCAATCAATTCATTGTAAGATAAACCTAACCCTTGGTATTTTTTCGCTATTGTTGTTACGAACTTAAGGTTTGCGGAAACCAGTTTGTTTCTGGCTTCAATGTCATTGTTTTCCTTATATTTTTTCCATAACTCATACTCTTCGTCTTTAGACAAAGGTTTGTTTTCACTAATTTCATTGAAATATGTGGTCGTGTTTTTATCATATTCAATGACATTTTTGTTTCTTTTCATTTTTTAATTATGTCATATCAAATTATTTTTATGGTTGTACATCCAACCTGGTTAAACAAATAAATATTGGTTTTTTAATTTTTTAAGTAAGAAATGTTGTCTTTTCCTTTACAAACTGTAATTATGTTGCCATCATTGTACCAATCCAAATCAATGTGACAAATATGTAAAATAAAATCATAATTCCTTAATATTTTGTCATATAATTTTTTCATGTCATCATAATTTTCTTTGGCAACAGTTCCAAGTATCTCATCAAATAAGACAAACGGTGGTTTGTTAAGGTTACTCATTTTACCAAGTACAACTCTTAGAGCCAACGCAGCCTGTGTTTTTTCAAGTCCTGATGCGGCTGACAACCTATATTTCACATTGTTTCTGATTAACCAAAAATCAACATCATTTTTTTCGTTGACAGTGATTTCCACATCAAAATCAGAGACATCACCAAGCAAATTGTTTATCTCACCGTTAATGATTGGTAATGTGTTTTTTAGAACCATTTTGGAAATACCATCCTTACCAATTATCTTAAGATAAAGTTTCCAATTCTTTTCTATCTCTATTTCGTTTTCAATTCTGACAATAATTGATTTTTTATCATTAATTGAATTAAGGTTATTTTGGATTTGTCCCTTATTTTCAGATAGTTCGTTATTTAATCTAAGTCTAATATTATCCTCAATCTTTATACTTTCATTCACCACATTAATAGAAGCATCAAGTTCATTGTTCCATTTAATTGCTTCTTTATTGTCATTAAGTTTTTTAATTGTATCGGAAATTTCCTTGTATTTAAGTCTTTCTTGTGCTAATTCCGTTTCTATTGCGGCGATTTTTAACTCAATCTTGTTTTTTTGTATTTGGTTTTGTCTTATTGTTTCCAAATCAGACAATCTGTTGACTATTTCCTCTTTTCTTGTGTTTAGTTTAACACCCTCATCAATAAGAGTTTTAATTTGTTTTTTGTTTTCCTCAATTAAACCACTGTTGTCCACGTTCTCATATTTTCTATGACATGTAGGACAATATTCACTGTTTGCAAGGTCTTCATTTTTCTTTTTGAGTTGGTTGATTTCCGCTTTTATGTTCGATATTTTTTCGACAATGCTATCTTTTTCTTTATTTAATTTTTGATATTCCTCATTGGAGTATTCAGTGTCTTTAATAGCGTTACTTTCAGATTTAAGATTTTTAAGTGTAGCGGCTTTGTTTATACCGTCTTCTTTAATTTTAACGAGTTTGGATTCAAGCGTTGTGACATCACCATTTTTTAAGAGATTCATATCAACCGGTTTTTTGCCGCTAATATATCTTTCTTTTTCAGCATTATATTTTTCGATTTTTGCTACAGATGCCGATATATCCCCCTCAACCTTTTGGTTTCTTTCGGATAGTTCTTTATTATTTTCCTCAAGTGTCGCAATTTCGGCTTTCAACGTCTCTCTATTATAAATATCACAATATCTTCCGACTGATATTTTTTTGTTCCACATTTCCCTTGCTTTTATATCCTTGTCTTCAAGACAAGAAAGACCAATCCACCTTGACAGTAGTTTTCCCCTCTCATCCTCTTTAAGTGAAATGAGGTCATCAAGGTCTTTTGCGTTTGCTGATATAATCAAGTCGAAATCTTTTTCATTGCCAATGGTGTCCTTAATGATTTTGTTGGTTTTCTGACCACTTCCCTCCTGTAAATTTTCAACATCCACAAGTTCTTCTCTATCGCCAATTTCATTAACAGCAAAATACTCAATGGTTTGTTTTGCTGTTTTGACAGTCTTTTTTGACTTGGCAGGTCTTGTTACCGTCCTTTTAATAATATAATCCTTTCCGTCAATGTTAATGCAACCCTCAACCTTCATTTCAGTCGCGTCAGGAATGTAATTGTTAAATAACTCATTAAGGTTATTGGCTTTACCTGATTTTGTTTTTCCGAAAAGCAAGAAATGGAGAAGGTCGTAAGCAAATGTGGATTTACCACTTTTATTCGCTGGTTCACCATTTAAAAGAACCAAACCATGTAAAGTGGTAAAATCAAAATGATTGTTTTCCCCATAGCAAAGAAAATTACTCCAATCAATCCATTTAAGTTTGTAATTTCTGCTTTTTTCATATTGATTATAATCTATAAGCGCGTTGATTGTTGAATCAATTTTAACTAACTCATCAAAATTATAATCTTCAATGTTATTTTCAATTAAATATTGTTTGAAAAGCTTATGCTGAAATGTGGGGTCTTGTATGTTTTTGATGTTTTCGCTATTCAACGCTTCCGCATTTCCCTTTTCAGTAACAAAATGTTTTTCTATTATGATATTCTTTTCAGGAACACCATATTTTTTTGAGAACAAGGATTTAATACTGTTCTCTTCTTCTTTTGTGTATTGATTAGGTTTTATGTTCCAAACAATGTTTATTTTCGCGTTTTGCCCTATGTCAATTTTCTTTTGCATATTCTTTTCTATTTGTTTTGGTTTTCGCTAATATTTTTCCACCGTACTTTAATGTTGTTTACGGTTCTTTTTTGGACTTCTGTCCAAATTTTATTGGTTTCAAGATACATTATCTTTTGACCTTCTGTGAGGGATTTCCACTCTATTTTATTTTGATTTTCTAAATGTTTGTCCTTTGTTTCTTCATTTGAAGGGGGGTACCATCTCCATCTCATGGCACTATACATGGCATCGGTATGTTGCCGACTTAAACTTTCTAATATTGGTACTAAAGCTGCTGACATATTATTTCAATCTTCTTTTATTTGGTTTTTCTGATTTATTGTGATTTTCGGTTTGTTCTATTTTTGGCGTTTCTGTTGTTTTGTTTTGCTTTTCGGACAGTTTGTCGGCTACTTCTTGTTGTTCTTTTACTTCAGTTTCATGAACATGTGTTAGTATTGTTGGGTCAACTTCATAAACATGTGTTAGTGTTGTTGGGTCAATTTTTTCTGTATAAATTGGTTGACCCGTTGGCACTTCCATTTCAATTTCAGGTACAAGGTCTTTTGGTATTTGATTATTTGTGTCTGGAACACTAACACTTTTTATCTCAACTGTATTGTCCTCTATTTTTTTTCTGAAATTATCAAACGGTGAAGTTCCATATTTTTCTATCATAAATCCTTCTCTAAGCATATTGTTAATAAATTCATTGGTTTTTATGTTATTTAATTGACAATATTCCTTGATGTCCTGGTAAAGACTATCTGATATTAATATGCTATGTTTTTCACCCATACTTTTTTTCTCAAAAATATAAAAAAATATAAAAAAAACCAAATTTTATTTACATTTATTCGTGTTTTTTACATCTTTTTTAAAAAAGACTATAATGAGTGATATTATTGATTATCCCAGAGTTGTGTTGGGTCTTGATGTAAGCACACACTGTATTGGAATTAGTATTATTGAGGACAATGGTGATTATGAGACACCAACAATCATAGCCATAACACATAAACAACCGCGAATACCAAAAAAGATTAATGGTATTGAGGCTTTGTGTTTAAGAAAATTTGGGTTTAACGAGGGGTTTCTTAAAAACATAATTGAATATACAGACAAAAAAATAACAGATGTGGTTATCGAGGAACCTTTGTTATCTTCTAACAATCTTAATACTGTTGCCACACTCCTTAGATTTAACGGAATGATTGCGGATGCCGTATATAACACGTTGGGTATTGTACCAAGTTTTATATCATCTTATGACGCAAGAAGCTATTCTTTCCCTGAACTTAACAGTTTGAGGAAATATACAAAAAAGGGAGAAGAACATGATTTACAGTATGTTAAAAAATCAATAATTGATGACAGTCTTGTGCTTTTTGGGTCATATCAGTTCGATGTTGATAAAAAAAGTGTAATGATGAACATGGTTGATAGTTTATATACAGGTGATAACGCTGTTCCTTGGGATTACGACTCAAACCATGAGTTGAAAAAAGAAAACTATGACGCGTGTGATGCTCTTGTCTGCGCTCTGGCTTATGTTAATATTAATAGGTACGGAATAGAGAAACCGACAATTGTGAATTCAAAAATATCAGAAGAGAAAGATAGATACATAATTGACTATACCACAAAAATATGGGAAAAAACATTTGATAAGAAATTAATAATTAAAAAATAAGGATTTTATTTATTTAAGTACTATTTATAGTGGAAAAATGCATAATAAAGTAAAATCTTAATAATAATATGGCATATTTAGGCGACCCAAGAGAACAGGCTATTGATTTGGATAATCATACCATTTGGGAACAAGATAACAGGATTGAGGAAAGATGGCAATGGGGCGCACAAGTACTTGACTTGTGTGACATGTCACCTGAGGAATATATGAAAAACCCTCTTATTGAGGCTGTTAAAAGTGGTGCTGATGGTTCCGATAAACAACAAGAGGATATTAAACAGGCTATTGCGGACGCTTCAGATAAAATCGTTGACGCAATCAGTGGCTCCACAACCGCAATCAATGATAATGTTGATGAGTCAACTGACGAAATTGTTGAGGCAATCAGTGGTGCGGCGATTACCATTGGCGGTATCATCAGCGGTACTGTATACGACCAAGTACCTTTCTATTATTGCAGCGTCAATAACAAGACAAGTGTTGATGACCTCACAATAAATGATTTTATTATGAATGCGGTTACAATTAACACTGATGGTTATATTAATTACACACTTGGTGACCCAACAGAGGAAGAATGGAACCAATACACTACCGGACAAATCAATGAGCAAACATATAGGGAATTAGTTAATAATGATTATTACCTTGCCGTACCTAACGCATATGGGACAAGTAAGAAATTCGTGATTTGGGAAGAGGGTACATCAGATGTCACAAGTAATTTTGTCATGGTTGATAATCATATTTTCAGTGAATTTAAACTTTTCAAATCACATGATATAGACCATGTGAACATTGATTACCCTACTGAGAAAAATGTGGAAATAATTCATAAATTAAAGATATTGAAGTAATATGGCGAAGGCAAGTGACACACAAAAATATTCAAATCAATTTCAATACAACGGAGAAGGACCCCTTGACGCAAAACAAGCACCTGTCAAAACACTTGCTGAATTGCCAAGTCCCCTTAAAGCATATGACGGACAAACCGTAACAGTCTTAACTGATGATGTTGGTGAGACAAGTGATTGGGTGTTCACCAATGGTAAATGGACTAAAAAATATCAGGTTACAGATTGCGGATGGTTTTAAAAATAAAAAGAGAGGTGGTTAACCACCTCTCTTTCTTTATTCCTCATACATCAGCAAATGCCATTCATATACTATTTAATAGTATATGACTAAGTAAAATACTATTTTTTTCCAAAAAAAAGACTATTTATTATGTGATAAATCGTATTATATGAAAACAATTTTTATAACAGAAAGCATGTATGGTATTCTTAAGGAAAATATCTTGTTAGATAATTTACCTGAGGATATAGTCAATGTTATTTTTAAAAACGGTACATCGTTAAAAAACAATCCAGCGATACCGACAATTTTTGATGATAATTTTTTGGAGAGAATTGTGAAAAAGAGGTTTTTGGAAACAAAGGAAAACCTAAAAAAAATAGGTAAAATAGACGACTTTGATGACGATAAGATTGAGTCCGTGTTGTCCAAGTTGTTAACCAAAGCACAGGAGATTGAACAAAAAAACAAAAACGAATTGGAGAAAATTTGCTTTAATTATGTTGTTGACTTTTTTGGAATACCTGAGGATAGTATTTCTTTTGAAATAAATCTCACAACTGATTTGTCAGACAACAACATAAGCATTGAACCAAATGACATTGATATTGAGTTTGATAATATTAATGATATAGAGGAACTAAAAAATGAGGTGTCTAAAAAAAGACTTCTTAATTGCATTTCAATGGGTATGGGCATGTGTGTTTCCTCATATATCAAATCTTACCTGTCAGAGATTTATGATGTTGACCCAAGATTACCTGATTTATATAGAAAAATATTGGCGTTAAACGATTATTTGCTTTTTGTCAGAGAAGATGTCGGCATAACTGACACAGATAAGAAATTGCTTGGCTTTTCAGAGGTGAGACTTGGGCAACCTGACGAAAAACCCATAGTCAAATCAGAGGGTGTCATATTTCCTGTTTTGTTAAGTGAAACTATCAGGGGACTCATGGAGTTGTTCTCATCACATGGTTTGCCACATGACAAAGACAAGTTAAATTACATAATCAGTAAGACAGACTACCTTAAGTCTGAACCATGGGATATGAGAATAGGACCTTCCTTATGGACAATAATAACAGATTGTTTTGGCGCGCTTGAATCCAATTTAATACCATATTTATATAAGAGAATATCAATGTTGTCCACGAAAAACTTCAATAAACTAATGTCTGAAGTGTTCGCTAAAACCAGAAAAGGGAAAGAGATGATGAACAAAATTGTCGCCAAGGCAAGACAAGACAAAGAATATGTTGATTTTTCGGAAAAAATGACTACATTACAAACAGACAAAAACATAATAAATGATGAATATATAATTGCTGAAGAGTTATGAAACTAACATATAATGATTTTAAATATATGATTACCGAATCCATAAAAAGGATTTTAAGGGAAAGTGAGCAAAACAATGTACACCCTGCTATATATGTTGGAACATATGGAAAATATAACAATGGTTCTTTGGAAGGCGGTTGGGTTGATTTGACACAGTTTTCATCCAAAGAGGAGTTTCTTAATTATTGTTATCAAAAACTACACGCCAATGAAAGAAGTCCTGAACTGATGTTTCAGGATTATGAGTACATCCCACAAATATTCATAAGTGAAAGTAGTATTGATGGCAGGTTCTGGGATTTCATGAATGATGATAGTGATTATTCTTACGACATTAAATGTGCGGTGGCTGACCATGTGTCTGATGTTGATGAATATTTCAATGTTATTGACGACATTCATGTTTATTACGGGTGTGACGACATGACCGATGTCGCTTATCAGATTGTTGACGATATGGGTATGCCACAGAATCTTGATTATTATTTCGATTATGAGGCTTTTGGTAGGGATTGTTCTTTTGACGGTCCTTCTGAGGATTCAGATGCTGAAACCGTTTATGATGAGTATGGTGTGAGTGAGGGTGATGATACCGCTCTTGGTGAGGCGATTGTTGATAATATCTATGGTGGTGTTGAACATCTTGACAAGCAAACACTGGAAAGATATTTTGATTATGAGGCTTTTGGTAGGGCACTTGAAAGCGATGGGACTTGGATTTCGTCTGATGACGGAATGATTGAGTTATATTAATAAAGTAAAAAATATTAGAGGACATGAATGTAGAGGAATTTTTAAGCACAATGGATGCTTTAAGATTTGATGATAGTTTGGATACTGAGTACCCTGAGTTAAGGGGTATGGTGAAAAAAGTATATCCTTATATTAGACAAATATATAACATGATGACAAATGCGGGATTGCTTGCCGAATCCCATGGACAGAAAAAACACAATTATCCTAAGGACGAGTTACATGCCATGAGGAAAGGTAATAGGGATGCCGAAAGGGATTTATATGGTGACGGTTTTAAGGCAAAGTCTAAACTCCATATGACCGCCAAAAAAGACAAGATGTCCAAGAACAAGATTAATGTCAACAACTATGATAAATTTGTTGATGAGTCAAAAAACATCGTTAAGATAAATGAGTCTGATTTATATAAAATGGTTGGTGAGTCTATTTTAAGAAACATGAAGAGGTTGGTCAGGGAAAGTGACGAAAGAGATTATGACACACCATCCGAAGGCTCAATTGGAATGGAATTCAGTTGGGGCAAAAATATTGAGGGATTGATTAAGCAATTGTCAGATATATTTGATGAGACTAATGCGCCAGAAGAAAATGAATGGGGATTCAAACAATCCAAGTTCGACACTATGGTGGCCTCCCTTAAATATTATTATGAGATTAATCCGTTTGACGATAGAGCGTTTAGGGCTATCTATAATATGATGGATAATTATGACCTTATTTCTGACGAGAGGGTAAAAAATATTTTGTTACAACTAAAAAAATATTGCTAAGGTTATGGATAAAAAGAGACATTCAACAAAAAAATTAACACAAGAACAATTTGTTGAAAAGGCACGGTTAGTTCATGGTAACAAATATAATTATTCTAAAGTGAATTATATTAATAATAGAACTAAAATATGTATAATTTGTCCTAAACATGGTGAGTTTTGGCAAAGGCCTGGTGACCATTTAAACGGTTGTGGTTGCGTTGAATGTTTTAATGATGATAAAAGGGGTAAAAGTTCACAATTAAACACCATTAGTTTTATCGAAAAAGCAAGAAAAATTCATGGTGATAAATATGATTATTCTAAAGTTGAATATGTTAATAATTATACTAAAGTATGTATAATATGCCCTAGACACGGTGAGTTTTGGCAAACACCGAATGACCATTTAGATGGTTGTGGTTGCCCAATGTGTGGAAGAATAATAGCAAATAGAAAAACAAGTTCTAACAAAGAACATTTTATCGAAAAAGCAAGAAAAATTCATAGTGATAAATATGATTATTCTAAAGTTGAATATGTTAATAATCATACTAAAGTATGTATAATATGTCCTAGACACGGTGAGTTTTGGCAAACACCACATTCACATTTATGCGGTCGTGAATGTCCTTATTGTAAAACATCAAAAATGGAAAAAGAAATAAGTATGTTATTAAAAGAGAATAACATAAAATATAGTTTACACGAAAGAAAATTATTTAAAACTAATGTTGAGTTAGATTTTTATCTTCCTGATTATAATATAGCAATAGAATGTCAGGGTGAACAACATTTTAAACCAATAAAGCATTTTGGTGGTAATGAGAAATATAGAAGAAGAATAAAAAATGACGAATTAAAAAGATATTTATGTGAAAAGAATAATATAAAATTATTTTACTATTCTAACATTAAAAATTTTAATTTTCCGTATACTGTATTTAGTAATAAAGAAGAATTATTAAAAGAAATAAAAAATGGGCAAAATATATGAAATTATTAAAAAAGGTGAAATTGGAACCGGTTTGTTAATTGAACATGATGGGTTCGTATCAAAAGATTGTGGAAATAACAAAACACTCTTTGAATCATATAAAAAACTAAATGAGGGTATTGGGGATGGAGATGATTTCCATTGCCCATATCCGTTTATTGTGGATGCGATATTTCAAAAAGCAGACACTGAAAATGCTAATGGTAGAATTTATCCAAGACATATTTTGGAAAGAGAGATAGAAAAATTCCAAACAAAAATTAGAGAAAAATCGGCACTAGGAGAAACAAATCATCCTGAAAGTTCAACGGTTGATATTTCCAGAATGTCACTCAACATTGTAGAGTTACATTGGGAAAAAAATACTGTTGTTGGAAAACTTGAAATTATTACAACACCTGGTTTTAGAAAATATGGTATTGCATCAAGTGAAGGCGATTGGGCTGCGAATCTTATTTTAGAAGGATATAAATTAGGAGTATCAAGTAGAGGATTAGGTTCTGTAACTCAAAGAAATGGTGTTTTATATGTTGGCGATGATTTTGAGTTGGTAACGTGGGATTTGGTTAGTGACCCCTCAACTTCCCAGGCATTTTTATTTCCTAATGGAGAAATACCACAACAATTTATCGAAAGTATTGACAATAGTCAAAAAAATAGTTATCTTTTTGATAAATTAGGTAAATTTAACAATTGGCTAAATGGGTAAACAAAAATTAAAATATACAACTGAAGAATTTAAAGAAAAAATAAAAAAAGTTTGGGGTGACAGGTATATTTTAGACAAAGTAGAATATACTGGTATTAATAATAAAATCATTGTTACTTGCCCAATACATGGTGATTTTCAGACGAAAGCAAATGATTTTATTAATCACCATGGGTGTCAAAAATGCGGTGGCACTAAAAAAATGACAACAGATGAGTTTATCACAAAGGCTAAACTAAAACATGGTAATAAATATGACTATAGTAAAACAAATTTAGAACACAAAGATGAACAGGGTAAAATAATTATAACCTGCCCAATACATGGTGATTTTAAACAAAAACCCACAAGACATTTATATGGTGATAAATGCCCACTTTGTTATAAAAATTTTAAAAAAACCACTGAACAGTTTATTGAAGAGGCAAGGGAAGTTCATGGGGATAAATATGACTATTCTAAAGTAGATTATCAAGGTAACAAAATACCCATAATAATCATTTGTAATAAACATGGTGAATTTAAACAAACACCTTTGTACCATCTTCAAAATCATGGTTGTCAACAATGTTATTATGAAAGAAGTGGTGAAACAAGAAAAAAAACTACTGAACAATTTATTAAAGAGGCTAAAGAGATACATGGTAACAAATATGATTATTCTTTAGTTGACTATCAAGGTAACAAAGAAAAAGTGGTTTTAACATGTCCAAAACATGGAAAATTTATGATTACACCCAACAAACATTTAGGAGGACAAGGATGTGATGCTTGTGCTGACGAACAAAATGGTTTTAACAAAAGATTAACGAAAGAACAATTTATTAGGAAGGCAAGAGAAATACATGGATGGAAATATGACTATTCTTTGGTTAATTATCAGGGTTACGATGTTGAGGTTGAAATTATTTGTCCTGTGCATGGTGTTTTTAAACAGAAACCATCAATACATTTAGCAAAAGGTGGTTGTCAAAAATGTAGGGAAAGTCATTTAGAAAAAGAATTATCAAAAAAATTAGATGAAGTGAAAATTAAATATGAATACCAAAAAAGATTTGATTGGTTAGGGAGACAAAGTTTAGATTTTTATTTACCAGATTACAATATTGCAATTGAATGTCAAGGTTCGCAGCATTATAGTGAAACACTTTATAATGGATGGAATGTTTTAAATAATTCAGATGTTGTTAATAGAGACATAACCAAAAAAGAATTATGTGAAAATAACAATGTAAAACTATTATATTATTCAAATGATAAAAAAATATTTGATATAGATATCATATACAATAACAGTAATACATATACAAGTTTAAATGAATTAATTAATTCTTTTTTAAATGGCTAAACAAATTATTATAACAGAAGAACAATTTAATAAACTTCTAAATGAGGAATTAGGTATTTCAGAAGAAGTATCTAACAAAACATTGGAAGTTTTTTCTTTATTAGAAACAGTCATTAACACTAATAAAAGCATAGGTGAAAAGAACGAGTTATTTAATTATTATAATGGTAGTTTAACTTTTGATTTTTTAAATTGTAAGGTTATTTGTACTGTTAATTGTTACAATTTTTTTAACAAAGAGTATTTTGATTATTCGAAGTTTGAGTCAAATGGTTGGAGTGTCTACTTGAATAAAAACACTTGTTTTATGGGTGTTGATGTACCTATGATTTCAGGTACAGTAGTTAAAAATGTTGTCATTGACACAATTCAACATGAAATAGAACATCTTTATCAACAAATCGTTGCAGGAAAAAGATTTTCCAATGAGGAATATTATGCGACAATAGCGACAAACATTAATTCAAACGACAAAATTGTGAAACAAGTGGCGAAACTAATATATGGCACTATTAAATCAGAACAAGATGGTTTTGTTAACGGTTTGTATGCTTTTTTAATGTCTTCACCTGGTGTTTTTTCAATGCAATCCCTTTATAAATCAGAATGTTGGAAACTGTATTCTGAAATGATAACAATTTATAATGAGTTGGATGATAATCAAGAAATGTTGAACGAGTTCACCAAATACAAAATTTCTAAAACAAAAGTCCGCAAATCAATTGATGCGTTATTGAGGAAAATCGGAAGAGTTATAATAAAAGTTAAACAAGATAAAATTAAAAAACAGGGGTGGAGGTACTAAAAATACCTCCATTTTTCGTTAAAATTAATATAAATCGAAGAAAAAATCTAATTTTCAACTATTTATTTGTTGATTTTTCAGATTTTTTGAAAACATCTAATATTTATTGTTGAAATAATAAGATTTTAATAATGCTTTTTTATATGAGCAAATCAAATAATACAATTAAAGAAGCAGTCCTTGATGCCCAAAAACTTAAGGAGACTATTAAGGAGGAAAGCAAGAGCACATTGAAAGATATGCTCAGTGAGGCAGTTAAGGATGTTATTCGTGAATCTATCGAAGACGATGAGGAGGATAAGGTAGATGACGATTACGAAGTTGTTGATGATGAAAAAGAAACACAAACTGATGACGAGGTAAGTGCTGATGGTGAAGAAACCGCTGAGGAACCTGAATCCACCGACAGTGATGACACTGAAAGTGAGGAGGAGGAAGAAACAGAGGAGAAACCTGAAACCGATGAAGATGAATGGGACACTTTCTCTGACTATCAGGTTGGTGATGATAATACTTATGACCTCACAGATGTGCAAGACTATGACAAATTAGTGAAGGTTTATAAATTATTGGATGATGATGACAGGGTTGTTGTCAAAAAAGACGGTGACAAAATCTCTTTGAAAGACAATGAGTCTGGTAGCGAATTCATAATTGACCTTGGTACGGACGGTGATGAGACCGTTGAAGGTGGTGAGGAAGAGAGTATGACAGAAGGTGTTATAAAAGAAGGTCCTGAGGACATCGCAGGTATTCCTTCAGATGAGGATGAGGACGATGAACTCGTTCCTGACGATTTTGAACTCAGTGACTTTGATGAGACACCAAATAATGAGCCTATTGGTGAAGGCAAAAAAACTAAAAAAGTTATGAAAGAAAGCAAAGGAATGATATTCGAGGTTGACCTTGGATATACAGATGACTACCAAGACAAAGACCCGATTAAAGGACTTTCCAATACTGAGCCTTCAAAATCAGGCAAATCTTGGGAGAAGGGAGTACCCACAGGTACTGAGAAACCATGGGCAGGTGACTCCAAATCAAAGGGTGAGCCTTTTGAGAAAACAGTAACAGAGGAACAAGTTGACGAATGTGGTGCCACTTCACCAACTGAAGAACCTATCGTTGACGAGGGTGTTACTGTAGCAAAAGCACCTAAGAGAAGGTCACCTAAGACCAAATCCCCTAACTCTGGTGACGTAAATGCACCAAAGGTATCAAGACATATTTCTGTCGGTAGTGATTACAAGGAAATCGCTGAGGCTTACAAGAAAGAAAACAACATGCTTAGAAAGGCTGTCAGTGATTTAAGAAATACCGTCAAAGAAGCATATGTCGCCAACAACAATCTTGCAAGGATAACAAGACTCTTTACTGAGAACACCGTTAGCCAACAAGAAAAAATTGAGATTGTTGAAAGGTTCTCAAACGAGGCGAAAACAATTGAGCAATCAAACAAACTCTACGAGACACTTGACAAACAACTCAAAAAGAACTCAAACCTTACTCTTGAATCAAGTAAATCAATGAATGTTGAGGGTAGTAAAACAGTTAATGAGGGTAAAACCAATTATCAGTCAAAACAACTCCTTAATACAATTGATTTGATTAAGAGAATGGAAAATTGCTAAAAATAACAAAAAATAATAAAAAGGAAATTAATAATTATGGTTGATTTTTTAAAGTCTGGTCAAGTCGGTACTATCGAACTTAACGAAACCAGAAAAATGAGAAACGAAATCGCTAACAGATGGTCAAGCCTCGGTATGGTTGATGGCCTTGTTGGTGCTATTAAAGAGAATGTCGCTACCCTTTACGAAAATACTGCTAAGATGATGCTTTCAGAGGCTTCTGACGCAAGTAACAGCGGTTCCTTTGAGACTGTTGTCTTCCCTATCATCAGAAGGGTTTTCAGCAAACTTCTTGCTAATGATATTGTCTCCGTACAGGCAATGAACTTACCTATCGGTAAACTTTTCTTCTTACTTCCTGTCACCTCTGAGAGAGAGTGGTCTTCTGAGGAAATTGAAGACGGTACAACCGGTAGACATCGTGGCCTTATGGGTTATGAGAGAACTGACAGAAGGGATGGTTCCAAATATAACAGGTTCTATCTTCCTGACGAGGTTGTCAATGACCAAGTTTTTGAGACCTATGATGTCAAATCAGGTGATGTTGTCGCATCAGGTTTCACCTCATATGATGAGGCTTTCGCCACACTTGAGGAAGGTCAGAGAGTAAGGCAGGTTTCCCCTGAGGTTACCAAGTATATGGGTAAAACCCTTTATGACCTTTTCTACAATGACTTCCTTTTCGATAACTCAAAGGGTAAGATTCATATCAAGGTCGGTGAGGCTGTCCCTGTCGTTTTCAAGAGAGGACAACTCGTTGAGGCTACTAAGGATGACCTTAAACTCTATGCTGACGGTACCCTTAGAAACATCATTTTGAAGGTTACTGGCTTCGCTTCTTACAACGCAGGTAGACTTACAGGTCCTGACGGAAACGAAATGGATACTGAGGCTTTCCTTGCTTCTCTTAAAGTTGTCGCTACTGACAAACTTGGTTCTGAGTCTGGAACTTGCTTTGCCGCTAATGAGTCAATTCCTTTCAGAGTTGTGACCCAGAAGTATGGTAAGGGAATGGTTGAGTACGCAGGTGCTTGTGATGCCGAAGGTTGCATCTACCTTGATGTTGACCTTGCCAAACCTGCAAGAGTACAGGGTGCTTCAATGGACGGTTATCTTGGTATTGAGAAACCTGAGTCAATTGAGAACCTTTTCAAAGTCGCTTGGTGTCAGTATGACAGCCTTGAGCTTGAGACCGAAATCGGTGAGGTTTCTTTCAAACTTGATAGTGTTGTCGTTGCTGTTGAGGAAAGGAAACTTAGGGCTACCTGGTCACCTGAACTTGCACAGGACGTGTCAGCGTTCCACAACATTGATGCTGAGGCTGAGTTAACAGCACTTCTTTCAGAGCAGATTGCTGCTGAGATTGATAGGGAAATCCTTAGAGACCTTAGGAAATTTGCTCCTTGGCAAGCAAGATGGGATGTCAATGGTTGGAGAAGAATGGCCGCATTCTCAACTAACTACACTCAGAAAGATTGGAATCAGGAACTTGTGACTAAGGTTAATCAGGTTTCAGCACAAATCCACAAGGCAACTCTTAGGGGTGGTGCTAACTTCCTTGTAGTTTCTTCTGAGATTTCAGCTGTGTTTGATAACCTTGAGTACTTCCATGTTTCAGACGCTTCCGCAGAGTCTGACCAGTACAATATGGGTATTGAGAGAGTTGGTTCACTTGGTGGTAGATACCAGGTTTATAGAGACCCTTATTCACCTGCTTGGTCAATCATTATTGGTCACAAGGGTAAGAGCCTTCTTGACACAGGTTACATCTACGCCCCTTATATCCCTATGCAGTTAACTCCTGTTATCTACAATCCACACAACTTTGCTCCTGTAAAAGGTATAATCACACGTTATGCGAAGAAATGTGTTAACAACAGATTCTATGGCCACGTGCACGTGGATGGTTTAACACAGTGGGACATCAATGAACTTAGATAATAAGTATTTGATTAATAATGTTTTAGAAGAGGTCTCTGAATGTGTCAGAGACCTCTTTTTATTTATAATTTAGTTGTTTCACAATATTAGTGTTTTTTTTTGTTCTGTCAATATTTATTAATATATTTGTAATATAGTTATTGTTTCATGACACAAAACGAAAAACAAATTAAATTCATAGAAAAAGCAAAAATTGTCCATTCAAATGAAAATTTGGATTATAGTAAGGTGTTTTATGTTAACAACAGAACACATGTGACTATTATTGACAATGACTTAGATGATAATGGGAACACATATGGTGAATATAAAATATTACCTTGTAATTTCTTAAAGGGACAAGGGCATCCACAAAAAAAGGGTAAAAAAATTTCTTTATCAAAACGCACCAAACAAGAAGACATAATAAGGCGTTTTAAAGAAGTACATAAAGGTGAAAATTTGGACTATTCAGAGGTAAAATATGTGAACATGCATACTAAAGTAAAAATCATATCACATGATTTAAGACCTGATGGTACGGAATATGGTGAATTTTGGCAAGAACCGGTTGTACATTTAAAAGGTTGTACACACCCTGAAATTGGGGTTCGAAAACAAAGTGAGAAACAAAGGTATACAACTGAAATTTTTATACAAAAAGCAAAAGAGGTTTATGGTGACAAATACGATTACAGTAAAGTTAACTACATAAACAGTAAAACCAAGGTTTGTGTAATTTGTCATTGTAAAAACAATAAGGGTGTTGAACATGGCGAGTTCATGACATCACCTGATTTGTTTTTAATGGGTAAAAGTTGTCCAAAATGTGGTAATCATTTGTCAATTGCTGAAAATGAAATATATGTTTTTATAAAAAATTTAGTTGGTGAAAATAATGTTGAGCAAAGGAACACGTCAATACTGAACGGAAAAGAGATTGATATTTTTGTGCCTAAATTAAATATCGGTTTTGAGTTTGATGGTATAAATTGGCACTCCGAAAAGTATAATAAAGACAGGTATTATCATTTAGACAAAACACTCAAATGTATTGAAAAGGGAGTACATTTAATTCATATTTTTGAGGATGAGTATTTAGAACACAAAGATATTGTTTTGGAGAAAATAGAGCACATTCTTGGCTGTTCTTCCAATAAAACAAAGGCATACGGAAGAAAATGTGAAATTAAAGTAATAAACAATTTAGATACAGTTAAAGATTTCCTAAATAAATACCACATACAAGGATTCGTTGGTAGTACTGTTAGTTATGGCGCATATTTTAATAATGAACTAGTTGGTGTTATGTCTTTTTTAAATGAAAACAACGGTTGGTGGAACTTAAGTAGGTTTGCGACTAATACCAATTATACTTGTCCTGGTATTGCATCAAAAATATTAAAACATTTCATTAGTGATTATAAACCGGCAAAAATAAAATCATTTTTGGACAGAAGATGGTGTTTTAATGAGAAAGAAAATTTATACACAAAAATGGGTTTTAGAGAGGATAAAATATTAAAGCCTGATTATAGATATACAGACGGACACTGTAAGAGGATTCACAAATTTAATTTCAGAAAGCAAATACTTCACAAAAAATACGGTTTGCCACTTACCATGACAGAAACTGAGATGGCAAGGAAATTAGGTTATGATAGAATTTGGGATTGTGGTTTAATTAAATATGTTTGGGAAAACAAGAAATAATTTATATTTTTACAAAAATTTTATATTATGAGTGACATAAAACTTTTAGAGAAAATAAAAAATTACGATAAGGATTGGTGTTATCAATATCAAAGGAGGATTGACACGCTTGAGGAGGACAAAAAGACATTGGGTTGGGATGATGATTTCATTAACTCCATAAATCTTGATGAATTTGTTTTTAAGGTTATAACAACAAAAGAGGAAAAAGATAAGGCCATACGGTTTATTGAAAGGTATGAGTGGTTGGGGGGTATTGGTGATGGTAATTTTCCGACACATTGGTTTTCTGCCACATATAGAGGTATTTTAGGGGGTATTGTAATAATGGGAATGCCAAATGCTTTTTCCAAATTATTGGGTGAGGACACGAAGAATATTGAGAGACTTATAATAAGAGGTGCGTCAGCGTCATGGTGTCCAATGAATTTGGGTAGTAAGTTTTTAATGTGGGCGATGAAATGGATGGTGGACAACACACAGTATAGGTTATTCACTTGTTATTCTGACCCACAAGCCAAAGAGATTGGCAGTATTTACCAAGGTCTTAATTTTTATTATTTGGGACAAGGTAGCGGTACGACAGTAAGATGTGTTAACCCGTATAATCCAAATGTTCTGATATCTGACAGAGCGTTTAGGGCAAGGAGTATGTATAAGAGATACGCTAAGGATTTGGGTATCGAATGGCAAAAAAATTGGAATACAGACCAATGTGTATTATGGGAAAATATTCCCGATGATGTGGAAAAGAAACTGAGGGATTATTCCAAAGAAATGTACAAAAAGGCGGAAAAGATATATTTTCCAAGCAAACATAAATATGCTTATGTTCTTGGAAGAGACAAAAGGGAAACCAAATATTTAAGGAAAAAATTTCTTGAGTTGAACACGGTTTATGATTACCCTAAAAGGGAAAACAAAACCGAAAAGAAGTTCAAAAGGTAAAAGTATATTTACTATTAAAAACAATAAAAGTAACACAATATTGTGTTACTTTTTTCTTTTTTCCTTTAGAAATTGAAAGTGTTTTCTCTGTTTCAAATAGTCAAAATCGTATTCGTGATTATAGGCTTCTCTTTCAAAACATATGTTTTTGTATGCTTTTTTAGGTGATGTAAAAATATTAAACAGCCAATTCATAAAATAAAACGGATAGAAGAACAGTGACCCCACAAGTATTTGGAGTGGTTCAAAGAAAGAGAAAGGTATTGCGAAATCCTTAATTTGCTCTTTATGTATTGTCTCATGGTTAACTGTTGCCCTAACATAATTTGTATAATAAGGATTATTAATGAAATTTTCACAATCTTTTCTCCAGAATATCAAGCCAAAAAGGTTCATGGCAATGTAGCCTTTAAATGGTATTAAACTATTTAAATAAACATTTGTGTTATTGATTTTAATTTTTTTCATTTTTTTTGTTTATAAATAGTTCCATAAAAGAAAAAGTGACACTGTTAGTGTCACTTTCCAAACCAAATCACATGTGAGAAATCGGTTCTATATTTATTTTCCAATATATCCGAAGGCATAATCAAGATATTGCTTTTTCCTATTTCTGTGGCATAATAGCCATATCCATCATTGTCAGTAATTTCGTTATTAAGACACATTTCCTTGAACTCATCCATTGTGTGCAGTGAGCCTTTCCATGTTTTACCAAACTCAATTGTTGGCTCTTGTAACAGTCTTGCTTCCTGATATATGCTAAACATTTCGTTTCTTATGTCGTATGTTTCTTTATACATATCGTCAAACGGCATGTTTTTTTTCGCACAGTCGTCTTCAATAACACCAAGTTTTTTTTCTAGTTCCTCATATTTTTTCATGAGTTCCTGATATTTTTTCTCTTTTGACATAATTTAGTTTTTATAAATATTAGGGTCATAGTCAGCAATTTCCTTAAATGAATCGGAAAGTTGCTCAATCGCTATTTTTTGCATGTCCTGTGGGTTAACCATAATGTCTGATTTAGCCTTGATTTCAGATTTAATAGCGTCATTAATGTAGTAATATGATGTGCCGTTAACCGTTGCCACAATAGACAGAATCCTATCAAACAAGAAGTTTCTTGGACTAAAGGTTTTGTCAAGTTCGGCTTTTGCTTTCATATAAGCCTCAAGTGCCTCACCTGATAACACATCAGATACACCCCTTTCAGGCGCAGGTGCGGAATAAGGTTTGTTCATCGCTTTAATTACATCATCAGGAATGCCACCCTTAACATGGCCTTCACTATCAACAACATAACATGTTGATTTCGGTTTTGTTGTCATACCCGCTAAATTAAAATCTTTTGAAAGTTTACCTGTTTGGTTCGCTTGTGGACCGTAATCACTTTCTTGTCTTTGGTTATGGTTATCACCAAGCATACCATTACTTTCCATCCCAATACCGTTTCTCATTCTGAGATTGTGTAATTTTTCTGAATAATCAGAATATGCTTTCTTATAACTTTCAGGTGTTGTCCAGTGGACATTATACCTTGTTGTCACAATTATACCATCAATACCACTTAATTTTTTAATGTTTTCGTCATCGTTAAATTTTTTAACGTGTGGGTACCAATGTTCATTGTCCATTTCAGTGTAATTGGCAAGTGCTTTGCTGACATCATCCTTACGCCAATTTTTTCTTGTCGTGTAAAAAGACTGAGGTTTTACATATATAAATGAAGCATATGTACCCCCTCCGTTTTCATCTTGTTTATTTAAGATGTCAATAATCTCATCCCTTGTTACCTGTTGTCTGGGTGTTGTTCCTTCAAGAAGATTCATTCTTTTCATCAAATCAATTGTTTCATTCAGTTGTGTTTTCATATTTTTTTTTTGTTTTTAATATAAATATACCTTTATCTGTGTTTACAACTTTTTTTTTTCAAAAATATAAAATTTAAAGAAAAAAAACAAAATTAATACTATTTAATATATTTATTAATAAAGGAAAAATAACTTATTATGGTAGATATTAGGTATTTACAGACTGAGTACATCAAATGTTTTAGGGACAAAAGTAGAATTTATATGATTCAAAATTTTCTTAAAACATATGATGCCACTCAAGGTAGGGAAATAAATTTCAAACTGTTTCCAAGACAACAAGACTTATGTCACGCTTTTGCAAGTGGACATAACGTTGTCACCACTAAGCCACGTCAAGCAGGTATTACAACAACCGCAAGTGCTTTTATTTCATGTGAGATGTGCCTTGCGGATAAAGATATGCCACAAACTGTTCTATGTATTGGTAATACTTTGGATTTGGCACAACAGTTTCTTTTTAAAGTGAGGGATTTTTTACTTCAATTTCCGTTATGGATGTGGGGTGATGACTTTTTTGATAAAGGTTATGATATTCTTAAACCACCGGAAAACAAAAATGTTATTTTTGATGTCTGTAACAATAAAGAGTTAAGGTTAAAAAACGGATGTAAAGTTGTCGCAAGGTCATCAGGCCCTGATGCTTCCAGAGGTGTTGGCGGTGTTACATGGTTGGTGTTTGATGAAGCTGCTTTTATTGAAAACGGTAAGGACGTTTATGCCTCAGCCGTACCAACAATTTCAACTGGTGGTCATACGATTATGATTTCTACCCCTAACGGTAAAGACCAATTGTATTATGAAACATGCAGGAGAGCAGCACTAAAAGGAACTTCTGATTGGAACAATTTTGAACTTGTTGAACTAAAATGGTACCAAGACCCAAGATACAATAAGTTTTTAGAGTGGACAAGGAAAAACAAAGAAACCGGTGAAATTGAGATATTTAAAGAACCGCTACTAAACAAAGAAGGTGATGTTAAATGGGACAATGACCATTGGACACAAATGACGAAAGACGGTTGGTCACCAAGGTCTCCTTGGTACATCAAAATGTGCCAACAGTTTAACAATGATGAGCAAAAAATCGCTCAGGAGTTGGATGTGTCATTCTTAGGTTCAGCGTCTAATGTTGTGGAACCTGAGTACATTGACATGCAGGAAAAATTAAATGTAAGAGAGCCATTACCCAAATCAGATGATGGTGATATGTTTCATCTGGAAGACACAAGGGTTTGGAAAAAGCCTATTCCAGGTCATAGATATATCATGCCAATTGACCCAAGTCGTGGAGATAGTGATGACCGTTCCGCGCTTGAAATTGTTGATTTGGATGGTGTTGATGACAATGGTTTACCTTGTGCTGAACAAGTCCTTGAATACAATGGTAAAATAACTGGTGATAACCTTGGTGAGCTTGCTTATTGGTATGGAATGTTATATAATGAAGCGTTTGCTGTTGTTGAGTGTATTGGTGGTTATGGTGATTCAACAGTTTTGACATTATTAAACTTAGGTTATACAAATTTGTATTATGATGACCCTAATCTTAAAACATATACCATACAAAGAGACGCTTCTTCGTTACAATTAACCAATGACGGTAAATTACCTGGTTTTCATAGTAGTTCAGTAAGGTTTCAGATGTTGGCGCATTTTGCTAACATGATTAGAACCAATGAAATTAAGATAAGAAGCACAAGAGTCATATCAGAGTTAGACACTTGGATATTTAAAAACGGTAGACAAGACCATCAGGACGGGTGTCATGATGATACACTTACTTGTTTGGCCATGGGTATGTTTGTTTATAAATTTCATTTCAATAATTTACAACAAGCAAGAGAAAGAGACGCTGGTTTCTTACAGGCTTGGATTAATGCCACAAAAAGAATACAACTTGATAAATATCAGGAAAAAGAAAAGAGAAACACCACCATTTCGGCTGAGCCAAACAAAACATATTTACCGATATATACAAACCACACAACAACCAAAGTGGGTAACACAATTATTGATGCCTATAGGTGGTTAATTAAATAATTTTTAAAAAGAAAACAACTATTTATATAAAAATATGGCATTATGACTAAAGTTACTAACGAAATAAATGAATTGTTTAACACCGTAAGAAGCATTTTGGGGGCACCTGTTCGTGCGGTTGAACTTACAGATGAGATACTTTGTAATTTGTTAAATGTTTCCATTGGTGATTACTCGGAAGTTGTACAAAATGAGATAATCACCAACAATTGGATGTCTTTTTACGGTAAGTACTCCGCTGACAACGCCGCATTAGCAAGAGGGTTCATGATGAGAACATTGGATTTAACCAAAGACTATTCTTATTGGTTTTCAAAAGAGGTTGGTTTGCAACAAGAGGGACCATGGGAACTGAAAAAGGATTTTTTCAAAATAGAGACAGGTAAACAGGTTTATGTTGTCCCTTCAGGAAGAACAGTTAATAAAGTTATGTGGGTTAACCCGTCCATGACTGACATTGCCATATTTGGTAATGGGGCATATAGCGCAGGATTAGGTGTGATGCCTGGTATGGGACCTATTGGTTTTCCTGCCGGTTATGGTAGAGGTAGTGGTTTTTATACCACACAGGTATCTGACATTGCTTATACTGCGGCGGATTTAAATTTCAAACGAAGTTTGTTCAGTAGTGATTTAACGTACAAAGTTACAGCAGGACCTGACGGAACACATTTAATCCACTTAATGTCCACACCTGGTAGTAGGTTATCTTTTGGTTTTAGTGGTATACATGGAAATATCTTCGGCTTGTGTGGTTGTGAGGTTTGGTATACTTATTATGATACCACCAGTCCTGAGGATGCCGATGAGTGTGAAAGATTTCACGCCAATGATGTTATTTTAAGACCTGACCAAGTGTCAATGAAAGATATTGACTATGCGTTTTTAAATGACCCTGCAAAAACAATTGTCAGACAGTTATTAGTTGCCAAGGCAAAACAAACATTGGGTCTTATACGAGGTAAATTCAGTGGTAAAGTTAATATTCCACAGGCTGAAATGACAATGGATTATCAAATGTTAATTCAGCAAGGTAAAGAGGAATATGACAAGACAATGGATAATCTGCAAAAAAGATTGGAAAGGTTAAGACCGGTAAACATGATGAAGGAACATGCTGATTTAGTTGACGCTCAACTTAAAATTCAACAAAAAACACCTCTTGGTTTAATGTATATTTAAGGCATGGGAAGAGATGAGTTTATAGCCAAAGCGGTTTTGGTTCATGGAAACAAGTACGGTTACGGCGGTGTCCCTGACACCATATTAGAAAATGACACACCTGTACCAATTGTTTGCCCCATTCATGGTTTGTTTTATCAGACTGTTTATCAGCACTTAAATGGTGTTGGTTGTATAAAATGTTTAGAGAAGTAAGAGTATGGTATTTAGTGAAGGTGATATTTTATATATGGTAACGGAAAGTGTTAAAAAGATACTTTCTGAGGGAATTAGTAATATAGTTTATCATTTTACCAGTTTAGAAAATTGTCTCAATATACTTAAGAAAAATGAGATTTATTTAACAATGTCCACCAATTCTTCTGACGCATATGATAACAAAAGGCTATTTTATTTGTCAACACAAAGAAGTAGAAGTAAGGAATTAGGTTATGCTGGACATATGGGTAGTTGTGTGAGAATACAAATTGATGGGCAAAAAATCATGAACAATCTTACAGGTAAACCAATTGATTATTGGGGTACGAACATGGGTAAACAAAGTTATTACAAACCTGAAAATGATAGCACTTACGGTAGAGGTTTAACACGGTCAAGGCAAACACACCATAATTTTGAAATGGAAGACAGAATTGTGTCTTATGAACCGTCAATACCTGAATTCTCTAAATATATAACAAGGCTTGATGTCTATATTGACCCAAGAACCGATAGATTGGAAAACACTAAAATACAAAAATATATTGATGATATTAACAAAAGGATTAATAACGAATTAGAAAAGGCCGCATTGATTTATACTCTTGGTTCCGAAAGATTGAAAATAAACACAAATGTTTACAATAATCTCAAAGACTTTAATTATATGACTGAAAACACCATTAATGACCAAATGAAATCATTATATGATAAAGCATATGAAGGTGGTGATAATAAAGAGTACAATGAGACTGAGGCATATCGGACATCACAGGGATTCATGGGTGAAAGAAAGAAAATTAATGTACTTACAGAATTGTTTAATGTTTTAACACTTGGTGAGATATATAGGAGTAACGACAAGGATAAAATAATAGCCACAACATTAAAAAAATATAATTTAGCCAAATACATTAATATTGTAAGAAAGGAACTAAGTGGAAGATGGGGAAATTCATATGCCGAAAGTTGTAATTTATTGTCAAACACATGTAATGCGCCTTTAAGGAAACTTAATCATGAGGTTGGTGACGATGATTCATTGAATATAATGAGATTTGCTGCTGATATATTGAAAAAGTATGGTGTAAACAGTTTTACCGCATTACCATCAAAGGTGGAAAACAATTATTAAACATTTACTTTGTGGGTTTAAACAATTATTTTAAAAGAAATTAGAAAATTATATGGCTGAAAATAGACCAACAGTATTTCAAAGAATGGGTACACTGTTATTTGGTAACAGTGTGCCTTATGACATAACAAGAACACCTGTTACAGCTGGGACGACAGCGACAAACAGGGTGTTATATACAACAAAAGACAAAGAAGATTATGAAAGAAAACTGTTACAATATAAGCAACAGAAAACACTTTCATATCAATGGGTGAAAGCAGGCGTTGACAATTCTCTTGAAAGTCTTGCAAGTTATAACGCGGTTAAACTTATGTTCAGGGACGCTGACCTTATGGACGCGACACCTGAAATCGGTTCAGCCCTTGATGTTTACTCTGAGGAAGCGACTTGTTTTTCTTCTGATGGTGTAATGTTGAGAGTAAGTTCCAAATCAAAGAGAGTAAAAGGTATATTGGAGAATTTGTTTTACAAAAATCTTCAGACACACATTATGTTACCTATGATTGCAAGGGCAATGTGTAAGTACGGTAACCAATATATGCTTTTGAATGTTGTGGCAGGTAAAGGTGTTATGGGATGGAAACAGTTACCTGTTTATGAAATGGACAGGTTAGAGAATGGTTATGCTTCCATGTACAGTGGCATGTTACCAGGGCAAGTTAATGATTTAAAACCCGATGAGACAAAATTTGTTTGGGTTGGTCATAATGAGTCAATGGCATATCAAGATTGGCAAGTAGCGCATTTCAGACTTCTTAAAGACAGTTTATTTTTGCCTTATGGTACCAGTTTACTTCATAAAGCAAGAAGGGCTTGGAGAATGTGGAGTATGATGGAAGATGCCATGTTGATTTACAGGCTTGATAAAAGTGTTGAGAGAAGGGTGTATAAGGTATATGTCGGAGCGATTGACAATCAGGATGTTCCTGCATATATACAACAAATCGCCGATGGTTTTAAACGAACACCAATCATTGACCCAGAGACAGGGCAAGTTGATTTACGTAAAAACTTCCTTGCGGTTGACCAAGATGTGTTTATACCTGTGAGGTCTGCTGATGAGCCTACATCAATTGAGGCAATGCCCTCCGCACAAAACCCAACTTCAATGGATGACATCAATTATATGCAAAACAAAATCCTTACAGCGTTAAGAATACCAAGACCTTTCTTGAATTTCCAAGACGCACAGGGTAAAGGACAGAACATGTCATTAACTGATATAAGGTTTTGTAGAATGGTTAACACCATCCAACAATTCCTGTTACTTGAATTAAACAAAGTGGCAGCGGTTCACCTTCATTTCCTTGGACTTGACGATGAGATAACCAATTTCACATTATCATTAAACAATCCGTCAGCACAAATTGAGGCACTTGAGTTGGAGGACTTAACAAAGAGAATACAAACAGCAACAGCGGCATTAGCCGACCCTGGTATTGGTATGCCTTTGATGTCTTTACACATGGTTTTGAAAAAAATCATGAAAATGTCTGATGGTGAGATTAAGGATATGCTTAACGAAATTAGGCTTGAAAAGGCAATGGCAGCTGAATTGCAACAAACAGCCAACATAATTAAAAAAACTGGTATGTTTGATGAGACAGACAATATTTATGGTGACTATGATGCCATGAACAATCCTCAACCACAACAACAGCAGGGTGAAAATGATGATATGATGGGTGGCTCAGGTGGCATGGGCGGCGGCGACATGATGGGTGGCGGCTCATTAAATATGGACTCTTTGGGTAGCGCAGGGAGTGAGGATATGGGTGATATTGGCGGTTCTGAATCTGAGATGGATATGAGTCAAGCACCTAATGCTGATAACGGCACACCAATGGAATCATCAAGAAGGAGCAATAAACCATTGCTAAATGAAGTTAAAACATTTACCGAACAATATTTTGATATGTTGGATAAATCAATGAGGTCAGACCCTGAATATGTCGAGGAAAACGACACATTTGAAAAACAAAATGTTTTTTTGACCGAAGAAATAAATAACCTTCTCAATCACATTGATAACGTGCTTGATAATAGCATTCTTCCGGACAAAAATGATGAAGAAGATATAGATGATGAAGATATTATTGATTTAGATGATGACAAAACAGATTAATTAACTATTTATTAGAAAAAAATGAGATATGGACAAATATTATAATATAAATTTTAATGAGATTAAAGACATTAAAACACTTAAAGAGGCACAAGAAAAAATTAATTGTGAGATTAATGAGCGTTTATCTGAAATGAGAACCAATGAGTTTGGTAAACAACTTTCAGAGTCGTCTTTCGGCTACATCAAAAACTGTTTTGAGGAATTCACACCTTATTTGTTTGAGAACAAAGAAGGAAAAAAAATCATCAAGAAATATATAAAAACAATAAGAGAAAATAAAAATCTTGGTATACTTCACGGTGTCTACGAAAGTGTTAGAAGGACAGGAAAGGATACGGATGTGAATTATTTCATAAACACATTGGTATCAACCGAAAAAGATATCAATAAGAAAACAATTAAGGAGGATGTCAAAAAATTAGGGGATGTGCTTAATGAGGCATATCACATCATTAAGAAGAATCTTCCTGAAAAAGAGGAAAGTTTAGATAATATTCTTCCTGAAAATAAGGAAAGTTTAAACGCCGCAATTGAGTATGTTGTTGAGAACAAGTCAACAACAAAGAACCTACCTGAATTTAGTTTTGCAATTAAAACCATAAGGGAAGATATTGAATCAAGAGAACATTCACTTGTACTCAGTAAGAGTAAAGATGTTAACACTAATTTTGATAACCTTGTTGAATCCTATAATGAGCGGTACAATAACTTGTCTGACACTGAAAGAAAAATTGTTAATGAGATACTTTCTTCAAGTGATTCAGAATCTGTATTTAACAAATATCTTAAAGAGTGTCTTAACAAGATAAATGATAAAGTTAATTATTTTATATCGGTCAATGATAATGAATCTGTTAAAAGGCTTAATGGCATTTATGAACAAATCGCTAAAAAGAAATATTCCAGTGAAACATTATCAGAAGACATAAATAATATTGTTGAGATAACCGAATTATTTGGATGAGACTTATCATAACAGAAGAACAGTTCAATATAGTCAAAGATTTGTATACATTAAATGAGGCTATTGGTGAGATTGATGAATCAGTGTCACTAAAACAACTTGTTCAAAAATATAAAGCAGCACTTACCGCCGGTATTGCCGCTTCCACTATTTTATTTTCAATAAATGCCCTTAATTTACCTGGGTCAGAAAAAGATTTTTTAAAAAAGGAGGTTGGTGTTGAGTTGAGTACTAATACACAAAGACAAAAAAGAATTGATGCTGTGACAAAATATATTGAGACAGCCTTGAAAAACCAGGGGTTTTCCATGGAAAATTTACAGTTGTCTCCTGAAAAGATTGTTGATATTTGTGATGAGAATGGTTTTGATTTACCGTTGTTACTTGCACAAGCACATCAAGAAAGTTGTTTTGGTATGACAAATAGAGCAAGGAGAACAAACAGTGTTTGGTCGGTTGGGTCATATGATAATGGAAAAGATGTCTGTAAATATGCAAACCAAGATAGTAGTATACAACCTTACATAAACCTTATGAAAAATAATTATCTTGCGGACAAAACAATTGATGAATTGTTATCACCAGGAAATTTTGTGAATAAGAAGGGTTTAAGATATGCCCAAGATAAAAATTATGAAGGTAAAATAAAAAACCTAAGAAACAGAATAATTAATAAATACCCTGAATTGGCGTAATAAAAATAATAAAAGAGAACTAAAATAGTTCTCTTTTTTCTTATTTAATATAAATCAATAGTGGTTCTTCAATTGGTACTTTCAAATTACCTTTTGGGTATTCTATTCCATCCTGAGTTAAGTCGCCATTAAATTTTATTTCAAACCAACCTTCATATATTCCTGGTTCTTTAACTTCCCTTTCTTTCCATTTATATTGAAGAATATATTTCTCTTCACATCCTTCGGATTTGGCAAGAACTATTTCCGCTTTTTGTTTGGCGATTTTCAATATACCGGTTTCAGCGTTTCTCATTGAGAAAAAAACAATACTATCTTGTAGCGCGTTGTCAAAAAAAGACTTTTTATAGTCATATCTCCCATCGTTAATTAATTCCATCCTAAGACAAGGATTAACACTCCCTCTTATCAAATAAAATTCCTGTGCCATTATTAAAAACTATTTTAATATAAATAGTTTAACATTTGGTTTTACTTACAGTAAAGTTATTGTTTTCAAAAATAGTCTGATATTTTTCAAGTATTTCTTTTTCTGAATATACTTTTTTGACCATTTCCTTAAAATTTTTTGTTGAGTTAATTATTTCAGTTGTTGGTTTGACATATAATTGGAATGTGAGAAATGATGGTTTGTTGAACGCGATTCTTTCGTCAGCAATATCAATGAAAAATCTATAATCTTTTTCAAAATACTTACTGTTTTCAATGTTATCTTTAGTGTATTTTATCATTTCCTTTTTAATTTTGTTAAAAAGAAATGTATAGTTGTCCTCTGTTTTCGGTTTAACATAAAAACCACCTTCAAAATAAATCACACTCATGCTTTTTTTGTCAACAGTTTTAACATTAAGTTTTCCGTTCTTAACATCTATCTTTACATTACTGGTAATTTTCTTTTGCATATTAATAAAATGTTTTATATTAATATAAAACATTTTATTATAAAAGTCAAGTTAAATACAAGAAAAAACCACCTTTTTTAAGGTGGCGAAAAACCATAACATAACCTTATGGACACACATAGGTATCTTGGGCAACTAGTTTTTCCATTTATTATATATTTCTAAAAGTATGTCGTTTCTCACAATATCTTTTTCAGAAAACTTAACAATACCCACACCATCAATGTCAGTAAGTCTTTCCATCGCATGTAAAAGGCCACTATTACCACCTCTCACTTCTTTTCTGTCTGTTTGTAAGGGGTCACCTGATATAACCATTTTTCCTGATTCAAACCTTGAAATAATTAAAAACAAGTCCTCTTTTGTAAATTGTTCGGCTTCGGAGACGCACATAAAGGCGTTGGATAGACTTGCGCCTCTTAAAAAAGATATTGGTCTGATTTCTATTTTTTCGTCTTCAACCAATTTATTTATTATTTGATTTGGATTCTCATTACCCGACTTTTCAAGAATCTTTTTAAAACTATCCAATTCATTGAGAGCGAAATTATATATTTTGTCTTCTAATGTTCCCGGTAAATGACCAAGGGAAAAACTGGAATTGGAACAGGTGGGTAATATTAATATGATTTTTTCTACTTCTTGATTTTTTAACATGTCTAATGCTATGGAGTTGATAACGAATGTTTTTCCAACGCCAAAAACACCTTCAACAATAGTGATTTGATTGTCCTTTATCGTGTTAACCAGTTCTTTTTGTTTCTGATTTTTACACTTTAAATTAATTTTATACCTTAAAGGCTTATCCACATATTGTTCAAGCACAGTATCTGTCACAGCAGACACTTCTTTTTTCTTTTTTCCCATTTATATAGTTTTAGATAATTATTTCCTATTTTAAATTTTCTGGCCAGAAAATAATTCCTTCAACTGATAATAAATAGTTGATGATGCATAAAAAAAACAGAGAAAATAAAAGAAAATCTTTTCTAATAACCTAACTATTTATATATAAAACAGAAAAAAATATTATGGTAAGACATTTCTTTTTAGATAAAGTAAATACAATTGTAGAAAAATCTTATGCGAACCTTGGTCTTAATCCTGTCATGGAACTGAATTATGGTGGGTCATTTATATCAAGGGGGCTTATTCATTTTGATTGTGATGAAATAAAATCTCTTGTGGAAGATAAAACATTCGCCGACACAAGCAAATTAAAATTCACATTAAAAATGACAAATTGTTTCTCAGTTGATGGTTATCCTAACGCCAAATTATTACTATCAGGTAAAGAAGTTAAACAAAGAGCCGCTTCTTTTGATATTATAGCATTTAAATTACCGTTTTTCTTTGATGAGGGTAGAGGTTTTGATTTTGTGGCGGATTTTTGGATTAACAATAACAGGTCTTTTGATAATCACGCTTCTAACTGGTATTTTTCACAAGACGGTAAAGTATGGCAAGTGGATGAGGATAAAATTGATTTGAATAATCCTAACCTTAACCTAATTAATGACCACATTTGGGTACTTGAGGATGGTATAAGAAAAAAAATATATCTTGATGGTGGTGTTTATTCAAAAGAATATTTGGAAGAGCAATATAAAAAGTATAGGGATGGTGAGGAATCAATAATCATTAACAAACAACATTTTGATTTCGGTAATGAAAACCTCTCAATGGACATAACCAGTTATGTAATGAGCATAATCAATGGTGATTGTAATTATGGTATTGGACTAATGTTTGTGCCTCAGTTGGAAAAAACCGAGACAAAAATACCACAGTATGTCGGTTTTTTCACTAATAACACTAACACTTTTTTCCATCCGTATGTGGAGTGTGTTTATTCCGAAACAATATCAGATGACAGGGAAAATTTCTGTATAGGTAAACAGAATAGACTTTATCTGTATTCAACAATTAACGGTTTTCCTGAAAATTTGGATGAGTTGCCCACATGTTCAATTAATGATGTACCTTTTGAAGTGAAACAAGCCCAAAAAGGGGTATATTTCACTCAAATTTCAACAGAAGACATGGAGATGGAGGGTGGAACCATTGGTTATGATTTATGGTCTAATTTGGCTTATAATGGTCAAAAATTGGACGATGTTGAAATGGAATTTGAAATTCATCCATTAGGAAAATATATTCACACAGGTAAGCATTTTGATGTGAGGAAAAGTTTTGTACCAAGTTTGTATGGCATAAATGATGCTGAAAAAATCCGCAGGGGTGATATTAGGGAGGTAACAGTTGACTTCAGAAAAGAGTTTGAAAGTGAAAAAATGGAGTTGATTGATTCCGCTGAATATAGACTATATGTTATGGATGGTACAAGGGAAGTGGATGTGATTGATTATACGCCCATTGAAAAGGGATTTTTACACAACTTTTTCATGGTATATACCGAAGATTTGGTTCCCAATAATTATTATATTGATATTAGAGTAAGAACAGGAAGAGAGGAAAAATACTATAGAAACGCTTTAAGATTTACAATCATAAGTGATGTAACAGAAAGATATGAATAATAAAAGTCCACTAAAAAGTGGACTTTTATTATGTTGTTCTTACATCGTCAGATAGCATTTTTGACAAGTCATAATTCATCACATTAACAACTGATGCGTCAGGACATGTCGGTAAACCGATATATGAATGTGTATGTGTAAGAAAGGCGTTTCTAAAAAGGGTAAGGAACTCAACCAATATATCACCGTATGGTAATTGGTGTGCCTTTTCCACAATTTTTTTCATTTCCTCATCAGAAATCAGTTCATCTGGGTCAGTGGTTTTAAAACCTGCGTTGTTTCCAATAAGGTTGATTTTGTCCCCAACAATCGCCACACTACTTTGGTATTCCTGTCCGTCATTGGTTGTTTGTGTTTGTTCGTTGTATTTCGCTTTAATATAAGCTGGATTTTTTCTATTAAATGTGACTTTTCTTGGACTTGTCTTGTCACTTACTTTAACACCCGCTTTAATCCTTACATCGTTATCGGTAAGTTGTATGCTTGTGTTTTTTCTACCTTCAATGGAAATATCATTCTCTTTTGGAAATGCACCATTTGTGTTGGGATTCATTGATGGTGCTTCATCAGGTTTTACTATTGAACCTCTATTTAACGCGCTTGCGTCCATATAATACGGTTCATATTCCATGTGTGTGGGTTGTGTGATTATAGGACCGATATAAAATCTTTGGCTATGGCCATCAGTTGCTATGGCGGTTAGCACATAAACAGATTCACCGATTTTTGGTTTTATATGTAACATTTTAGGTAATAATGGATATACATACTCATTAACAGTCTCACCCACATCCTCCGGTATGAGCATCACTTTTATCCTGTCACCGTCTGTCTTATCGTCAACACTAATAACCTTAGCCTGTCTAATAAGTGGAATTTCTTGTGCCATTATTTAAAAATGTTTTTACTTCTTTTATTCATTTCCTCAACAACCTTATTATATTCATTGTCCAAGGAATCCATCTCATCACATAGTTTCTTAATATCTTTTTTCAGAACCTCATATTTGTTGGTTAATTCGACTTTGTAAATATTAAGTTCACCGTTAGTGAGTGTTTTAATGTCTTTTTTTCCCATTATCTTATAATACCTTTAACTGTTGTGTTTATTATATTTGTCCCTGTCCCAACCAATGGTCCACCTGCGTTCGCACCAGTAGTTTCAACGACAATACTTCCACTTGGTATAGCCACTTGCACAACAGCGTCTTCCTTAATCGCGTCAACAATACATTTGACCACATTGTATGTGTACTCATTTATTTTGTTTGGTGAGCCATCAGGATTTGTTCCTGTGGGGATACCAATGGTATTATTGTTACTAATCACGTTAGCCGTGATTTTTGAAGGAGATAAACCAGGTCTTTGTATGGCGACAGCCTGTAATAATAAAGTCGGAAGTGTCTCAGCAGGTGTCTTCATTTTATCTATGACTGAATTCATCAAGTCAATTATTTTGTCAAACATAGCCATTTTTAACATGTTTCTGTGCTTTCTGGAACATTACTTGTTTGTGTTATATCCGCATAATTCACATCATCAATTTCAGTCAAAACTTTTGTTCTTTTAAATGTCGGTAAACATAGTCTTGCTTCAAGTAGTAGTGTTCTCCAGTAATTTATTTTTTCAATGCCTATAATAGCAATGTATTTTGCGATTATCGGCTCAAGTAACTTGTAATATAGGTTAATTAGATATGATATTAACTCATATTTTATGTATTGTACAATTGAGATAATCGTTCCCATTATTTTTCTATACAAAACAAGTAATATCTGTCTAAAACTTTTGATGTCCTCAAGATTGATTAGTCCCATGACGCTGAAATTAATCATAAAAAGTAACATGACTTTAGGGGACAAAAGTGATTTAACCAAAGGTCTTACGATAGAAAAGACAATATTGTTCAACCACTCACAATTATAGTTCAACATCCATTTGTCCGATATTTCAACTGCGGCATCTTTTCCTGGTATTGCTGAAATATCAAAAACAGTTTTGGTTATTGTCGCTATTTTTTCATTGATGGTGGCGGTGGAATTAATTTGGTTAAGTGCGTTAAGACCGAAGTCCTCATCTATTTTCATTACCGGTGATGTCTCACTGTTCAATTCTTTACCACCATATCGTTCCATTTCCATTTGTTCCAACATAGTGTTGTAATCGTCATTGGAGAAACTGAAAAAACAATCTGAAATTTTAACATCATCTTGTTCAAGTGCCCTTTTGATTATTTCGTTAATTTGTGCGTCAAGTATGTTTTCCTCTATACTGTACTTTAAACTAACATTTAGTGTGCCAAGTACATTGCCACTTAATAATTCATTAATCATATTGGAAATAATAACCCTTGGTGAGAATATCTTTATGTTTTTCAGATAATCGTTATTGAAATCAAAAATGGTTTTGTTTTCATATGTTTGTCTTGGGAACAAAAGACTGATTGATTTTTCTCCATCAACACCGTTGACATAAAATTGTAATATAGGATGAAGTGGTGCGTCAATATTGTTGTCCGTAAAACCTGAGGGTAACAATTTCCAATTCCCACCTTCAATGTTGGTGGTTTTACTGTTGTACCAATAGTTCCATTTTTCTGATGTATCTCTTATGTAGTCAGCATCTGTTTGTTCAACCAATCTACTGTCCCACATCAGTTTATTTTTTTCATTTTGTGTTATTTGTGTTCCCCTGTTCAAGACATACCAAAGAAAAGCGTTTAAATCTTGCGTTTTGTATAATGTGTTGGGTGTCATGTCGGCATCAACCGAATAAAAATTTTGACCGATGTCTGTTGTAGGACAAATATTTAACAAACCTGATGTGTCAATGTATTTTAATGGTATTTCAATTGGTGATGTTATTTCATTATTATTACTGTCCAGGTTATATTCCTCTATATTAGGTAATAATGAGCATGATAATATACTTGTCAGTATATTCATCAAAATTGTTTTAACATTGTTTTCAAGACCAGTTAAAAATTCACTTTGTGGGTCATGGGCAATTTTTGTTGTTTTATAATAATATTCCCCATCGTAAAGAATATAGTCAGGTGATGCGATTGTCGCTTCAGGAATAACACCGTCTCTGACAGCGTTTTCTTTTTGGTAGTCTGTAGGATTTTTTAGTTTTTTATAAACAAAGGCGTTGTTCATACCTTTATAAATCTCCACAGCATTAGGCACATTGAAAAATAAATCAATTATGTTGTTGGTCAATGTTATCTCATCAAGACCAAGTAATTTCAAGACATATAAAATGAAATCAATCGGAGATTGGTATGAGTCACCATATGTGGAAAAAATACCCATAGGGAAATTCTCTATGAGTGTTTGCATCGCACCAATTCTTCCTGCCAACCTGTTATAATCAACTTTCATTAGTTTTTCAATTTGTATGAGTCATAATCGTCTTTATCATCCACATCATTTAATGCCATGTTTTTCAACATTGATATGTCAAGTTTTGTCTCTTTGGAAAATGCAGGGTCGTTTAACGTGCTGTTAATATCACCACCATGTTTAGCCAGTTCACCCATGAATTTAGCGATTTCAAATTTGGAATCAATGGCTTTTTTCTTGTTTGTCATAAAATCGTTCATGGCTTTGGCATATTTGGTTTTTTCCTCAATTGTTATACCTTCGCTACCTAACACAATATTGTTTTGTATTTTGTCCATTTCACCCTGTATTTGGTTTATTAACCTACAAGACTCCTCATATATTTCTTGTAGTAATTCCTCAATTTTCTCTATTGAATTAAGCCTTACTTTATATTTATTTCCCATAATATACACATTTTATTATAAATAGTTGTGGCAAGTTTTTTTGTCACAACTATTGTTCTTCAAGTTCCTTTTTTTTGATATTGAAATAAAGCGTAAAATATTTTTTCATGTTTTCCCTGACTACTTTGGTTGACATCATGGTTTCTTCCCTGAGAAAATATAGTACCTTGTTTTTTTGTAGTTTATTACTGTCTTCAGACAAAACCCTTGTTTCCCAATTGTCCAACAATTCCACGAGTGCTTTTCCAACTTTAATTTCCCCATCATTTAAGTTATTTGTCTCAGGGTTGTCAATCATTTTTTTTATCTCATTTGATGTTTTTTCTATGAGATTTTCAGCGAAAGAATATGCTTTTTCATCCTCATTGATATATTTGATATTATTGTCATAAATTTCAGACACATTATCATAAGGGGCATTTCTTTTTTGATTGTTAACATATTGTATTCCTTTCGCCATCAAATAATTTTTACATATTGTTTGATAATATGAAAATGCCTTATTTTTCTTTTGAACAAGTTTATATAACAATATATTATCATCTTCTGATATTATTAAATATTTAGGACAATCTTTGTCAGTTTTTTTTAGAAGTTCTTTACCTTCGTTTATATCACACATGACAGCGTTTGTGTTTTCAGGTAACTCACTTATTTCTTGATATTCATAAGAAACCGGTTTATAATGAGAAAATTTTGACATCAAATAAGAAAATGTGTCATTAAATGTCTCTTCGAAAAGTTCGTCGGGCACATATAATTTATATCGTCTTATAATAGCCTCAACCATTTTAGTAAACGCAGGTAAAAGTATCTCATTGAAAATGGTATTCTTTTTGTTTATGTCAGTTGTGTTAAGATAATCAATTACTGCTTGTTCTTCTTTCTCATAAAAATAACCTTTTCTCTCTTTTGGTTTTCTTCCTCTACCCATTTGTTGCACTTGTTATTGCAACAATATTTTTTCTTCTACATGTTATACAAGTACTTTCCTTAAAAAATCACTCATCTCGGATGAGTCTTACCATTAAAAAATACTGTTTTTATTCTTCGTACTTATAATGTGATTTATCCCTTTCTTTGTTGAAGAAATAGTCCTTTTGGGCTAAATCAATCCAAAAATCAGCCTCTTCTGGTTTGAGTGTCGTGTTATATACATCAGAAATAGAACCAGGTCTGTTAAGCATATGCTGGTAGCCAACTTTAGGAATAACAAAAACCTTTTTACCGTTATGAATACATCTTAACAAAAACTCATACCAAAATGTTAACTTAATTGACGGTTTGAGTTTACCGACACTCACAAAATCCTCAGTCTTAAAAATACCACCAGTAGTGTTGAAGTTCATGTACGACATTAGTGATTCATTGTCAAGATACCCCAAATTCTCAGAGAAGGATGTCGCCCAAACAGCTTCATTAACATAACCTATCGCACCGTCTTCAGGTTTATCGTACATAACGATTTCGGTAAGTGGCAAAAAGACTGAAATATCTTTGTCCGTTTCCTTATATTCCTCAAAGTTTTTAAACCAATTGGGTGTGTATACATCATCAAACTCCAAAATTGAAAAATATGTCTTACATTTTTCAACCGCCTTGTTAATTTGTGTGCAGAAATCAAGTTTTTTGACACCCAAATAAGTCATATTGTCTTCAGAATAATCTTTTTTAACTGACTCAATTATATCATCGGTTGACACAAATAGTAATTCAGTGTCAGTACCAGCGGCCTTTTTAACGCTATCAATCGCTGTTGATAACATTTTCTTTGTTTCATCACTATAATCTTTTAAAGGTATAATAACTGTTAAGTCTTTCATTTTTATTCATTTTTTGTTTTTATTTGTGAAAGAGCCTCCTCAAAATCACTGACTCTTTTTTGGAAAATATTTCCATATACATGCTCAATTTCTTTTCTTTGAGTCTCCTGTGTATATTGGTTATCTAATTTATGTATGTTAGTGTAAATTTCATTAGGTATCCTATCCAAAGTCCAACTTCGTATAATACTTGCAAGCATATCAGGCAAATCATCAATGTGGTCAAACCAAATACAAGCGTCAGTCAAATGCTCGTTACCGTTCTTGTCTTTTTCAATGTTCCAATCACTGAATGTTTTGGGTGTCTTTGCAATAAGAATACTTCCACACCTCATGGCTTCAAGTGCAGTATATCCGAAATTAGTGTTTTCATCAATCCATACCGTGAAAGGTGTTTCCCTTAAAGCATCACTTAAAGTTTCTTGGTCAAGACCTCTTAGTTCCCTAAAAGATACCCACTTATAAATTGGATATTTCCAATAGAACGGTTTCATAACCCTATAAACATCCTCTTGGTTTCTTGCAATTACATTAACAATCAGTTTCCTTGGTTTATCACTATCCCTGAAAACAGGTCTGATTGACGGTCTCACCACATGTGTTTTTAAACCAGGGAAATACTCATTTAATTTTTCCTCCTGTACCTTTGATGTGGTAATCGCATTATATACTTTCATACCAAGAAAATCTGTGGATATTGGCATAAACTCAGGTAAATTATTGTAATTTTGTACAATCGCTATTTTTTCACAAGGGAGTTTTTTCACACTACCCATAACTGTTGTAGCGAAAATTTCGGGAATGAAAAGGAAATCACTTGCTGAAATTTCAACATTTTCCTTCTCAACATTTTTGTGTGGCAATTCATTATATTTTTCACCAAGCCATTCACCAACACCAATAAACTCATCTTTCTCATTATGTAACATTGTTACATTGTAACCCATTTCCTTTAATGTATATGCGGTTTGATAAATGTATTCCAACGAACCTGATGGATTACCTTTAGTATCAAGTACATAAAAGAAAACATTAAAATCTTTGCTCTTTATTTTTTCAATACTTTCCTCAATGGTTTTTATCATATCTTCTTTTTTTAATTCAGCCATATGTCCTATACAATTTCTTTAATTATTCCACAATTCAAACAAGTGTTAAAAGCCAATGCAGACGAAAAATCCATATCATCACCAATAGCATCAGGCATATCCAATAGTTTAAGTATAAAACTTTTCACAATGTCTTGCATTAATACATCCACCTGTGTGTTACTGTATTTGTTCTCCTCCACAACCTTTTGTGTGACAAAAGTCCCATTGTTTTCCTCGTCGTCTAACGATGAGACATCCGTGATTTTAGTGTCAGTTAATTGCTCTTTCCCACTAATAAAACAAATTTCCTTCACCTTCTCCAAATCAAAACAATAGGGTTTCTTGTTAATCACAACAACATAATCATTTTTAAACTGATTCATTTTCTATAATTTTTAAAATGTTATTTTCTTTAAGTAAACCGGATAATGTCTTGAACTCATATTTAGTCTCAACATCCTGATTGTATTCCGCTTTGATTTTTATAACGGTTTTTCCTTTCGGACAACTCTTAATCAAATTTGGGTTTGCTGTTATGAGCATGTCACATCTGTCCCATATTGTTAATGAATCCACAGGTAAAAACACTTCTCTCACACCACAGTTTAGTTTTGATATGAAAAAATATGTGTAACCAATGGTTGCCCCATATTCGAACGGTGATACAAAAATCACATCAATTGGTGTATCACTTTCATTTTCTTTTAAATCATGAAGCCAAGTATTTAACTCAACAGGAAGATTTTTTGTACAGGTATCACATTTACCATATAATTCCCAAGCAAAATCTTCATATACAAATTTTTGATACGCCTTTTGTGTTTTGAAAGGTAATACACTTTCCATATCATTTGTCCATATTGACAAGTTTTCTGTATCGTATTCCCTATTGTAGTTCAATAAGTATTCTTTTAAAAAATTATTGGTGTAGTCCCTGACCACATCGTTTAAATCTATCGCGATTCTCATTGTATTTAATTTTCTTTTTTATTTAACGAAAAAGTCTGTGTTGACAATTCATTTTCCTCTTTTTTATCAATATCTCTTTTTAACGCAAAAATGTCAATACCGTTTTTCTTAGCATTGTCTCTAACCGCTTTTGTTTTTATTTTCTCATCAATTTCTTTGGTCTTATATTTTTCAATAACACTTATTCCGTCAGAAACCATGTCAGCCTCAAAAGTCAAAACAAAATTACCGTCAAACGCATATATGCCTTTATATTCTATATTTTGAAATTTAAATTCACATAAGTCATTTTCACCATGGGCTTTATCTGTAATGAAAGAAATCTCTTTTAATGTTGTTATGTCCGACTTTTTATTACCGGTCTTTTTCAATTCATTGAGATTTGCAATAAAAATAGCGTCCACTTTACCAAATTGACTTGCGTACATTGTGGTATACAAATCAAGATAAACCTTTTCACCGTTGTTCCTCACAACAATTTTGTTGATATAGTTTTCCAATTTAAATCTCGGAATAAAATTGTCTCTCTCAAAGTTAAAAAGTGACACATAATCGTCATTACCATATTTGTAAAAGTCTTCAGGAACAAAATTATTATGCTTTGGAATCAGTTTGTTGTCTTGTATAACTCTTATCGGTAATTTTTCCGGATTATATACATCAATTTTAAGCGTAAAATCAAGAGCAGTCTTTTTCCTTGCCACAGCCTTTAATGGGGTGCTGTCACTGTCATCAAAACCACCTGTTATGTCAACATGGTAATTTTTTGATTCTATTAAGGTTTTGTAATACTCATATCTCAGTTCCTGTACCCTTTGCGTTTCCTCACCCCTTAACATGTCTTGTACGGCAGTGTGTGTCTCTTGCTCTTGGGAAATTTCTGTGTCACTACTACCGTAAGACGCTGATTGTGATATAACCTCATCAGCACCTTTAAGTCCATGGAATAAACCGTGGAAAAACACTTTAGTGTTTAATATTAATTTTTTAAACATCTAATTCCTTAATTTTCTTTTCAATTATTCCAAGTATCTTGTTCTCAACATCAATGTACTCTTTGTACTTTTTATTGAGTATTTCATACTCTTCTTTTTCAGTGTCACTCATAAACTGTGTCGGCACACCCCTATATGAATCAGCACTTTTAACTGTCCTGTCAATAATTAAATCACATGCCTTTATGCAATCTATAAGTTCATGTAAACTTAAATACTTAACCCCACTTTTGGTATTTTTTCCTTTGGTATTCACCTGTTTCTGTTCCATATTTTTTTCTTTTTAAGATAAAAAAGAGAAAAAAAATTGTCAATAATTTTAGAAAAAAAAAATGGCATGATTATTCAAAATAAAAAGAGAGATAAATGATTACCTCTCTCTTCTTTTAGTTTCCCATTCCTTCCCAAGAAATATGTTCCACATCACATTCATTAAAAGAAGACACATATTCTTTTTCTTTTATTTTCTTTCTTATGTTGTCTTCATCCACTTTTGACCATTCGTCATCACGATTCATTGTCTCGTAGTAATCTTTATATAAATTTTTACTCATTTACATCATTTCTTTTTCTTATTTCTTTATACCATTCAGCCCTTCTCTTCGTTTGCGTTTCAAGATTATATTGGTCTTTCACATGTTCGTACATGTTATTTTGAAGTAGTGTTATATATTCAGGATGGTTAGTAAGCCATTTAATGGCATTAGCCCAACCCTTGTGTTTTTTAGCTGGGTCAATAAGTATACAGTTACCTGTCTCATCAAGACCACCACCTTTCTTGAAAATACTTTTACTACCGATTGTGTAAGGACCAAAATTTGTAGCGACAACCGCTGTTTTAGTAAAACCTGCTTCAACAAATTTCAACTCAGATTTAACCTCACTGAATTGGTTTGTTTCAAGAGGCACCAAAAGCACATCTATATTGCGGTAGTGTTTACCAAAACTGTTAAGGTCTTTTGTCCACTCTCTTCTATATGGTTCATTAGCAACATTAGGCCATTGTGCCTCAGGTAAGAACTTAAACAAGAAGTCCTTATATTCAGGTGAGACAATTTTGTAATTATTAGTGACATTTCTTTCATATTCAAACCAAACACTTTCTGTCGGCTTGATGGGTCTTGTTCCCACAACCTCACCATTTTTTCCGATAATTGTTGTGCTACCTTTCAAATCATAGCCGCATAGAACAATTTGTATTTTGTCTAAGATATCTTTTCCAAGACATGATATAACACCTTGAAACTGTTCCATGTCCCTTTTATGCGATGACCCCATAACAAAACCGAACCTTATTCTATCAGAAGGGTTTTTAATTGGTTTGAACTGTTCTTGGTTTGTGTCAATTGCGTTGGGATAGACAACCACATTTTTGTTAAATTTCTTAATTTTATCAGCGAAGATTTCCGTTGTTGTTGTGACATAATCAACCAAAGGAAAGTTACCTGTTATTTTTTCAGGCAAATTCATTGCCCTACTACTGTAAAACAGGGGGTGAAATTGTCCCACATCCCAATAATCATCAATGTCCATTATTGTTGTGATATTATGTTCCTTAAAATATTTCAAAGCAGTTCTAAATTCATCCATATTTTGGTAAACACCCTTATGGAAATGAATAATGTCGTATTTATCAAATGACGGTAAGTCAGACCAATTGGGATTCATGTTAATCTCAATATCAAAATCGTCACCGTACAAGTCCTGTAGTTTAGTATGTGGCCATATTGACCTCCAATGACCCACACCGAAACTATCGGATGGCACAACAAGTATTTTAATTTTTTCGCTCATATAATATTGTTTAAAAAATTATTTTTTCTGATTTTATAAAAAAATAAAACAGATTCGTCTCAAAGTCAATTTTATTTTTTGATTATTTTCAATATTTAAGATATTTATTATATAGGAAAATTATATAACTATGTCAAGAAAAATTATTATAACACAAAAGCAATTGGATGAGATTGTTGGTGGTGATTCTTCTTATCTTGATAATATCAGTAATTCTGATTTCAAGCAAGATGCGGCCAACAGTGTTTATGCTGGTGATAAATATGAGGATAAAGACACTGAGGCCACACCGTCAGATAAAGTCAGTAACATGATGAGAAGGGACACAGGTGGTTATTATGGTGTAAGTAGAGGAACCAATTATAATTTGCCAATATATATGGAATCAAAAAAATCTGATTGGAAACAAAGAAACTTGTCTGAAGACAATCAAAACCTTGTGAACAGGACATATGGTGATGATAAGAACAGAGTGACAAACAACAACGCCTCAACATTAAAATCAAGATATGCCGCCGCAAAAAAAAAGTCCCAAAGTGCTGACCCCACAATCAGACAACAAGGTCTGTCCACAATGAGAACAATGGAAAAAAACAATCCCAATATAAGGGACATTGAGAGTCAGTATAATAACGCCATGGCGAATGATGCCAACATAAAAAAATCAGCGCATGATAGGGGTGAGCAAAATGTTTATCAAAAAGCAGGGTACACCAAAAACACCATGAGTCTTGATAATAATGGAAACAAACAAGTTATTGTTTACCAAGAGTCAAAAATGAATGAGTCCAAATCCATTAAGTCTAAAAAACTGTTTGATTTGGTTAAACAACATGGTGGATTCCATAAAGAATATAATTGGATGCATAAGGATTTCAGAATGGCCAATGCTGATTTACATAATGTAACTGATGATGATGTTATCGGTGTTGTGACATATTCAAACATTGACAACACTATCCGTGACATTAAACAAAACAAGAAGTTCGGTTATATTCCTGGTGATGATATTGATAGTATTGAATTACAAGATGGAAGTTATCTCCTTGTTTTTGTAAGAAACGCTCATTTGAACCAAGGACGGTTAAATGAACCTAATACTTTCAAAGACACTTGGGATAAGAAACAAGAAAGAGAAAAAAACAATCCTTACAGTGGTAAACACAATAACTATTACAGGTGGAAATCTAAAGACGCTGAGGATTTGGCTTTCAGAAATCCCTTTTATAAAGATTGGGACAATTCGTCCAAGGAACAATTAAGAAACAAAATAAAAAATGATTATAAAAAACAATAAATATTATGGGAAAACAAACATGTCTTGAGAAAACCGGTCTCCAAAGGAGACAAGAGGAATTAGTAAGAAATGATTATACAAGATTTGATGAATATTCCGCAATACATAAGGACGCTATAAGCGATGGTGACCCACAAGGTAAAGGGTCAGGTCATGGTGGTCACACCCACAGTGTCCCTAACTGTGACCTTCCCAAAGGTATGATGGATTATTCGAATTTCGACACAAAAGCTGAAAACATCGGTGGTTCATACGATATTCATGGTAGAAACGGCGTTGGTGGTAGAGAATTTTTAAGTACAATCAATATTTATAATGAATCTAATTCATATGGTATCAACTCAGTTGACACCACCGCAAATGTTGAGGACGGACAAATTGTTATTAAGTAATGACATTATTTGAGGAAATATGTAATGAGACTTTAATGCTCACTGAGAGTGTGTCCAACACAAAGATTAACAAGGCAATCAATGGGATGCACCCTGTAACTATATCCTATGATGACGGAAAAACCGATGGGAAGGGTAAGAATTGGAGACTTATCTATCCTGTCGCTTATGGTCTCACATCGGCAGGTAATCCTGTCATCAGGGCTTATCAGGAAAAAGGGGACAGTAGAAGGGGTCTTACCACACCACCAAACGATAGGGAATATCCCAAATGGAAATATTTTAGGGTTGACAGAATAAAATCTTGGTACATGGACAAAACACAAACATTTGACGGTGAAAACCTTGAGGCGTTTAATGAGGGTGGTGATGATTCAATGTCAGTTGTTTATAATATCGCTCCTATCGGTAACGCCAAACAAATCAACAGGCAGCAAAAGTATCAGGATAAACAAATGTCTAACAATAAGGAAGTTGAAATTGATGACAAACCAATAACCAAGGCTGATGTGGAGGGCATTAGCATACCTCAACAGGACACAACATCACAACAACCCAAACAAAAATACACGGCAAGACAGGTTATTGATAATATTATTAGTCGTCTTAAAAATAGTAAACCCGTTCAAACAATGAAAAATTTATTCACAAGACAACAAAATAATGTTGACAATGTGAACACTAATGTTAATTTAAATAATAACAACCTTTTGTCAGCACCTGACACTAAACCAATTGAGAAAACAGATGTGAAGGGTGTGAATACAAGCTTACCACAGCAAACGACAAGTGTCAATGCGCCAACAGACAAACCGATTACTAAGGACGATGTTGAGAATGTGCAAGACAATGACTTAACAAGGTCGTTTAAGGATATGACAAACAGAATGAATAATTTAGGAAAAAATGAGGAATAATGGCACTTTCACCGGAAAAATTAGCAAGTATTGTCAAATATAACAGTCAAACACTTTGTAATGAAAACGCACAGGGTGTTATGAAAACAATGGAAAAAAACAAAAGAAGTGGTGTTAACATGGTTGATGTTGACCCTAACACATATTCAGATGAATGGGACAACTTCTCTTTGTCCAGTGAGTCTCCTGTGCCTCAAACACAAATGTATGAGAGTTTTAATCCTGAAAGGGTGGCAAATAGTAAACTACCTGACGCAATTAAGCAAAGTTTGATTAACCATCCCATAACAGCGTCAGACCCGCTTAAAGAAATGGTTACTAATTATACCACACAAACACCCCAAACAACACCCTCATTCACTGATTTGACAAAACAAAAACAGGTGATTACCGAACAACGGTCATATCAGCCAACCAACAACACAGGTATTGATTACAATTATCTTAAATATATTATCTCCGAATGTATAAGAGAAGAATTGGCGAAACAACCGTTAAATGAAAACGCTACATTAAGACAAATCGGACTTTCGGAAGGAAAAATTAAATTAGTGGATAATAAGGGAAATATATTTACCGCACAACTTGAATTTGACGGAAATATAAGAGACAAAAAAAAGAAGTAGGAAATCCTACTTCTTTTTTATTGTAATTTATGAAAATATCCCTTAATTTTTGTTATTCGTTTTCAGTGGAAAACTCAATATTAGTAACTTGGGAATCATGTCTGAAATCTTTTCCTTCCATCACATCATATATTGTACCAAGAATCACATCAGGATAATCTTTTGACATAAAATTGAAGGTGAGGGGGTCAATGACAGCGATTTTGTCTATCGCAGGTGGCAATTTACCTTCCTCAATTTTATCATACTCTTCAGGTGTGATATTCAGTACCGCTTCATTAAACGCTTGTCTGATTTTATCAATACCCAACTGTCTTTCTTTTTCCGTTCTTTCAATGTAGTCAGATTTTATTTTTTCCCAATCCATACCACATTCCTTAAGATAAGGTATTTCCCACTCAGGATGTGCCATCCAAAATCTGATTTCCTTGTCTTCCATCGTCATAAGTGCCTCATATGTATCTTGGTCACCTTCCTTGGTTGGTTGTCCAGAACAAAGAGTCGCTTCTTGCTCAGTGAAATATTGTCTGTCAGACGGTTTTGTCACAAGAATCTTGTCCCTAATTGACTTATCAAAACAAACCAATAATGGTGTAATTCTTTTGTTGAATTGCTCAATGTATTTTTCAACATTATATTCTTTACCTTCCTCACAAAAATAATCTTTTTCTGACTCAACAATCTCTCTTGGAAGTAATTCGGCGCAGAGTATTATTTCATCTTCCACTTTTACTTGTGGATAATGTTTTTTAACCCACTCATCAAATTTAAGTTTTTTCTTTTCACCATTCTTACCGTCTTCCGCTTTTTTCCATTCTTTGTCTAACTGATTTTTTATGTCTTTAATCTCATTATTTTCATTGATGATGTTGTAATGGGTAACCCTTTTGACATCCGAATGGGTTTTCTTTGTTCCCGTATTTATATAATACAATGTCTCACCCAAATCAACTTTCAGATTATTCTTAATCGCCAATTCCATCCATGCTTGTCTTGATTTTTTACTACCAGCTTTGGTTAATGTGTTACAATCGGCAATATAATCAGGTATTGACTTTTTAACTTTACCTTTACTTGCGATGTCTTTCAAAGGTATTTGATAATTATAGATTTTCTCAATATAAACATAATACGCGTCAAGAAATTCTTTACCTTTATTTTGAACAAGTAACCTTACACCATCATTAATAAATTTTTCAATAAAAATACTCATTTTTTTACTTTTAATTGAGTTTCCCACATACTTTATATCTTTTGGATATGGCTTCTCTGGAAAATAATCACAATAATTTTTCCTACTAAGGTTCAGAGAACTGGAAATTCTCTCGTCCAAACCACATCCCATCTTGTTACATGCATTTGGTGCGTAGTGGAAATCTTTCATAAAAATATCGTTAAATTCAGCCAAGTCAGCTTCAAAACCGACATATTTTTTACCTTTCTTTGTTTCTCTTGATAAACCAGGACTTATGTAAGGATTATCTTCAGTGTACCTAAATTTTAGAGGTAATTCAAAATTGAACCCATCGGTATCACCAACGATGGGTTCATAATTATAATCTTTACTATAATTACCACCATTAAATGTTGAAATATTACTGAAATGTCCAATCATTAATCTTAACGCTTGTCTACCCGTACAAGTAGTTCTTTCACCACATTTTAAACTTTTCCACGGATAAACTGACGCATTGTTACTTGAAAGTGAGCCAAAGTAACTGTTACAGAATACTTTACGAACACTCTGTAGTTTATCATATTTAGCAAAATCAGCAAGTGCTTTATGATATTCATTGTTTTCTTCAGGTGTTAGTTTTTCACCATTGTTCATTTTAGTTTCATATTTACTAACAATTATGTCACTATTTTTCTTTTCTTTTTTATATGCTTCACGAGAAGTAAGCATATAATTAAGAAATTTTAATGTAACACCTGAAATATCTTTTTCATCCTCAATTGCCCAAGTAAGTATAATTGACGGGTACAGGCTGTTATAATCAAGTTTTACCAAACCTTGTTTACCACTAAACCCCACTTTCAAGAGTCTTGAAAGGCCCCCCGTGAATTTTCCGGTATTTTCAGCGAAAGGAATAGCAAGGCCATTTTCATAAGACCATGCCATCATCAGTGATTTCCACTGACCAGCTGTACCCATAGTACAACATTTCTGAAATGATAGAGGAAGTAGTTTGCAAATACTGAAAGCACTTTGGTTAAGTGTTAATTCCACATCATTACATTCCTGAAGGTCATCAAACAAATATCTTTCGACAATATATTTACCTGTGACAATTTCATAGCCTTCTTGAAGTGGTTTATCATCAGTTATTTTATACCACTTGCCATCAGTATTATTGAAGGCATATGTTGGTGTGTCATCAATGAGTGTTTTGTCAATTATATCACCTGGTACATAAACACGATTTGGTTTAACAACCTCAAGGTACTTTGCTGAATATTTAAGATTAGCCTCTTTAAAATTTGAGTCTGTTGCCTGTGCCCTTCTAACCGCATGTAATGAATCTGTTATAATAGTACCAGGAACAATTGTTTGATGGAAAGTCTCAACCTCACCACCAAGTTTAAGAATGGTTTCTTTTGGGTTTTTATATATGGTTTTACCATTAAAGTAAGGTTTTGACATATCATCTATTGATGTGCCAAGTTGGTTACATCTTTCGATTATAAAAGACCAGTCGAAATTTTCACCATTATGCGCTGTTATAACATCAGGTTTAAATGAGTATATAATTCTAAGAAATGTGTCTATTATTTTCAACTCAGAGGCGTTTTTTTCTTTTTCAGTTTCGCCTTCAAGTCTATATATCCTCTCAAAGTTCTCATATTTTTTACCATGATATGTAAATGGTCTGTTAACTTTTACACCAATAAGTTTAATTCTATGTTTGGTTGGGTCAAGACCCTCAGTCTCCAAGTCAAAAGTGATTTTGAGTATTTGGTTATAGTCATCATATCCTTTAAAGAACCTCTTACCGGTGGCAATAAGATATTGTTCTTGTGGGGTAACTGTTAAGAATGGTTTTTCTACTTTAGGTTGCGTCTTGTCATTGTCGCTATAAATCGGAAAACCACATTTTTTGAAAAAATCCTGAAATGTGTGATATGTCATCGGTCTTGTTGCCCTGAAAAGATACCTGTATCCGTTTTTCATCTCAGGTATTTCATTACCGTCTTTACCAACAATATTAAGAGATTTAACCTCAATGCCATATTGGTTCATAAGAAGTTTCAGTTGTTTACGGTTTCCATCACATAATGATAAACATGTTTCAAGTCTTGCCCACACAAAAGGATAAAATGGTTGCATCGACATGCATTTTTTATCTTCTTCGTTACGATAGAATACCTTGACAAAATCATCTTTACTTGAATATTCGATGTTGACAATTCTTTCTTGTGGGTCATGTCCATTCAAGAAGGTTTCAATGACCTCATCAGTAATTTCAGTTCTTTTAAAATTTTGTTCCATATTAATAATTAATTAAAGCCTGATAAACAAGCATCATTATTTTTTTTCAAAAATATAAAAAAGAAATAACATTAACAAAAAAAAACTTGAAAATGGATTGGTTATATTGTATTTTTTTAGTGGAATTATCCCTTTGAATGTTGTGGATAAGTTATAAGAAAAGCCTCAGGAGAAATCCTGAGGCTTAATTCGTTAATACCATTGTTCCAACCTTTTTAATTATCACATTATTCACAATATCATTTCTTGTGACCAAGAACCATTAGATATTCTTAAAGCACCTATTTAGTTACTTCCATCACAAAGTCCCTAAACTCAGATTCCGTAAACCTTTTACCTTCTTACCCATACTACACAATTACTTATTTTTGTTGAGATATTCCCTTAATACGGATTTTACGGTTTTATTAACTGATTCTTTTAGATGCCAACCATTTTCACTGTCATAATCATAATTTCCAACGTTAAAATTGAATTTCTCCATTTGTGCATTACCAGGTAACCTTTGAAAATTATCAGGTTTAGTCCCATAATAATCTAAATGGTGTTTTTGGGTGAATGCTTTGTCAGCAGCATCATTAAAATCACTATACCTTCTCATGTGTTTGGCCAAAACATTTTCTAATCTTTCTTGTTCTGCTTTCAATGATTTTACTTTTTCCATATCACCATCTTCTTGTGCCTTACCAATTTCGTCATCTAATCTCCAAATGGCATCTTCCGTTTCACTCCATTTTGTTCCAGTTTTATTTGCAGCATTTGCATATGTTTTCCAATCAAGTTCTGATAGAACATTCTTTACTGATTCAACAATAACTTGTTTGAGTTGTGCTTCATTAAGCCTAACTGTATTTTTCATATTTCAATCCTATTTACAATCATTATTTTCTTTATAAATACTTTGAAATATGAAAAAAGTTCAGAATTTTTACAACACTAAAAGGGATAATTCTTTTTTTTAGGCGTAAAATTTACCGTTTTCCTCTATAAGATAACCTTTACCTTGTTTAATCTCATACTCAGGAAAAAGTTCTTTAACAATTTCCTCTGAAACGATTGTGTCCATGATGTCATTATCAAACTCATAAAGAACTAAGTTACCTTTCCTATAAACTTCACTGTACTTAATTTCTTCATCAGGATTACAATCACTTTCATCAGGCATTAAGCCATATTCCTCAATTGTCTCATTAATTGGTTTCAAGTCGTACTTTTCTAACATAATATTTTGATTTTTAACAAAAATATAAATTTTTTTTTAAAATAACAAATATTTATAATAAACAAATTAGAAAACATATGGGAAATTTTAATAAATATTTGGATGTTGAACCACAGATTGCTGATAGTAAAGATGGTGTTTCCAAGAAAATTACTTTTTGGGGAATAAAAACAAAACAAGATGCGGAAGAAATATTAAATAGAATAACTACACCCGGTGATAGTACACTCGGAAGAAAAGGTCTGCCTGACAAGAATATTAAAAAGGGTTGGTATTTCACTTCTAAAAACAATATCGCTGTTGTTTTGTTAGTTGAAAAAGATAAGTTAAATGATTTTATTGATACTGGTTTAAAATCAGTTATTTCAGCACTAGTTTCAACAGGAACATATAATAATGATGCCATTTTAAGGCTTGAAGATGTTGTTGCCCATAAATTAGAAGCAAGTGATAGTCTTAAAGATAAATTTAAGGCCATGTCGGACGCTGAGGTTTCAGTCGCAGACCTATGGCAGAAATATTTAAACAACATTAATGACCCCACAATCAGGGAAGCACTTGCCTTATATTCTAAAATTTATAGCAACACAATTTATGGTCACGCACTAAGTTTAGCCAATGTTTTAAGAATTAGGGCAATAAATCCTGATGCCACTTTTGTGGTCTCTGAATCAACATGGAACAACTGGGGTTTTGGTATTAAGAGGGGTGCTAAAAAATATCCAATGTGGGCACCCGTTGTTAAAAACAATGTAACACAACAGGAACTTGATGATGCTAAAAACAAATTAGGTCATGAGTTGGACAATATGGGTGATTTAGGTGTAACAGTTAAAAATGCGATTATGATTGAGGCACAGAAAGAGGCTAATAAAGGTAAAAAGGTTTCTTTCTTCCCTTATTACGGTTATGATATAGCGGACACTTATCAATATAATCCCAAAGAAGACAATCCATTACAATCAAAACCTAATATTTCAAGTAATGTTGTTTATAAACTTAATTCTTTGGCACAAGAACTTGAAAACAAGAAAAGAATGGAGTCAGGTAACATTGACACGGGACTTCAAGATAAAGTAACCAAACAGTACACGGTTGCCAATGATGTTGTAAGTAAATTATGTTCTAATGGTGGTTTAAATGTTGATAGTATAGCACAAAGTGATGCCACACCTGAAGATAAACTTATACATTTATTGAGTGAATATTATAGATTTTTAATTAATAATAAGGCTCAGGAAAACAAAAAAGGTACAAATGCTATTAATGTTTTAAAACCTGAAAACATTAATAAATATATACAAGACGGTGTACAACTCACCCTTTTAATGAATGGTTTACCGTTTAATCAAAATAATTTTACACACTCAATTGAGTATACCCAAAATGAAGCAGCCACATTAGGTAATATTATTAAAGGTGCAACTGAGCAAATTGGTAGGGCAATTGCAATGAATGAGGGTATTGGTGGCAGTAATTTCCTTAACAAGTTTAAATCAGCGTTAAAAAAATTAGGTATTAGAATTGTTGCTGATAAACAAACGGAGCAACAACCAAATCAAGAGATTGAGCGGATTAAGAATAATTTTAATGAAATGTTAAACAGAATAAACAATCCAATTATATATTAAAGATATGGAGAAATTTTTAACATTAGAAGATTGTGAAAGAATAGTTGAAAAAGTTTTAACAGAAGGTATTGAGGAAGCAAATGAAGATTTTGGTACCAATGTTAAAGGTGATTTGACTATTGATGATATTAAACAAGGTGAACCTGTTTATCATAGGCCACAAGATTCAAGGGATTCTAATCCTCTCTCTGTTATACAATCTTTAATGCAAAACGGTTTTAGTAGAGAATATACGGGTGACAATGGTGGAAACATGTATGGACCTGGTGTTTATAATGTTTATTCATTAAGGTCATCAAATGATAGGGCAACAGGTTATGGACGATATATTGTTCAATCATATGTTTTAGGCGGATATAAAGATTTCCTTATTTTCAATATTGATATTGCTAAAAAATATTATGGTGAAAATTGGCCTATTGTTAATCAAATCAAAATGTTAATGCCAAAAAATTTGGCTGAAAAAGTTTTACATGGTGTACCAGGGCTTAACCATTGTATGAACAATAATAAAACAAGTTATGATATTAAAACTTCAGTACCTGCGGTAAGAATAACAGGTATCTTGGGTAAAGATATTGACAAAACTAAAATCAGAGGGATTATTTACTCAGGTGGTCATGATGGTAACTGTTGTTTCGTAAGAAATTTCTCTGATGTTATACCATATAGTTATTCAGCGGATAACGGTAAAACTTGGACTGTAGGTATTACTGAAAATTTAATTTGGAGGGCAGGTCATAACACAGATGTTGACGCAATGATTAGAAACAGGGTTGATGATAATGGTAAAAAACTCTTTTCCGATGTTGCTGATAGAAGTATTAATGGTTTTGTTCGTGTTTATAAAAACAACAAAGTTAACTATTTTGAAGTAGCAACAAATAAGTTAATATCAGATGTATGGTTTGATTTTGGTGAGGATTTTGATGAGGATGATACCGCAAAAGTTGTATATAATGGTGAAAAATATTACATAATGAAACACGATAATGGGGTTTTTATTGTTTTAGATGATGATGAATGCCCTGTTTGTTATTTAGATGATTTACCGGAAAATGTTTAATACTATGTTAATTACTGAAGAAGATATAAAATATATGGTTTCGGAATGTATTAATAGAATACTTTCTGAAGGACAACAGCTTATAGACAATTTCGATAAGGCACAAAAATTAATGGAGTTTAATTCACCTGATGATTTCTATTTTGTGCAAATAATAAAAAGATATAAAGATAACCCAAATGATAACAAAAGTGTTGGTAATTATCATGGAGGTGCTTGGTATCTTAAGGGTTATAGAATACATACTGTCCAAGAATTACAACAATTAAAATCTGAGATTATTAATATTTGTGAAAAGAACAATGCAAGAGCATATATGACAATCAACACAAGGTCAGAAAAAGACACTGATAGTTTTATAAAAATCTATAAATCAAGGTTTTCACCTAATGATGCAAGGTATAAATATGCTGACCAAATTATTCCTGGACAAGCGAAAGAAGGTGAAAATTGGAAAGGTATGAGGAAAAGACTATTCCTTGATATAGATGTCCCTAAAACAACAAGAACAAGGGGTGGTGGAACCATTTGGGACGAGGTGCATTATATGCTTAAAATGGTTGGTCTTGAACCGTTGGATGAATACGAAACACCAAGTGGTGGCTTACACATAATATTACCTGATAAGGAAGATAAAAGATTGGAATACTTGAAAAAACTATTCCAAAAATTTGATAACTGGCATGATAGAGGAAGGCTTGCAACAGTTCATGCAAATATTGATGGAAAAATTATATTGTACTCAAATGTCAAAACTAAGGGATATTAACAAAAAAGAAACACTGATTATTTCAGTGTTTCTTTTTTTCCGAAATTATCATAAATAATTGGTTCAGCATACTCTTCAAATATGTTATATATGATTTTTGATGCCTTAGTCATATATTTTTCCGACCATTTATACCATCTATTGAAATAATATTTTATAACTTGATTATAACTAGTAAAGTTTTTGTTACATATTTTGTTGGTTAGTTCAATAATATCTTTTTTGGTGTTATCATTTAAATTACCATAAACAATAGTATTAATTTCATTTTCAAGATAATTATAAGTTGTTTTAAATGATTCTGTTTTATATAAAACATTTAATGCTTCTTTACTGTTGCTAATTTCATTAGCATATTTTTTAATCTCAATAGCCAATTGTCCAATGTAAGCATTTAGTTCTCTTTGTGAAAGTCTATAATTTATACTTGATATTGCTCTTTCTAAACTATTTGTACTTTGCATACCTTTATTATATCTTGATAAACCACTTTTTTCAATATTTGTTTTGTCTTGTGGAAATCCGTGTTTCAAAAAATATTGATAATAGTCGTACCCATGTGTTAATTCATGACCAATTGCAAAAGATAACGTATCTATTGTATCGTAAAAATTAGAACCATTTAAATTAATGTTTATAACAGGTCTAAACACAATCTCATTGTTAGTGGTAACGAATGAAGATAATGGCTTTATACCACCACTATAAGACGTTTTTGTTGTATAGTGAAAATTAACAGTTAAGCTAATTCTTTCAAAAAAACTGTTTTTATTTAGATTTATCGTTTTTTCATTATATTCCAACACATTATCTTCTTTATTTTTAATAAGTGTTCTAATGTTTTCTTTCAGTGAATTTATAATACTTTCAACAATTTCATTAATATACGGTACTATACTTCTTGTTTCAAAAAATATGTCATTGTTATTAACACCGTGTTTATATTCATAAAGTAGGTGAGAATAAAAGAGATTTTTTGAAATTTCAGTTAACATTATTCGCAATATATTTTTCTTGTTAAAATTAAATCATTGCCATCATATAGGTCATAAAGTTGGAGTGGCTTTTCGTAGAACAACGCATTTGTAAGTGCGTAACTGTTATATCCAATCACCGAACCGTTAACAGCAACATTTGTTTGTGACATGAAATTATGAAAATGTCCAAGATATACCTTATCCTGATGAAATACCCTTTCCCATTTAAGAACCATCCTGTTTAGTGAAGGAAGAATACCTGCGATACCATTACCGCCTTTAACCTGAAAACCATGGATAAAAATAAAACGTTTTCCATCACCCGTTTCAACAATTGCCATTTCACTTTCAGGAATACAGAACTCAATCGGTAAGTTAGTTAACTGACATTGTTTTTCTATGTTCTTATACATTAAATACTCATAAGACATTTTATAGCCATTGTTGTGTTGAATTTTCTTAGTTGTCCTACTATGATTTCCAACAATACCAATGAATTTTATAGTTCTTAAATTGGTATTATTTACAAGATAGTCAAGACCACTATAAATAAGATTCTGAGCAATAAATGTGGCTTCTAATGGGCTACAACTATTAGTTTGGGCAAGCTCATCGTGTATAAACCCACTTATGCAATCTCCAAGGGCAGCAAAAATAAGGTCATCCACCTCATCATCATTAAGTGCGTTAGCCAAATTAACAAAGTACTTTTCAACACGTCTTTTAGCAATTTCAAGATTATATTCATTTAAACCTAAAACACTATTAGAATCAACCGTCTCTTCTATATGTGCGTCAGAAAACAAAGCAACAGCATATCTACTACCACCGTTCTTTTTACTAAATTTAAAATTATATTTTTCAAAAGGAAGTTCAGTGACATTTTTGGCTTTTAGATATTCATTATATCCCTCAAAATCAATGTTGTCAATATTGTTTTCCATTTTATTTTCATTACCACTAGAATAGTAACCATTGTTATTTTCAAGATAATATGTGTGACCATGATAAATAAAAGGTTCGTCTTTTCTAAATTTTCTTAAAATTCTGTCTTTATGTATATTAAGATTTCTTGATAGTTGTCTCACACTGTTATAAGCGTTACCTTTTTCGTCAATAATTCTGTTACTTACAGAAGGTTTTAAATTACTCATATAAAACTTTTTTAAAAATTTATTTTTGGCAAAAATATAACAAAAAAATTAAAAAACCAAATCAATATTTAATTCTTTTAGTTTTTCTTGTACTTTTTCTATTTTATCTTTAAAATGTAAAACGCATCTACTTGGAGGAAATTCTTCCATATTATCAATGTCAACCCAAGATAATGCGATTATATCGTTCACCGCATATTCCATTGAGTAACATGATATCTCTTCTATTGTTTTAAAGGGTAAAGGGCTTTTAATTTTAATTACTTTCTGATATGTTGATGTCTCCGGTGTGAGGTCATTCAAGGAATTGGGTACTGCCACATCCCAATCCATACCCCACACAACCTCAGGTGTTTCACTAAAAAACAAATCATATTCATATGTACCGTCATTGTTTTTGTAAAATGGTTTCACATATACCAAGTATAAATCAGTCATTAATCAATGTTTTTTTTGTAAATTGTTATTTCGTTAAAATGTTCTATTGGTGTTTGTTCCATTATATCAAAACTAAAAATGTCAACAATTTCATTACCAAAAAAAGATAATCTGAAAGGGTTATTATATTTAGTGTTAAAAGAAAAAATGTCAATAAAGCCGCCTCTTATTGTGTATTGTCCTTTTTTGTGAACAAAATCAATATTTTCATAACCACCATCAAAAAGACTTTTTTTAATAGTCTCAAAAGAAATTTCTTCACCTATTCTCAATGTCATTATTTCTTTGAAATTGGCTTCCTCTATGGCTTCGTCCAATATAGTACCAAAATCACTTTTAGGTTCAATATTTTCAATAAAATTGTTAATTACATCTTCAGCCTTATTGGAAATTTCTTCTATATCTGTCATTTCAGTACCTAAAGCCTTGAGACAATCAATAACATCATTATATTTTTCACCAAATCTGAATATAATGTTATATTCGTCATCAATATCGGAAAATCCAAGTGGTAAAATATCATCAAAACAATCTTGCATTGAAAAACAACCACTTTTTTTCGCTAACTGTAATTGGGTGGGTAAAATTACCCTACCTGTTTTTGATAAAGTGTTTTTATCAGGTTGTAAATTAGGTATGATAATGGACGGTATGACATGAAAATATTCACCCCATACGGTTTCCGGTTCTTTTGTGAAGTCAAATCTATAAAGATAATTACCATCTATGGTTCTTCCAATTTCATCTATAAACGCCAAATATTCTTCCATATTTATTTTCTTTCTATTACATCACCGTTACCTTTTTTAAGGATTTTGTAATTTATTTTTTTTTGCACTGTAATATTTTGTGGCGGTATATAATCTTCAGTATAGACACCATTGTCCATATTTGGGTCTACGTAAAATTTCGTTTTTCTAAGTAAACCTTTTAAGTCTATTTTTAATAAAACTAAACTAACTTTATAAAATTTTCCACATTCAATGTTATTGTTATATTCAATTTTTTCATTATAAAACATTTTAAAAAATTCATCTGTCATTAAATTAGTAAAAAAATAACTTCTATGTGGATAATTAAATGTATTGTTCCCCTTATGTGTCTTAATTCCATTTTTCAAAATATTGTTTAGTTTTTTTTCAGTTGTTAAATGATAAATATATCCTTTACTTTCTAATTGTTTATTTAAAATTTCTTCAAATTTTGCTTCATATTCAATAGCAATATAATTATTGTCTAAATTTTCAACATTAGACTTAAAATAACCATAAGTATTGAACATTGTGTCAATTAGTTTTTCGTTATATTCTGATTTATGGAAAATAGTTTTTATTGCTTTTGTACCATTACTACCGTCAACAATTCTAATCACCCCTTGATAATTGCCTCTGTTATATTCATTAGCACTTGAGGCAAAGTTACAGTATTCTTTCGCATGTTTAACTAATTTTTCAATTGGTTCAGTTTTTATTAATCCTTCATTCAATGAAAAAGTTTTGCCTAAACCAAAACCATTAAATATATTTCCGATTTTTCTTTTAACTAAAATATATTCTTCCATATTTATTTTTCTTCCTCTTTCTTAATTATTTGGTTAATAACCAATTCTTTTCTTAAAACAGTGTTCCACATTTTTTCGTATTGGGTGTTTTTAAAAAATTGATAAAATATGTGGCAATCTCTTGTTTGCCCTATTCTATAAATTCTATCTTCCATTTGTCGGCAATTTCCTGGTACCCAATCAAAATTGTTAAAAATCATAATCCTACTTGCAGTCAATGTCAGTCCAACACCGGCAGCAATAATATTACCAATAAACACCTTACAAGTATCATCTGTCATAAACTTCTTTTTGGCCTCATCTTTTTCTTTTGATGATATTTTACCATTATAAATCACACAAATATCTTTATAATAATCTTTTAAAGAATATAATTCTTCGTCATAACAACAAGCAATAATTACTTTTTCACCTCTTCTAAGACATTTGTTAGTCAATTCAATCGTATGAGGAACCATTTGATTAGATAAATATTTTCTATATAATGCGCCTTCCAATAGTTCTTTATTGATTTCTTTTTCAGGGTCTAATTCTTTTTTTTCTTTCTCATACTCTTCCCATAGTTTTCCATATTCCTCTTGTTCTTTATCAGACAATTCATAAACATATTCATGTACATATTTAGACGGTAATGTGTCTAAGTCCTCTTTAACTCTTCTTAAATAAATATGTTTTGTCCTTTCCATTAGTTCTTCCAGATTGGACGCTTCTTTAGGTATGGTGATAATCTTACAATTTCTTGAAATTAGATTGTTCAGTTCCTTTTTTTCCTCATCAGTTAAGTCATACCAATTTTTTTTGTTATGTTCTTTTATGAAATTAGATGTGATTATGTCCCTTTTTCTTTTCTCTTTTCCGTCTTTTGGAATTTTTATTGCACTACAGTACCTTTCCATGTAATATTGCCAATCTCCTGTCACATCGTTTTCAATTAAGGAAAGTATATTATAATAATTAGTCGGGTCGTTCGTGATTGGTGTGCCTGTTGATAGATATACACTATCAGGGTTTCCTTTTTTAATTAGTTGGGAAATAATTTTGTATTGTTGAGACTTCATGTTTGATAATCTATGAGCCTCATCAATAATTATTAAAGATTTTTTCCCTTCAATAAACTTTAAAATAGGACTTTTTTCTTTTGCTTCCTCAATGTCTGTTTTTTTTCTTGATTTTGGTATAGTATATACATCACTCAATATGTCATAATTTATTATAACATATCTATTATCTGTCCATTTACCTCTTTCTTTCGCTTCGGTCTGTAATTCACTTATACTCTTACCTGATTTACCAACACCATAACCAAGATATGTTTCCAATTCATTTTTCTTCATACCGGTCACACTTCCAATAATTGAAATTTCCCTGGTTGGGACATAGTATGATAATTCATCAAACCAATTGGTTTTTAAAGATGCGGGACAAATAACAAGTACACTGTCAAAATTACCCTCAACTGAGGCAACAGATAAAGTTAGGGATTTCCCTAATCCCATTTCATCTGCGATAATACACTTTTTTCTTGATAATAGAAATTTTATGCCTTCCTTTTGGTGTTCTTTAATTTGTCTTGGTTTGTCAGGTCTATATGTTTTGGATAGAGTATTATATCTTTCAAAATCAATATCTTGTTTATAATCCTCAAAAAGAAAATTTGTCATTACACCTTTTTTAGATAAAAACAAATAAATGTATTCCATGTTCTGTCTGTATTTCATTAATACATGAAATGTCGTCTCTGTCTCTCCTAAAAGGTATTTAATACGAAGTTTTTCAGGTTTGAAATCAATGTTCCAATCCTTTTGAAGTTTTTCGCCGTACCAATCACTTATTTTAACAATTTTATTGATTAGTTTCGGTTTAAAATCAATATTTTTTAAAATATACTCAACATTGAAATCAATAAGCGACACACCCCTATTAAATACATCATTTTTCAATGTTAGTAAATAAGGGTTTTCTCCGTCATATTTCTTGAGTAAATCTATGGCTTTTGTCTTGTCGTCAATTTTTCTCATATAACTAGTATTAACTAGTAATCTTTATTTATTAACAAATATATAAATTTTTAAAATAAAAAACAAAATAAATAGATATTATTTATATTATATATAATATTATATATTAATAATAATATATTTTAAAGAAAAAATATATATTTATAATATATAATACTAGTTACAAAAAAAGAAAATCATGGCAATTGAGTTTGATAGATATGAGTTAAGAAGAAAAAATCCAATTAAGAGAAATAATAAATTTTTCGGTAGTGAGGACTTTAATACAGAAATGGATTTCGCAAGGGAATATATGGAACAAGATGCAAACCAAACCATAGTTCTCTATCAAGTTGATTTACAAAAAACCAAGGTGAATGATATATATAAAGAAGCGCAAAAATCAGAAATTAGGTTTAAACCACCCGTGGAATTGACTTGCGTTTATCAAATAGAAGAAGCAGAAAATAAAGCCTACAATCAACAGAGTAGTAAGGGTATGTATGCCAAACCAGGAAAACTAACTTTTAGTGTCTTAAATCTTGAGTTGGAACAGAAACATTGCGATATTAACAGAGGTGATTACATTGGTATTGACATAACACCTGAATATAGGATTTTCTTCACTGTTACTAATGACGGAAGAATGAATACGACATCTAATAAAAATACTATTTATGGAAAAATGCCATATTTTAGAGAATGTATTGGTGCTTATGTTGATACAAATGAATTTCAAGGATAAAGAAAATAAAAAATGGGAAGTATTAATTTTAAAAACAAATTAGTTTTAAGAGATAAATCATACGGTCTTGAAAGAAGACAGAACTTAACTAAGGAGGAGTTATCTAACTCTTCCCCACTTCCTAATCCAGTTACTTATGAGGACATTGATGAGGCTTTCAAAAAATGGGTGGAAGACGAGTTGGATATCAGTTATGAAGGGAAAAAATTACCAACATATACACTTTTCTCAAACCAAAGATTTTCTGAATATCTTCAAATGTGGGAACATGTGGATGAGAAAAAAAATCCTGTTTTGAATTTTAAAACCGTGACAAGAGAAAGTAACCCACAGACAGGTACAATTAATGATGTGACTAAGAATATCCCTGGTGAGCAGACATTCTTAATGAAAAGAGTGGAGGCAAGGGATAAGAATGATAGAAAATATTATATTGACTATAGAATGAAACAACCATTGGGTGTTGATTTCAGATATATTGTCAGTGTGATGACCAATAAATATGAGTTACTAAATCAGTTTAACCAAGCGATACAGGAAAAGTTTAAAGCGATTACCGCTTACTTTAGACCTAAAGGACATTTCATGTCAATGAATCTTGAGTCTGTCAGTGACGAATCAGTTTATAATATTGATGATAGACAATTCTATTCCCAATCAGCCTCTATTTTGGTTAAGGCGTATATTATCCCTGAAGACTATTTTGTCGTTGAGGAAAAACCTGCCATGAGAATACTTGGTTTTGACATGGAGGAAAGAAAAGAGACATATGCCGACATTGAGGAAGGTGCGATTGTTTGCCCTGAGAATGATTTTTATTATAAACCCATTACAGTCACAATGAGTTTTGCGCCTTGTGATGACAAAATTAAATTTGTTATTGACACTAATTTTACTATTAAAGAAATTGAATATGAGAATGTTTTTAGTTTTGTTTTTAAAGTAAATGACGAAATTATAAACATCAAGGAAATAATCTCAAGAGGTGAAACATTTACCGTAAAAGAAAATGATGAGATTAAAATAAAAAAACTCGGTAAAAAAAATTCAGTAAAAACCGCGATGATAATACTGAAAGGTTACAACAAGGATGTTGTTTATGATATCAAGAAAAATGACGGTTATAACCAAACAGGTGAGGACATTATTGTTGAAAATATCTAATATTTTTTCAGTGTTTTAGGTTTTTTGGTTTAAACATACTATTTATTAGAAAATTAAGAATAATAATAAAACTAATTTATAAAGAATATGATAAGTGATGCAAGAGGTGGACATGTCTCACCAGGTGTTTATACAGAAGAAAAGGATGTCCTCTACTCAGCCAAAAGTCTTGGTATTACTAATCTTGGTCTTGCAGGTGAAACCTTGAAAGGTCCTGCGTTCCAAGCGGTACCTGTTACTGATTGGGCTGACTTTGTAGACTACTTTGGTGGAACTTCACCTGAAAAATATAAGGGAAGTGGTTTACCTAAATACGAGTTGCCTTATGTTGCTAAAGAATATCTTAAAGAATCCAAGAATCTTAATGTTGTGAGAGTGCTTGGTCTTTCAGGTTATGAGAATAGTAGTGCTTTCGGTGTCTATGCAACCGTAGGTGACAAGAAATTCCCATTGGTTATCCTTAGGTCTAAGGCTGATTATAACGCTAAAACTGAGGGTGGTGAATGCGAAAAAGCGGAACAAGAGGCTTTTAATCCATATGTCACAAAAGTTGAGGTTGTTTCTTTTGAGGCACCTGAGTATGACGCACTTTGTGTTGTTACAGGCGAGACGACAGAGGTTCCACTTGAAGGTGTTGTCGTTGAGTTAAGCGATGGAACCAAAGGCGCATATGCCGATGCAAGCGGAAAAACTGAAATTGGTAAATTCGGTCTTAATGTTACTTACACACAGTGGACAGGTGGTGTGAGTGCTGAAACCACAGTTAATTACAATGTCTCATTAAATCCATCAGACAGGTCTTACATCTATAATGTTTTCTCAATTGACCCTCTTGTTGGTACGGCTCCATTGTTCATTGAGGCTGTATATGATTACGCATATGAGTACTATCTTCAAAATGCAGATGTTTTATCTGAGGTTATTGTTGAATCAGGACAGACATTAACATCAGGTGATACTCTTTCTTATGGGTATGTATGGGATGGTAAAAAAGGTGTGCTAAAAGAGAATGAAAGGGGAGAATATACGGATGAATTCATTATTAATGGGGATTCATATGACAATACCGCTAAAACCAAATATACTTTCAAAGAAAGAAAAGTGTTGGCGAAAGTGGCAACTCCTGTTAAGTTTGAGGCTATTAATAATGGTGATGGTGTGAAAATCAAAGACGACGAAGATTACACCAATTATAAAGAGACTTACAGATGTGCCCAAACCCCTTGGATTGTTTCTGAGGTTAAGGAAGCGACAAATAAGTCAATTAATGTGAAGAAACTTTTCAAATTCTATACAATTTCTGACGGTAACGCCGCTAATTATCAAGTGAAAGTGTCTATCCAAAGGATTAGACCTGATGAGGGATTGTTTGATATTTGGATTAGGGATTTCTATGACACAGATGCTTCACCTGTTGTTTTGGAGAAATTCATTAACTGTTCAATGGTTCCTGGTGCCAATAATTATATTGGTTATAAAATTGGTACGTTTGATGGCGGTTATGTAGCCAAGTCAAAATATGTGACAGTTGAAATCGCTGATGAGGATGGTATTGAATCTTGTGTACCTTGCGGTTTCCTTGGTTATCCAATGCCAACTTATGGACTTGGTGCTGAGGGTAGGATTGACATCGCCTATAACACGATTTTCAATGACGCTATTAAACCTAAGAGACAATATTTTGGTCTTAACAATGAGATTCTTGATGTTGATGTTCTTAACTATAAGGGTGTGACCGCATATGAGAACGGAAACGGTGACGCTGACCCTAATAAGATTACTAACGGTTTCCACCTTGACGCAATTCTTTCAATGCCTTATAGGACTTTGACTGACATATCAGGTGAGACAGTAGAAAATCCAATGTCAGGTGTTTCAGTCTTTGTTGACTCAGAAAGTGGTTATACATTTACAACTGTTGACCCTATGCAGAAAGCCGCACAGTCCGTAAAAATTCCAAGACTTTTCAATGAGGACTATGTTGACGGGACAATTTATGAGGATATTAATTTGAGAAAATTCACTGTTTATCCTTATGGTGGTTTCGATGGTTGGGATATTTACAGACCTGAAAGAACCAATAAAGACGATTACAAAGCATCTAAATACGCTATTGTTAGTGGCTGTCCTTTCAGTGTGATTAGTTCAACTGAACTTGCGCTTGACCCTACACTTAAATTAGGTCTTCCTGTAAATGCCATCAATACTGACTATTACGCTTATCTTGCAGGTTATAAACAGTTCGCTAATCCTCAGGATGTTGATATCAATCTTTTCGCAACACCAGGTGTTGACTATTCAAATCATACACTTCTTGTTGAGGATGCCCTTGATATGATTGAGGATAGTGAGGACGGTAGAGGCGGTGATGCCCTCTATATTATCAACGCACCTAAGGATGTCAATGAGGATAAGACACCTGAGGCTGTAGTTGACGAACTTGAAGACAGTGAGTTGACATCATCATACGCTTGTACTTATTGGCCATGGGTGAGATATTATGATGCGGACGCTAAAATGTATACTGTTCTTCCTGTGACTAAGGATGTTGTTAGAAATATGGCCGCTACTGATAACAACAGTTTCCCTTGGTTCGCACCAGCTGGTACTGAAAGAGGTAATGTTGACTGTATTAAAGCAGATATCAAAACAACATTGTATGATGAGGATACACTTTACGAAGGTAGAATTAATCCAATCAAGTCTTTCGCACAGGATGGCGTTAAAGTATGGGGTAACAAGACCCTCTATACACAAGAAAGTCCTCTTAATAGAATTAATGTCAGGAGACTAATGCTTAGAATTAAGAAACTTGTCACAGAGGCGGCTAAACACCTTATCTTTGAACAATATGATGCAACACTTGAAAAACAATTCAGGTCATTGGTTGAGCCAATTCTTGCTGATGTTAAATCAAATAGAGGTATAGTTGATTATAGGGTTGTTACTGAATCAACACCTGAGACAAGAGACCAACATATTCTCCCATGTAAGATACTTGTCAAACCTACACCTGCATTAGAGGTAATCTCGATTTCATTTGTTGTATACCCAGAACAAATAGAATTCGAAGAATAAATTGATAATTAAATACTTACGAAAAAGTCACTAAATTTTTAGTGACTTTTTTTGTTTTTAAGATAAAAATTTTGTAATTTTACACAAAAAAAATGGACAAAGAAATTAACAAAATAAAAAAATTGATAGAAAAAATAGATATCATATCGGAAAGAAATGGACAATTGCGGAGGTATTTTACTGAGTTACCACAAACAATTGATATGATAATTACTGAAGGTGTTTTTAAATCATATGATGCTGAAAAAATATTCAATATACTTAGAAAAGAATATGATATTGGTTTTGAACATGATTTTTTGAATAACAATAATGATATTGGTATTACTTTTGACACATATCGGAAAAATGAACATGAATATGGTTCTGATGAGGTTAGTAGTATATCAATGATAATTCCCAAAGAATTTAAAGATATTGAAAAGATAAAACAATTTTTCACAGCTTGTGGTTGGACATTGGCGGTTGTTAATCCATATTACAAAAATAAGAATTTTTTTGTATATTCTTTTGAAAAAAACAGACAAGAAGATATAATTAAAACATCAAAATATGTTTATCATTTAACACCAACTAATAAGTTAGATAAAATTCTTAAGAACGGATTAATACCACATTCAGGAAACAAATTAGGTGAGCATCCTGAGAGAATATATTGTTTTTTGGATAGAAATTTAGATGTAAACTATACTTTTTTCGCTGATGAGTTATATAGTTCAACAAATAATAATAAAAAGAGAGATGTTCCGTATACACTTTTGGAAATAGATACTGAGAAATGTGGTAATATAAAATTTTATGGTGACCCTAATTTAGTTAGAGCCATTTGGACTTTTGACAACATACCACCTGAGGCAATAAAAGTGATTAATAAAAATATATAGTTTATTTGTAACATGGAAAAATATTGTGAAATAGTTAGTTTTAAAATCGCAAAGATTTTAGATAACAGAGTATCGGATTATAGTGACACACCAAGTTACGCAGGTGAGGACGGTGTTGAAGGTACTACTGATAATAATCTTGGTGTAAGAAAATATAAAGAAGGGCAGTTAATTGAATATGAGGATTATATATATGGAAAATATTATAAAGCACCAACATATGCTGAGGTTTTTGATTGGTTGTCTGAGAAATACAATATTGTCATTGAGATGATACCTGTATATACTTTTGCGTTGAATGATAGAACAGGTTATTTTTATACAGTGTGGAAAAGGAATGACAATGACAGCAAATATGAACAGATATTGAGGGATGAGGATTGGTTTGGGTCATTTGAAAACACAATAGAAAATATAATTGTAAAACTTAAAATAAATGGCGTTATCTGATAAAACACAAAGATTTGGTACAACTGAGATTTCAGACCCAAGTTTTCACCTTGAAATTTTCGATAATTTATATGCAGGAAATCTTATAATAACAAAAAGGTTGACTGATAAACTTATTGATAAAATAGTAGAGAATAAGGAGAAAATAATCTTACACTGTACTGTGACTGGAATGGGTGGTAGCAAAATAGAACCACTTGTACCTAAAAAAGAATGGAGTTATCAACAAGTAAAGAAACTTATTGATAAAGGTTTTCCTGTTAAACAAATTGTTTTAAGAGTTGACCCTATTGTGCCAACTGAAAAAGGTGTTGAGACAGCGATTAGTGTTATTGAGTTATTTAGGGATTTAGGTATAAAAAGAGTTAGGATATCATTTCTTGATATGTATGAACACGTTAAAGAAAGGTTTAAAAATGAGAATATTAAGTTACCATATAACACTTTTCATGCTGATGAAGATAATAGGTGGAAAGCATTTTCAAAAATTTTTGAAGTTTGTCAAATGTTGGATATGAGGCTTGAGATGTGTGGTGAGCCACCGGTTGGGGAACCGTTTGAGTTTAAAACAACACCATGTCTTTCCCAAAAAGATATTGAAATATTGGGTTTGACTGACAAAATTACACTTATCGGCAATAAAAATGTGAGAACACATTGTGGCTGTAGTGAAAATAAGACTGAATTAATTAAAGACAAACCACACCAATGTAATAATAAGTGTCTTTATTGTTTTTGGAGATAGTTCGGCATGATTTTTGTAAGTAATATAATGTTAAATATATTTTTTATGGGAAAACTTGAAATAACTGAAATTAAAAGAATTGTTAATCTGATTCAGAAAATAGAATGTAAAAATTATGCTGTACTAACCGATACTGCCAAGGAACTTGGTGTAAAAAAGACTGAGTTGATGCAGTTTATTGAGGATAATAATAAGTTGTTTAAAATTAGTGAAGTTAATGGAGTGAAAGGTTTGACAATAAGTAATGTTTATTTGAAGCCTGAGGATAATCCTGAAACAGATGAATGGATTGAAAAGAAAAAGAAAGAATGGGAGAAACATCTGCCGAATGAAAAATATTCATTTATATCAAAAAATATTCAAAAATAAGCAAACTTTTTAAAAATTCGTGATATTTATATATGAAGACTAAGATAAATAATAAAAGAATAAGTGAACTTATGAAACATAAGAATATTAAAGTTGTTTCGATTGACACTGAAAATATGTTGTATACTTGTGACGATGGTAACGAGTATCCATTGATGGATGGACTTGAAACATTGTCAATAGAAGAATTACAGAAACATATAGACAGTGCAAAACAAGCAACACTTGATATAATTGAAAAAACAGAAAACGAAGATGGATAAACTACTGACATTAAAAGAAACTGAACATTTACTTAATGTCAGTAAATCCACACTTCAACGTTGGGACAATAGCGGTAAACTAATTGCCTTAAGAACAGAAGGAGGACATAGGCGTTATAAACAATCTGACATTGAACTATTAATCGGTGAAAATAGTAATGAAACCACAAATGATAGTGATGATATAATAGTTGCCACTTATGCAAGGTGTTCTACACCTGACCAAAAAGAACACGGTGACATTGACAGACAATCTTCAAGGATATTCGAATATTGTACGAAGAAGAAATACAAGGTTGAGTACATTATAAAGGATATGGGAAGTGGGTTGAATGACAAGCGTAAAGGTTTCATCAAACTGTGCAATTTGGTTGTGAATGGAAAAATTAACAAAGTAGTAATTGAGCATAAGGATAGACTTACAAGGTTTCAATATAACCTAATAGAGTTTTTCTTTAACAGTTATGGTGTTGAGATAGAACTACTTGACAAGAAGGAATACACTGAGCAAGAAGAACTTGTAAATGATATGATGATGTTGATTGCAAGTTTTAGTGGTAAGGTATACTCATTGAGAGCACAAGAAAACAGAAAGAAACGTAAACAAAAGCAAGAACAATGAAATATTATAAGTGGTGTAAATTGTATAAACAAGAGTGTATTCCAACTTTTTGTTCACATATGGATGTAAATAATCATTTGTTTTGTCAACATTGTGAAATAAAAATCGAGAAAAATGGCATTTAAAACAGGCGGATTCAAAACAAAGTATATTGAACAGTACGGATATATGCGTAATGAATATACTATATATTGTGCAGTTGAAAGTGTATCAGACATTTGTGTTTATAAAATGTTTGATGAAAAAAATGAATGAGAAAGAAATTTGTATATCAGGAGAAGATGATACAGATGATTTTGGAAACCATTCATTGATAGAATGCTTATATTACTTGAAATTAGTAAAGAATAAAATAGAGACGAATAAAGAATATAGCATTATTATTGAAGAAATGATAAATGATGAAATGAAAATGATATATGGACGTTGATATTAAAATAAGAGAAAACGGAGACATTTCTTGGCTTAAAAATGAATATGAACAATTTAAGAATAAAGATTCTTTTAATGAAGATGACATTCTCTTGTATAAAGAATTACTAGGTCATTCAAGCCAAGATGTTGATAATTTGGAGGATTAAAAATGATAATAAAGAGTAAGTACACAAAGATATTCCATTCAAATGAATTAACTCGTCAGAAATATGATGAGTTACACGACTTTGCTGTACTTATTCGAAATCATAAAAACGCAGTATCACAATACGTCAACGATAACCTCTTACATTTCTTGGAATACAATAAGTTCCAATTCCTTAAAGAAATGAGAGAACGTTTCAAAGATGTCATACCAAGTTCGTTTGATGCACAACTCTATACACAAGTATTCACTTGCTATCAAAATAAATTCGATGCAATACAACGTAAACTTGTCTTTGAAGTTGTTACATTTAAAGGGTTTGAGTTTTATAAGCGTGATACTAAGAAGCATAATAAAGGTGACTTGAAAAAAGTAGTTTTTGATAAGAAACAAACGTCTTTATCTAACTGCCTCACTTATCTTGCAAGATACGGTAATGAGAATACAATAGACTACATCAATGACAATATAAGCAAGTGTGACGAGAAGAAACGTGAGTTCTATAGTAACATATTAAGATGCTGTAATAAATTCGGATTTGAACGTCTCTATAATCTTGCCCATTCAAAAAGAAAACGCATTGTTAAGCATTATTCTGAATATCCTATTGAATTCAAGTCATTAACATTCAGTGGCAGATGTAGAAAAACAAGAATAATTGATTATAACAGCAAGTTTGGTTCAAGGATTAATTCGTTCATAAGCCTAAGTGGTATTGGTAGGAAGTCATTCGACATACCAGTTACATTCAACAAAGGGTGGCACGGAAATATGAAGGATTACAGAAAGAAGAATCCCGATTACGAATATACAATTACTTTTAATGAGAAGGAACATCAAGTAAATATACACTTATGTAAGGATGGTGAAAGATATACACCTCAAGTCAAAGGTGATACTATTGGTATTGATGTGAATTGCAAACATAACTTATTCAGCCTATCAGATGAAACAACTTACGATTATGATAGAAAACTTGTTAACGATTTCTGTAAACTATCTCTTGAAATAGATAAACTAAAAGTACAAGATAAAGAATACAAAGTAGGTAAACGTAAACAGCAGAAACTCGATACGCTCAAATCCAAGATGATTAAGTCTGAACAGCAACTTATAGCCGATATGTGTAAGGCATTACATTCACAAGGTGTGGGGCATATTGTAATGGAAGACCTTGATAATGGATTTGGCAAATGCTATGTTAAAGATAAGGATAATGAGGATATAAATTACAACAGAAAGGTTAAATTCCTTGGCTTGAGTAGCCTTAAACAAGAAGTTGAGCATATTGCAAGAAAATATGATATTGCGGTTTCAACAGTTCAAGCAAGTTATACATCGAAGATGTGTCCCATTTGTGGATGTATTGAGGATGAGAACAGACCAAACCAAGAGACATTTGAATGTATTGAATGTGGATATAAAGATAATGCAGACTTTAACGCTGCAAAGAATATAAGGAACAGAGTGCTTGTAACCGTGTTACGAGAATCGCTCTTAAAACAATTGGATAATGGTGCTTTTGAGCCTAAGAGACTTAAACGTGAAAAGGTGAAGGAAGTGTTGTTATCGTTTCGAAGAAGCCTACAAAATGTAGGTAGTGAATGTATAGAAAGTAGTGTGACTACTTTTGACTATGTTTAATTCTTCGGAGAAAAAACTACATGTATCTAAAATGTATTATTATGGTTGTTTTGAATTTTATTATATAACAACAGATACAGTTGGTTATTGCTCACATAGAGAATATTTATATAGAAATACCGAGGCAAAAATGAATAAGTTGATTGAAGATGGTATTCTTACCTTTGAAAAGAGAGGTTATGGTGGTTTTGGTGATTATACTATTGGTAATTTTATTCTTTTTAATTCGAATATTGACAAAATAACCAATGCCGGTTGGACAACCGATTTTGATGAAATTAAAGAAGGATAATATGACACAATTAAATGAGATAAAAAACCTGATGTCACGAATTGGTGAACAGGTAAAGGAAAAGACAATTTTTAATGAGTTGTATAATATTAATAATATATACTCATTACAAACACTTAATGAGGAAACATTAAGTAGAATTATTAATAAACATGGTAAGGATGGTTTTGTTATTGTTTCAGCAAACAGAAGTGGTCTGGATAATGAGACAAATAATAAAAACACAAAAAACCTTATTAATGATTTAAAAACATCACAATATAGTTATTTTCCTGTATATGGCGGTTATCATGGGACAGACGGTGTTGTAGATAGTTATGAACCATCATTTATTGTTTTCAATCACACCAAAAACAATGGTGAACTAACTGATTTTTCTGATTTAAAACTGTTTGCAATACAAATGTGCGGAAAATATAATCAGGATAGTGTTCTTATTAAGGAGCCTAATGCAAGACCATATTATATTAATAAAGATGGTGAAATTGTCGGTAAGGCAATATCTGATGATATTGATTTGAATAATCCTAACAATGAGTATTATACATCAATGATTAAGTCAAATAATCTTGACTATAAAAATCCTGAAAGACTAAAAAGATTTTCTTACCCAATACAGTTTGAGTGTTATATGAATCCATGTGCGGATACTTTAAATGAACTTAGGAGAAGAAAAGAAGGTTATGGTGAAATAGTTTTTAATTTTGGTAACAAAGAAATTTTTTAATTATGCAAAATACTTGGATAACATCTGATTTTCATTTTTTCCATTATAATATTTTGAAATTTCAGGAAGAAAGAAGGAATATTCTTGGTTTGAGTGAATTGGATATGGAAAATGTTAATGAAGCCGTTGAAAAACAAAATCAATGGCTTATTGAATTATGGAACAAAACCGTTAAAAAACAAGACACTATTTATTTTCTTGGTGATTTTTCTTTTGCTAATAGGGAAAATACCGAAAAACTACTTAGGAAATTAAATGGTAAGAAACATCTTATTGTTGGTAATCATGATAAGTCATTGGTTGGTCTTGAAAATTATTTTGAATCAGTTAATCAAATAAAAGAAGTGAAATTTAACTACAAACAATATGATTGGATTGATTCTAATGAGACATTTTGTATTGAAATTTGTCATTATCCACTGTTAACTTGGAATAGACGGACACATGGTTCTTGTATGGTACATGGTCATTGCCATGGTTCTATTGATAACTTAAATATACAATCAAATGAATTAAGGGTAGATGTCGGTTTGGATAGTGTATTAAGTAATTATAAAATACTTAACATAAAAGATGTTTATAGTTATTTTTGCAATATCAGGAATAATGCAGGTTGTGAAACTTTTCAGGAATATGCTGAACAATTAATGAATAAACAAGGAGTGAGGATGTAAAATTAAGGACTGATATTATATCAGTCCTTTTTCCATACATATTTAATCAAGCCACAATCATATATTTTTTCGTAACCTAATTTTTCAGTCATTTCTTTTTCGGTCATTGTAAGTGGTAAACCATATTTCTTATGTAATATCTGTTTCCTGAAACCAAACTTGTGTTGTCTGATTAAACCATCCTCAAATTTGAAATAATGATAATCTGGATTTGTGTAAGAATCAAACTTAAAACCTAATTGTATATAAATATTATTTTCCTCATCTACAGTCCATCTTCTGTCGGCAAATGATTTTATTTCAGTGGGATTGTAATTCCTTACAAAATAACTAAATAGTTTACCACCAACACCACAACAAATATAATTATAATTACTTGCAAACCTTGTTAATTCCCATTTGTCACACTTTTTCTTTTCTTGTTTAAACGTCATTACACCAACTAATTCATTATTATAATAACACCCTAAATATATTGTGGATGGGACAAATCCCTGAATATGAAATTTGTCAAGAAAATCCCTTGCGGTGTTTTTGTTTATCTCTTTAACATCACATTTTCGGCCATAAATTTTAGGTGAATTATCACATTTTCCAAGAATATGTTTTATTTTGTTAAAAACAATGTCCTTATGATTGATGTACTCATCTTCAAATATCTGAAGTAATTTAATACTCTTTTCTTTACATGCGTTGAGTTTTTTAAGATGATAATTTTTGTCTTTTCTGTATTTAGTGGAATGCCAAATGAGACCATGATACTCAATACCGGTTTTAGTTTTGGGTATATAAATATCCAATTCAAACGGATTAATTATTGACCTGTCACCTTGTATTATTTCATCAGAAAATAAACTTTGACAATATTCATATATCTCATTTTCAGCCTTGGATAATCTTACTCCACATTTAGGGCAACCATGACCCGATAAATGGTCATGTGGTCTTTGTTGAAAGTCACCATGAACAGGACATGTAATTGTTATTGGAATATCAGTACCTTGATATTCCATTTTATTATATTTATATTTGTTGTTGTGAATAATATTAAATTTTTTTATTAATATATCTAAGCTTGTTCTATTTTTTTGTGAAATATTTTTATATCCACAATCTTTACACCCTTGTCCATTTAAATGACAACTTGGTGTCATCCAAAATTCACCATGTTCAGGACATATAATACAAACTTTAGTATTACTATTAATATATTTTACTTTACTGTAGTCATATTTATCACCATGTATTTCTCTTGCCCTCTTAATGAACTCATCTTGTGTCAGTTTTTTGGTTTGTCCCTTTAATGAATTCCCACAAGAAGGACATCCAACACCTTTAAGATGGTCATGTGGTGTCTGCCAAAATTCGCCATGTTCTGGACATATTATACATACTTTTTCGAAAGCATTGGTATATTCCACTTTTGAATAATCATATTTGTCACCATGTATCTCTTTTGCTTCCTCAATAAATTTCTCAGTGGTTTTTTTTGTTTTTTCGGCACAGATTTTTCTTCCACATTTTTTACATCCGTAACCTTGTATGATGTGTGCTTTAGGTGTCTGCCAAAATTCTCCATGCTCAGGACAAATTATACAAACTTTGGTTGATTTGTTGACATATTCAACTTTATCATAGTTATATTTGTCACCATGTATTTCTCTTGCTTTTATTATAAATTCTTCTTTGTTCATACTTTATCATTGGGAATTTTTACAAATATAATAAAAAAGTTTTGAAAAATCAAGTAAATTAACAATGAAATACATAAAAAAAAATATGGAAGAATTTAATTCTTCCATATTTTATAATTTTCATAACTTATTGATTATCAATTAGTAACAGAGAATTGCATAGTCCATCTTGAGGTTAGCCTGTGCAGTGGCAAGGCCATCATCACCATAAGAAAGGTCATTAAAATTACATGTTGTAATCCAAGCATTTTTAAGAATCCATCTTTGAACAACAGCACCTGTAGGGTCAAGCATTTCAAGTTCAATATCTCTTTTATAACCAGCAGCATATCCCTGCCTACCAGTTACTGATTCAGAACAGAGTCTAATCCATTCCATAAGTGCCTGTGATGTGGAGGGACCTATCATATCGCGGAACGTGACGCTGATGTCTTCCCAAGTATATCTACCAACAACCCATGTACTTGTGTTCAAAAATTGAATTTCAACAGGGTTTTGGTTAATGCTTGGTCTTGAGGCACTTTCAAGTGTCCATTCTTGAATACCGAGGTCAGCAGGAAATCTCATTATCCATCTGTTTTTCTTTAATGGCTCATAAGTAAGCGGGCTCTTAATCAGTAAGTCCATATGTTATATGTTTTTTTTAATTCTTATTATCTTAATTTTAATATAAATAGTTATATTATATTTTTTTTTTCTTGTTTTTTAAATAAAAAATGTATTTTTATGAAAAGTGAAACTATTTATAAATAAAACATTATTTTAAAGAAATATGGGTAACAGAAAAGAACAATTTATTGAAAAGGCTATTAAAGTTCATGGTGATAAGTATGATTATAGTAAAGTAGACTATATTAATAGTAGCACTAAAGTATGTATAATATGTCATGAGAAAGATAATGAAGGAAATGAGCATGGGGAATTTTGGCAAAGACCTTCAGAACATTTAAGAAATGAATGTCCTAAGTGTGCTAATTTAAAAAGAGCAAGATTTGGCAGGTTTAGTGTTCAGCAGTTTATTGATAAGGCGAAAGAAGTTCATGGTGATAAATATGATTACAGTAAAGTAAATTATATTAACAGTAGTACTAAAGTGTGCATAATATGTCCCGAACATGGTGAGTTTTGGATGACACCCTGTGCGCATATTTACAGTAAACAAGGTTGTCCAAAATGTAAGGGAATTGGTTTAGATAATGAAGAGTGGATAAAGAAATTTAAAGAAGTTCATGGTGATAAATATGATTACAGTAAAGTACAATATACCAATAGTAAAACTAAAGTATGTATAATATGCCCTGAACATGGTGAATTTTGGCAAACACCATATAAACACTACCATAAGCATCAAGGTTGTCCGAAATGTGGTAATATTAGTAAAGGAAAGTTACATAGATTAACAACCGAAGAATTTATTGAAAAATCAAAAAAAATACATGGAGATAAATATGATTATAGAGAAGTTAATTATGAAAAAGCAAAAACAAAGGTATCTATAATTTGTCCTGAACACGGCAGGTTTTTTATCACACCTAATGACCATTTATCGGGTCATGGTTGTCCCAAATGTGGTGTGATTGAATCAAGGGGTGAAAATGAAATTTATGGTTTTTTATGTGGTTTAATTGGTAAAGATAATGTTATTAAACATGATAGGGATGTTTTAGGCGATGGTAGGGAGATAGACATATATTTACCTCAATATAAAGTTGGGATTGAGTTTGATGGTTTATATTGGCATTCAGAAAGGAAAAATAAAATGAAAAATTATCATTTAAGTAAGACTGTATTATGTGAAGAAAATGGTATTGGTTTAATACACATATTTGAGGATGAGTATTTACAACACAAGGATATTTTATTTAATATTTTTAAGAGGCAGTTTAAAAAGGAAGATTGTTTTCTTGTTAATAATGAAGGATGTTCTTTTAAAGAAATAGATAGAGGAACTGCTAATATTTTTTTAAAAGAAAATTCACTAAAAGAAAAGTACAATGCCGGTAAATATATTGGATGTTTTTATAACAATGTCTTGGTTAGTGTTATGTGTTTTTACAAGTCTTCAAAAGAAGGTGAATGGATAATGTCATATGTAGAAAACAATAATTATGTTTGTCAAGACAATAAAGGTTTATTGAATTTTTTTGTTAAAAAATATAATCCTCAAAAAATTATAACATTTGTGGACAGAAGGTTTTCACATTTCACACAAAAAACTGTGGAAAATTTGGGGTTTGTTTTAAAAAAAGAAATGGAACCGGAATACACTTATGTAATAAATGATAAACCAACAGAAAGAATTAACAAATATTTTTTCAGAAAAAAAAGTGTAAAAAGAAAATACAATTTACCTTATAATTTAACTGAAAAAGAAACAAGAGAAAAATTAGATTTGAGTAAAATATGGGATTGTGGGAAATATAGATATGAGATGTGCTTTAAATAGTGTTGTTTTTGTTTTTTTTGTGGAAAAATAGTATTTTTGTAGAAAAAAATTTTATTTTTTTATGAGCAAAATATTAATAACAGGTTCTAACGGTCAGTTAGGCCAATGCATTAAATCACTTGTTGGTGATTTAGTCACCACAATAATTAATCCCGTAAATAAAAAATATGAAAATGAAAGATATATTTTCACAACAAGGGAAGAGTTTGATATTACTAATGGGGATATGATGGAGGGGTATATTAAAAACAACCCTGATATTAAGATAATTGTTAATTGTGCTGCTTATACCAATGTGAATGATGCTGAAAAAGACACACTGCAAGCATTTAAAATAAATAGTGTAGGTGTGAAAAATTTAGCCAATTTGTCTGTAAAATACAATATTTTCTTAATACATATCAGTACTGATTATATATATGGTAAAGTCAAGCCAAAGCCTTGTGAAGAAAAGTGGTTTTATGATTTATCAATAGGCACAATAACAAACAGGTATGGTGTATCGAAGTTTAGCGGTATGTGTGAATTGGAAAATACCATGGAGAATAACTATTTAATGATAATAACATCATGGTTATATTCTGAATTTGGTAAAAATTTTGTTAAGACCATATATAATAAAGTCAAAAATGGTGAGGAATGTAGTGTTGTGAACACACAGGTTGGCTCACCCACATATGGAATGGATTTGGCTGGTTTTATTATTGATGTTATAAATAATATTGAAAAGTATAAGGATGTAAGGTTAATAAATTTCAGTAATTTAGGTGTGGCATCATGGTATGACTTAGCGAAAGTGATTGATATATGGGACGGTGGTGATTTAGTGAAACCATGTTTTAATGAGGATTACATTAGACCACCATATAGTGTGTTAAATACTGAACAACTAATTAAGTTGGAGGGAAATAAACCATATGTCAGGCATTGGTTGGAAGCATTAAATGAATGTTTAGAAAAAATAAAAGAGGACTAATTTAGTCCTCTTTTTCTATATCCTCTTCTATGATATCTTTATAACCATGTCTCATATCAAACCGTTTCATTTTTTCCTCAAGTTCCTTGTTCTTTAGTTCATGTTCGGTTTCAATTTCATATTTTTTGATTTTCGTATTGGAATCTATACCGAACATTGTGCCTACCCAAGCAAGAATTGTACCGAAAGTAGTTACAACACTTGCATGTATTGCGCCCATAGGTGGGACAATTAAACTGAAAGCAATGATACCCATACCAAAAATGGCAAGTGCAATACCAAGGAATAGTTTAATCCATTCTCTGGATATATTAACATCTCTTTCTTTTAATTTTGTTTTCATGGCTTATAATGTTTTTTACTTTCTTCTATATATAAATAGTTTTAAATAGTAAAAAAATTTATTTTTTTTTTTCAGATATTTTCCATATTTTCTTGACTTTTTAGAAAAAAAAAATTATCTTCTTAATAAAGAAATAGTGAATATGAAATATGATAGAGAATATATAATAGAAGAAGCAAGAAAAATACATGGTGATAAGTATGATTACACAATCACAGAAGGTGTAAATAGTAAAATAGATAAAATAAAATATAGGTGTAAAAAACATGATTATATTCATGAGCAGGGGTTACATAATCATTTACAAGGTAAAGGTTGTCCATTATGTGCAAAAGAAAAACGTAGGTTAGGTAGAGTTTTAGAAAAAAATGAATTTTTAGAGAAAATTAAAAAAAGGGGGGATTTAGATAAATATGATTTTGACAAAATTGATTTTAGTTTCAGGGATGAATTTGGTAGGATGGAAATTTACTGTAAAGAGCATGGAAGATTTCTAATAAGACCATCACATTTTATTAATGGTGTTGAAGGGTGTGAGTATTGTAATGGAAGAAAAAAAGATGATGAGAAAGTCAGAAAAGAATTGTCTGAAAAACATCCTAATCTAGATTTTTCTGAGACAAAATACTCTGAAAAAGATTGTGAAGGAAGAATAAGGGTTATTTGTCCTGAACATGGTTTAAAATTGATGAGATATTGGAATTTAATGAATGGTGAAGGTTGTTATGAATGCTCAATGAGAGAAAACGGTTTAAAAACAAGATTGACAAATGAAGAAATAATTAGAAGAGGTGAAGAAGTATATGGTAAAGGAACATACACCTATGAAAATTTAGATACACTTAATAGGGATGAAGATGGAAAAATTACAGTAATATGCCCCAAACATGGAAAATTTAAAGTATTAGTGGCTAATTTTGTGACAGGTAAAAGTGGTTGCCCAACATGTAAAAGAAGTAAATTGGAAACAAGAATGTATAATTTTTTAAGTAAAAATAAAATAAAATTTGAAACACAAAAAAGGTTTAATTGGTTAAAATATAAATCTTTTTTGTATTTGGACTTTTATTTACCTGATTATAACATAGCAATAGAATGTCAGGGAATACAACATTTTCAAGTAGTTGAATGTTTTGGTGAAAAAAATTTTCTTGAATGTAAAGAAAGAGATAAAAAAAAGAAAATGTTATGTGAAGAACATGGAATAAAAATCTTATATTACACTGATAAACAACATGTGAAAAACGAAAATGATTTTTCGTCTTTAAATAAATTACTAAAAGTAATTAAAAAATAATATATCCAGTACAATAAAAGAACATTAAGAATTGAAAAATAAAAGGGTTGAAAATTTTATCAACCCTTTTCTTACGTCTAATTTTGATAATAGGCATATGATTTCCAAAAAAAAAAATAACTTATTGACTATTCTTGTCTTGTTCAGGCTTACGGTCTGTCATACTCCACACCTTTTTTAACATAATATAATTTTCGTCTTCCGGTGTATCAGCAAGTTCTGCCATTGCCCTTAATGACATTTTACGGATATCATCAATTAGTTTTTTTGCTTTTTCGGATGCATTGTTTATCTCATTTGGTTTGTCCATAACAGGTTCTTCATGATGAATCTCAGGTTCCATTGTTGGTTCTTCTGCGGTTTCAATAGAATCATCAGTCTCATTAAAATTAAGAGCCTCTTTTAGTGTTTTAGGAAATTTTGTGGTCATTTTTCTTATCTCATTAATATTAGTTCTCATATCTTTTCTCATAACACAATATTTTTTTATAATAAATAGTTGTGTTTTACAAAAAATGTTGACTTTTAAGTAATAATACTCTATTTTCCAATAAAAATGAAAAGTATTATTATTAAAATAGTTAATTGGTGTTTGGTTAAGATATACACAATTAAAGGCTGGTTAAGAAAAAGAAAATTTAAAATCAATCATCATTATTATGGTGGTGTGAATAAAACCTATGGTATATACATGGGTGATGGCGAATTTTATGAGACCATGCAATATGATTGTGGAATGGGGGTGGTATATATGGACTCAAAAAGAAGAAAGTATAATAATCTCCAATTAGGTTTGTTTAAATGGACTGAATGTGGGGAAATTAATGTTGAACTTGAATGAGATGGCATATGTTTATCTGTTATGTGACAGTGGTCATGACAATGTTTTTAAGATAGGTGTGACCAAGGGGTGCATTGAGAAAAGAATTAAAAAACTACAGACAGGTAATGGTGATGAAATTTTTTTGGTTGATTATTATGAGACTGAACATCCGTTTTATATTGAGAAAATAATGCATCAGAGACATTATCCTGAACATAAATTAAATGAGTGGTTTGAATTAAAACCTGAATCAGTTTTTGATTTTAGGAAAGAATGTGAGGAAATAGAAAAAATAATAAAGGATTTGGAAGATAATCCTTTTTTTAAAATAACAAGTAATGGAAAAAAATATTGATAATAAAAGGTGTTCCATGGAAGAAAATAGGACAACTCCTATAATAAAGAGTGAGTTAGAAACAATTACCAAAGTAAGTGATTTGGTTGAAGATTATAATATTGCTTTAGGACTTTTAAAGAAAGTTAAAGCAGAAGAGTTTGAGCGTCCATTAGACCTTAGTAACCCGAAGGAAGTATCGGAAAAAAAGATAAATCAAGTGCAAAAACAAGCATTGCAAAAAAAGATGGATGACATACAAAAGAGTGTTAATGAAATTATAAGGGAAAACCCTATAATTCTTGATAGGTTGGGGTTTTTACCTTTTGATGTTGACACAAGGATGGTGCATGACACTTTTGAGGGTGATATTTTTAATGAAAACTGTGATTTCAAAAACAAAAGTAAAGCGGTTGCACGGTTATTAAGAGATGAAAAAGTGAAAAGAAGGGAAAGTTCAGGTACTAATGAATTAAAAATCGAAGATAGTAATATTACTGATACGGCTTCTTGTTCCCATAAAAAAGTTTTAGAACTAACTGATGCAAAAAATGTCATAATAAAGGAGGATGGTGGAAATATTAAAATCAGTGCATATAGTGAAACAGAAGATATTACAGTTGAATATACAATTAAAAAACTTGGGACAAAAGTTACATATGAAAATGGAATGTTAATTGTTGAAAAAATAAGTGATGGTACAACCAGTAAGGAATAAGAAAATCAAACAAGTTAAGGGAAACAGTCAGCGTTCTCCAAAAAATAGGAAACACAAAGAATATGGAACATCTAAATTAGAAGAAAGATTTGCGAAAGATTTTTTGGATAAATTAGGTGTTGAGTATCAATATCAATATAAGGCTGAGGAAATTGGTCGGTATTATGATTTTTGTGTCACCCTACCGTCAGGTAGTAAAACACTACTGGAGATTGATGGGGATTATTTTCACTCTTACGGTTTACAACATGAGCAAAAAAACCCAATGCAGAAACACAATGAATATGTTGATAGAATTAAGGATGAGTGGGCTTTAATGCACGGTATACCAATTATCAGGATATGGGAACATGACATCAATAATAATCCAAGTAAGGTAATGAAAACATTAAAGGAAATGCTTGGGGAATATGATGAGAAAAATAAAAAGAAAAAAGACAAGAATAGAAGACATTAAAAAAAAGTTTTCTAACTAGTTATTTAAAAATAAAAGGAAAAAAAATCATATAATGGCAGAGGATAATACACAAGATGTGCAAAGGCAAAAAGATTTGAATTTGCTTAAACATTCTTATTTAATGTACGAACAAACCAAGAAAGAAAGTGAGAAAAGAATGAGACAGAAATTAAATGAGAATGGTGACAGGATGTACAGTGATGCGGACATCGCAAGGGAATTGGAGACAATTAACATTGCGGAGGCTGATATTATACAGAAATACCTTAATTTAGGTGGAACTGAGGAAGAACTGAAAACAGCAAAGAGAACACCAAGAAAACATACAGGAAAAAGTATTACGGAACTTTTGGATAAGTATGAGGCTGAAGACAAGGCTAAGGCTGAATATGTGAATAATCTTACAAAAGAAAGGGATTTATTGGCAATGAGAGAGGATGAGCGACAGGAAACAAGTCAACTAAACCTTAACACTGAGACGGTTAATGAGATTAAGTTGACACAGAAAACTGAGAACAATCCACAAGCAACATATGATGTTATACCCATACCATCTAATGGTGAATGTTACAGGAGTAAGATAAATAGGGTACCTGTGGCTTATTTGACCGCTTATGATGAGAACATGATTATTGCGCCTAATTTGTATAGGGATAATAAGATTATTGACATGATACTCAAAGAAAAAGTACTTGATGGTAGAATTGACACTTATGACATGCTTGAGGGTGATAGAGAAGCCATTGTGATTTTTTTAAGGGCAAGTGGTTATGGTAATGAGTATCCTATTACGGCAAAGGACAATGAGACAGGTGTTGAGTTTGATACTGTTTTTGATTTAAGTAAATTGAAATTCAGACCATTTAAGTTAAAGGGTGATGAGAATGGATGGTTTGATTATACTTTACCTGTCAGTAAAAAACAAATTAAGTTCAGGTTTTTAACCCATAAGGATTTGGTTTTGCTTGACAAGTTGGAAAAAGAAGAGGATAGAATGGCAGTTAAAGGCAAAATCAAGGAATATGTTGAGGATTTGGACAGGTTTGTTGAGGATGATGAGAACCTTGAGAAAAGTGAGAGGGTTAAGATTAAACAAGCAATCAGGGCACTTGATGATTGGCAAGAAGAGATGGAGGATGATGAACCTGATTTCACTCATAGTGTGACAAATAGATTAGAGTTGTCCATAATGGCTGTTGATGGTATAACTGACAGAAAAATGGTTAGGGAATTTATCAGGAACATGAATGTCAGGGACAGCAGTTCATTAAGAAAATATATCACTGAAAATGAACCTGGTATTGATTATAATGTTGAGGTTGAAAAACCTGAGAGTCTGGGAGGTGGCTCAATGAAAGTGTTTCTACAACTTGACCAGTACCTTTTTCTCAACATTGCCTGATGACTATGAAAAAAGGCTTAAAGATGAGATATATGGTTGTTTCAAATACATAGGTATTCCTATTGAGACAGTTTATAACATGCCTACTCAGGATAGAAAATATTTTATAATGAAACATAATAGTGAGCAGGAAGAAAGTGTGTCAGCACAAAAATTGGCGGAGCAAAAGAATAGTGGTACAATGAGGAATAACAGTGATTTAAACACCTATGCAAGATTGGAACAAAGTAACAGAAGTAAGGGGACTAATTTTTAATGTTAGCCCCTTTTTTTAATTAAAAAAATTGTTTGTGAAATATTTATATATGATAAAATGATTTATATATGGCTGATGTAAATATTACGGAATTAACCAAAGCGATAAATGAGTTAAACAAAAGTGTTAAGACTATTGGCGACCTTGGTGGAAAATTTGAGGGGTTATCCAGAGTAATACAAGAGAATGTAATGCAAAGACAGGATGGCAAGGGTAGATACCCTGGCTATTCAAGAAACTATTTTGGTGAAAGTAGTAATTACGAAGAAGCCAAGTTCAGAAGAGACCAAGCGGCACAACTCAACAAGAACAGTAGGAATGTTTTTGGTAGATTGTTTGGTTTCGGTGACGCTATGTATAAATCTTCACAATTAAAAGATTTTCAGCATGAACTTGAAAAAACAACAAATGAATTTGAAAAACAAAGGGATGTTGTTGAGAAGGTTAAGAAAGAAATAAGGGAGCAGAATAAAGCAATTAAAGACCAAAAAGAAGAATTAGACAAACATTTTAAAAGTAGGGAGAAAGAAAAAAAAGTTTTATCTGATTTAGATAAAGGTGAAGAAATTGAGGAAATCAGAAAAAAATACAATCTAAGTGAAAGACAAGTAAAAGAGTTAATAAAACTTTCAGAGAAAAAAAACGAACTTCAAAGTAAGGAAAATAGTCTTGAAGAAGAGGAGACCAAACTTCTTGATAAACAAACAAAACAATATCAAGGACAGACTAATCTTATAGAGCAAAAGACTGATGCAATAAGCAGAGGTTTTCAACAGATAAAACAAGGTGGTAGGGATTTACTTAGAATTGGTAAACAATTTGCTGATGCTTGGATGAAAGTTGACACCGCATCCGCCAATTTTGCAAGAAGTGTTGGTATGGGTGGCAGAGGAATGCGACTTATACGTAACAATACAATTAATTCTATTGCAAATGGCCGTTTGGCTGACAATTATGGCATTGGAATGGAAGATTTGTTAAAACTGAGACAAGGTTATGTTTCAAGTGTTGGTAGAAATATGGGTTTCAGTGCTATGGACAAAGAAAATGCAGCCGCATTAAGTGTTGTGATGGGTGAAAAGGGTGGACAATTGGCCGCAAGTCTTGAAAATTTTGGTTTATCTTATTCAGAGGCTGCTGAGAGAGCAGGTAAAATGTATAAGGACGCAGGTAAATATGGTTTGTCCTTTGAGAAATATTCAGAAAATTTCTTACAAAATATTAAAATGGCACAAAACTATACTTTCAAGAATGGTCTTAAAGGTCTTGAAAGTATGGCTAAAAAAGCGACCGCAATGAAAATTGACATGCAGCAAATGGCAAGTTTTGCTGATAAGGTCGGAACATTACAAGGTGCTGTTGAGACAAGTGCGCAGTTACAGGTTTTAGGTGGTCCGTTCGCACAGTTTAGTGACCCTCTTGGTATGCTTAATGAAAGTATGACAGACATGGAGGGTCTTATGGACAGATTTACCAAGATGGTTGGTGGTCTTGGTAGATTTAATAGTACCACAGGGCAAGTTGATGTTAGTACTTTTAACAGACAGAGGATTAAGGCTGCGGCACAGGCCATGGGTATGGACTATGGGCAGGTGATGGAAAGTGTTCTTGCAAGTGGAAGAAGAGATTATATCAGTAGTCAGATATCCAATAACACTAATTTGACAGATGAACAAAAAGAGTTTATTAAAAACACTGCAAGTGTTAAGGATGGTAGGGCACAAATGACTTTCTTTGATAGAAGTGGAAGTGAGATAACAAAAAATGTCAATGACATGACAGCCCAAGACATTGAATTGGCAAGAGCGCAAAACCAAACACAGGCTGATAATATTAGAGATATTGCCAAGGATACAAGAACACTTGCACAACAGTTTGCTGGTTTTGAAAACAAGCAAGAGGCTGTTAGGGCTAAGGCGTTTGAAAAAGTACAAAAACCGGTATCTAAAGTGTTAGATTTTATGAATAAGAATGTGGAGACCATAGTCACAATAATGACAGGTTGGAACGTTCTTATGGGTATGTCCAGTATTATCGGTGGTGGTGCCAATATGATTGGTGGTATGAAGGGTGGTTTTGGTGGTAAAACAAAAGTCGCTAAAGCCAAGTTACCAAAGGGTTATACAGAAAGTAAAAGTTCTGATTACCTAATGAAAACTGTTGTGGATAAAAACGGTAACACAAGACAAATTCCTGTTAAAAAATCAAGTGTTTTAGGTACTGCAAAAAACACTGGTGGAAAAATGTGGAGTAAAACAGCATTGGGTGCAGGGAAAGTAACTATGGGTGGTGTTGGTGCCGCCGCCGCTTTAGGTGGTATTATAACAGGTGCTGAACACCTAATGACTGGTGACTTTAAAAAACCAATAACTGCGGTTGAAAGGGATAATCAAAACAAGGCTTTGGGTGATACTATTGGTAGCACAGCTGGTGCTGCAATTGGTATGGCTTTTGGTGGACCATTGGGCGCAATGATTGGACAAATGATAGGCTCAGCGGCAGGTAAAATTATTGGTGGCGTTATTACAAAGGCACAAGAGAAAAGAAGAAGTAAAAAGAAAGAAGAGATTTTCCAAGAGATGGGTGGTGGAAACACCGCTAAATCAAGAGATTTTAAACAACTACAAGGAGATTATTCTGTCAGGGAAATGAAAAAAATTAGAAAAGCATATGGTGATAGAAAAATCAGTAGTGGCGAACTCAATGATAAATTGCTTAGGAAAATGTATGAGAGTGGTGATTCAGGTGCCTTAGAAGGATTATCTGAAACTATAGCAAAAGCAAAAATTGATGTTGAAAATCAAGCGGTAAACGCACAAAATGTTACAATATCTAATGACAATGTGGCGACACCACAATTTCATGACGGTGGTATTGTACCAGGTAATTCGGAAAGTGGAGATAAAGTATTAACAAGAAGCAACAGTGGTGAGATGTTCTTGAATAAAATGCAACAGACTGTTTTGTTTAAGGCGTTGAAAACCGGTTTTACTGGTGTAATGAAAGCAAGAGAGTTGATGAATGGTGGTATGTTGTCAGTTAAACCTGTTAGTGAAATGTCTGCGTTTAACAAACAAAGATTCCAAGCATTACGCGAGGCGATGGGTGGTGGTACAACATCTGCTAATGTTAATATTAACGGAAGTATTAAATTAGATGCCGGAAATGGCGTAAGTGTTGATATTTTAAGTGACTTGGTTAAGAATCCTGTGTTTGTGAGACAGATAACCAAATTAATTGAAAAACAAATGACAACTAACACCAAGGGTGGAAACGTTGTTAATAAAGGATTATATTGGAATTAAACTGAAATATAATGGCTGAGTTAAGAATAAATAACAATATGATGACCCAACCAACAATTGGGTCAAGCAGTGTTTATACGGAACAGGTAAGAAATAGGGTTAATAAAAAAATCGGTGGTGTATATTCAATTGGAACTGAATATAGAAACGCCAATTTAATGAACAATCCTATGACTTTAAGATATAAAAACCATGAGAATGCTCAGGGTTATGTCAGTGGTGACGATATAGGACAGATATATAGGGTTAATGACAAGAAAGGCTTAAATCATTTTCTTGATGAGGAAAAAGGTTTAGTCGGTTTCACTTTTGGTGATGAGACAACAAAACCCGGTTTTGAAAACAACACGAATACTGGTGTTAAAACAAATTTTGATGCGGTTAGGCAGCATCAAGGTGACTTGTTCACTGAAAACTATAAATATCTTTATGATGTTGAACAACATGTGGGTGTGGAACCCTCAGGATTTTATGAGGGAGTTTTAGACAGAATAGACAAGACATATTTGGGTGGTGATTATAGTTTGTTTAGAAATCTTACACCTGAACAGGGGACACTTGCCAAAATAGATGAGGCTGTTGGAATGGCCAGAAAAACTTTGTTTAAAAGGAATGGAACCAAAGTTGTGGAAAGATACTTGACCAACGGTGGTGGTTTTAAATTTGACGCAAGATACACAACAGCACCTGGTTTTAATTATGCTTTTGGTGGAAGGGATGTCAGTGGGTTAAAGAACAGGATAACACAGTTGTATGCTGATGTTTTTGGTTTACCTGACAATAATATTAATCCGTTTAACAGATTTATTGATAATGTCATATATAATCCTGCTTTACCGCTTAATCCGATTAGTGATAAGTCCCTTGAGATTAGACGATATAATCCCTTACCTAATTTAGCCAAATGGGATGCTTATGAACTCTATTCTGTTGATGACAAAAAGGAATATAGTGAAAACCAAATATTTTACAAGGAAAATGTCGGTAATGGTATTAGTGCTGATTTGGATGGCAATGCTTTTTCAGATTTAAACAAATTAAATGGTCTATATAATAGAAATAATTTGTTTGATGATGGTACAGGAACTTTTCCAAACCTTTCAAGAGAGGCTGTTGAGGCCATTGAAGACGCTAAACAAACAGCATCATTGGGAAATGAGCCTTATATTGGAAAAGAAAGGAAATTTGATGAGACATATGATGTTGACAGTCCTTTAAACTCAATAAGAAATTTGTTTAACCCATTGTCTGTTGATAATCCAATTGACACAAGTGATTTTGGTGACACTGTAGAACCAAGACCAATATACGGTGGTAAAAATCCCACTGAGGGGATTAGTCCGAAAACAAGCACTGTTTACAATATATATGATGAAAGAAATGGTGAAGCTGAACAAATTTATGAGAAAGATAAAGGAAAACCTAATTACAGTGATAACATTGTTGTTGACCTTATAGATACAGATGGAGACAACAATAATAGTCTCTTGAAAAAAACAAATGCCTTGTTCCAGCAAGGTAAGATACATAGTATAATTAATAGGTTTCACACTGATGTCTCTAATCAAGGTTTGACAGAATCAGCAAGTGATTATATATATAATCTGTCAAGAGGTAGGAACCTCAGAAAAAAGAATGTGACATATTCTAACGGTTATGAAGACCCATATTGTAGGGTTTGGACATCTCACTATCAATATAGTAAGATGAAGAACCTTATTAGAAACTCAGGATATGAGGTTCAAGACAAATTATATCCGTTAAAAGATGGTTTAAGGCCAAATAATGGTGCCACAAGGTTAAATGATTTCTCCACATTGCAAGATAACGGTTTACCGTTAATTGCTCCATATAGAACCGCTGACTTGGATAAAACAATAAAGAAATACATGTTTTCCATTGAAAATCTTGCTTGGAAAGACGCGTTGAAAAAAGATGGTGTTTTAAGTAAGGAACAAAGGGGTCCTAATGGTGGTAGGATAATGTGGTTTCCGCCATATAATCTTAAATTTAATGAGAATGTAAGTACTAATTGGCAAGGAAACGCTTTTATTGGAAGGGGTGAACAGATATATACCTATACCAATACCGAAAGAAGTGGCACATTGAGTTTCACATTACTTATTGACCATCCATCAGTACTTGATTCATGGGTTTATGGTAAACAAGGTGGTGTAAATGAGGAAGATGAACAAACGATTTTAAGATTTTTCGCAGGTTGTGATGACGGTGATGGTAACAGTGATGGGAATAGCGTTTCTGAAAATGAGATTGGAGATAAAACTAATGAAGAGGAAAAAACACATGTACCTGTTGATGAGACACCTGAATTAGACAACACACCTGTACCTGAAAGTGCGGTTACTGACGCATCAATACATTATTTTGTATTTTTCCCTAATGATTTTTCAGGTATTGACTATATTAACAGTAACATTAACGCTCCTATGGAATATCTTTACAATGGTAAGGTTTTTGGTGTTAATGGTTATGAGATGGGTGAGGAAGGGTTAAAAGGTTGTTTGGAAAAGTTGTTTATTGAGGCTAAAAATAGGAACAAGGGAACAAACAAATGGTATTATCAGGTGGATAAATCATATGAGGGTGAAGTTCTTAAAGAGGGTAATTATGAGGACAGGAAATCTTTCAAGTTGAACAAAGACCTTCCAAGTCTTTTGGAAGGTGAGAATGGACAGACAATAAAAACCATTTTACACATACAAGATGATGATATACCTAATATACATTCTTTTGCTGATTTATATGAGGGTAAGGATGACTTCAGTCAATTATCAACATTCTTTAGTGATGAGAGTGGAACTGTGCAAGATAATGAGGTTGAGATAAGTGTTGATATTAGGGGTTACGCTTCATCACATGGTTATCAGAAAAACAACGCTGGAACATCAGGTCTTTCAGGAAGAAGGGCAAGAGTGATTAAAAAATTCTTATCTAAAACAAATATGATTGAGGATGAGAAAATTAATGTGTTACAACCGGCAATTATTGAGGTTACCAATGCGGATGTAAGTTCATTGGAGGCCAAGTTAGGTAGATGTGCGGAAGTTATAGTAAGAGCGCATAGGAAAGATAAGACACCAAGACTTGACACAACAACCGGTAATGAGGTAAAGAAAGAAAATAATGAGCAGAACAAGGTTGAGGAAACCAAAGATAATGTCAGGTTAATTACATCAGCGTCCACGGTACAGGAATTGAGAACAGCAAGATATGACGAGGAATATAATTATTTCCAAAAGGTCAATGAGACTGATGATATGGTGAAAAAATATATTGTTGATAAAGTGCAGTATTTTGACCCTGCGTTCCATTCCATTACCCCTGAAGGTTTCAATGGAAGGCTCACATTCTTACATCAATGTACAAGACAAGGACCGACAAGCGCACAATCTGATTTATCAGGAAGTCAACCGAAGTTTGCTGGTAATTTGGCTTTTGGTAGACCACCTGTGTGTGTTTTGAGAATTGGTGATTTCTTTAACACTAAAATTATCATTGACTCTTTGTCAATAAATTATGATAATGGTGGTATAACATGGGATTTAAATCCTGAAGGTGCAGGAGTGCAACCAATGATTGCCAACATTGACATTACGTTCAAGTTCCTTGGTGGAAGTGACATTAGTGGTCCTATCGCAAGGTTACAAAATGCTGTGTCGTTCAATTATTATGCGAACGCAAGTGTATATGATAAAAGGGCTGATTATAGACCTGAAAATTATATCAGTGAAAATGATGATACAGCCAGAGCGTGGGATGTGATGACAGGTAGACATGATGATTTCAGGACAATAAATAACGCAAATAATAATCAGTAAAAGAAAGACATATGGCGACATACGATAGATATACAATGTTTCGAATTGACGGTGAGATTAAAATGGTTCCGTTTGGTAAAATCAAAACGAGGGACACTGATTATTATGAGAAATATGAGAGGGGTAAGACAAGATTGGATATCTTGTCTTATGAATACTATGGTGACGCTAATTATGCTTGGTTAATCATGCAAGCGAACCCTGAATACGGTTCAATGGAATATGAGATACCTGATAGTGTGATGTTAAGAATACCGTTTCCGTTAACCGAGGCGATTAATGATTATGAGGTTTCTATTGAAGAACATAATAAATTATACTAATTTTGTTTTTTTGAATGGCTGATGTACATAATGTTGGTAAGTTTCTTTATATTGAACCGACAAATCCTAACTTAAATTTACCTGATAATGCGGTAACATTTCCTTATGAGGATTATTCTATGGGTGTTAATCTGGAAGTAACGATTTCAGATAGGTTTTCTTGTGGTAATATAAGTAAGAATGGTAGAACTTTGTCGTTTTCGTCTGACAAGGGTACAATATCATTTTTTGGGGGTAGTGGAACTGATATTAAAGATAACAAACAAGGTTATCTGTCAACGAATTATACTGATGTCACACCAGGAAACATTGGCAGGGGAAATAAAGAGACATTAGGTATTGAGTCAATAAATATCTCATATCAACAGTGGTTTTATCCAATTGTCAACATAAGATTTGTTGATGTCAGAGGAACATCCTTATTTATGGCGCAAGAAAAGGGTATGATGGATGCGCAAGCAAGGGGTGAAAGAGACATAACACAAATTGACAGTGGGTCATTTTTCAAAGCGATTTTCGCTTGTCCCTCACCTGTTTTTAAACTGACAGTAAAGGGATTTTATGGTGAGCCTGTGAGTTATAATTTAAGGATGTCATCATTTAGGGCTGATTTTGATGGTGCGACAGGTAATATTATAGCAAGTGTTGATTTTATTGGTAACATGTATGGCGTATATACTGAGATACCGTTAATATATACAACAATTGCGCCTTATATAGATAAAGAGTATTGGGATGAAAACAAAGACGGAAGGTTTAAGTTCACTGGTAGTGATGTCAGGAAACCGACAATGCTAACTTTTGTTGAGTTTTATAAGGCGTTGAAGAGCGCGTTGGAAACAAAGAATGAAGAAGAAAAGAAAGCGGAGGAACAAGCGAAAAACAAAATAGGGGAGGCTGAATCTAACATCAAGATAATTGAGGAAGTGATTGCGTTGTATCCTTTTACCAAGTTACCCCTTGTTGATTTGGAAACTGAATATAGTAGAAAAACATATAAGTTTTTAATAAGGAATGATAATAATATACATGCTGAAATCAGTAAGGAAAGTATTGTTAAGTTTTATGGCAGGTTAAAAGAATTAAAAGAAAAATATCCCAATAAAGATTTTGGTACATTTGGCAGTGAGGAAGAATACAGTAAAAAGGATTATTTTTGTAAATATATTGTTGACAAAAAAGATAATAACAATATTACTGTAACTAAATATGACAGTGAAGGAAACGGGTTTACATTCAGAAGAGATAATGTTCTTTCTATTGAGGATAGGGAATACAATGTCAGTAATACCGTAATAGAGAAAGCGTTTGGTTTTGATGATGATAGTAAGCCAAATGATATATATTATATTCATTTGGTTGAAAATGGTGTTATTGAGGAATTAAAACGAATCATTGAGGAGGAGAGAAATGTGGAGGGTGAAGTTAACAAACAATTAACTGAACTACACATTAAAAAGGTCAATGAGGAATTAGGTTTTAACTTAAGTATTAAAAATGTGTTTCAAATACTTTTCGCACATTTGGACACATTTGTACACTCATATTATAATACGTTGCATAACATTGAGAATAATGTAAGACCAGTGACATCACGTCCGTTTAGTCAGTGGATAGACTTTGATTTTGTGAAAGACAGAACCAGTATTGTTCCACCATATCCATTATGTTTAAAAGAAGAGACTGTTAATAAAGAAGTCAGGACTGTGGTAGCATGGCCTGAAGGTGAAGGTAAGTCTTTACCAATAGCTGAGGAGACTAAATTTGTTGTGAGAATGCTTAACGCTGCAAATGACTACGAAAATGATGTTGGTGAGACATTAAAGGCGTTTGAAGAACAAAAGAAGAAAGAACAGGAAAATAACGGTGACTCAAGCACTGTCTCTGAAAGTGATATCAGTGAAAGGGATTTTGTTCCGTTAACATTATATGATATGGGTAATTATGATAATCTCACATATAAAAACCCATATAAATATATCGCTGATTCTAATAAAGATGATAAGACAAAGGCACAGTTAATAACAGCGACATTTGTCTTAAGATGTTTCTATGCGTTTTACAACAACAAATGGAATGATAATGTCAGTAATCTTTTAATATGGGTGTCTTATGTTGAAACATTGAACATATACAGGGCGTTCGGTTCAAATATGTCTGATGAACTAAGAGGTTTCTTAATAAAAGGTAAGGCAAGTGAATTAGTAAACGAAACTGTTGGTTCTGTTGATTCAAAAAACACACCACCATGGTTAATTGATAATGGTGGTAAGGGAATTATTGATAAAAATGGTAATTATACTTTTATACCTAACAAACAATATCCAAAGACAAGTGATTTTAACTTAATTAAGAAACATTTTGAAGATGTAAAAAATGGTTCTTCACAGTTCATATTATTAGATACAAATTCAAGTAATAGTGTTAAAGATGATTTTGTTATAAAGGAATACGGTAATTATTTTCAGAATGTGGAGAAAAATATTGAGGAGGCCATACTTCCCAAACAAGGCATTTTTAATGAGAGTAATTCTGATTTAAAAACATATTTTTCCAACACCGAAAAAGAGAATAAACATATTTTTAAGACATTAAAATATGATAATGACAATATTGGTGTGGAATATACTGGGGATTTTTGTGAGAAAAAATATGAAGATATTGATAAAAAAAGATACACTTGGGACAAAGTTAAAGAATTTAGTAAGATTAATGAAAACACATATTATGGTGTTATCACAAATAAAGATGTGTTAAGTTTAACATTTGGTTTGTGGGATAATGAAAATGTTAAAAAACTTGAAAAAAATGGTATTTTCAAAAATTGCTCGTTTTATGAAAAACAAAACACAAATGAGGCAAAGGCATATCTTTTCTTGTTCTCAATCGGTACAAACAAAAGAAATAACTCTAAAGACAATAAAAAAGAAAAATATTCAGGTACTGATTTGAAATATTTCTTATTAAGGGAAGGCGCATATTATTGGAGACGAAGAGAACTCGAAAAGAATAATAAAAGGATTGACCCAATTGTAGGTAACTATCCCGGTTTTACTAATACAGAAGAAGTTGTACCATGTTTAAAAGACGGTTGGTTAAAATCACTGTTTAATAGGGAGTTTAATGTAGTATCATTAATTGAAAATCAAAAAAAAGAGTATATTTCTTGGAAAGATTTTCAAGACGAGAGGCTTTTGAATGGGGTGACGGAAGCAAGAGAAGAAAACTTGATTGATTACTTTATAGATTTTGCGACAAGCAACAATAGTGTGTTTTCTGAGTTCAGAAAATTGGAAGGGGAAGTTAGTGATGAGGAATATGATAAATTACAAAGAAAATTAGTTAGTTTTTTAACAAGTAAGGTATCATACATAGATTACGGTAAGCCAATTAGTGATGGTAAAAGTGAATTTGGTGTGGACAAATATGCTACAACATACAGCATGGTCTTATCAAATATTGAAAAGATATATACACCTGTTGAGGGAGAAGATACCACAGACCAAACTAATGGTGGTGAGAACACTGACGATTTGAACACAGGTGTGGTAAATGATGATGATATTAGACTTTCAACATATTTGATGTTGAAAAACATGTATGATAAGTTCTTCGCCAATTTGTCAGAAGACTCATTCACCATGGGTAAGCCTGATAATGAATATGAGAAATTTTTATTTGTTGACACATATTATAATCCTATTGGTGATAGGTTGTTATGTAATGGGCAATATTTATGTGATATTATAAAAAACACTATCTTCAAGGCCAACAATACCATGAACATACCTGAAAAACTGGATAAATATTATTCGGTTTTTGAGTTCATGAGTGAGGTTTGTCAAAAAAACAATTTGACATTTTTGGCTTTACCACAAAAATTCGGCATGTCAGTCAATGAGAATGGTGTTAGTGATATTGAAAACATGTTTAAACCACACCCATTTAATTCAAAAATATTCAATAACACGCCAATAACAGGAAGTTATGTGGCATTATATCCTTATACACCATCAGAAAGATTGGACATAAGGGATGATAGTGGTCAATATGGTTATAAAAGTGATGGTTTTGACATAACAGATAATTCTAATGATTTACCTGTGTCATTAAAAACTTTGGAAGATACGGATAAAGCGATACCTGCTTTTGCTGTAAGTTTTGGAAAACAAAACCAAAGTTTTTTCAAAAACATTAGTTTAACAACATCAAATCAACAGATTACAGAGCACTCCATTATTGCTCAAATGGATATTAGTGGAAGACGAAGTATGAGTGAAGGTCCTGCCGAAAGCACAATATATGGACAGGATTTGTACCGTGTTTATTCGAACTACTCATATCAGTGTACTGTTGAAATGATGGGTAATGTGCAAATTATGCCACTGATGTATTTCCAATTGAACAATATTTCCATGTGGCATGGGGCATATATGGTCATTGCGGTGGAACACAATATTGTCGCAGGTAACATGACAACAAAATTTACGGGTGTTAGAGTAAATAGAAATGCTATACCGTTTGTTAAGAACGGCTACATTTATATGCATGACGGACAAGCAAGCACATATACAGGTGATGAGAGTGACACACATGATGAGGGTTCAACCAAGAATGGTGATGTTGGTGTTAACAATGATACCGGTGAAAATGTGTCATTAGGCTCATACAAGACTCTTGGTACCGGTTATGATAATTCAAATCAGTATAAAGTTGAAGATGAAAGTGCGAATCAGTCAAGAAAAAGAGCTGTCACTGAAGCGGTAAAAAGAAACTTTAAAAAATGTTTTCATCCTAAAAATGATGATGGGACATATAAACATTTATGTACTTTATGGGCTTTTAACTTAGCAAGAGATTTCTCCAAAAAATATGCGTTTGTTAAAGATGATAATTGTAAGCAAGTAAGTAGTGAGACAGGTAATGACGGACCTAAAAATCCCAAATTATATGAGAAATTAGAGGATTTAGGTTACACACAAGTTGCGGCGTTTGATGGTGTGCCAAGCAATGAAATCACAAGTAATATAGATGCCATGCACTTTGAGTATGGCGATGTTTTACTTTATTTTGGTAGTGGTGGTGATAGTGCGGTGACAAAATCAATGCATACACAATTTTATGTTGGTGACGCATATAAAAAGGGTGTTGAGGGTTATGATAGTAATATCAACATAAGAGCTGGTGATAGTTATGAGTGTAGTTGTGGTTGGGCAAGTGACATGTTGAATAATTATGGCACTAAATTTGTTTACGCTGGAAGAGCTAGAGAGCATAGTGGCACATGGGTTGTTAAACTGTTCAGGTTGTTAGACACCTCCATGACAAATGTCAAATCACCGTCTGAACCAAAAAAAGAAGAGACTGAAGTCGAACATACGCCATCATCAACAACAGGTGGTGGAACCGCAAAGAAAAAAAGAATTGAAAATTTTATCAAAGATTCTGAGGGTAAAAGTTATGTGAATGACAAAGATGATAAGGGTGGTTGTACTAAATGGGGTGTGACTATTGGCACATTGTCATCTGTTATGGGTGAAAAAAAGACATGTGAGGATGTAAAGAATATGACAGCGGAGGAATGGCAAGTCGTGTTTGATTATTTTTACAATAGAATGATGATAGATGGTATTAACAACAGCAGCATCGCTTTGTTGGTTTATGATATGGGATGGGGAAGTGGCATCGTTAACGCGATAAAGCATGTACAGCGTTGTTTAGGATGTATAGATGACGGTATAATGGGTAATGAGACATTAAATGCTATTAACAGTGGAAATCCTAAAGAAACATTTGACAAATTATGGAAAATGAGGGAACAATGGTTCATTGACATGAAGCAACCCAAGTACCTTAACGGTTGGCTTAAGAGATTAAATAGGATAACTTTTGAATATTAGTTTTTCTTTTGTATTTTTGGAAAAAAATATGAGGAAAATCGCCAACATAATAACGGATAGTCAACAGACATATTTTAGTGCCTGTGACTTATATAATATCGTGAAAACCAAGGATGAATTAATAGAAGGTTTACCGACATTAATTATTGGTTGGAAAAAAGTGTCTGAAATATGTTCGGATATTAACGTAAGCATTTTAGACTGGAAAATAAATGACTGTTTGTTTTGGTGTTTTGCAAGAAGGGAAAGAGGTGAAAATTATGAGATTATGACCAAAAAATTTGAAAACATGGTTATATCAAAAATAATTAAGACACTTAAATATGAATACATTAATTTGCTGACTGAAGATAAGGAAAAGAAAAAAATCTTTTTAGAAAAATTAGGAAATGACACGGATAAAACAATATATATTGAAAATGATGTAGTATTTATTTGTTTCAATAAAGAAGACACTATTTACGGTTTTTCATTATTTGATATTGACTATATGGGTAAAAATAGAAAAAATATTTTGTCATTACTATACGGTAATAATAAAAATAACATAATAAAAAATACTTCCTTACCAATTGATATTAAAATGACAATTAAAAATGTTCCTTATGTAATTCCTTGGTTATATAGTTGATTTTTTAAAAAATCATACTATTTATAAAAGAAAATAGTACATTATGGTTAAGCAAATTAACAAAAGAGTAAAAAAAGTGAATGTTCCTCATACCATTGTTAATGAGGATATAGATAATAATAAAAATTTAAAAGATAACACTATGACTACTGAACAATTAGAAAGAGCCGAAGGTCTTGTGAAGAATATAAACAAACCAAAGGTGAAAGTTATCAAAAAAGAAAAAGGACTAATTGAGAGAACTGAAAGTGAAAAAGTTGTTCTCACTGAAGATAACAGACAAGTATTGAATGACTAATTATGGATAAGAAATTTATTGAAAAACATAATTTGACTGAATCAGTGAAAAGGTTTCAACAGATTATGGAATATATTACACCTGGTGGTGCTTATAATGTAAATGAGGCAGGTGAAGAAGACCCTAATGCTATGGGTGGTGACCCTAACATGGGTGGTGACTCTAATACCATGGGTGGTGAAGCACCTATGGCTGACCCTAATATGGGCGGTGACCCTAACGCTATGGGAGACCCTAATGCCATGGGTGGTGATGCATCTATGACTGACCCTAATATGGGCGGTGACCCTAATGCCATGGGTGGCGACCCTAACGCAATGGGTGGTGAAGCACCTGAGGGATTTGCCCCACAAGCACAAGAGCAACCAATGGTTCCTGAGGAGGGTGAGGAAGAAGAAGTTATTGATGTTGATGAGTTGACTGATGCTCAGGAAGACACTGAGAAAAAGTTGGAGAAATTAACTGATAAATTTGATACCTTGCTTGACAAGATTGATTCTTTTGATAAAAAGATTAGTGACAGTAATGAGAGAATGGAGACATTAAGGGCTGAGATAGAGAAAAGAAACCCAACCCCTGTTGAAAAGTTATCTTTAAGGTCAAAAGACTCATATCCTTTCAATGTTACACCAGAGGAATATTGGAAAGACAAAGAAGCCACATCAAATTACAGCACAGCGGATGATAACAACGGTGCTGATGATGAGGTTTATAAAATAACGAAAGACGAAATTGATAACTTTAATGATTATGCTTCTATTGCTAAAACTTTTGATAATTTTGGCTTGAAGGACATGTTCGGATATTAATAAATAAATGCCAACCAAAAACAAATTATATGTGGTTGGCATTTGTTTTTTATAGATATTTTTTATATTTTTGGAAAAAAATAAGGGACTAAAAAAGCCCTATTAATTTAATAATAATTTTAAAAAATTTTTAATGTATTATGGGTAACGTAGTAGATTTACCAAACATTACACCTGAGGTTTTAAATAACTTACATTTAGACGAAAAACCAACCAAAAAAAGTGCGTTTGACACTAAAAATTACCTTAACACAAAACTTGCTGAGGGTGAGACAGAAAAAGAGGTGACAATTAGACTTCTTCCAATGGATTTAAATACCGGTAATCCCTTTGTTCTCACACATTTTCATACCGTAAAAGTCCCCAAGGATATTTTCGGTGTTGAATGGAAATCTTATTTGTGTCTTAAAAAGAACAAGGACATTGACCATGATAAATTTGGTAATGATTGTCCTTTCTGTGAATTAAATAAAAAGGCATATGAGTTATCCCTTGAGGAGACTGACCCAGTTAAGAAGAAGAGTCTTGTTGAGTTGTCGGTAGCCAATAAGTCAACTGAATCTGTGATTGTGAGATGCATTGAAAGAGGACATGAGGAAGATGGTGTTAAATTCTGGAAGTTTAATCTCAGAAATGATAAGACCGACCCTTACAATCAAATTATCAGACTTTATAATAGGAAATTACAGAAGTCAAGGGAAAATGGTAAACCAGATGAGAACATTCTTGACATTTATAACGGAAGAGACCTCATTATTACTTTTACACAAGGTAATTCAGCACCACAAATCGCTTGTGATGATGAGATAAGACCACTTTCATCTGACAATGAACAAATGAAAGCGTGGATTTACGATAGTAAAAAGTGGCAGGATGTGTTTACTCCAAAAGATTATGACTATCTTACACTTGTATCGGAAAGGAAGTACCCTTGGTGGGATAAGGATGAGAAAAAATGGATTGATAAAGCCGTTTTTGATGCTAAAAAGAAAGGTGAGCAAACCAAATCGGAAGAAAAAGTAAAAGAGGCTGATGCCAAATTAAAATCTGACGATACAAAACCTATGGATAACGGCGTAAAACCTAAGGATAACGGCGTAAAACCTGAGGATAAAGCGTTCATTAACTCAATTGTTCTTGAAGACAATGATAATGGTGACGATTTACCTTTCTAATAAAATAAATTTCCCATTATAGTGTGATTTTTAATGATTTTTACACTATAATGGGAGAATTTAACATTAAATTCCCAATATATTGTGATTTTATGGTAACTTTTTATTATGGAACAATGGCATCAGGCAAATCTATGCAATTGTTAGCGAAAGCACATGATTTCCAAGAGCATAGTATTCCTTTTCTTGTCATAAAAAGTGAGATTGATGACAGGGATGGTGAAAATAAAGTTTATTCAAGGGCACTTGGGTCAAGAGAATGTGTGACAATATCGGACACCGACAACATTTTTAATTTAATTGTGACATTTAATGAGATAAATTTGGTTAAAATTAAATGGGTTTTAGTTGATGAGTCACAATTTTTAACACCTGAACAAGTTGAGCAGTTATGTGCCTTGTCTGACATTTACGACATGAATATTATATGCTACGGCCTAAAGACCGATTTTAAAACACACCTTTTTCCTGGCTCTAAAAGACTATTGGAACTGGCTGATGAAATTCACGAGATTAAATCTATTTGTTATTGTGGAAAGAAAACAATGGTAAACGCAAGAATCAATGTCAATAAGGAAATTGTGACTGAAGGTAGTCAGATTGAAATAGGTGGTGATGACAGGTATGTGGCTCTGTGTAGAAAATGTTATTTCGAAAAAACACATAACAAAAATTATAAGTTTACCGTTGATGATAAATAAATTTTAAATTAAATTGTAAATATTATGGCACAACCATTAAAGAAAAATCGTAGTTTTAGTGAAAAAGATATTGAAAGGCTCACAAACAGTATTATGTTCCATTTGAAAGAATCTTTACTAAACCCTTTTACAATGTCAAAAGAACTAAAAGAAAGTCCCTTAATGGAAGGTGTTTTTAGTACATATGAGCCTGAAAAAGTTAAAAGGTATTTAGAAAAAAGATATGGTAAATATGCATTTGTAGAAACATTTGAAAATGATAATAATGTAACAATTTTTAGAATTGGTGTTTATAATGATGAAGAAAATAAACATGTTGTAGATAGTGATATGGCATTATGTGGTTATTTTCCATCAGAAACTATAGTATCCAAAGACGGTACAACCTTGTACATTTACTATGAGCCAAGACATCAAAATAAAGTTAATGAATTAGTACAAGACGAAGAATATATCTATCATCTGACGCACACAAATAAAGTCAATAAAATTCTTAAAAGCGGATTAGTACCAAAAACATATAATAAAAAATTTGTATATCCTGATAGAATATATTGTTTTTTACACGAACCAGATGATGATGACTGTTTAATTCTAATGAAACAGTTTTATGTCGAAGAACTGAAAAAAGCAAAACAAAAAAATACTACTGTTTATAATGGTACTTATACATTATTGAAAATAGATACAGAATTAATTAAAAATATTGATTTCTCATATGACCCTAATGCCTTTGATTGTGTGTATACTTATGATAATATACCACCACAGGCAATTAGCATTGAAAGAGTGATTGAACAAGAATATATTAAAAATAAAATTTAAATTAAATTGTAAATATTATGGCACAACCATTAAAGAAAAAAGAAGTGAAAAGTAAAACATTTGACATTAATGAATTTAAAAAAGAAAAATTAGGTGGAAACATTTCAAAAGTTGCGGATAAAGAAATAGAGTGGATAATAATGCCCAAAGCATACAGAGAAGCACTGCATTTACCGGGAATTCCAATGGGTAGGGGTGTATTTTCAGTTAGAGGTTGGTCTGATACTGGCAAGTCAACTTTAAAAAATTGTGCAATTGCAAGTGCAATGAGACAAGGGATTTTACCTGTTATATTTGAGACAGAAGGAAATTTTGATTTTCAATATGCAAAAGACTGTGGTATGGATATAACACCAGTTTATGAAACAGATGAAGAAACAGGTGAAGAAAAAATTGTTGATTGGGAAGGAAATTTTGTTCTTTTCACTAATAAAGGTATTTGTGAATATTGTGGTGATATGGATTATTTACAAGGTAAAAGAGTAACCAAAAAAAGAACAACACCTGTTATTGAAGACATAGCCTTTATTATTAAATCATTTTTGGATATGCAAGATAACGGTGAACTTCCAATGCCATTATTATTTTTATGGGACTCGGTGGGGAGTGTGGAATCACAAAAAAGTTTAGTATCAAAAACAGGAAATAATCAATTTGATGCTGGCGCTATTGCATCATCTTTTAAAGATATATTCCCAAGAATTTCAGCATCAAAAGAAGTGGGGTCACCGTACACAAATACATTGTTTGTTGTAAATAAAATTTGGCAAGATGTGATGAATTCTATGGGTGGTGCTGTTTCAATAGAAAACAGTGGAGGTAAAACTTTATACTATGCAACCAGATTAGGTATTCATTGTGGGGGTACTGCGAAGGCCGCAACAAAAAAACTTAAAGCAACACTTAAAGGTAAAGAGTACCAATATGGTACTATTACAAAAATCAGTGTTTATAAAAATCAGTTACCGACCCCATATAACATAACATATAGTGGTACAATGTGTTGTGTACATAATGGTATAATTACTGAAGAAGAATTAGATGAATATAAAAAAACACAGATACCAATTATTTTTGAAAAAATGAAAGGGTTATTTGGTGAAGAAATTAAAGACACTAAAGCAGAGGATATTGTGTTTACAGAAGAAGACAGTATTGAAGAATAAATAAAGTGGAAATATTTATATTTCCACTTTTTGAACTTAATATTATATGGCGAAAAAATCAAATATCGAAGAATTTATTAATAAAGCAAGAGAAATACATGGTGATAAATATGACTACTCAAAAGTTGAGTATATAAATAACAACACACCAGTGACAATTATTTGTCCTAAACATGGTGAATTTGAACAAACACCACATTCACATAAAAGTGGCCAAGGTTGTCCAATGTGTAATAAAATAACAAAAAATATTTTCTTAATTAGGGCAAGGGAAAAATTTGGATGGAAGTATGACTATTCAAAAATGGAATATGTTAATTATACAACAAAAATATGTATAATTCATCCTGAATATGGCGAATTTTGGCAGACACCACAAAATCATTTAAGTAGTAAAAGTGGTAGTGTTTTCAAACATGAGAAAAAAATTAAAAAGATTAGGAAAAAAAGCAAAAAAGAAAAATTAAGTGAGTTATTTTGGAATGCAGTAAAAAATAGAGAATATGATTATTCGAAAGTTGTTTTAAAAACACAAGCTGATAAAATAACAATTATTTGTCCTAAACATGGTGAGTTTACACAACAAACAATTATACACATTAAAGGCGGCGTTTGTCCAAAATGTTTAATTGATTCCAAAAAGGATGATAAAGAAAGTTTTGTTAAAAAAGCAAAAGAGGTTCATGGTAATAAATATGACTATAGCAAAGTAGAATATCTCAATTCTCAAACTAAGGTAGATGTAATTTGTCATGAAAAAGATGCTTTAGGAAATGAACATGGCATATTTCAGCAAAAACCCAATACACACCTCTGTGGTAGAGGTTGTCCAAAATGTAGGGGATTAAATAAAACAACTGATGTGTGGTTAGCTGAGGTTAAAAATGATTATATTAACGAAAAGTATACGTTTGAAAATGCGGTTTTTAATGGAGCCAGGCAAAAAATTACAATTACTTGTAAAAAACATGGTGACTTTGATATTATTGCCAGAGAATTTGCAAGAGGTCATGGTTGTCCTAAATGTCAAATGCCGAGTTTGGAAAGAAATCTTGAAAAATTTTTAAAAGAAAATAACATTAACTATAAAATGCAGAAAAAGTTCTCTTGGTTGGGTTTACAAAGTTTAGATTTTTATCTTCCGGACTATAATATTGCAATTGAATGTCAAGGTGAACAACACTTTATTGATAAAGATTTTTTTAAAAAAAGAGAAAATTTAAATATTAGAAAAGAAAGAGATTTATTAAAAAAACAATTGTGCAAAGAGAATAATATTAAGTTAATTTATTTTTTAGAAAAGAAATTTGTAAAATATTTGGAGGATGATGACATTTATTTTACTGACATAAATAAAATTTTAGAAATAGTCAAAGAATATGGAATACATAAAATTTAAGGAGCATATTAATCTTATTCCTTTTAACAATTTATTGAAAGAAGGAAAGGAAAGTATGTTTATTACTGAGTCATTGGGTTCTTTTGAAAAACAAGGAAAGATTGCCAATGATATTTCAGAATTATTTTTTAAAATGTTCCTTTCGAAAGAAAAAGAAATTGAGACAACTATTAGTATAGATGGCGAAGATATTAACTTAGTTTTGGTTTTGGAAAGTAACGGTTTTTTATTAAATAGTAAAGCTGATATTTTACCATATGGTACTAAATCTGATAATAATATATATACAATTGAAAAGTTTTTAGTACGTTTATTTTTGTCACAAAACGATGTTGAAATGGGACAAGAAAGGGTTAAAGCAAGAATCAGTTCTATTATATCACATGAATTAGGACATGGTAATATATTTTTAAAAAGGGCTGAGGCTAAACAAGACATAGAAGTGGCTGATTGGTATTCTAAAATAATTTCAATAATACGGAATGATAATATTAGTCAAGTTGTTCACTTATTTGCTTATGCGATATATAGTTGTTATTATCATGAAAGACAGGCCATTGTGTCATCAACATATTCTCAATTATCTGAAATGTATCCCAAAAACAGGCTTAGTCAATTGAAGAACAATTTAAGAAAAATTGAAAATCAGAATGAAAAATATCGGTTTTTGTTAAAATCATATAAGGAAGATTTAATAAAAACCGAATCATATAAAACATTTTACACAACATTATATGTTTTACCACGAGAAATTAATACAAATACAGAAAAGGAAATAAAAAGAGTTTTTGCAATGTATGATATTAATATTGATGTTAAAAAAGAATTATCCAAAATCAAATTATTAAGTATGGATGCATTGAAAAGTGTAACTAAAAATGGTAGTTTGTTTTTTAATGAAGTACTATTAAAAGAATTAGAAATCAAGTAGAGATGCTTGGTTTTTTTATGTTTTTTATATATTTTTACAAAAAAATAGAATATTAAAATTATTGACAGATGGCACAACCGATTAGGAAAAAAATTATAGAGCAGAGACCCGAATTAGAAAAAAAGCCTTTTTATACTTTATTAATAGATGGTAACAATCTTTTAAACCTAAGTATGTCTGATGATAAAATAAATACTGAAGGTTATCATTATGGCGGTGTTTTTCAGGTGTTATTACAGATAAGGTTAATGTTACAGAAAAAGGCGTTTGATTATGTATATATATTTTTTGATGGACACAAAAGTGGTCTTAAACGTTATTTAATCTATAACGGTTATAAAGCGAACAGACCTGATAAGGACTACAAATCAATTGTTAACAGTGAAAATTTGTCGGAATACGGCAAGGTATTTGAGGCAAAAGTAAAGTCAATGCAAAATTACTTGTTTAATAAAAATAAACCTAAAAGGGACAAAAGTGATAGGGAAAAGTTTATTGATGAGAATTTTGCAAGAGAAAGAGACATACTGTTAAAATATTTTAATGAGTTATATATTAGATGGATGTTTGATGATGATGAGATAACTGAGGGTGATGATTATATCGCATATTATGTAAAAAATAAGAGACCTGAGGAAAGAATCGTAATCATGTCAACTGACCATGATTTGACACAGTTAATATCTGACACTGTGTGTATTTATGATAAGAAAATAAACAAGTTTATCTCCAAAGAAAATATTAAGAAAATCAGAGGCATTCCAAGTGAGAATGTTGTGTTGGAAAAAATATTTTGTGGTGACACAAGTGATAATATTAAAAATATAGATGGTGTAAGCCAAAACAGGTTATATGAGTTGATACCTGAAATTAAAGAAAGACCAATTACTATTGATGAGGTGATTGAGAGAGCCAAGACAATGGTGACTGAAAGAATAAATAATAAAAAGAAACCGTTGAAATGGCAGGAAAACATTGTTAATGGTGTAAGTAGGGGTGATTATGATGGTAATTTTTATGAGATTAATAAAAAAATCATTGATTTGAGTGAACCGCTTATATCAGATGAGGCTAAAGACGAATTAAATAATATGATGTACAATGTACAAGACCCTGAAGGTAGGTCATTTAAAAATCTTTATAAATATATTGTTGAGGATGATATTACTGAACTAAGGAATGAAAATAAGTTTGCAGGGTTTTTTGAGCCGTTCAAATCATTAGCAGATAAGGAAATTTCAAGGTACAAAAAAGAAAATAATTAAAAATTAATTTGTATTTAATGATAATATTAGTATTTTTGTAAAAGAAATAAGACATTTAACTTTAAATTATATATAAAAATGGTAGAATTTAGAAAACAGTTCCCAGTTAGGGATTACAAAGAAAGGTTTGAATTTAAACTAACAGTTGACAACAATATCATTTGCCAACGTTATTTCAGAATTAACAATTTTAATCCTCTCAGTCTAAAGTCATATAATCTTTCAGAGGTTATTAGTGACTGTGTTGATGTTATTGACAATGACCTTAAAGAAAAAACTATCACTTATTTGGGTATTTACACACCACAGTATTTTGATAGTATGGACGAAATGGAGAAGTTTTTTGAAAACCCTGCCAACAGGAACAGGATGAGTCTTGGTCAGGGTATTGTGGTTAAAGGTCACGCCACTGATTACGCATGGACTGAGAAGGGTGTTAAACCCCTTGATTTTAAATTTGATGACGGTGAGTTACATGACAGTCCTGAGATTGTAACCGCGACATATAAGTTCGCTTTCCTTGTGGACGGTAAGGAGGTCTGTTCTAAGATTTGGGACGGGTATTACCCTAAGTACATTAGGAACTCAATTGATTTGTCAAATAAGAGGGGTAAACAGTCAGACGAAGATATTTTCCATCTCAGTTTCGAACAATACCTTGATTATCAGATTGTAAAGGGTAAGTCTGATTTGGTTTGGGGGCTGATTAAGGAAATTTGTGTTGTTTGTTCTTTTAGGAACGATAACCTTTATGTGGTTGATGATGTCTTTGGTGACAAGACTTATTATAATGTTCAGTCAGACGCTGATTTGTTTAAACTTTATGGTTTGACTGATGATGGAATGAGAAAACTTAATGAGGCAGAAGCGTAAGAATGGGTAAAACAATTGACAAAAGTAATTTAGGTTATCTTGGAATAGATTTCCAATATAAATTGGTTAAATATTTCATGGAAGACCATAATTTTTTCAATGAAATTGCCAATATTGTTGACCAAAACGCCTTTACTGACCAACTCTTAAAAAGATTTGTTGGTACAATAAAAGACTATTATAATAAAGAGAATATTGTACCATCATATTCAACAATTGACATTGCTTTAAGAAGCAAAGCAAATGATGAAATCGAAATAAAGGAGTGGGAAGAACTGATTAACAAACTGAAAAACTTGAATTATGAGGGCAACACTCTTGTCAAAGAGAATGCCCTTAAATTTTTTAAGCAACAGAGATTAATCAAGGCGGCTAACAAAATGTTGGAAAAGGTTGGCAAAGGCGATATTGAGCAGTTCGATGAGTGTCAACAAATGATTGAGGAAGCACTACAAAGTGATGCTGTTGATGATTATGGTTATTCGATTTTTGATTTGGAGGAAAAAGCCCTTTCCGCTGACTATACTGTGTCAATTCCGACAGGTGTTGCAGGTCTTGATGATATTCTTGGTGGTGGAATTGATAAAGGAAAAATCGGTTTGATTATCGCACCTCTTGGCGCAGGTAAAACAACGGTTTCCACGGCTTTCGCCTCAGCCGCCGCATCCCAAGGATGGAAAACCCTTCAGATTTATTTTGAGGACGATGATGTTGATATAACAAGAAAACACTTCTCACGACTTACTGATGTTGAGGCTTGTGAATTTAAAAGACTTGACACCAATAAAAAAACGGATATTAAGAATATTCTATCACATCACCCAGATAGGGATAAATTGGCGGAGAATCTTAGGCTTAAGTCTTTTAAGACGGGTGAAATGACCGTAGGTGACATTAAAAATTTCATCCTAAAACTAACTAACAAAGGTTTTAAACCTGACCTTGTAATTCTTGATTATTTTGAATGCCTTGAATTGGAAAAAGGTGGAAGTTCATCTGATTCCGAATGGACAAGAGAAGGAAAAACCATGAGAAAGTTGGAGGCGATGGCAAAGGAACTTAATATCGCCATGTGGATTCCGACTCAAGGTAATAAGGATAGTATTATGGCTGAGATTGTCACCGTTGATAAATCAGGTGGTTCAATCAAGAAAGGTCAGATTGCGCAAGTTATCATCTCAATCGCAAGAACAACTGAGGATAGGGAAAATAATAGGGCAACATTGGCTTTGCTTAAAAATAGGTCAGGAAGAGGTTCCAAGATTTTCAAAAATATCTATTTTGATAACGGTCTTTCTATTATCAAATGTGATGAGGTGGAAGAACTGGATTCACTAAAAGAATGGGAAGATGAGCAAGCAAGAATTGAGAATAGGAACTATGTTGAACAAATAAAAATAGTCAGGGACGCTATAAATTCAGACAAGAAAAAAATGTAAAAAAATTTTCTTTGACAATGTTTTGAGAGTTAATTGGTTCTGATTTTTGTTGAAAAATAGTGGAAATTTTAAGGTGATTAACTCAGAATTTCCACTATTTATATTACCCTAAGGTAAAACTTGAACAATAATAAAAAATATAAAATATAAACAGGAAAATAATATGGATGTTAGAAAAAGTGATGGCTCTTATGAGGAATTCAGTAGAGATAAAGTAAAAAAAAGTATTTGTGAAGCGTATAATTCTGTCGGTGAGGAGTGTAACAATGTGATTCTGGATGCGATTGTGAATGAACTATATGTTTATGACAAGATGACAACACTTGAAATTGATAGACAAGTAACGGAAGCATTGATGTCTATCAATAAAAAAGTCGCTAAGAGTTTTGTTGAAAATGGAACAAACAGAAAAATACTCAAAAAGAATGATGATTTTGTAAAAAACTATATTAAAGCGTCTAATGCGGCGACCGGTTCAAAATATGATTCTAACGCTAATGTCTCCAATAAAAATATTGTGACTCTTGGACAAGAGATACATAAAGGAGAAAACATACAACAGAATAGATATATAATGCATAATAAAATCAAATCATTATATAGTAAAAAACTTGCTGACCAATACATTTACGATTTGGAACATCATATTATTTACAGGCATGATGAGTCAGGGACGCCTGGTTTTCCTTACTGTGTCGCAATCACCATGTATCCTTTTCTTGTGGATGGTCTTAAAAAGTTGGGTGGTGTTTCAGTCGCACCAACTGATTTGAAATCATATTGTGGTGAGTTCATTAATTTGGTTTATTCAATATCATCTCAGTTTATGGGTGCTGTTGCAACCCCTGAGTTTTTGCTTTGTATGGACTGGTTTATAAGAAAGGATTATGGTGATGATTATCTCACTAAATTGGATAAAGTTGTTGAGATTAACAAGAAAGAGAGAACGCTTGACCAAGTTATTGAGAACTGTTTTCAACAAGTTGTGCATAGTATGAACATGCCAGCTGGTAATCGTGGATATCAAACCGTATTTTGGAATGTTTCTTATTTTGATAAATATTATTTTGAAGGTGTCTTTGGAGATTTTGTTTTTCCTGACGGAACCAAACCAATTTGGGAAACATTGTCTTGGTTACAAAAGAGGTTTATGAACTTTTTCTTAGAGGAAAGGAAAAAATATGTATTAACATTTCCCGTTGAAACAATGGCATTACTTACTGATGGTAACGATGATTTTCTTGATAAAGAATATGCCGATTTTACCGCTGAAATGTGGTCAAAAGGTCATAGTTTCTTCTGTTATTTAAGTGATAGTCCTGACTCGCTCAGTAGCTGTTGCCGACTTAGGTCGGGCTTAAAGAAACAAGATGAAGAAGATGAATTTAATCATACAACCCATCAGTTTTCAATGGGAACAGCCTCAGTTGCGACTGGTTCAAAATGTGTTATGACAATTGACTTAAATAGAGCGGTTCAAGACGCAACATTTAGATATTATAAAGACAATAACATTGAATATAAAAAAGGTGAAAAACTACAAAAGAATGTAGATAGAACAAAGGTTTATGACTATGTTAAAAATTATATAACTGAACTTACTGAAAGGGTACACAAATATTTAACATCATTTAATGCAATTGTTAAGGATTTTTATGATGCAAACATGTTACCTGTTTATTCCGCTGGTTTTATTGACATGAGAAAGCAATATTTAACCGTTGGTGTTAATGGGTTAACTGATGCGGCAGAATTTATGGGTCTTGAAATTACACCAAATGAAGATTATGAAGAATTCGCTAACTTAATTCTTGAGACAATCAATCTTAGTAATAGAAAGGATAAAACAAGAGACTGTATGTTCAATACTGAGTTTATTCCTGGTGAAAATGTTTCATATAAACATTATGAATGGGATAAAAAAGATGGCTACTATGTTTCTAATAAACATATGATGTATAGTTCATATTTTTACAATCCAGAAGATGAAAATGTTAGTATTTTGGATAAGTTTGTTTTGCATGGTAGAAGGTTTTCGTCTAAATGCGATGGTGGAATGGCATTACACCAAAATTTAAAAGAGTTTTTAACACAGGAACAATATCGAAAACTATTGAAATTTGCTGCAAAAAATGGCACATCGTATTTCACATTTAATGTTATGGGAACTGTTTGTGAGGAAGAAGGTTGTGGACATATTGATGTACATACACTTGACAAATGTCCAAAGTGTGGTAGTTCAAATGTCAGTCATTTAACAAGAATTATTGGTTATTTGAAGAAAATAAAGGATTTTAGTGAACCAAGACAAATTGAGGCTAATCAAAGAGTGTATAACTAAAAGGGATAATTCCGATTGTTTTTATGTAAACAAACCCACAAACTAAAAATTTGTGGGTATTTTTGTTGCTATTTTCAAAACATTTTTATATTTTTATAAAAATAAATTTTTAATAAAAAAAAAAACATGAAAATTAGTAGAACTGTAAAAACAGAACAGGACATTAAGTATCTTCGCGCTACTATGGGTGTAAGATATTGGCAAGATTGCGAATATTCCACAGATGGTGGTAATTATATTGACCCAAATGTGGAAGATACCGATGAGGAAAGTGAAAACATGAAAAAAATAACGCCATGTGTTGTAAGAAAAGATATTGGTTATAAACCTTCTGATTATTGGGAGATTGTTATTGATATTGACAACGGTAAGGTTTTGAACTGGCCAGATAATTTTTGGTTGAAGGCGCAATATAAGGTTGCTGATGATGGTGAATATGTTTTTTTGGATGAGAACATGAATGAGGTGGTGAACATCACTGATAAGTATGACCAATATTATGTTCCTGGTTTTCTTTCTCTGGAAGATAATGGGTATGGGGACTATGTTTATCTTAATATTGACAATAAAGGAAACATTGAACACGCTGAAGATATGAGAGATAAAATTAGGTATTATTTTGACGAAATAGAAAATAATGATTAAATATGGTTAAATACATTAAAGATGATGTTATGGTCACTTTTTCAGAAGTGCCTGATGAGATTAGTTTAACTTTGAACATATCTAACTGTCCGCATCATTGTAAAGGTTGTCATAGTCCATACTTAAGAAAAGACATTGGTGATGAATTGACTAATGATGTCTTGGATGATTTAATTGAGAAAAATGAGGGTGTCACTTGTGTTTGTTTTTTGGGTGAGGGAAATGATGTGCAAGAAATTTTGGACTTGGCGGTACATGTGCATTTGAAAGGTTTGAAAACAGCCATTTATTGTGGTACATTTGATGTTGATGAAAGAATGTGGGATGTTTTTGACTATCTTAAGTTGGGCGAGTATAATGAGGAAAAAGGACCACTTAACAAAGAAACAACCAATCAGAGAATGTACGCTTATAAGACTGAATGGAGGGTTGATGAGATTAAAAACGGTATAAAGAACCCCCAACATATGGGATGGAAGGATATAACATATAAGTTCTGGAAAAAGATATAGTATGGCTAAAAATTGTTTGAGCGCGGTTGATAACATAACATTTTTTGATTGTGTGGGTATTAACAATGACATTATGTCACACAAATGTTCCAGATGTGGAAATTATTTGAGTTTTGAGGACATAAATGTTGTGACAACAAATGAGGAACCAGACAGAATTGAGGTTAACACTGATAGAATTGAAGTTAATATAAGATGTTCTAATTGTGGGTGTGTAACAAAATTTGAATGTGGTGGTTATATGGTTGAAACGATGTAGTTGTTTTTTAATTTTCCATACTATTTATAAAGAAAATAGTTTTGAATATGGAAAAGATTAAAATAAACGAGAACCAATTAAGAAGCATGATTGTGGAGTCCGTATATAAACATCTAATGGAAGACAGTGAACTGTATGACACTACTTTGGGTGGTGGAAAATTGGGTGAAACAGATAATTTTTATGGGTGTAAAAATATAAAAGTTAGGTGGCATGGTGAATTTTCAGACCCTGAGTTGATTTACAATGGCATGACAATTAATTATTACGATGTTGAGAACATGCTTGTGGATGAGGCAAGGGATATGGGAATTGATGAGAACGATGACATGGCCTTTGAAAATTTTGTGCAGGAACATGAGAGTGAAATACAAGATTACATAATGGAATATGGTGAGAAGGAGTATAATCCGTTTGAGGACGACAACATGACAGAATCAAAAAAAAGTGGCGGTATTAAACTAAACGAGAAAAAAATGATGAATATTGTCGCTGAAAGCGTAAGGAAAGTGTTAAATGAAAGCTGAGGTTCAAGTTTGTTACAACAAATGTGTAATAAACAATATACATAAGAATAATATATCTGATTATGGATATGTTATTCTTTTTTTTTTGTTAGAAATATATATTATATTTTGTTGACTATTTTAGTGTTATCTTTTATTTTGAAAACAAATTGATTTATATATGCAGTTAGAATTGAACAATAGACAATTGGTTGACGAAATCAAAAAAAACAAGGTAAATATAAAAGCACCTAAGACAATTGAAGATAAGATTAATTGGTTAAAAATACATGATTCTACTCCATTAAAGGGGAGGTGTGCCGATAAATTAGGCTTACATCAATATGTAATAGAAAAATTAGGTAAGGACATTTGTGTGCCTGTCATTAAGGTGTTTAATGATGTTAATGATATTAAGTTCGATGACTTACCCAACGAGTTTGTTATTAAGGCAAACCATGGGTACAACATGAATATCATCTGTAAGGACAAATCCAAATTAAATAAAGAAGATGTCATTAAGAAGTGTAAAACATGGTTGGCGACAGATTTTGGTTATGAGAGTTGTCAACCACATTACTCATATATAACCCCAAAGATATTTGCGGAGAAATTGTTGGGTGACGAGAAGCAAGTCAGTTCATTATATGATTATAAATTTTGGTGTTTTAACGGTAAACCAAGATTGTGGACAATAAATGACGGTCATGGCCATGGCGACATTATGTACTATGACATGAATGACAGGCCGATTGATTTATATGGTGTTGGTGTGAATGATAAGTATGAGAAACCGAACGGATTCAACACAATGGTTGAGTACGCTGAGAAATTGTCGGAGGATTTTCATTTCGTCAGGGTTGACTTTTATTGTGTTGACGGTGTTGTTTACTTGGGTGAAATGACATTCACACCTGGTAGGGGATATTTCAGATATAAGAAACCTGAAGATGAGATAATGGTCGGTAATATGTTGAAGTTACCGACATTACCCAAATATAAGGAAGGTGTCTCTATTTGTTTGACTGGATATGATGTGGCTGATTATGTTGAGGAAACGCTGGATTCAATAAAGAAACAGACATGGTTCAAGACACATGATAATTGGGAGATTTTATTGGGTGTTGATTATTGCTACAACACATTGAAGAAGGTTCAGGAAATAATGGGTAATTACAAGAATCTCAGGGTGTTTATGATGGACAGTAATAGGGGTACTTATGTGACAACAAACACCATGATGTCATTGGCGAAATATGATAAGTTGGTGAGGTTTGATTGTGATGATATAATGAGACCTGAGATGATTGAGACGTTGGTGAACACCATGAAAGACACTGACTTTATCAATTTCAAGATGCAGAACTTTGGAAAACGGAAAAATGTGCAATGGGCATGTGGACAGATTATGGTGAGACATGAATATTTTGACAAATATGGTGGGTACATGCCATGGTCTTGTAGTGCGGATTCTGAGTTTGAGATAAGGTTAAGGAAAATTGTCAGAAGAAAGAGGCTTGATAAAGTGTTGTTTGACAGAAGAATCCACACCACAAATCTAACTGTTGCCAAGGCGACAAATTTTGCGTCACCTGAGCGAAGGAGAAATCTTGTCTATTGTGAGAGGGTGAAAGGTTGGGTAAAATCCGCTGATGATGCTATTTGTGTGAGAATGACAAACACATATAAGGAAATCACTAAAGACAGTGACATCAGTTGTTATGTCAATGCGGTGAAACCCAAAACTGAGAAAGAGAAAAATGTTGGGATTAAAAAAACCGTCAGTGTTCCTTATGTGAGAAAAGATAAGGCCGAGAGGATTAAGGCTATATATGAGGCAAGGGCAAGGAAAAAGAATATTGGTGAAAATAATATGCATAACTATTAGAAAATGGCAGCGACTAAGAGTAAAAAAGTAATATATACGGTTATTACCGGTGGGTATGACAACTTAATTGAACAACCTCAAATTAAGGGGTATGATTATGTTTGTTTTACAGACAATACCGAACTTAAAAGTGACATTTGGACTTTTAGGAAAATACCTGAGGAATTAAAAGGGCTTTCTTTCGTAAAGCAACAAAGGGCAATTAAAATATTGACACATAAATATCTTCCAGAATATGATTTTTCTGTTTATATTGATGGTAATGTACAAGTTGTTGGTGATGTTAACACGTATATCAAAGAAAATTGCCCAAAAACTAAAGGTTATATTTTTATCGGTAAACACCCTGATAGAGATTGTATTTTTGACGAAGCCAAAGCATGTATTTATGCAAGAAAAGATGATGCCCATAAAATTGCTGACCAAGTAATTGAATATCACAAAGAAGGTATGCCATTACATTATGGCTTGACACAAACTTGTATTATATTTAGATATCACAATAATGAGAATTGTAAAAGATTAATGGAATTATGGTGGGACGAAGTAAGGGAAAAATCACATAGAGACCAATTATCGTTATATTATTGTTTATGGAAAGATAGACAAGGGGGTAACAATACTGATATTGTTGTTCTTGATAAAGCCATATTTCATGGTGATGTGTTTAAATGGAATGTAACGCACAGTGATGTTAAAAAGCCTACATTATTAGCAAAATCAAATGATAATATATTTTGGATGAGATTTCCTAAGCCTGAACAAACCATATGGTCATTATCTGATTGGGATAGTTTTTTAAAAGATAAAAAAACAATTGATATGAGGTGGTTGAATTTGAAATATATGGTTGGCTACAAATGTAATGAACATCACCTATATCCAAGTAATTTTTATAAAATGATTTTACCACTAATGAACCTTTACATTAAAAATCTTAATTTTAACATGAATGATTTTGAGTTGGTTGATTATTTTAGTGAAGATAAAAGACATGATTTAAGTTATCTGGTGCCTAAAAATAAAGATATGAAGTTTACTTTTAGCAAAGAAGGAAAAGTATTATCTGAACATGGTGATTTTTCATCATTAAACTTTGTAAATGAAGTATGGGATGATACTACCGGTTATGAGATTAATTCAAATTATCATAAATTGTTTAGGGGAAGTCATTCATGTTGTAAAATTATTAATGAGACAATTGATAATGATAAAAAATTGTTGGTGACAGGTGATAGTATGTTAATACCTGCAATACCAATATTATGTTGTTATTATAAAGAAGTTGTTTTTTTGGATAATAGAAATAGTAAGTCTAATAAACAATATTTTGAAAATGTTGTTTTTGACGATGTTATAATTGAGATATATGAAGCACACGGAAAATTAACCATTAGTAAGCCTTTAGTTATTAATTTGCAATGAGAGTTTTATTTTTAGTACAGTCCTGTAATCAGGAAAGATATTTAAATGAGGAACAGATTATAAGGGAAACATGGGCTAAAAGGCTCAGGAAGGACTGTGATATATTTTATTACAGGGGAGAGGGTGACGACACCCTTGAAGGGGATGTGTTATTGCTAAATTGTAAAGATGATTTAAATAGCACATTTCTAAAAACTGTTAGGGCTTTATATGTTTTTAAAAACAAAGATTATGATTTTGTAATACGGACAAATACATCTAATTGGGTTAATGTGGATTTGTTATTAGACACATTGGAAACCCTTGACCCCAATAAGAGAGAATTGTATGGTTGTAAAGTGGTGTCAAATGTAGGTAGTCAAGGAATACCGTTTTTAAGGGGAAATTTGCTTGTTTTTAATAGATGTGTTTTAAAAGATTTGTTTGACAGTCTTGAATTGAAGCCACTTTATACAGGTGTTGATGATGTCGGAATTACTTTTAATTTGTTTAAGTTATATCAGACAATGGGTGTTGATTATTTTACGGTTTTGAGAACTCTTGAATCTGATTCATATAAAGAAAAATTTAATTTTAAAAAATTAAACAAGATTATTTGTTTAAGATGTTTAGAAGAAATAAAAAAACGGGAAAGCAGTGATATTTTAAAAGAAATTGATAAAAAATATTTAAATAATAGAGTAATAGTACCTAAAGAGGTAAACTGTGTTGAAACTGTTTTAGGTGAAATATTTATTAAAAAATGAAATTAAACAAGAAATACAAGCGGAAGGAATTAAGAAGTCGTTTAATAATTATTTGGAACAAATATGGAAAATAAATTGAGACAGATGTGGATTGATGCTGATTGTCGTAGGTTTTTTTTGGAAGAACAAAAAATTTTCCACGAACAAAATTCTTTGTTTTCTGAAAAAATGCTAAATGAAGCATATGGTTCATTTCCTGGACAATATGATTCGGTAAAAAAACTCACAGATAAAATATTTAGTGATTTTAATGGAGGTCAAAACACACAAAACAATGATGTTACGGTTGTTGAAACTGTTGGTGATATAGAAGGTGTTGGGAAAGTTAAGGTTATCAGTGAATGGACATTAGACATTAATTTCAAAGGAAAAACAGTACAAGGTGTTAGAGAATATGACGATAACACGCCTACAATTAAATTGAAAATCATATGGGGTGGAACACCAAAATATAAATTGATAACAACTGTGTGCCATGAGATAATGCATTGTTTTCAGGATAATTTACCTAAAATAAAAGGCGTGAATGAAAAATCAATGATTTTATATAGATATCTATCTGATTTTGTTAATGGAAGCAATAGTGAGTTTACACGATATTTTTTTTATGGTTTATATTGTTCATATTCAATAGAGGTTTCCGCTAATGTATCAACAATTGGTAGTTTTATGGGTGAGTATTTTAAAGATAAAAAGAAAAACAACATAAAAACATTAGACTATCAGGAAGCGTTAGCGCAATGTGATACTTATCAGATTTATGTTAAGATTTTAAACAAACTGACAACACTACAACCAACAAAAGAAGACAAAGAATACATAACACAATGTATGACAAGACCAATGTTGAACTTCTATTACTTTAACATGCCAATACAATTGTACAAACCTGAAACATTTGATGTTGATAGGTTTATTGAACAAAACAAACAGAAAATTATACAGGTGTCTGAAACCACACTTGGAAAAATGAAAAAAAATATAATGAATTACATAGAAAAACAATAACTAAATATGAGAACATTACTTTGTTGTATAGGAAGAAAAGAAAATCAATATATCAGAGAATATGTTGAGTATTACAAGGCTTTAGGTTTCACTAACATTTGTTTATATGATAACAACTATGACGGTGAGGAACATTTTGAGGAAGTGATTGGGGACTATATTGGTAACGGTTTTGTGATATTAAAAGATTACAGAAACAGGAAGGTGTGCCAATTGCAAGCATATGAGGAATGTTACAATGAGTACAAGAACCAATATGATTGGATTGCTTTTTTTGATTGTGATGAGTTTCTTACTTTCACGAAAGTAGGTACGATAACAGAATATCTGTCACAAGAAAAATTCCAACAATTTAACGCCATAAAAATTAATTGGATGTGTTATGGTGACAATGATATGTTGACAAATGACGGAAGACCTGTTTTGGAAAGGTTCAAGACACCCTTGCCGTTTGATAAACAGGTGACATATAAGATACCTGAAAATAATCACATCAAAACCATAGCAAGATGCCTTGACATTCCTTTTAAGTTTAGGGCGCAGTCACACTCAACAAACATAAAGAGCCAATGTAACGCTGTCGGTAAAAGATGTGTGAATCCAACCTCCCCATTTTCTGATTATGATTTTTCGGAGGCATATCTAAGACATTATAGTACAAAAACCATTGATGAGTATTGTGATAAGATGTTAAGAGGATTTCCTGACCACGTTATTACTGATGAGAAAAGCGTATATTACACAGAGACAAGATTTTTCAGGTACAACACACCAACACCTGAGAAAATAAAGATTGTTAAGGAAAGATTGGGCAAAGACATGTCATATCTTTTACCTGCCGAATCAACATTTAAAGGTGAGAAGAGAAAAGATGTGCAATTGTTCATGTTATGTTATGAAAAGAAAGACTATGATTTCATTGATAATAGCATTATGACACCAATACAATGTGGTGCTGCGGTTAACCCACATAATGTCTGTCAATTGAAAGATAACACGGGCGACAATATATCTGACAAAAACTATTTTTATGTTGAGAATACCGGTGTCTATTGGATATGGAAAAACATTAAGGACGCAAAATACAAGGGAAATTGCCAATATAGAAGAAGATTTCAGGGAATTGATGAAAACACTGATTTTGATAAGATATTTGAGAATTATGACGTGATTTGCGCCAAACCATATAACTACCCAAAAAATTATGATTATATTCCGGCGAAAACCGTAAGGGGTGGATATAGGTTCTCACATTGTGTTGATGACCTTGAATCATTAAGGAAAGTTGTTGGTGAACTTTATTCTGAGTATAGAAGATGGTGGAATAAATATATTGAACATGGTGAGGATTTGTATTATTCATCTGGATATATCATGAAAGCTGAGAAATACGATGAATTTTGTGAGTTTATGTTTAACTGCCTTGAAGGATGGCTTAAAGAGAATAATATCAATTCAAATGAAGATATATTAGCACATGTAAAAAAGAATACACTTGAAGGAAAATATATTAGATATCAAATGGAAGGTGTTGATGTAACTAATTTAAGTTCAAGGACTTACGATTGGCAATGTCACGTATTGGGCTTCCTTGGCGAAAGGCTTTTTTCTTTGTGGGTACAAGTTAATATAAAACCTAATCGTAGATATGAAGTGCCATTTGACCTTATCGAAGGTACCAGAATATAACTAAATATTTGTTTTTTTAAATTATTTTTTATATTTTTGTAGTGTTAATACTATTTATAAATGATAATAAGTTAATACAGAAGTGAGACCCTGAATTAACAAAAGAAATATGGGAAGATTGTACTTTAATGTTAGGTCTCACAATAGACATTTTAGTACTTTCTTCTTTTTCTTTAATGTATCATGTCAAAAAAATTAACAACAGAAGAATTTATTAAAAGAGCAAAAGAAGTTCACGGAGATAAATATGACTATTCTAAAGTCGAATATAAAGGTAATCATACTAAAGTTTGTATAATATGTCCTGAACACGGTGAATTTATGCAAAGAGCAAGTCATCATTTGAACGGTGTTGGCTGTCCTAAATGTGTTGGTAAATATAAAACAACAGAAGAATTTATAAAAAGAGCAAAAGAAGTTCACGGAGATAAATATGATTATTCGAAAACGGTTTATGTTGATTGGGATACGCCTGTAACAATAATATGCCCTGAACATGGGGAGTTTACACAAAAAGTTGGGAATCATTTACATGGAAAAGGGTGTAAAAAATGCGGCATCAAGAAGTACTCAAGTAAAAATTTGTTGAGTACAGAAGATTTTATTAAAAAGGCGAGGCAAATTCATGGTGATAAATACGATTATAGTAAAGTGAACTATGTTAATACAAAAACACCGGTATGTATAATATGTCCTGAGCATGGTGAATTTTGGCAAAAACCAAACAAACATTTGTCAGCTAAACAAGGATGCCCTAAATGTGCTGGAAGGTGTGAAACAACAGAAGATTTTATCAATAAAGCAAAAAAAATACATGGTGACAGATATGACTATTCAAAAGTAGAATATATTAATAATATCACGCCTATATGCATAATATGTCCTGAGCATGGAGAATTTTGGCAAACACCTGGGGTACATTTACTTGGGTGTGGATGTACAAAATGTGTGAGAAATGTGTATGATAATGAAAGTTTTATCGAAGCATGTAAAAAAGTTCATGACAATAAATATGATTACAGTAAAGTAAAATATACACAAATTTTAGATAAAATATGCATAATATGTCCAGAACATGGTGAGTTTTGGCAGAGAGCAAATCATCATTTAAGGGGCATTGGTTGTCCCAAATGTTCTGATTCGAAATTGGAAAAGAAAATGAGAGAATATTTGACTGAAAATGACATAAATTTTGTTGAACAAAAAATGTTTGATTGGTTAAAATATAAAGGTAAATTAAGACTGGACTTTTTTCTTCCGGATTATAATATTGCAATCGAATGCCAAGGTGGTCAACATTTCGTACCGGTTGATTTTTCAGGTAAAGGGAAAGAAGATGCTCAAAAACAATTTAAATTATTACAAAAAAGGGACAAATTGAAAAAGAAATTATGTGAAGAACATAATATTAAAATGGTATATGTTACGATTGATGACATCAATGATTTTGATATAAGAAGATATTTAGTTGATTTTGATTTGGTAGAAGGAACAAGAATATAATTTTTCTTGTTTTCAGACTATTTATAAAGAAAATATTATATTATGGCTGAAATTAAGATTAATGAGAAACAATTAAGAAACATTATTGGCGAAAGTGTGAAGAAAGTACTAAAAGAAGGTTACCCATATACAGATGAAGAGGCTTATGCTTTGAACACGAAATTACATGAGGAGTTAGGTAAATTGTACGATGCGGCTTTCAATATTGCCAAGGAGTTGTCTTTGGTTAAGAAAAACAGTATGGTGAATAGTAACTATGACCCTAAGGTTGAGCTGTATGAGTGGGCAAAAAAAATCACACAGGACGCTGAGGAATGGAACAAAAGGAAATTCTAAATAGTATGGTTGTTATTTAACAGAAAAGAGAGGTAAGTGATTACCTCTCTTTTTATATATGTTAAGCATTAATCCTTGTCCAACCTGTTGGGATACCATCTACGCCTGTTGACCAAGATGTTATAGATGCCGCCTTGACAAATGTACCTGATGATGCCACACCACTTACCCAGTTATATGTACAATAACCTGCTGATATATTAGTTGCAAGACACTTAATGTAATTAAGTTTAGTGCAACCTTGAAACATATACTCATAACAACGCTCAGTTAATATTGTTGCAGGTAACTCAGGTGCTGTTATTAAATTAGTACAATATCGAAACATTCCGTAGTAACAAGCTTTAGTTAATGTGGTTGCAGGTAATAATAATTGACTTGCACTTGTTAAACCGGTACAGTTTCTAAAAATTTGACTAAATGTGTTGTCGATTTCTAATGTAGTTGTTCCACTAAAATTTGTACTGTCAATTAATGACATTATATTACCTTTGATTTTGAACTGTGCGGTACTTCCACTAAAAGTGTCAAAATCATTTACCGATGCGGAATATGTATTATTGTTACCCCTAAATTGTATTATATCACCAGGTACAACTGAAATCTCACTTGTTGTGATATTGTCGGTGTTTGCTGTTATTGGTGTCCACACCCCTTTGTTTTTTGAATATTCTATAACATTTTTCGTGTTTCCTGATTTTCCTTGTTTCCAAATAATATTACCGGCATTGGTTATTGTGAAGGTAAGTGGTGTATTTAACAATTCTTCTCTTTCTTTTTCCCGTTCTTCCTCAGTTATATTATAATTAACCTTACTGTTTTCATTGGTAAGACTAACCCATGGTTCCTCATATTCCTCACCAAATCTCATTTCATTGTAGTTATTGATTGTATCAAATTCATGTAGATATTTCATATGTTTTTTTACTCAAACCTTTATTTTAAATGACTGTATCTAATTTTACAATGAGGACAGTTATATACTATTAAATAGTATATGACTAAGTAAAAACCAAAATTAGCATGTATTTTTCTTCACTTTTTCTTTTAAAAACCTTATATTATTTTTAAGGAAAAATATCAGTTAAACTATTTATTGTTAAACGAAAAAATATGTTGACGAAAAAATTTGGTATTACATATCCGTTCTCATCCAATAATGATGAGGAGGTGTTTTTGGATTTGGACAAGAACATGACTGATAGGGTTAAGTCAGAGGTTTTGCATGTGTTGTTCACACCCAAAGGGCAGAGATTAAGAAATCCTGATTTCGGAACTGATTTGATAAAGTACATATTTTCACCGAGTGACGACATGACATTTGAGTCACTTAAAAAATCATTGACTGAGGACATTGGCAAATACGTTAATGGTGTGCTTTTTAATGACATCAGTTTCAGTAAAGATGAGAATGATGAGCATAGTATGATTATTATTGTGAAATATGGTATCAAGAAAGGAAATAAACTTGAATCAACAAGTGTTGGAGTAAAAATTAACATATAATATATGGCTACACAAACAAAAGGTATAAGTTATTTAAACAGGGATTATAATGATTACAGGAACGCTTTGATAGAGTTCTCAAAGAAATATTATCCTGATTTGGATTTTGATTTAGGGAATGACGCTTCTGTGGGGTCATGGCTTGTGGACATGAACGCTGATATCGCTGACAATTTGAGTTATCACATTGATAGGGTATATCAGGAAACCAACATTGACACCGCCGCTGAGAGGGGTTCATTGTATTCATTGGCAAGAAACAATGGGTTTAAGGTTCCTGGTAGAAAAGGGTCAATGGCTGAGGTTGAGTTCACTTGCCTGTTACCACCTAAAGGTGATATCGGTCCTGATTGGCAATATGCGCCGATTATAAGAAGGGGAACGAAACTGAACGCTGGTTCACAGACATTTGAGTTGTTGGATGATGTTGATTTTGGTAAACAGTTTGACAATAATGGTAATTCAGACAGAACAATAACACCAAGGTTTGACTCAAACAACATTGTTGTTGGCTATAAGATTGGTAAATTGGCTGTTGTTGTCGCAGGTGAGACAAGGATTTACAAGAAAGCGGTGGTCGCAAGTGATATTAAACCGTTTATGGAAATCGTGTTGCCTGACACCAATGTCATGAATGTGGAGTCCATTGTGGTTAAGGACGGTATTAACCTATATTCGAATCCGTCTTATGGTGAATTTTATTCCAACAATGAGGATATTAAGGATAAGAACGGTAATGATTGTGGTACAAAGAGGTTTTTTGAGGTTGAGTCATTAGCCCAACAGAAGATTTGGGGTGTGAACGAAGAGAAAAACGGTGGTGAGCCGTATCTTTACGGATATGTTGATGCAAACAATAATTGTGTTCCGACATATTCAATTGTCAGGGGAGAATGGAAAAACATACATAACAAATTCATCACTGAGTTTACTGACAAGGGTTATTTGAAAATAACTTTCGGTTCAGGATTGGACAGTACATCTGATTCCGTTGATTTGTCTGATGCGAAGCCATTTTCCAAATTTCAGATTTCAAGAATAATCAGAAACGACTCTTTGGGGTATTTGCCAAGGGAAAACTCAACGATTTTTGTTCTTTATAGAGTTGGTGGTGGAAAAGTGAGTAATGTTGCGGCAGGTGCCATTAATAATATCGGTTATTTGAACAGTGAGATTGGTGGTAGTGAGAGGGCGATATCTGATGCTGTGAGACAGAGTATCAAGGTAAAGAGTACCACACCGTCAGTATCAGGTAAGGATATGCCCACGCCTGAGGAGTTGAAATATTTGATTAAATACAACAGTGGCGCGCAAAACAGATGTGTTACGGTGAAGGATTATGTGAGTAGGGTGTTACAGATGCCACCGAAATATGGTACGCCTTTCAGGGTCAGCGCAAGTGAGGAAAACAACAAGATAATGTTGAACTTGCTTGGTTTGAACAACAACGGAAAATTGGATGACACACTTCCGACCGCATTGGTTGAGAACATAAGGGATTATTTGGCTGAGTATAGGACAATAAACGACTATGTTGAAATCAAGTCAGGAAGGATAATTAACTTGTCTTTTGAGGTTGATGTTTTTGTTGACAGGAACTACAACAAGGCTGATGTTATGGCCGGTATAATTTCCACAATAACTGACTATATGGACATCAACAAACACAATATGGGTGATGATATGTTCGTTGGGGACATTAAGAGGGCGATTTCGTCAGTTGATGGTGTTCTTAACTTGATTGACATAAGGATATATAATGTTTATTCAGGTGGTTATTCCAAGACAATGACAAAACAGGAAACCAAGGGTGAGTCAATGTCATACAGTGCGGACAGCACAGCGAAAGCGATTGAACTTGATTTGGACGCAAGTGATTATATGGTTCTTGCTGATAATGACTCATTACTCGAAATAAGACAGCCTGAGAAAGACATACAAGTAAGATGTAAAACAATATAATTATGGCGTGTGCGTGTAAGGTTAATAAACAGATAGATTATCTTCATAAAAAATATGGGCATAACATACCGGTCTCAAAACCCACGATGTTAAAATTTAAAATAGGTGAGTTTTTCAAAAAGATTTGGTTATATATTTTAATTGTTCCAATTTTACCCATAATGGTTTTACATGTTTTAGGAACCGCGTTATTTGGAAAAAAAAAGACAATAAAAATCAAGAATTTGACATTAAGACAGGCTTAGAAAATGAGTGACAACAATAAAAGTTTAAGGATTAGGACAAATGTTAATGGTGATTCATATGTCTCGGTTAATTTAGACCAGACATATGATTCATTTGAAATATTATCTTTGAAATTAAAGTCATCTGACATGTACAAACTTCATAGTTCAAACTATGGGGTTATCGCAGGTAGGGTTTTGGCCAATGAGAGTTTCGGTATTCCAAACGCCAAGATAAGTGTTTTCATTGAGGGTGATTTCGAAAGCAGTGAAATGGTGAACACTGTTTATCCGTATACAAGCACATCGTCAAAAAACGGTGATGGTGTGAGATATAATTTGTTGCCTGATAACAATGTTGACAACTGTCACCAAGTTGTCGGTTCTTTTCCTAACAAAACTTATTTACTTGACAATGATGTTCTTATTGAGGTTTTTGATAAATATTATGTTTATACGACAAGGACAAACAGTTCAGGTGATTATATTATAATGGGTGTGCCTGTCGGTAATCAGACCATACATATGGACTTGGACTTATCTGATTGCGGCATGTTGTCACAGAGACCAAGGGATTTTGTTTACAAGGGTTATACCATTGAGCAATTCGAAAATCCGAACCAATTTAAGACTAGTACTAATTTGGATAGTTTAAGCCAGATATTCTCACAAAACCAAGCGGTTAATGTTATTCCTTTTTGGGGGAATACGGAAAATGGTGAGAGCATCGGTATCACAAGGGCTGATATAAATGTGGCTTTTAAGTTTGAACCTACATGTGTGTTTATCGGTTCGGTTGTCGCAGATAACTCATCTAACGGTATAAGTAAAAAATGTGTTCCCACAAATCAAATGGGTGCCATGGATGAGTTAACCACAGGTGAGGGTACTATAGAAATGATTAGGAAAACACCTGGTGGTGATGTTGAGGAGTTTCAAATTAAAGGAACGCAATTAATTGACGGAAACGGTGTGTGGTGTTATCAGATTCCAATGAATTTGGATTATATGATGACGGATGAATATGGTAATATGGTTCCCACGGATGACCCTGACAAGGGAATACCGACAAGGACAAGGGTGAGATTTAGAATCTCAATGCAAGACAATGAGATAAACACCGACAATTATTTTAGGGCGAAAGTGCTTGTACCACACAATCCACAGAGTTTCAGTGGAAATAGTGCGATGCATGAGGAATATGACTATGAGTTTGGTACAAATACCAAAGAGGATTCTTTCAGGGACTTGATGTGGAACAATGTCTACACAGTTAAATCATACATACCAAGGTTTCAAAAAAGCAGGAATGTCAGAACCGAAAGATTCACAGGTATTAAGCATTGTAACATATACGGTAACAATAATCCAATGCCATATAACAACATCAGGATTAAATTGCCTTTGATGTTCACTATTTTGTGTGCGTTGATTAAATCTTACATCAGGATTGTTTATGTCATTAACAATGTCACTAATGTTTTGTTAAATATTCTTACCGCAATTTCCAGGTTACCTTTAATTGCCGGTAAGTTTGATTCCCAAAGTTTGAAAAAATATAGATATATAACAATTGCTGACGGTTTGTGTCCTGATTTGGAAAATTGGTACTTTGCGCCGGTAAAGAAACCTCTCATAAAAGACATTAATGTTAAAGGAAAAAAGGGGGATTATCAATTAAATGTTTTAAAACAAACATTAGAAAACCTCACGAATGGGGGTGAGGACAATGACCCCAAATTGTTTGATGAGCACTCTACAGATACGGTTAACAATGATGGGGGTGATAATATTTGTTTGACCATCAAGACAGATTACCTTATTTCTTGTATTGAGATGGCGTTGGCACAAGAGTATAAAGTCATTAATTTTGATTTTTATAATGATTGGGTTAACGGTGTCATCTATATGCCAAGGTGGATGAGGTTTATAAGGAAAAAAAGAAATTTGCTTTTCGGACTTATTAACATTAAACAAAAAATTAAGGCTTGTTCTGATGACACAAGCGTGTTTAAAAAATCAAGGTTTTATGTCCAACAATGTGCCTTGTCTTACGCTTACAAGGGTAATATGATAAACAAGGTTACGACCTCAAATGGTTGTACCAAAGCTAATGGTAAAAAACAAAAATGTCATAAGGCAAGCGGTAAGTTAAGATATACGATTTTTGGTGGTAAAAATAGTGGGTATTCAGGTAATGGTGGAATTGTTCATGAGACACAGACAATGAAACAGCAATATGTCTATTATCTTAAACCATGTGAGTGGAGAAATAGTAATGGTAAAAAAACAATATTGTTTGCCAATGATATAGTATTACTGGGTTCGTTATTGGACTGTAACATGTATGGTGTACCACAAGCATTTAAGTATTTAACCAGTTCATCCTATATAATGCCGACAAATTTGGCGTTGACCAATATGGATGATGATGGACAATTGTACGCTGACGAAAAAGGCACGATATGTAACGGTACCCGTCCAGAACCGACAGAATTGGAACAAATGACAGAGGCTGATATCAACAAATATAAATTAGAGAAAGTCAATGTCAGTTTCAGTGGTACACAGACATATTATTCAACAACATCTGAGGAAAATAACATGATTATGTATGGAACCAATGAGGATGATAATGGTAGCGTTGTTTTTGACGACACAATTCCGTTAACTGAGGCGGCAGGTATCGCATGGAATTATACGGGGCCTGGTCAGGGGGAAAAGAGTGATAATGTTAAAAAAAGTCTTTATTTCCCTGGTGGCCATTTCCTTGGTATATCATGTACAAACTCTGAGACGAATATCAAGTCATGTGTAAATCTTCAAAGGATATGTGAGGTTGGTTCCAATGAGTCACAAAGAAGGGAAGAGATTAGAAGTGTGGAGGAAAGTAACGGTGGTTATGTTTTCAACGCAAGATATTTTGTTCCGACAGGTTTTATTGCGAACGATGAAATTAATGGTTCTGAGTTCAGGACGATGTTTGCCACTATGAACCATAGGAGATTATTATGTAAGGACAAGGTTGATGACAGGACAGGCTATCCTGTTTATGATTTTGTTTATTTGAGAAACGCTGGTTTTGATGGGGTGTTGGCTGATAAGATTAATAGGGATGATAACTACAACACAAGGCTTGAAATAACAGATGAGTATAACACATTGGGTGGAAACATCGCAAGGGACAGTGATGAGGATATAAATGAGACAGGTGAGACATATACAAGAACAATAGAAAACGGAAGTGTTGATTATTATAAGTTCAGAATGGGGTTGGAAGACCTTAGTCTTAATGAGCAAGCAAAAAGGTTTTTAATAGTAAACAACGGTTATTCTTTACCGCAATATGAGAACTCATTTTATTTTTATTTTGGTTTAAGAAACGGTTCAACTGCGTTTGATGAGTTCAACAAACAATTTTTCTCTGTGTGTGAGAACAGAAGTATATTGAAAAAAAGTCTTAAATTAAATGTGTCTGACACACCTGATACCTGTGCGTTGACATCTGTTGTTAAACTATATGGTAGTGACGCTGTTGACGGTCTTAAAATTAGTTATGAGTATTATGACAGTAATAATGTGAAACAGACTGTTACCATTGCCCCTAACCAAATAACACAAAACGGTGGATTATATGAGGTTCAGGATTTGACCTTACCGTTTGGTTCATATACATTTATTGCGATTGATGACAATCTGGTGGAATCTAAACAGACAATCGTTTTAGGTAGTGGCTCAATAAACGCTATTGTGACAACCAAGGATTTTGAGTTCAAAACAACAGGTATGGATTATAATGCGGTGTCAAACAAAGCCAAAGAACTTAGTAACGGTTATATTGACATTGATGATGTTACGTTTGATGATGTTGCACCGGATAATATCAGGGTAACATTAGTTCAGAAAAACAAGTGGGGTGTTGTGGAGTCTTATTGTGGTAACAGTGTTCCTGGTGTGACAATGGGGTCTGTTGTCACACCACAGACAGCTATGACTGAAAACGGTGGTTTAAGGGTATATTTGTGGAAGACAGGTGTGAAATATGATTTATATTTATGGAACAAATGCAATAAACCATATCTTAACGGCAGTTATTTGATTGAGGGCATTGACAGTGTTGACCTTTTCCTTGGGTCTTACTATTTCCCATATAGCACAAAGTTGTCAACATGGGATGATGGTTGGTGGAACGACATTGGTTCTGACAGAGGTGGTGTTGACAATTGGTTAAAAAGATACGCTGTTTTCAGAAGAACTGAGATTGATACAGAATATTACAAAAACAATGTGTTTGGTGCAAACACATTATATGACACTCAAATGGACACGGTATTGTTCGGACAACCTGAGATTGAGACAAATAATGGTGCTGAACTGGTCAATGGTTACTACTATGAGGATGACACATATGAAGGTGCCATAGATGACAGCAGTATTATACCAACATGGAAAGATAACACCAACGTGAGGGCGAACTTTAATGAGATGGTTGTTAATGACGGTGTTGTGGCATCTCCAAAGGAAGGTGATGTGACTGTTAGTGATGTTGTTGACAGGGGTGATTACTATGTTGTGACAACCAATGGTGGTGGATTTAGCACAAATACCGGATATATATTCAAAACTGTTTATGGTAGTATTATTTGTGGTGTTGGCTTAGGTGGAAACACATTCAGATATGAGGGTGAGATGTTAAGTGTGGGTGATACTTTATCATGGCATAAGACGTTCAGTTATCCGGTGATGTACAAACCTTTCTATGTGGAATCATATGTTATGGATTGGGTTAGTCCATATGTTAGTGAGAGTAATGATTTGGGTTATGGTAATGAAAGGTATTTGTTTAGAATGGACATTTATAATGGTTTGACATATAGGGGTAAATTTGGTGAGACAACATTTAACGGTGTTCCAATTGATATTGATGAGAGAACAAGTGATTTGGAATATCCTATCACGAAGTCAACATATTATGTTGACAACATTGACAATGATGTTGAACTTGTTGAGGGATTTGATTATTCTATAACAGAAGGTGTGCCTACAGGTCTTACTGAGGAACAAATACAACCTTTTGGTATTACACCTATAACAGTGTCACAAGGTGAGACAATAAACTGTGCCAATCGTATTATCAAGAAAACCGATGGCGGTAGGACAATATTTACCAATGATACTAATGACACGGAAGAAGATAAGTATTATTTGGTGAAGAACATTGCGATGCCGTTGGTTGAGAACGGTTATGTTTACAAGCAAATAAGTGACAATGGTGCTTATATTGTTTGTAAAATAGGAAACGGATTTGACACGACAGGCTACAATGAGGTTGGTTCATTGGTGACAGTTACGGCTGCTACTGTGGGTCTTGATACTGTTTTCACTTACAATTACATTGATGAAAGTGGTATGACAACAACAGGTATTATTTATATAGCGAATAAAGTCTTATCTGTCCTGCTTAACCAATTGGAGACACCTGATGGGGGATTAGTGAAAGAAAAATTGAATGAGCAAAAATTGGTTTTGATTAAAAAATACACGACAAACAATAGAGGTGGTGGTTTCAAGGATTACATAGATGATATTGAAGAAGGAATTGACTTGGGAACTGTGTTGCCTATTACTTATGGTGAGCCTTTCACTTTGGGAACTGTTGGTGCGAACGACTATGTTGTCGCATATAAGAAAGAGATGTTGAGTGAGGATGGAAAAACTAATATGAAATTGATTAGGATATATCCGGAAATTAATTAATAAAAAAACATGGGATGAGAAACATTTTTTTAGAAAAAAACAGAAGTAAGAAATCGGTTAATGAGGATATCCATTTAGGTGTGGATTTATCCTCTAAAGCCAGATTATTACCTTATAACAGCACAAATGATGTTTTAAGTTTAAATGATTTGTATACAAAAGAAAGGAATGAGTGTACAAAATATAGGGTTATACTGGCGGTCAATCCCATTTGTAGTAATGTTTTGTTTAACACTAGGACTGAGGTTGTTAGATATGAGGGGTCAGACAACTGTGAGTTATTGGTTGGTAATAAAGTGGGAAACGCAGGTCAGGCGGTTAACACAACAACATTTGATTGGAAACAGGCATTAAGAGACACTGAGTACACACATCCTGATTTATATGCGAAAGACAATGGTGAACCTTATGTTTATCATTGTGGTTTTGATATTTTCAATAACCATATGTTAAGGAAAAACGATTTTGTTTATATTAACAAAACAAAAAGGAAAAACGGTATTTTTAACACGTTGAGTGATGTGGTGAGAGACAATGACGGTAATGAGGTTAAGGAAGTTGTTTCCTTAACGGATGTTGATGGTGAGAAATCAAATGTCCACATTTACCAATATGATACTGTAATGAGTTTTTATGATGCTTTTATTGAAAATCTTAAGGAAAAGGATGGTTGGTATGGTTTTTATAACACAACAAATATCGCTATACCAAATGCCATAGTTAAAAACAAGGATAATGAGGATACGGAAATATCAATAAACAAGGTGATGAACAACAATAAACCTTGTGAGTTGATTGATTTGTATCCAGACAGAAGTCTGTATTCGTTTATACCGAAAGTAAACAAATATAGACATAGGATTGAGAAAAATTGGGATTATTGCTTATCTTACCCATATGAGAAAGATGTCAGGATGTTAAATGTTATTATGGGATTGGATGAGGATTTGACTACGAACAACGGTGGGGGTTCAATAAAGGTGCAGTCAGCGAAACTAACCTATTCAAGTACAGGAAACAAGTTGGTTAGACTGGAATCGGTATTAAAAACAACAATAAAAGCGGGTGATTATATTACACTATATTATTTGGTTGATGGTGTTCTTAATAAATTACCCAATAAAATCAATGTGTTGACAACCGGTGATTATGAGGGAAATGAGACCGATAGGTATTTTTCATTCAGATTCAGTGAAATCACAAGTAAATTTGATTTGGACGATGACAACAACATAGTAACCAAAGACGGTAAAACACCGATTTTTTATTATAAGAAAAATGTGGTGGGGTATGACTGTGAATATTATTTAAGAAAATTCAAAAAAATTAAAAATATTAACGGTGATGACCTTATCAGTGTTGTCAATAAAATGGCTTACGGTGAAAATATTTACGGTGATAGGATTGCGCAGGTTGTTTTCACTGATACCGTTGATGTTGAGGGTTTGCTTGATGAGAAAGGCAGAACAATATCTGATATGTATTTTACGGTCATCAAAAGAAACAAGGGACATGAGAAATGGTACGATGAGGGTATAACAAATACTGAAGACATTGAGTTTTCCCATTGTTTCGGTGATGTCACAAGCGGTATTGACATGTTGCCTGATGTTGATGATTATAATGTCAGGAAATTACACAACATAGATGTCAAAACATTTACATCAGACAGCGGTAACAAAATTGTCTTTGAAAACCTGAAAGAGATTAAACCAATACAATCAGCGATAACGATTGATGATGAGTTTTGGTATGGTGACATAATTGAGTTTGATGTTTACAATTATAAGGAAAATGTCATTTGTTTTGTTGAGCAAAGATTTAACACCGCACAAAGGGAACATTATAAAGATGATAAATTTGGACAGGTTATATACGACAGGTTGCTTTATGATGATTATGATGTGGGTGTGACAAAGGATGAGAACGACAATGTTGTGAGTGAGTTCACAGTCTCATCATCCAATATCGCCACAGTTAGAAATAAGACATTTTACGGCAATTTAAATCCTGAAGGATACTTTTATAATCCTTTCACAAAAATTAAATTACAGGAGGAATTAGACAACAAAAACAAGGTGAACGGAACCAATATCAAATATGATTCTGGTACGATAAGTATGGGTGTTGAGCAAATTAAAAATGAGGAAAATGAGACTGTCAGTCTTGCTGTGGTTAGTTTAAGGACATCCATTGATTATGGTTTCGTGAAGAACGATACTGTCGCTTTCTATCATATTGACACAGGTGACATTTATTGGTTAAATGTGTTTGGTGTTGATGGTTGTGAGGTGAGTTTTGCGTCTGACAACATTAACATGAGTAAGGTCGCAGGTTGGTTATTAAGAAAAGAGGTGTATATAGTGAAAACAAATGAGGGTGTTCCGACATACGCTAAATATCTACCGAACTCACATAGTTTTGTGTGGAGGTCATTTGTTCCGTCATCTGAATTGCCGACAGACAGTGACATTGCGGACAGACCATTTGCCAACGGATGTTTTTACATTGAGAAAAATGTGAATTTGTTTTTAAAGAGACAAGACCCAATTAATGAGTATGGTTTGCTTAGTCCACCAACGTCAAGAGTCAGTAATGTGTTAAACCAATATAAAGTTTGGGGTTGGGACCCTGTTAATTTTGAAAAAACCACTTATAATAAATTGTTTAACGGAATTTGCCAATAATGGAGACGATTAAGATTAACATAAATACGCCAATACCGGTTGATGATGTGATTACACCATATGAAATGTATGAGTGTGGTGACTATCTTTATATTGTTGTGGACGGTTATTATAGTGTGAGGGAAGGTGATGTTATAAAATTTGTCAGGAATGTATATAGAGAAGATGTTAAGGCGTTGAAAGCGGTTGATTATGTCAGAAGGGTTGTGCAAGAGGTCATATATGACAGACCGACAACAAAGGTTTTCAAAACGATTATAAAACTAAACAAAATACCCAAAACCAAACTCAACATCGAACACGTTTTAAAGGATGTTGACAACAATAGAATTGACTTGCGTACACCCCCTAATATTTTTGTTCAGGATATTGTGTACGCCAAACAACAAGGTGTTGACACAACATTGCAATATTATGAGTATGGGACAGGAAAATACATTGATTTTGTGACCAATCTTAGGTTTACTGAGACAGACAACATAGTAAATCCAGGTAATAGGGTTTATATAACAAGCGGTTGCCAAACACCTGAACAGTTTATCATCAATAAATGGAATGTTATTGACTATAAGGATTGTGGAACGGAAAAAACAAAAAATCCACAGACTGAGCCGATGTACTATTATATACCATTTAAGGGTAATGAATTGAATATTTGGGGTAGTTATGAGGGAAATTTATTGGATAAACTGATTTACTACAAACACAATAGTTTTTATTTTTGCGATGACAATGAGACCACACCATATTATTATAGTGGCATAACAGGACATAAATGTCATGTTTGGAGGGATGTCAGTGCTGTGACAATAAACGGTGAGAGATTTGAAAGGGATGTTGAGACCAACGGTGTTGATAAATACAACAATGTTGTTATAGCGAAAGAAACGGGTTATTGGAATGTTCCTGTCGGTTTGGCGCAGACAAACGATTATGTTCATCTTAATCAGGAACAGGTGATTAATGAGGTTTTCACTGAGAAAATTAAAGACGCTGTGATAGAGAACGCACCTGTCATTGACATGGAAAAAGTTAAATATGCCCCATATTATAAGGATGGTGACGAATATAAGGCGTTAACCAGTATAACATACAATCTCCATTTTAGGGTAAGGGATTTAGTGAATGAAGGCTGGCAATATATGGATAGTTCGGCAATATGGAACAATGGTGTCACACCAAGTAATTTGGGTGAAAATAACGTGTCTGATATGTTGTATTACTTGGGCTACAGTGACAATGATGTGCAAAACCAAAAAATGAATTTGAAAAAGACTTTTTTGAGATTGTCATTTTATGATAGTAAAGACCCTTTGACACAAAAACTACTCTATTACTCAACAATATTTTTTGACAGTGGGTCGTTGTTCGGTAAGTATATTAAAGCCAAAAGCCAATTGAATAAGAAGGGTTTATCAACAACAAATATTGTCCTTAATTCCCAAGATACTGATTATAGATTGGATTGTAGTTTCGTTGTCAGGGATGAGTATTTTACGGAAAAATCAAGTGAGGGATTTAATTTTTATTACTTCCCTGACGCTATAGAAAATGGGGAAAGAACTATTTATATGAAGATAGAGTTTAATCACGCGAAATATGGTAGAACCGTTCCAATGATATTATGGCCGCATGGTAATAATGGTTTGTCATTGGCTGAGGCTAAAGACAGGTTATTCACACCAATCACCATTAAATTATTGGATAAGAACGAGAATGCCAGTAAAGAGAAAATGTTTGTATACACATTTAATGAGAACGAGTATATAACATTGAACGATAACACAATAAGTTTGAATTTAGTTGAGCCGAAATTAGACAATGGAAATAATTAAAAAGAAAATATCATTATATCCTTTCAGGTCACACATAAATGGGGTACTTCCATTTGTGGGTGGTGATGGGGGTTCTAATTTTGGTGAGTTTGTTTATGACAATGCTAGAATGAGAACATGTGAGATGATGAGAAGATACAATGTTTTGTTGGAGATAATGAGGCATAGTGTTCATCTCAAAAGACTGTCAAATGTCAATGACTGTGGAAAAGACAGTGACAGGGTATATAACAAATATTATTTGGGTTTCCGTTATTCGGACACAACCGAACATTTTATAATGAACGAGGATATTGGTGTGTTTATTGTGTCCGCGTTCACGCTGTCAGATGATGGAAAATATTATACAAGTAATGATAGTGATGTCTCACATGAGTATGTTATCTTGGTATCGGAAAATGATTGGGACAGATATGAGGGTTATGGTGGCTTAGATTGGTTAAGAGAGATAAATGAGACAATATATACCAATGCGTCAGGAAAAAGGTTTGATAAAACACCGTATATACCGGTTCCTGTTTTGCTGACAAGGGAATATGCCGATGTCGGTTTGATGACTGATTATTTTGGGTGGCTTGATGACAAGGTGTTTTCAAATAACAACTCTAAAGATTGGTTTGATGTTAATATATCAGGTTTAACAACATCAGGAACTGGTTTTGGTGTTGAATCAAGTGGTTTAACTGAGGACAAAATTATTGATGTGTCTAATGAGGGTATTGTTCTTGAATCAAAGTTAAACACATTGAAGGACACACAATATTTCTCAGATGATGACGGTAATATCCTGCCTGGTATATTTATGGATTTTGACGGTGACGGACAATTTTATAAATGTGTTTATTCTAATGGCGGTTGGGATATATCAGAGTACAACACAAGGGATTTGGAGTGTGCTGACGATGAGGAAAACACTGTCAATAAGAAAAAATATAAGGTTTTGACGACAATTGAGGTTGTTAAGTCATATTTGGATACAGTTGCGCCTAATGGTGGTGACACTTATTATTTTTTGGTAAGGTACAACAACAGTGAGGACACACCGATGAGAATACCATATACCGAAAAAACGGTGTTTAACAGGGATGGTTATAACGGTGTTTACTCAGGTGATTTTATTAAGGAAATACAGGAAAATGGCAATAAAGTGACATTTACTTATGTCATTGGTGCCATTTTTAATAGTGACGCGTATGATACGGAAACAGCAAGAGGCGGCACTATTTATAAGGAAACATACAATTATTATCCAAATAGGGTTGCGACAGCGAAAATTGACGGTTTTGAAGTGAATTATTGGTACAATGAGATTGATTTTGAGACACAAAAAACCTATGTTTATAGTGGTGATTTTAACTTGAGTAGACAAACACTTGTAAGTGATGTACAACAGATTAAAACTGGTGATGTGTGGGAATATGATGGAAGTTGTTTAAATACTCCTGTATTTAAGGAAGATTATCTCATGGGTATATCAATGGACTCAAATTTGGATATTGATATTGAGGTTGACAGAGGTAATGCGGCGGCGTTTGAGAGGCATTTTAAATTAACTGAATGTAACACAATGCAGGATTTGGAGGAGATTGCGAACGGTAGTTTTTTTGAATAAGAAGAAAATTAATATAATGACATGGCAAGTTTATACGGAACAGTAAGGACAAGTAATTTGGACATTGATAATGATGTTGAGATACTTTATTTCTACAGACCAACAAGAAGCACTGACCCTGATGACATGACAGGGTTTAGATTTTTGGATAGTAGTTGTTTGGTTAAGGCTCAATATGATAATGACCTGAATGAGCCGATATCTGACATTCTTGGCTTATATGAGTTGAGATTACCTCTTGATGTTTTTAATCAAAAGGGGTTTTATACGGTATATATAAGACCAAAAGAGGAAAGGATTAAACTTACTGATGTCAGTGTGCTTGCCACATATCCTGATGTTAAGGGTGTTATCATTAATTTAAGTGATTTGAATGGCGTGATGGATTTAACGGGTTACAGGATTGACTACCTTGATACCAGCGGTAATAGGACTGATATAAGCAGACTAATTACATCATGTAACAGATGTGAGCCTGTGTTGGTCACGGTTGCGGATTCATATCCGAAAACAACAAGATACAGGTTTACGGACACTTCTTCCAATTTGGTTTTCTGTACGGTTACGCCTTCATCCGCAAGTAGTTTCAGGCCAAATGTCACACCGTATATCGGTGTTCCTGGTGGTGAGGTTTATTTGGTGAACACAAAATTTGACCCTAAGTTATTGGAGATTGAGATGGTTGACCATGATGCGGACACATTAACATATATGATAGAAGGTGACCAAGTTAGGAACAGGGATAAGGCAATTATCACAACATATAATGATGAGCGTGAAATCTATAAGCAACAAGATTATTATACAGTAAAAAGTTCTTTGGGTGAGCCATTATATGATGTCAAGAAAAATAGGGATAGTATTGATAATGGTGAGTCTTATGATAAGGTGATTGATAACGTTTAATTAAAATGGTAAACAACAACAAATATAAAGTAAAATCTGATTACACTTTTTTAAGAAAAAAACATCAGACAACTGACAAGGGCGATATTTTTGAGAACGACATCATGACAATAACGCCTTTGGACTCATTGTTTGGTGATGGCCAGGAAATTCTTTATTCCGACTCAAATTTCAAATTCAGTACAAGAACTGATATTGATTTGAAAAGAAAATATAATAGAAACACATGGTTAAAAACACCTGATGGTAGTGAGGTTTGGACACTTGAAGACCTTAACGAAGCACCAATTTCAGATGAGAGTAAAATCAGAATTAAGCCGAACTATAATTCCATTAGGGATTTCGCATACTATGGTTCGGCGATAGAGATGGTACATGCCACGGTTAACCATGTCATAAAATGGTTTCCTGCTGAGATTTATTTTGGTAATGAGCCTTTCGAACCATTGGACAGAAACGGAAATTATGTTGAATATGTGATGCTTGACGGTGAGAAAAGACCTGTCAGTGATTTTAGGATAGCACATAACGAGTTTGGGATTAATTTTGAGTCTGACTTCATTAATGAGGAAAACATAGAGAATCCGTACAGATATCTTACCTTATCAATCCAAGATTATGTTAAAATGAAAGATGGTGAGGTTATTGAGGAAAACCTTACAAAGTCTAATTTTCATCGGAATCCAGATTATGACGGTTGTAATGACGGTATTCTTGGCTGTGCTGAGATAGGTGGCATTAAAGTGTGTATATATATTCAGAACGGCGAAAAAATATATATTTATGAGGTTATACAAAGCATTGATATTGATGCGACAGGACATTTGGTGCAAGACCCTGCCAAGATTGATATTGGTGCGATTGGCCATTTGGTGCAAGATAATGTTCAGGATGTCGGTATTCCTGCGAAGGGGCATCTTAAACAAGAATATGATGTTATTGATATCAATATAGCAGGAAAGGGACATTTGTTGCAACAGGAACCTGTTGAGAGTAGAATGACAATGTTGAAGTCAAACAATGTGGTTAGGGTTAACGCTAACGCAGGTGAGATTGAGGTGGAGAACAAAATCGCTGGCACAAGTATCAGACCTAACGAAGCGATTGTCATTGAGTATTTTGAAACGATTGATGAATTTGAGTCAATATTGTTGAACAGACAAAGCAAACCGATATACAAAGCGGTTTTTGAGACACCCTATGAGACCGATAACGGTTATGAGTACACAATGGAGCCTTACACATGGCCATCACGAAACAATTGGAATCCACAGATTACGACAACGGCGTTTAACTCATACTTGTTCAGGCTAATCTCTTTAGCTCAATATCATGATGAGTTTGATTCCAACAATATTTGGAGGATGATGACCCATGAGGCGATAAAGAACCTTGATTGGACTTTTTTTAGACATAGTGGTGATGATATAGAGGACTTGTCAAATATTGATTCTTCCAGAATTGAGGCTGTGTTACAGTTATACGCAAGACAATATGATGGACTTAAAAGGTATATTGATAATATCAAATTCAGTAACAATGTGTCATATGACCAAAAGAACAATTTACCTGACTATCACTTGACCGATGTGGTTGAGTTAAGTGGTTTTGACGCTATTTTGCCTAATCCTACGGCCAAGACAAGTGTTGTTACTGAGGCGTTGTACAGTGGTTTTTCGACAGGTTACAATGAGGTTGACGGTAACACCCAGTTCATGAGGAACCTTAAAATCAACTCACATTATATCAATTCCCTTAAAGGAACAAGGGAGGGGCTTGAGACCATGTTTGGTTTACTTGGTTTGAAACCGACAGAATATAGGATTAAGGAACACATTGGTGTGGCGCAGGGCGGTGATGTCTGTAAAATGGATATTGCGGAACTAAGGGGTTTGGAAGCGACTGATAGATTTAACTGTAAATATCCTGACGCTATTGATGTTGAGGTTATTAACGGTAGGAAAGACAATTATCCAATAAATGAGAGTGTTGATGATTACTATGGTATAGCATGTAAACCGGTTGTTGTTCGAAACTATGAAGATGACACAATTAAAAGATATGTAATACCATGGTATGACCCCAAAAAGGAATATGACAATGGCCTTTATTTCCAAATGAAAGGTGGTTGGGGTAAAAAACCAATTATAGATGTTTCTGAGTTACAGATACAAGGATATGATGTAAAAAAATATATCCCAAGTGGTCTTATTGCAGGTGATAATTTCTATGATGAGACGAAAAACAGGTTAAAATTCGCTTCTGACATCTATGAGATGATAGGTTTTTTACCTAATGAGGTCTCTGTCGGTGATATTTGCTATGTCAATGACATATCAGCCTTGCGTGAGGTTATGGATGGGTTTTACATCATTAACAGTGGCAATAACCCCGAAACAGCGGAGATGACTGAGGATGGGAATACAGTATATTCACATTATTTTGTCCTTGACAACATTTTCAAAACAAATGCTGTGGGTTTGTTTGGTGGCTGTGGTTGGAGATACATTTATTTGAAAGACATTTTAAATGCTTCTTCGGTAGACGGTACAAATGTATTATATCAGGAAGCAATTAAGGAGAAAACAAATGGTAATAACCCACATATAGCGAAAACAGCATATGATGACGGTGCTGAGTATGTTAGGGTATTAAGCAACATATTTGAATACAATATTAAAAACAATAACTTCAGCAGGTTTTCAACACTTGATGTTGAAAGTGCGATAACAACATATGATTTTAATATTAAAAGCGGTTATACCGACAATAGGAAAGTTGATTATTTCAGACCAAGGTATAAGTCTGATTTGACTGTAATAGAACAAACTGACGGTAACACTTATGATTGTAAAAACACTTTACCTGAGGTTGAGAATATGATTGACAAAAGTGTGACTGAGGGTATATGTGGTAGTGCGACAAGTGTTGATATGAATATTTTATATAATCCTGAGGGTGGTAACAATTATATGGAACCTGCGTCATATTCACTTGTGAATTTGAAAAATATGAGGATTGAGTTTGTTGATTCGCCTGTTGATGAGCCTGATTTCAAAAGAGAATGGCAGGATTATATAAGAAAAGTTGTCGTTGAATACATGAAACAACTGTTACCGTCAACGACAATTTTTGAATGGGGATTCTGTAATGACTTCAGTGAACCGATAGGTATTCCAGCGTCAGGTACTGTTGTGCAGGATATAACAGAGATGTCAATCCCTGGTTACGCTGATTTGGAACAGATTTCAAGTGAGGTTGTTATTCCTGGTTACGCAGGTTTGGTACAATCCAACATTGCAACTGTTACGGAGGTTAAAGCGGCTGTTAGAGGTAATATCAGGCAAAACAGTCCTATATTGGATTATGTGAGTGTCAACTTGGCAGGTAGATTAAAACAAAATAATGAGTAATTTTTAAGAAATATGGCAAGCGCAAAACAAAATAACGATGGTAGTTGGACAATATATTTTAAAATTGATACAGGTAGTTCTGTACCATCTAATTTGCAAATACCAACTACTTTCACATATGAGGGAAAATCACATACGGTAACCGCCACAACAGAGGAAAAAAGTATTGATGCGCCTGATTGGATAACACCTCTTGGGACATTGATTGACACAAAATATATTTCTTTGTCTTCTGAAAGCGTAAAATATGGTAATGCGATATATTCAGTTGATGATGTAAAGTGGACATCAGTTGTGCCTTATGGTGAGACTGATATAGTCAAAAAAATTGTTGTTACCGCAAACAACAATGAGATAACATGCACCGGTACAACTAACTGTACAGCTAAATATTATGAGTATGACGGTGACAAGGTTGTTAAGGAAGAAGACCTGAATGTGAATAACATTGTGTGGAACAGTGCTAACAGTGCGATTGCCACAGTCAGTAAAGGTAAAGTGACAGGTGTAAACAAAACCAAGTACAATAAAACGGTTGCGATTAGTGCAATATATAACAATGTGTCTGGTTTTGTGGAGATAACTGTGAAAGGTGACCCCAATGGTACAAGTGAGGACAGTAGTGGTGATGGCAGTGGTGATGTGGTAATTGAGCCGACAGGCATCACATTGGATAAACATACAGTGGATTTGAATACTTACCGTAATACGGCTGAATTTGTGTATGCCACAATTACACCATCAAACGCAACAAACAAAAACGTCATATGGAAATCATCTAATAGTAGAATTGCAAAAGTTAAATCCTATAAAGCCCCCAACAGGGGTTGGATTGAGGTTCCTGCCAATAATGACTTGGGTACGGTGACCATTTCGGCATGTACATATGATGAAAAATACTTTGACACTTGTAAGGTAACGGTATCACCAGACGGTACAATTGTTACCGCTGTAACACCAACAACAGTGACAATACCTGCGGAATCGTCAACAAGAACTTTTCATGTTGAGTATATTGACCTTAACGGTCATCATACAGGCTACGGTGTGACGGGAATAGAAGATGCGAAGAAAACACAAGATGGTAATATATTGACCGTGACTTTCGCAACTAATTATGGAAACAAACTTGAAAAAACTGTTTGGGTACGAGGATATTTTAGTAATGATAAGGGTGTTGCTGTAAAAATAGTGCAAGAAGCGGCGGATTATATCAAAAGTTTCCATAATTACACTAAAAGTGTTTGTGATGCCAACGGTACATTTTATTTTACTAATAATTATAGTACCGGTTTAGGTGGTATTGAATTTATATGTGGCGCAGGTTGTGGTAGAACGGTGCTCAGTCAAGTGCAAGTGGACTCATCATGGTTAACTGTAGAAACATCCAAGTTTCAAGTGATAAGCACGAACACATGGACAAGTGACCAACTGATGGAATATGAGATGACAGGAAAAATTGATGGTGTTGTGCCAATGCGTCCTAGTGGTGAACCATGGTTTAACGGTTACACGTTGAGGTATTATGTACCAATTAAAGCGCAAAAAAACACAACAGGAAAAGCAAGAGATGCAAAAATAACTTTTCCTGACAATATGGTCTATAAAGTACATCAAGACGCATAAAGACAAAAAATAAAACTATTTATTTTAAAAAAGATAATGGCAGCATTGCAACAGAATGCCAATGGCACTTGGACAATAACGAAGTTAACACATGACCTTGACGATAATGTATCATTACCGTTAAAATTATGGTACAACGGTGGTAGTGTTGTTTCCGCTATTGCCACGATAAAAAACAATACCAGTATACAAACCAAATGGGTAACTGAGATTGGTGTTGAGATTGACACAACCAAAATCACTTGGTCATCAACGCCTGTTTTTTCAGATGATGGAACAAGAAAATATCTTGTCACTGCGGTTACTTGGGATGATGTTAGCGTATATGATGATGAGAATGACCCAAGCGGTGAAAGCACTGTAACTGAGGTTGTTAAGACTGATGTGGTGTCTGATGTGGAACAAGAGGTTATTGAAGAAGAAGGCACTGTGACCAAAAAAGTTGACATTGTTGGTGATATTGAGAACAAAGATACGGCAACTAACATTGGTGTCCCTGTGATTGGCATCGCGACACAAAACGAATAATGTAAAAACAAATTGATTATATGGCGGATATTGTTAATAAAAACGGTAAATGGGTTATGTCAAATCTCTTTGTCACAGGTTTGACTGATGATGTGAAGTTCGATATTACATTTACTTACAAAGACAGTAGTTTTACTGTCACCGGTGTTTCGAAAGATTCTTATAGCAGGATAATTGAGACACCTTGGGTAACAGAACTAAATGAGAACATAAATCTTGAAGATATAAAATATTCGGCAGAACCAGCATATTCGAGTGATGGTAAAACAAAATATGTGATTAATAAAATTAGTTTCAATATGAAAGGTTATAATCCGTCAGTTACAGGAACCACAGAGCCTGAAACCGAACAAGATGTTAAGTATGTGGACGGTCTTGCCGCAGGTGTCGCTGAATGCACAATAGAAATAGAGGACATACCCAATTTGTTTGGACAGGGAAAATATTCACCTGTTGCCAAGTATATTGTCAAGGTAAATGGGGAAGTGACGAATACCAATGAGATAAAAGAAGGGATATGGACATCAAGTGATGAGACTGTCGCTTATTTCGATGACAATGTTTTGTTGTACAGTAATACCGGTGACACGGCAAGAGTTATCACAATTTCTTGTACTTATAACAATATAACCGAAACAAAAAGTATCACAATACAGAAAGGAAAGGAAAAACAGGAGGAAATTAAAACACACAAATTGGTGTTGACACCTAAGGTTAAAGAAGGTTATACTGAACCATATTTGTATAACAACGATATTGGGATAATTACAATAAAGGCTGTGTTTTATAAAGGTTATGGGGCACTTTCATATTGGGAAAAAGACCCTGATTACGGTCCTGCCGATGACCCAGGTAATGTGTCTGATATAGTTGAATGGTCATGTGATAATCCAATAGTTAAGATATATCCATTTGCGACAGAAGCGTCTGTCACTTGGTTAAACACTAAAGGTACTGAACAAACAGTGACAATAAGGGCAAGTTTTAAAGGCATACATGCGGAAGAGTCATATACATTCAGGGTGGCCGCAAGTGAGAACGCAGGTGGGACATTTGTAATAACACCAACAACAGAGGATAAAATCAATATGGTTTTACCGACAACAGGTGAGCAGGATTTTAAGGCTTATTTTTCTTTGGGTGATATACATGAAAACGATGTGACTAATGATGTGCAATGGAGTGTTGATAACTCAAACATCGCCAAGATAAGCGAAAACGGTAAACTTGAGTATAGCAACAGTAGTGATTCTGTACAATCATTTTCGGTCATCGCAAAATATAAATATGGTGATTATTTGTATGAGAAAACAACAAGACTATGTGTTTGTCCTAAAAATACATCGGTTGCGAATTTGATATTTTATGTGACACCTACTGAAAGGGTTGACAGTGAGGAATACCCATATGGTGTTGTAAGAGTGCCGTTAGCCACCACCGCAGGTTTCACGATGCAAAAGTTTGACAACAACGGTGTAGCGAAAATAGAGGGAAAATACCAAGTGGGCAGTACCATAAGTTATACTGTTATTAAAAAAGGTTATGTCACGATAACAAATACATATAAGATAAGCAGCGCAGGTGAGAACGGCATACAAGTCACTTTGGTTCCAGATAATGAAGCGGTTGAGACCAAAAGGGAATTGCAAATAATTTTGTCTGATAAAAACAGTGAAATTGATGATGGTTCCATAAACGCGGCTATTTTTGAAAAGACATATGTTAATGGTGTGTTGATTAATCAGAAAAATGTGTCAAGAGATGCTGTCGTGACTTCAGATAGTCCCATGTTTAAAGGAAAGACATATGATTGGTTAAGAGCAAGACTTAACTTTACTAATACAAACGCCAAAGCCGCTGAAACAATTACAATTACCGCCACATACAATGGTTTGTCGGCCACAGAGTCTTTTACTATAGCGAAAAAAGTGGGTAAATATGTGTATGGAAGTGCTTTTATGGTTGTGACTGACCAAAAGACCGCATTAAAACCAAATGGGGCGACACCTCGTTGTTACGCGTGGTTAACTCATGGGTACGGTGATGGACAATGGAGTGCGATGAAAGTAACAAGTTGTGATTGGTCATATAATGATTTTGGAACCGGAATTATTAAAGAAGGTAAGGTCAACCAATATGGTGAATATGTTGTCTACTACAACAACACAACCATATTTGATGTACCAATATTGATTGAGGGGAAATCTGGTTCCGATAAGGATGGTGTTATATTGATTGTTCCTGGTGTTGACACAAGTACAGATAGTCAAGTTTTTGAATATGGTAAATTCATTTACACACACAGTGATACCTTGCTGTCCAAAAACGGCGGTAAAATAAACCTCAGTGTTGATTCAAATACCGCGTGGAAATTCAGGACACTTGCTTATAACTATAATAGGGAAATTGTTGACCTTGACTGGGTATCATGCGATGTCGATGAACATTCTGAGTCAATCGAAAACATGACAGTTACTATTGCCCCAAACAGAAGTGGAAGTGATAGGAACATATTCATAGCGATACAATCAACAGTGACAAACGATTTTTTGGATATATTATATGTAAATGAGGAAGGTTAAAAATTATGGCAGATGTAACAAATAAAACTTGGAAAATTAAATTGTACCACAATTCACCTGATGATGTGGTAATACCTGCCACATTCAAATATGACGGAAAAAATCCTGTTAGTGTGAATTTGACAAAGACACCGCAAGAGGTGGAAACATTATGGGCGACAAAACCAGGTGTCTCTTTGGATGAAAAATTGATAACGGTTGAGTATGAACCGGTTGTTATGGAAGAGCAAAATAAAAAATACACAATCAGTTCTGTTAATTGGGAGTTACACCCTAAAAAGAATGACATTGTGTATAAAGTTGTCGTTGAGCCATCAGTTGTTGATGATAACAAGACATCTGGTTCAACAGAATATGGTGCTTTTTATGTGACAGAAAATAATGGTATTGAGGTTGAAAGATTAAATGTGACAGATTTAGCGGAGTGGTCATTAAGTGATGACAGATATGCTACTTTGTATGGTAATGGTGGTGTTGACTACAAAAATGAAACTGCTGACAATTTGAATATAACAGTCAGTGCCACATATAACAAAGTGGTTGGTAATGCGGCGTTAAAAGTGAAAGGTTTACCTGAATATGGTCTTTTATATGTTAATGGCAAACCTTCAGGCTCAACATTTAAAATTGAAGGTGACAGTACCACGTACACGACAACCGGAAGTAAGCAATATATTGGGAAATATTTAAAAAGCACAGTTATTAAATGGTCAGCATCGAATGGTGAGGGGTATAACACTAAGTCAGGTACCAAAACCATAAACGGTAATGTGACACAAGACAAAGAAAATATTATAACATTTACATTAGCAGAAAAAACATATGCAATTAGTGTTGAGCCGACAGGTACGACCACAGACCCTTATAACGCAGGTCATAGTGCAGGTACAATGGAATATCACGCCTATCTTTTAACCGATGGTGTTAAAGGTGATGACATAACAACACAATGCGATTGGTCTGTGGACAAGACAAATGTGGCGACAGCAAGTACCACGACAAAGGGGTCTGTAAATTATAAAAACGACTCAACAAGTAACACGACAGTTAAAGTTACTGCGACACATAACAAGTATGGCAGTGACAGCCAATATTTTAACATATATGGGAAACCGCAACCATCGGAAAAAACAATACCTGGTTATGCTGACCTCACACAAAATAGTGAGTAGAAAACCAAATAAAATGATATTTATTAATAAATTAGTGTAAAAAATAACATATATATGGCAGGTGTAAATCAAACATCAGAAGGAACATGGAGAATTGTTGACTTATGTACACATGAGACTGAAAATGTGTACAATCTCAGCATACCGATTAAATTGACTTATGGTGGTAAATCAGTGGAAACCAATATAAGTAACACAAAAAAATCGCTTGCGACTGAATGGAAAACCGCTCTTGGTACGGCGATTAACACAAACCAAATCAGTTTGTCATCAGGTACGGCGACATATGGCTCAACAATTTATAAAATCAACAAAATAAATTGGGGTACGGTCAAACCGTATGAGAAACCAGACTCATTTACTTATAGTCTTGTTGTCTCAGGCGCAAGTTATGCGGCTGCGTCATATAATGACAGTTTGACTTTCGGCGCATGGTACAAGACATTTAACAACGGCACATTGGTAAACACTGAGAATGTCACTTCCAATGTGAACTGTACTTGGTCTGTGAATAAAACAGCCCTTATATCATCAATCAATAATGGTAATGTGACATTTAATAACACCGGTTCAACTGATACCACAATCAAGATTACAGCAACATATAACGGTTATACTGATAATGTGGATGTGACTGTTCCTAAAAAGAGTGATGAGCCTGTTCAGACATATACCTTGTCATTTAGTGGTAATGTCACTGGCGCAAGTATTGAGGTAAGTGGTGACAAGACTTATACTTACACAGGTGGAACATTGGTGACTGAAGGTCAGTATGTTAAAAATCAGACTGTATCATACACAATAACCAAGGACGGATATGACACAATTAATGATAGTGTCAAGATAACAGGAAACACCCTTGAGAAATTTGAGATGAGTGAAAGTGGTGGGGATGAAGAGACTTATGAATTTGTTGTTTCTGGAGAGACAACAGGTACTACGGAGACAAGTACGGGTTATGTTAATGTTGGTGCTTGGTACATAACAAAAGTAAATGGTGTTGTGACAAAACAAGAAAATGTGACAAACGAAACAACATGGACAATCACCAACGGTTCCAATGTTGCAACAGCATCAACAACAACTAAAGGTAGAATTGATTATGATAATAAAAATGTTTCAGAAGATGTTGGTGTAACCGTAAAAGGTTCATATGATGGTAACACTGGTACCACATCGTTTATTGTATGTAAAAATACTAAGAAGGGACAAATCATCATTGTTGGTAGTATAATGGTTGCAAGTATGAAAACCGAAGCAAGCCAAAACTTCGAATGTATAGATATGGTTCAGACATCATTGACTGCTACTAATACAAGTCATGATGATTGGATTACAGGTTTATCTATTGTGACAGGTGCTTCCCCTGTTTTGTACATAACAGCCACAACAAATGCTCAAGGTACTACTTTTAGAACAGGTGATATTCGAATTAGTGGACAGGATATATATGGTAATACCATTAACAGAGACACAACATTTACACAAAAAGAACCTTCGTCAGATGATATACCTTGTGAATCAATGGAAATTCAACCAACAGGTCCGTTGACAATTCAAAATCAGAACAACACACAACAGTTTGATTTGTCGTATACGCCAACATTTACCACACAACATGGTGCTGTTTGGTCACTTACAACTGCGAACGGAGGTGCGGTAAGTAGTGATATCGCTCACCTTGAAGAAGATGAAGACCCTACTTTGGTCGATGTCAGACATTTGAAAGTTGGAACTGACGCAACAGGACAAACACTTTATTTAAAAGCAACAAACAGTTATAAAGACAGTGTTGTATCTAACACGGTTGCGGTTACCGTAAAATATGTCGGTGCAGGTAAAATCACGGTTAACCCCACATCACTTGATTCTGGATTTGGTGATGACAGAATTGATACCACTAATGGTGCGCCTTCTGTGACTGCGACTGATTTAAGGGGTAACTTGGCTTGGAAAGTATTAGAGGAAAATAGTTTTATAAGAACTGTGGAAATAACTAATGGTAGGGTATTGATATATTATACCGGTGTTAATACCGGCGCAGAAAGATATGCGACAATAAGGTTATATGATGATGCAGATGCTTCAACATATGCCGTTATCAATATAACACAAAGAGCATATGAAGCACCCTCAACGCCTAACACAGCAAAAATTCTTGGAATTGGTGGCGAAAGGAAGGATGATACGGACACATGGGTCTTAAGTCCTGAAGCACCACAACGAATAAGATTTGGTGTTGGTTTTACAAATAAGGATATTGTTAGTCAAACATTTAGTGATATAGTTGTTAATGTTACTGGAACTACAGAGGGTGGGTATCAGACATTTGTTAAAAATAATGTTTCTTTTGACCCAATATTAGTTCCACAAAGAGGATATAAATATAGAGTCTTTACTATAGATAATGTAGAGCCAACAGGTCCAACAAGTTATTACAAAATGACTATAAGTTGTCGTAGTATGAATGTATTGATTAATGATGAAGTAACAAATTGGAACGGTGATGATGACATGGATATAGAACCTGACCCTGATGTGCATTAATAATTAATAAAGAACAATACAATTAAAATGGAAATATTAATATCTGGTCTACTATTGGTTTTGGTTTATTTTCTTATAAAGGAAATGAAAAACAGTAATGTAATTAATTTGACTGCCACCGGAAATATTGAACAGAAAAATGAAAATAAAAAGGAAAAAACAGAATAATTATGCCGACATTGACACAAGATGGGGAAAATGGAAAATGGAAAATAACCACATTGTATCACGAATATAGTGAGAATGTGGCGATACCTGTGACATTGTATTATCCCACACATGGTGAGAATAGTGTCAGTTACACAATCTCACACACGAAAAACACTGAGAAACAAACCGATTGGGCAACACCTGTCGGTGAGGAAATTGATACCGATAAAATATCATTTGACTCAAATACCGTGCTGTCTGCTGATGGTACAAAGAAATATAAGATTACGGGTATAACATGGACACAAGAGGCGTACAGACCACCCACACCTGAACCGACATATACCTATGATGTTGTCTTAGGTAACACAGGTACTACTGCATTCGCTTGTAATGACGGTGTTTACTCACCGACAGACATTAGTCTTACCGCCACATATAACACATATGCTGACGGTGCGTTGGTACAATCAGCCTCAACAAATGTCACCAATTCAGCGACTTGGAGTAGCAACAACACAAGTGTTGCCACTGTCAGTAGAGGTAAAATAACACCGAAGGGTCAGGGTACGGCGAAGATAACGGCGAAATATAACGGTGTGACAAGTACACAATTTACAGTGTCTGTTCCCCAATGTGACGCACCTACACCTGAGCCAACAATTACACATGATGTGATTAACAGTATAACTAACATGTCTGCTGACACATGCGAAGACAGTGTGCAAATTACAGCCACATATAACACATATGAAAACGGTGCGTTGGTACAATCAGCCTCAACAGATGTCACTAATTCGGCGACTTGGAGTAGCAATAACACAAATGTGGCTACAGTGAATAAGGGTAATGTCAAGTACTATAATAAAACTACGGCAGGTAAAACAGTAACAATTACCGCTGGTTATAATGGTTATAGTGGAACAACTAAAATTTATGTTCCGGTGTGTGACTACGGAGAAATATGTGTTTGTGATAGTACACCAACAGATGTGAGGGTTAGTTTATCTGTACCTACAGACTCTCTATCGCGTTGGGTAAACTACACCGGTGGTACGCAACAATGTTTTGAAAGTCTTGATAATTATTTTCGTGTGGGTAAAAAACTTGACTGGCATGCGACTAAAATGGGTTATATTGAACAAAGTGGAAGTACTGTTATTGTAGATGGTAAAAACTGCATTACATTTAATTTGGAACCAGATGGTGATACATATGAGTTTGTTTCCGCTGTGTTAAAATATATTGATTATGATTTCTTGGCAAACGGTAGGGCATCCGCACGGGAAGAAAAATCTTGTGGTTATGGTTTAAAAATCATATATAAAAAAAATGGTGTTGAGGACGACACAATTGATAATTTCTCTGACTTAAAGATGACCGCAACCACCACAAATGGTGGCACATTCAGTAACACCGATTTTTGTGTTGGTGCGACAAATAGGGGAACCATACTTGGTAACGAACAGACTGTCTGTGAAATAACTAGATATTCATTTACCTTTATGGGTAGTGCGTTTACATCTGATATGAGTAGTGTTGGTTTTGACGGGGGCAAGACAAAACTCACGTTCACTCAAGAAGCTAACCAAGAAACGACTGAGACTGAAGATAGGAATTGTGAGACAAAAACTGAGAATAGTCAATGTGTGTGGACTATATCACCTTCAACAACAGGTACGACATTTACCACCGGTAACACGGCGTTTACTGTTGACATCAAATCACAAAAGAAATATGATGAGGTGGTGTATTGTGACAAATATGTTAAGTTAACATCCGGTGAATGGGTTCTTAAACAAGAAGGTGTTGAGAAAAGCAGGGAAACCAAAACAACAAATGTTGACCCTACATTTGTAAACAGTAGTAGTGCGAACATTGGTGTTGTGACAGGTACACCAACAACAAATTACACCCATAGGTATGTCATTACAAGCAAGAAACAGGGGCAAAATATTGACTTGGGTACGGTGACATTCTCACATCCTGAATGTACAGATGACACAAAGACATATACATTCAAGGATAATTCAATAATAACTGAGATTGTGTATCCAAAAATTGACACTGGCACAACCGGTGTCGGTGTCCATGTAGAAGATGAAAAAAGTTTTGGTATTAGGATTCCATATGTGTTTGATGGTACAGGTGCAACACCTGGTGTTATTTGGATGTATGAAATAATTAATGCAAAATTTCGTGTGAAATATAAAAATAATCTTGGCGAAGAAAATGAAGTACTTGATAACTGGCCAAATCCTATTTATGTTACCGGTAAAACCGATGAATTTGGTTTGGGTGTAACCAATGTGGGGTTATCAGATGGTGTTGGTAAATCTTGTGATAATTGTTATCAAGATGGTAATTGGGCAGGTCAAATAATAAATGTCTCAACTGAAAGTGGGGGTGAAACTACATATCTAACAGTTAGATTGCCTGATGCTTTTACTTTAGTTACGGGTGGAAGTGAGAATTTTCCTCAGTTAACATCTAAGAAAATAGTACAACCACACAAAATACCTGATTAATCTTTACTTTATAAATAAAACACATTATATTGAGAACAGATATAATCAATATAATGTGTTTTATTTTTATGGATGGTTCTGACAATGTATTATTAAAAAACTATTTTTGTGTTTACGGTGATGGAACACCTATCAACAGCATTAACAAGGTTTTTGTTGATGAAAAAAACAAAATTATACAACTAACGCTTGATTCTGATGTATCATGTTTTGATAATATACGGAAAAAATATAAGGAAATAAAAATTAAGTTGTTATCCCGTTTTGGTGAGGCTATATTTGACATTCACATTAAAAAACCCAAATATGTGGGAAAATTGCCTTTCAATTTGGGTTATGGAATGTTTGAGTTGGAATATGGTAACGGAAACTCATTGATGTTCACAATAGAATACAAATTCAAAAAAATAAAAATGGAAAGAGTAAAGTTTTAAAAAGAGATGTCAGTTTACATTATTACAGTTTTAGCCTTATGTGTATTGGTTGGGCTAATTGTTGGTTGGTCTTATTTGGCCAAAGAAAAAACAGAAACAAAATTTGTCGTGTTGCCACATGGTGTATATGTCAGTGAGACAACACCCACGGCGGTTGTGAGGGTAACATCACAAATGTTGACAAAAAAATACGGAAAAGTAATTAACACAAAAGCAATCAGGCCAGTTACAAGATTACTTTTTGATGATAATACAGTTTCCGTTACCTTACAAAAAGAGACCACTGACGGTATATTCACTTATTTGGTAGAATATAAGTCAGGTGATGGCTTTGATTTGAACGCCATTGAGTTCGTACAGCCGAACGGTAACGGTTTCAACCAAACATCTGTAAATGTTCATTATAGAAAAACGGAAACTGTGCCACAGGTGACATTCTCAATTGAGGAAATCACTCATGGGGAAAGTGACAGACAATGGGGAATAAAAATGGTTGTTCCTGAAGATATGCCAGACAAAGATTGGCAAGTTAATGGCCAATATAGTGTTCTGGAAAGGTTTGAGACAGGTGAGACTGAAAAAATATATGGAAAATTCATTGTCAACGGTTTTGGTAGGGATATGACAAAAGTAAATGTCGGTGGTATATGTGACCTGACATTTGATGGTGTTGATATGTTCTGGTCAAAGTCAAAGGAACTAATCGGAAAACTTGACAGGAGGGGAACCAAAATCACTTTTGGTGATACTGTTGTCATTTAATGGTTTTTTGTTCATGTATTAAAAAGAAAAGAGAGGTAATCACTTACCTCTCTTTTTATGTTTTTGTTGTTTAACCATGATAAAATCAATAAAAGATTTTACTGCTTTTGTTTTTTTGTTTTAAGGGCTTTTTTCTCCTCTTTTTCCTGTTTCTTTTTATCTTCCCATTGGGCTATTGATATTTGACCAAGGAGTGCGGTGTCAACCGCCGCTTTTTCGTACTTTTGATAGAAACCGACAGGAACATTAATCATAGGGCAACCAATATTGATTTTATCATGTTCACTATCATATGAAATTTGGTCCATTGCCATTCTAACAAACATGTACTTTGTTTTTTCATCAAATTGGTCAAAAATTTCTTGGAAAAATATCACGATTATCAAATCGCTACGGTTGCTAAGAAATTCAGCCATCTTGCTTGCTCTTGTCACTGATACAATTTCTTTTGCCTTAGGTACACAAATTGCCTCAAAATCCATGAAGTTTTCAAGATTTAGTTCTGCTGCCACTTCATGTACTAAATTCTGCATTTCATCATCTGCTTCGTAAAACTTTGCCATAATTATAAAATGTTTTTTATGTTTATTTTGTTAGTTTGTTCGTGTAAGTCAAGGATATGTCCGATTTTTAATTTAAGCCTTTTGTATTGGTTTTTGAATTTTCTCAGACATCTTGAGTAGTCCAATCCGTATTTTCTGTACGGTGTTAATGCTAAAATATAATTTTCTTTATTTTTTTCAAAGTCCTTAATTAGTTTTTCGAAAACCATGAGATAATCATTGGTTTGTGTGGCGTTAAGCACTTCATCACTACTAAGCGGTGAGTTTTCCAAACATGATTCCAAACCTTGTGCGATTGAATCCTGTTCATGGGAATCTGACAAATAAAACAAACAGGACAATCTTGTTTCAAATTTGTTTTTTGAGTTTCTGTATTTTAATGATGTTTTATATACATCAGTGGCATAACCATCATCCGATAATGCCTTTTGATATATGTGGGAAAACTCATGTGCCACGGAATCAAAGGTGTCATAGATTGGCTGGCCATTAACAAAAAAAAGATATAGATTTAAAACATGTGTTGTTTCATTGTATTCGTTTGTTTTGTTTTGGCTGTTTTTGGTTGAGACACAATCATTATTGTTTTTAAAATTATATAATGTTATAATCGGTTTAACCTGAACACCAAAAACAGTTAAGGGTATTGAAATTACCTGTTTACCGTATTTGTTGTTTATTAGTGCGGAAATACTGTTAATGAACTTTTTGGTTTCTTCCTGTACAACAGTGTTTCTGCTGTGTTCTTCCTGCATTAATTGTTTGGAAGATATTGACTCGTTGATTTGGTAGTCAAAGTATTTAAATCCCCTGAATCCGTTACATGGTATTGGTGTTTGAAGATAATGAAAAGGTCCGCTCCTTTGAATAAAAGTACCTTCCCATTCATTTCCAGTTGTCGTACAATCGAAACTACCTTGATAGTATCCGACAAATGTCTGCCAACCAATAATTTGACCGTTATAACATAAATACACCCTGTCACCGATGTTCAAATCTTTCGGTTTATTATGAATCTTAAAATTCATCACGTGTGACCAATCGGCAACCGCGTCAAGTTCTTTTTGATACTCTTCCCATTTTATTGTTTTGGGTATTGTTATGACGATGCCTCTTTTGTTTATTGACATTTGGTTTAATATTTAATATATTATTAATGTGGTACAAATATATATAAAAAAATGGCAAAAACAAAATATATTTTAGATAAGGATTTTCTTGAAAAGGAGGAATTGGAGGCAAAGGAAAGGGGTCTCACGATTTTTCAGTTAAGGCAGGTCAAGAAAACCATGGAAATGAGGAACAAGAGGCTTGAGGAGTACAGGAAAAAAAGAAAAAGGCAAACCGAACTAAAAAAAGAAAGGGAGAAAAAGAAAAAGGAGAAAGAAAAATTGAGAAAAAAGCAAAAACAGGAAGAACGTAGGGAAAAAGATAGGGAAAGAAAAGAAAGACTGAGACAAATAGAGAAAGAGAAAAAAGAAAAGTATTTGGCTGAGCATCCGATTGAGAAGCCCAAAAAGAAAAGACCTGTCGGAAGACCGAAAAAAAGAGGACCAAAGAAAAAATATAAGAGGAAACCCAAAAATTGGACACCACCTGAGAAAAAGAAAGTGTCTTGGAACTATAAGATTGTCATATGCAGGAATAATAGGCAAGTTGGTTATGTTGGGAAGTATATTGATGTGGAATCGGCATATAATAAGATGGATGAGTTGCTTGAAAACAGTAAAAAGGTCATTTATCCGATGAAAACGACACATAGCGACACTGTTGGGGACAACAAGTATGAATACCTTATATTGGAAAGAAAAAATGATGATAACGATGTGGTTTATTTAAGAAATGATATCGGAAAAATGGTTGAGCAAAAAACCGACAGTGAAAAATGGGTGATATACGACAAATTCAGTTTTGATGTTGAGGAGACATTTTGGGTTTGGGGTTACAACAATAAAAATGACAGGAAAACATTTATGTGGATATATGACAATATTCTCATGAAAAACATATCCATACAATATAGTATTGTGAGAATCCTGATTTATAAGAACAAGATTATATTCAAATATGATGATGACACAATGGACATCGTGTTTTGTAAGACAATATCAGACGCAATCAGGTTCTATAACCTCCTTCAAGATATGGTTAAAAAAAACAAGATAAGACAGGTTTTTTTCCTGGGACAATACAATGATATTACCGATAAAAGACGGAAACTTGAGAACGACATAATGGAATTGACAGGATGGCCAAAAAAGAAAATCCAAATGTCATCAACATCGGAACACATTAAAAACAAAAAAACTTGACTTTTCAAATAATAGACACTATTTTAAAATAAAGAGCGCAATGAGAAAAACAATTACAAAACTTAAATATTTGATTACTGTAATTTGTGGTAATTATATATACTACGATATATACTTACCTTATTTGCCATTGTTATTAGATGTTTTTTTCTGCTAAAAGATGATTTTTAACAAATCATCTTTTTTTTATTGTTCTTAAAAATTATTGGCGTTTTCATACTATTTATAAATGATTTTATGAATAATATCATTTAAGAAAAAAATATATATAACATGGCAGAAAAAAATAGGAAACAGGTCATAAACCTACACAGTGCTGATGATAAAATGCCAGTAAGTCAATTGTCTCTTGGTGAGATTGGTGTTGTTCACACCAACACAACTGATGCTAAATTATATGTTGAGACAAATGAGAACGCTCCGACATCAGGAACCTTGGCCACATTTATCACCGAAAACGCCATCAATAACAAAATATCAAGTGTATATAGCGTTATCGGTGATGTTGTTGACAATTTGATTAGTGTTGTGGAAGGTGATGAGGCAGTGACGGTGACTTTGACAGGTAAGGATGACCAAAATAGCGGCACAACTTTAAGTGTTAAGCATAAAACAGTAAGCGGACTTTCAGATGGTTTTGATAAAGTGAGTGTTGATGGTTTCGGCCATGTCACAGGAACAACTGCCGTGACAATAAATGACATAACAGGTCTTAGTGGGTTTAATGACGCTGTTACCACAGCCATGCAGACAAAGGTTGATGAGTTAAGCGGTGCCACAATAGCCGTTGAGAATAACATTAACCAAAATCTGTTTGGTGACGCTGAGTATGTTGAAAGTGCCAAGACAATTTGTTTCTACAACAAGTTAGGTGAGGTTATTGACACTATTGATGCCACTGATTTCATTAAGGACGGAATGGTTGATGGGGTTGCCATTGTGGACAATGGGGGCGTAAAATCTTTGGTTATTGATTTCAATACAGACTCAGGAAAACAAGATGTCAGTATTCCACTAACAGACTTTTTCGACCCAAGTTTATATTACACCAAAACTGAGATTAATACCCTTAGTGGTGAAATTGAGACTAAAATAGAATCTTTAAGCAGTGCCACGGAGACAATTGAGTCCAATCTTAACACATTGAGTGGTAGTGTTGAGGATTTAAGCGCAAGTACTGTGGCGATTGAAAACGACCTTAAAGCCTTAAGCGGTGCTGTTGAGACAAATTATTACACCAAAACCGAAATTGATGGAAAAGAACTTGTCATCAATGGCAAAATCACTGATTTGAGCGCAAGCACAAAATCAATCAATGACACACTTGCGGCACATACAAGTGACATTGATATTCATGTCACCGCAACAGAAAAGAGCACATGGAACGGAAAACAAGACGCTATATCTGACCTTGAGACAATAAGGAATAACGCCTCATCAGGCGCAAGCGCATATACGGATATGTTAACAGGTGTGACCATGAACGGCTCACCTGTCGCCAAAACCAATAAGGTCGCCAATATCGGAACAGTTGTCACTGGTATCACATTGAATGGGACAGCCCAAACAGTTACTGATGGTGCTGTGGAACTTACGGTCACAACTGACCATGCGAAACATAAGATTGATGTCACTAATGGCACACCGACACAAAACGACACAAATAGCATAACCTATGTTGAGACTTTGGCAGGTGCCGCCACAGCGACAGATGGTGAGAATCTTCCGCTTACGGCCACAAGAAAAACAATTGACAATGTTGTCACTGACGCGAATTATGTCCATACCGACAATAACTACACGACAGATGAGAAAACCAAATTGGGTACCATTGAGGCAAGCGCACAGACCAATGTCATTGAGACAGTTAAGGTTAATGGCACAACCCTTACGGTTACCGATAAGGCTGTTGATGTGACCGTTCCAACCAAGACAAGTGATTTGACAAATGACTCAGACTTTGTTTCTGACGCAAGTTATGTACATACTGATGCCAACTATACTGTGGCAGAAAAAGAAAAATTGGCAGGTATTGCTGAAGGTGCTGAGGTTAATGTGAACGCTGATTGGAACGCCACATCAGGTGACGCTCAAATTCTTAATAAACCGACAAATGTCAGTGTCTTTACTAATGACGCTGGTTATATTACTGACAACAACAACTATTTCGATGGTGCTGTCTATGACAGTACAAGTAAGAGAATTAACTTTAAACATGGTGATAATACAATAGCATATGTTGACGCGACTAATTTCATTAAGGATGGAATGGTTGACAGTGTGACAGTTGACACCGCCTCAGGTGGAACACATTCAGGTGAGACTTGTTTGATTATCACTTTTAATGAGGACGCAGGAGCAAAAGAGGATATTTATATTCCTTTAAGCGATATTTTTGACCCTAGTAACTATTATACCAAGACAGAGGTTGATGCCATAAGCGGACAACTCAACACCAAGATAGAGACTCTTAGTGGTAGTGTTGTTGAGTTAAGCGCAAGCACAGTTACTATTGAGTCTAACCTTAACACATTAAGCGGTAGTGTCGTTGAGTTAAGTGGTGTCACTCAGACAATAGAGACCAATCTTAACACATTAAGTGGTAGTGTTGAGTCTTTGAGTAGTGCCACTCAGACAATAGAGACCAATCTTAACACATTAAGTGGTAGTGTTGAGGATTTAAGCGCAAGCACTGTGGCAATTGAGTCTAATCTTGAAGCGTTAAGTGGTAGTGTTGTTGAGTTAAGTGCAAGCACAGTCACTATTGAGTCTAACCTTAACACATTGAGCGGTAGTGTTATTGAGCTAAGTGCAAGCACAGTTGCTATTGAGAGTGGTTTGACTGAGTTAAGCGGTAGTGTTATTGAAAACTACTACACCAAGGAGAAAATCAGTGAGAAAGAGCTTGTTGTGGCGGAATCACTTAATGATTTGAACAACAGGATTAAGGAAATTAGTGCTAAAACAAGTAATGACTATTATACTAAGTCAGAAATTGATACCATGGCTAACGACTACTTGTCCAAGGAAGAGATGAGTAGTAAGGAGGAAATTATCTCCGAATCGTTAAACGACCTTAATGACAGGATTATTGAACTTAGTGGACAAACGGTTGAGGTTGATTTGAGTAATTACTATACCAAGTCAGAAGTTGATAACAAAGATGATGAATTATATGAGGAAATTCGAAACATTGATTTATCTGATTACTATACCAAGTCAGAGTCTGATGCCACTTTCTTGTCAATATCCTCATATACTGAGGATGAGATGGCAATCTCAGCGGCATTCAATTACCTTAACGACAGGACAAACACGTTAAGTGCGGCCACTGATGACATATATGACAAGATTGACATTCTTAGTGGTAAGACAGTTGATTTGAGTGAGTATTATACCAAGTCAGAGGTGAACGCCATAAGCGGTACACTTGAGACTGAGATTACAGCGCACACATCTGACGCAACCGTGCATGTCACAACAGCGGAGAAAGAGGCTTGGAATGGTAAACAAAACAATATCTCTGACCTTGAGACAATAAGGAACAACGCATCATCAGGTGCAAGCGCATATGAAAGCATGTTGACAGGTATAACCGTGAACGGAACACCTGCGACTGTGACAAACAAAGTGGCCGCTATTTCCGCTGACACCAATGTCATTGAGACGGTTAAGGTTAACGGCACAGCCCTTACGGTTACCGACAAGGCTGTTGACATCACAGTGCCAAGTGTTGAACCTTACTTTGACGGTGCTGAATATAACAGTACTGATAAGAAGATTTATTTTAAACACGGTGCGACAATAATCACCTCAGCAACAATTGATGCCACTAATTTCATTAAAGATGGAATGGTCAGTAATGTTGAGATTAGTGGTGGTAATCTTGTTATCACATTCAACACTGACTCACAGAAAGAGAGTATTTCAATTCCTTTAACGAGTATATTTGACCCAAGCAACTATTACACAACTGGTCAGACATACAGTAAGACTGAGGTTGATGCCATAAGTGGACAACTCAACACCAAGATAGAGACCCTTAGTGGTAGTGTTGTTGATTTAAGCGCAAGCACTGTGGTGGTGAAGAATGACTTGGCTGCATTGAGTGGTGTTGTGGAGACAGATTACTATGACAAAGATGATATTGACGGATTGTTAGGTGATTTTGTTCCTGTCAGCGCATATGTGAAGGATGAGAAAGTTATTGCAGCCGCATTCAATGAGATTAACACAAGGGTTAATGAGTTAAGTGGTAACAGCAGCACATCAACAGATGCTATTACCGCATTACAGTCAAGTGTGAATAACAATACGGCAGATATCGTTGACTTGACTGATGACCTTAGTAATTTGAGTGCGTCCACTATGGCGATGGAGACCGCTGTCGGTAATGCCATAACCGCCATCACAATGAACGGCACGGCACAGACAAAAACTAATAATGCCGTTGATTTGGGTACTGTTCTCACACCAAGTGACATAATCACAAGTGAGGCCGCATTATCAGGTGTGTCCACAACAGGTAGTGTTGTTGATGCCACTGTTGTCAACAACATATTGGCAAATTTGATAGAGAGAACAGAATATGAGGATGACCTTTATGTGGTTGCCAAGGCGTTCAATGACCTTAATGACAGGCTTAACGCCATTGAGAGCAGATTGTCATCACTTGAAAATGATGTGAACGTTTTCCAAGGAGGTAATTACTAAAAAATATAAAAAAAATGTTTGTTTTTGAAACGAAAACACTATTTATGATAGGAAAAAAATTAATAATAAAAAGATAAAAACAACTAAAAATTATGGCAAAAAATGCTAGTGAATTAAAAAGAAAAGTCTTGCAAAATATAAGGACAACAAAAAGCGATGCTGAAATAAGTTCTATATTATCAGGAACCGTTGCGATGGGTGAAATCGCAGTACAACTTGGAAGTGGGGCTAATGAGGAGGAAAAAAGACGTAATACAGGTTTATGGACACTTGCACAAGATGGTAATACTGCGGTTAGATTCCCAAGCGTTGAAGAAGTGAACAATATGATTACTTCAGGTGCAAGTATTTCGGTTGACAATGTAATTGAAGCTGTTGGTTTACAAACAGAAGGAGATGACAAAGGTAAACTTCCTGTTAATTGGGTTAGTGGCACAAGTTACGTTTCTGCATCAACAAATGTGATTGATGCTATCAAAGACCTTGATGAAGCAATCAAAACAATTGATGATAGTATTGTTGATGAACTTGAAGTTACAGGCGTAACTGATAGTACTGACAAAGTTCTTGTTGACCTTAAACAACATGAGGGTTTAATTGGTACTGCAACCACAAAACATGTTGGTGAATTTACGCTTGCAGGTTATACAGGTGGTACTGATACTAAGATTGCTGCTGAGCAAACTCTTAATGCTGCTCTTGGTAACTTACAGGCTCAGATTGATGCTATGGATAAGACCGGTACAACTGAGGATGGTAAGGTTGTTACTTATGTTACTGAAGCTGATGGTAAAGTTTCTGAGAACAAAGAACTCTTAACCACTATCAAACTTAACGGTTATACAGGTACAACAGGTACAGTTACAGCAAATGATACTGTTGGTCAGGCTATTGATAAGATTGAGAAAGAAATTTTATCAGCAAAGACCGCAACAAGTGTTGCAAGTGCTGATGGTTCAATCACTGTAACAACTGCTGATACAGGTACTGATATTGCTGTTAATATCAAGTCAGGTGAAAAAGTCCTTGCAAAAGATGGTAATGCTGGTTTATATACTGACATTAAACTTGATAAGATAACCACAGGTGTTCCTGAATATGTTAAGGAAAGATACCAACTTACTGCAACTGATGGTACTAAACTTGGTGAATACATTGATGTTCCTAAGGACAGTCATATTGTAAGTATTGATTTTGTACAAAGTTCACAAACACTTGAATATAAGTACATTGATGCTTCAGGTGCTACACAGACAACTGACATTGACATGTCTGAACTTATCCTTGAAACTGAATTTGGAAGTGGTGTAACAGTTGAAAACCATGTTGCTCGTGGTGTTGTTGACCCAACTTCTGAAAAGTTCTTAACTGTTGATGGTGGTGGTTTCAAATTAAGTGGTGTTCAGGCTGCTATTGATGCTGCTAAGGCTTCTGGTAAGACTGAAATCAACACAACTGTTGGTGGTGATGCAACCAAGACACATATGGGTATCAGTGCAAGTACTGCTGCTGATGGTCACACTGTCTATGAGTTTGGCTTATATGATGTTGCAAGTGCTAAGGAACTTGCTAACTTAAGTGGTACTGTTCTTAACCTTGATGCAACCGTTACCGGTAAAACAGCTGATGACCACGTTGCTATCGAAATCGTTGAGACTGATGGTAAACTTACTTCAGTTACTCTTACAGGTACTGACATTGCAAGTGCAAGTGCTTTAACTGCTGAAATCGAAAGAGCAAAGGCTGCTGAGACTGAAATTGCGAATTTAGTCGGTATTACCGGTAATGAGGGTAGTAGGTCTTATGATGCAACAGGTAATTATCTTGGAACTGGTGATAATAAATCTGTTAAAGAAGATATTCAGACACTTGATAGTATTATAGGTTCTTATGATGATGGTACTACTGCAACTACTTATGATGTTACATTTAGCACCGGTAATACCGTAGCTAAGTCTATAAGTGATATCAAGAAAGCAATTGATGAGGCTAAGAGCGCATTAACATTAAGTGCAACTGATGATAAGTATATTAACACAGAAGTTATTTCCGCTGATACCGGTACCACTATTGGTATTAGTGCTGTAACAGGCAGTGTTGTTACTGCAACTTCTTCAAATAGTGCGTTGGTTGACTCTTGGGATGCCAAACAAAATTTAGTACATGAGTTGGTTGATAACACAAGAGAGGGTGTAAATGACTGGCATGTTACTAAAACTGCTGCTGCTGACGATAATAGTGGTGTTACTTATGATTTCACCAACCTTGTTGTTGACTGCGGTACATTCTAATAGAAATCCCTAAAACTTAAAATAAAAAAATCCTTGGGGTAACTCCTGAGGATTTTTTTTGTTTATTTTTGTTTTTTATTGTATTTTTGTAAAAAGATTTTTGTACTTAAGTGATTTTTGGCACGAAAATTGTAAGGTTAAACAAGCAAAAAAACTTTTAAACAAAATGGAAGATAAAATTAAAAAATATCTCAAAGAAAATTTGAAATTGTCTTGGGATTATCGTGATGGTAAGTATTATCTTGTGCTTACTGTTGGGGAAGAGAAGATAACTGAGGTTTGTTTTGGGGAGGGATATTGATTATGACAAAAGAAGAAATGATGAATGCTTATTACACAAATGGTGATAATGAGCGAAATTATGAAGAGGCACAGAAACGGATAAAGGAAGCAATGGTTGCGGGAGATAAATATGTTTTTCTTCCTGGTAAAAATAATGCTGATAATTTTGATTGGGTTGCAACACCTAAAACAATATCAAGGCTAAAGGAAGATGGTTTTGACATTGATAAAATTTGGGACCCATATGAATATTGGTCTGTTGAATGGGGATTTTAATTTTTAAATCAAGATAATTATGACAAGAGAAGAAGCGATACAAACAATTTGTAACATTTATCAAACAGATAAAGAAAGATTAGCATTGGAGTTTCTTATTCCTGAACTTAAAACGTATAAGGAAGATATTATAAAAAGAGACATTGCATATGCTATTAAGTGTTGTTACGATGATGAAAAGGCACAACCCATGTTTGATTGGCTCAAAAAGCAGAAAGAGCAGAAACCGACTATCTCTGACGATGCAATTAGGGAGGGCGTTGCTCATTTCGGCATCACACAATATCAGATAGATAATTGGCTAAAAAAACACATCAATGTCATGGAGCAGAAACCTACAGAATGGGGTGAGGAGGATAAAGATTTATTGCTGAGCACTAAATGCATAATTGATGAAGTATGGCACTCTGAAAATACTTTTGGTTATTCAAAAGAAGAGTTAGAAGAAATTTGGAATTGGCTTAATGTGGCTTGGACTAGATTAGAATATCCGAAAGAAAATGATGAGTGGAGTGAGGATGACCTAAACAGGATTAGAAATCTTATTTTCCTTGTTGAAAACAGTAACGAAGGTAGTGAAACAAAGAAAAATTTTGTAAAATTTCTTCAACGTTTATATATAAAGTCACAAATAAAAAAAATATAACTATGGCAAAAGAGAAAAAATTTTATGGTGTTAAGGAACTTGATGGTATGATTTGGAAAACCGAATTGGATGCCAAAGCAGTAAAAGCGATATTTCACGAAGGTGCTGGTTGTGAAATGGGTACGGATGAAATCGTGATAGAATTCAACAATTATACAACGATTACCGTGGACAGAATAATTTGTGAATAACATAACTGTATGGATGATATAGAACAACAAATACTCGACTTGCTAAACCGCAATTACAGCAATATTACATTTGATACTCGCCTATACGAATTATTTTGTAAGCAGGATGAGGCTGTCAAGCAATACATCAAGGTAGGAAGAAAGTTTTGGCATTATGACGGTGAAAAAATGGCATGGAGAAAATTAACTGTCACATATGTTAGGTCTAATGTCATGTTTTTTACTTTTGATGATGAGCCTGATGTGGAACATGCTTGGTTTATGGGTAGTATGAATTGTTTGATGATGCATGTTGCGGAAATATACCCGTATGAGATTGGGAATATCCTTTCTGAGTGGTATCCTGAGACAGCAAACGATTTTCCTGACATTTGCAAGCAATGCAAGTGGGATGACTGTGATGGGGAAATAACAGTGGAAGTAATTTGGGAAAAATAAAATTAGGGGCAACTGTTCATTTTGGCACGTTTTTTGTAGATAGTGAACTACCAATAAATTAAAAACTAAGAAAATTATGGAGAAAAAGTTTTATCCGGTATTTAGTGTGGACATTTGTTTCACCGGTTATGCGATGCACTATGTTCTTATTGGTGCGGAGAGTGTGGAAGATTTGATTGCCCATATTCATGACATTCTAACAGATAATGACCTTGATTATGGTACTGTAAGTGTTGATGAACTTGCTTATGAGACTTCTAGGTTTGAAGAAGTAAAGAATATGTACACTGATAAACCTTATGTTGTTCTTGACAGATATTCTTATTATGAATAATAAAAATTTAAAAGATAAGGATTTATGAATAATAAAAATTTAAAAGATAAGGATGTTAAAGTTGGATTGAGAATTAAATTCGCAATGCCAACAAAGTGGTGTCAGGTCGTTGACAGTTCCCCATTTATTTGGTTTAAAGGGAGAATTATTGAGCATCACAATGAAATGATTATAGTATGTGGTAAAAATAGGAAACACAAGATGTATCTTGATAGAATAATGTGCTTTTCCAAAAACGGAGAATATCATAGAATAAAAAAACAAAAATGATGGAAGAAGATTATGTAAGTTTTGAGATAGCCAAACTCTTGAAAGAGAAAGGATTTAAACGTTGGTGGTGTTATAAGAGTTATGGTACCGCGGTATATTATAAAGGTGTACCTTTAAGTGTTGATGAAGAATATGACCTAATATCAAAAGGTCATAAGAATGAAATTGAATACGTTGAAGGTGGGTATCTTTATGATTTCGGTAGTAACAATAATGATGATGACACGAAGGCATGGGCTGCTCCTACTCTTCAAAGGGCGATGAAATGGCTGAGGGAAATACATCATTACTATATTCAAGTAATGCTTGATTCTTGGGCTTGTGGAGGACATACAGGTTACTATGTTGTAATTCAAAGAACTGACAATGATTTTGAAATGATGCTACAAGATGCTGTTGATGAGGTTTTTTATCAAACTTATGAGGAAGCCTGTGAAGCGGCAATTAGATATTGTTTAGAAAATTTGATTTGACTATGATTGAAGAAGATTACGTTTCTTTCGAAACAGCCAAACTCCTTAAAGAAAAGGGGTTTGACATAATGGGTTATGCCTCAATAAAAGTATTTGGTGGAAACACATATGAAGTAAACGAGGAATGGATAACTCCTACAGAAGACACTATAATTCCAACTCTCCAGATGGCAATGAAGTGGTTGAGGGAAATGCATCATATTGTCATTACGACAAATTATGCAAATATTTGTGGACTTGGATTTACATATGTCGCATCTGTTATTAAGATAAATGACAATCATGAAATAGAAGAAGGCCCTGGTTTGAATGCTTGCATGTACGGTGCTTCTTATGAGGAAGCTTGTGAAGCAGCGATTAGATATTGTTTAGAAAATTTGATTTAAAATATGTGTGATATTGAATTTCCGCATTTTGGCGCATCATATCCTGATGCCCATTGCATAGATGGTTATCTGTATGACATGGATTCTTATGAAAATGGTTTCTACACCATTGGTGGTGATGACCCATGTCCTTTTTGTAATACAGAGGAATGGTTAAAAGATGTTCTTGATGACGAAATCTTTGAGACAAAGGAAGAAGCACTTGAATGGGTAGAGAAAATGAGAAAAAAATATGAGTAATTGTCACAAAAATGATTAGTTTGGCATGAACTTTGTATGTATAGAAAAGTGTTATTTAAAAATAATGTGGAAACATGGTTACGGAAAAGCGATTAATATCTGTGTATAATAAGGTTCTTGAATATGAAAACAAATTATCAGGCGCATTGGGTGAACTTGGAAAACTTGTAAGTTCAATTTATGACGAGGAGATAACAGCAGACCTTTGTAACGATGGTGAGATAGAATTTCGCAAACTTTTTAGTCGTGATGAAGATAAAATTGCTATTCGAATTGAAGATGTTATTGCAAAATTGAAGAAAATTGATTAGTTTAGCACGGATTTTGTAAGTATGGAAAGTGTTTACAAAAAAAATATAAATTATGACAATTAAAGACATTTTGGAACTTGGTTTTGGTATTGATTTTAATACCCTATCTTTCAATCTCATCAAAGATGATTTTGATAGTAAAACAACTGTAAACGATGTTAAGAACATGTTGGAAAACTACCCAATCACTATTTCTAAAGAGTACTTCAGTAAAGAGGACGAGGCTTTTGTTGATGAGGTGTTTGACCCTAATGATTTTATGATTGAAGATATGCTTGTACAACTATTTATTAGTGATGAAGATGAACTAAGTGATGAAGATGAACTAATCGACTGTTAAAATTTGGAATATTAATAATTATTTTGTATATTTGTAAAAAAGATACTATTTATATATAAACATAGTATTTTTATAGAGGTGAAGGACTATAAAAATAAGAATTATGGAAATCTAACGGATTGCAGTTATAGTATCCCTCCTTCACATTATGGTACTGACTGTTTTCCGTTTTTTTTTTATTGAAATTATTATACTAAAAATGTTAAACAAAAATGAAAACATTTAATAACCCAAACATCAAAGTTCCGCAGGGATTTGAACTCTTCTTCAACACTCTTACGGGTAATTGGGCACTCCGCCCCGTGAAGGGTTATTCTACCATCTACTATAAGAAGGATACATTTGTTCCGAAGAAGAAAGAAGAAGGGGCGAAAATCTTTTCCGAAGAAGAAGTAGAGGAGAAGAGCACAAGGAACTCCAATCTTACAAAGGCAAAGAAAGCAAAGAATGACGAATTTTACACTCGTCTTGCCGACATCGTGGATGAACTCAAACATTATGAAGAACACTTTAAGGGTAAAGTAATCTATTGCCCTTGCGACAAGTTGTTCAATGAGGGACAGAGCAATTTCGGCAGGTATTTTATCTGCAAGTTTCATAAACTTGGGGTTAAGAAACTTATCTGTACCCAATGGAATCCCAATGGTGTCGGTGTGGTAAAGGAGTACGATTTTGAGAAGTGCGGAATCAAGTGGGAATACAACGGAGAGAAAGAGGATAGTGAATATGTTGATGAAAGCGACATTGATACCTATTTCCTCAAGGGCAACGGCTCGTTTGATAGCGACGAGTGCAAGGAGATTATGAGGAACTGCGACATCGTAGTAACGAATCCTCCGTTCAGTCTGTTCCGTCAGTTTGTGGAACAGATTATGACGATGGGTAAGAAATTCATCATTGTCGGCAACCACTCCGCAATCACCTATAAGGAGATTTTCCCTTACCTTAAAGACAATAAGATGTGGCTCGGCTACAAACCTCTCGGTGGAGAAATGTATTTCCACATTACTGACGAGTACAAGGAAGAAATCGTCAAGACGAAGAAAGAAGGAACTGGTTGGGTAGAGATTGGCGGAGAAGTTATGGCGAGGGTTACACAAGCTTGTTGGTTTACCAACCTTGAGCATAGCAAAAGAAGGGCGTTCATCGGCCTGACAAAGAAGTACAACCCTACTGACTATCCTAAATACGATAACTATGATGCTATTGAGGTTGGCAGGGTTGAGGATATTCCGAAGGACTATGATGGGGTGATAGGTGTTCCTATTACTTATTTTGGCAAACACAATCCCAATCAATTTGAAGTCATTGGAATTACCGAAAAGTCTGAAGATATGAAGTCTCTATATATAGAAGGTAACGAAAAATATGATAGGCCATATCTAAATGGCAAAAGAATGACTGCAAGGCTTCTCATTCGTAAGGTCAAAGAACTCCCTACAGAGGAAAAAGTAAAACCTCTGATGGAATCATAAAATTTGGTACGATAATTGCAATATACTTTATCAATATTAACAATTAAAATTTATTATTATGACAAAGAGAAGAAAAAACATTGGTTTTTATGTTTATGAAGATTTTAACACTGATTCCGTTGCTATTGAAGATAGGAATGACATTACCCTTGAGGAACTTGCAGAAGGGTACATTGACAATTCCGAAAACATTGAAGGAGGCGTTTTTGCGTGGAATGGCAAACTCAATATTCGTCCGAAATTTCAAAGAGCTTATGTTGTTGAAAATAATGAGGTGTGGAAGGCAGCTCTTGCGAGGAGTGTTGTTAACGGTCAACCAATAGGTACAATCTATTTTGGTGAAACTGAAGAGGGTAAAAAGTATATCAATATTGATGGCCAACAGAGGCTTATGACCCTTCTATCATTCATTAACGGTCAAGATACCATTAAAATGTTTGATGGAACAAAAGATAAAGATGTGATGTTTGAAGAACTTTCTGATAAAATGCAGAGAAGGTTTAAACTGTATCGACCGTCTATCAAGATTTGTAGAGGTACAGAAAAAGCACTCCTAGAGTGGTTCAAGACTATCAATCAACCCACAACTGTTCTTACCCCACAAGAACTGCGTAATGCTGCTTTCAATGGAATGTGGTGTGAACATATCAAGATGTATTTCTCAAAAGTCAAGGCATCTGCAACTGCAACTGAATATAATGCAGATTTTCTCTATAAGGGTGGCGAATATTTTTATGGTGATTTTTCCCTCCCTCTTGACCCTACAAGACAGGATGTTCTTGAAATGGCACTCGATTGGGCATCTATGCAAGTATTCGGTGTTAATGCTGACCTTACAAAAGATGAACGAATTGAGTCTTATATGGCTATGTATGCGAACCCTGAAATATCTGTAAATGTTGAAGATAATGGAACTGACCTCGTTAATCGTTATAAGGCGGTTATAGATTGGGCAAGAAAGATGTTTTGTTCTGAGTATCTTGACCAAAAATGTGCAAAGAACGTTGAATGGGGTCGTCTTTATGCAACATATGGTGAAAATGAATATGACATCGTGAAACTCAATGCTGATGTTGACAAATATATTATGGATGAGGAAGTTACTGCTAACTCAGCTGTTTTTGAGTATGCATTGATGGGCTGCCCTATAGAGAAGCGCAGTATGCTTGTTCTCCGTTCTTTCAAAGTACCCGAAAAGATGAAGATGTATAAGATGCAGGGCGGAATTGACCCCATTGATGGTTGTAAATATAAATTTGAAGATATGGATGCACATCACATTGTTGCGTGGGAAAATGGGGGTAAAACTGAAATTTCAAACGGCGTAATGATTTCCAAAACCAACCACAAGAAGGTTCTTCATGCAGAACTGACATATAATGCTGAACAGATTCGTCAGAAACGAGATGAACTTATTGAAAGGATAAAATCCACCAAAAATTAAAAACAATAAAGCATATGAAAGAAGAACAAAGAAGAAGAATTGCAAGAGAATATCTTGAAAAAAATTTTGGTAAGTATGGTGTAAGATTTTACTCTTTTAATGATGTCACACTGCCTATTAGTAAACCACCATTTGAACTTTGGAAATGTTATGAATCAATGGAACCAGGTTCTTGGGAATCAAGGGCATTTCGTGTTATTGACGCTCCTTATATATCAAATTCAAGTAATCCTGTTATAATTGTTTCTGACAACAAAGAAGAGTTGTTTGAAATCGCTAAAATCGTTATTTCCGAAGAAAGATGGGAAACGGGTTCACCTGAATTTGATAGATTTAAAAACTACTATGTTATGTTTGATTAAAAATATTACTATTTAATAATAAAAGCCGTAGATGTTTATTCTACGGCTTTATTTTTAAAAGGGACTCTACAAATGCTATATATTATTTTGGGGAAAACAGTATACTCGTTTACACCTAGTTATCCTGTTTAGCAATAAAAGCGAACCTATAACAATTGGCACCTTTGTGATTGATGTCGTTTTTCTCATAGAAAGAAGGTGATGTGCCTTCCATTGGAACGCAGAAGTCACCTGCTGTAAGTCCATTATACAACTCACAAGTTCCGCCTTTAACAAAGTTTCTCTCAAATGCTTTCACATCAGCGATGTCCTCATCGTCAAGACCGCTGTAATCACCGTTGACAAGTGCGTTTAATGCCCACTCAGGGACAATGACATCATAATAGTTTTCACCGAATTTTGAAAGTTCCTCATCTGAGATGTTATCAAATTGGTTTCCACTAAGGAAATCCTCATTAATCACCTCAGTGAGACATTCCTTGATAAGCGAGTTAAGTTTAGACTCAGACACCCTGATTTTAGACTCATTAAAGTAACCGTCAGAGGGTTGGAAATTTCCGTATTGTTCTTGGTATTCCCTGTTCAATTTGTCGGCATATTTCCAAGCGATTTCCTCGTTGTTTGTTGTTTTGATGATATCAAAATCGTCTATGGTATAGGATTTGTTCTCAATATATCTGCCGTTAGCGTCAAACATATCAGATGACAAGACATTATAAGTGCCACCGTCATCCACCACATAATATCTCACTAAAGATTCTTTTAGGATTTTTTTGACGGATTCCATTACCATATATTGTATATCGTTTTCAGTGAACTTTGCCATACTAGTTACCCATTAAATAAACATTTATTTGTGACGCGTAGATTTGCATTTGTTTGATAACATCCCTTGATGTTGGTGTTATCCCATCTTCATTGGTTTTGAAAATCACACCCAAACAAGCGGTTGGCAAACCGTTTTTACCATGCATGACAAACATACCCATGTAGGCGACATCCTCATTTTTAAGCCTGTAATACAGTTCAGGGTCACTTTCCATACAGTCCTCAATAGGACCGAACCAATAACCGTGTTCTATGACATATGATGCCCATGGGTATCTTGATAGTCTGAAATTCTTATATTCGGACTCAATATAGTCATATCTGTTTCTTGGGTCCATATAAGTAAGGTCTGCATATAAAAACGGAAGATTGTTAAGGTTTGTGCCACCATTGTGTGCCTCAAGAATATATGCCCTGTCAGCGTTGACTGATGTCCTGAAATCAGCAAGAAGAACACGTATATGTGGGTCTGCCTCCAATCTTTGTTTTATTCCTTCCTCGTGTTTTTCGATATTGTACTCTTGGAATTTCTCAAAAACAACGCCAGGATTAAGAACGAAAAAACCTATACAAGCGGCCACAAACATTATGAGTAATGTTGAGAATGTGCCTTTCAAACCATGTTTGTCAATAAAACCCCTGAAGCTTCTCATGTTACCAATTTGCTCGTCCATTTGCTCATTGGTGGTTTTCATTTTGTTATAAATCTCTTCCATATTTCTTAACTATTAATGCTTGTATACCAATTATTGTTAAAATAAGGGCTACCAACACTATTATGCCCAAAACAGGTTTAGCACTTATAAGCATACCCACCAAGAAAAACAACGTGAAAATAATGCCAAGTGTCGCCACACAGATTAAAAGGTTTCTCAAAAACTTTTTCCAACCGATACCTTTAAAAAAACCAACCAAAAATTTAAAAAATCTCTTCATATTACATCAGTTTTCTAATTTTATTTAAAGTTTCTTGGAATTTCTCATCATTTTCGTTTAATCTTCCAGAAACACTTGTTTTTGTGTCTTTCACCTGATAAGACATAAGTTCTTTCATTCTGTTGAACTCATTGTTTGTCTGTGTCTTGTTTTCATGCAGAAGGACATTCGCTTTGTTGTTTTTCCACTCAACAAGATATATGTTACCGTCCATATCCTTCATTTTGAACTTAAGGCCATTAACTTTAAAGTCATCAGGAATTTTGTCAATCATATGGTTTTCGGTGATAAATTTTGTCCTTTTATAGAAGACGGTTTTGATGTTCTCATTTATTGGCTTGTTAGCCTCCACCTCAATTGATTTAAGGTGGTTCATCATCTGTCTCATGTTAAAACCCTCTTTACTTTCGTACATGTTGTCCCTATCAAATGTCTCATCAGGAAGTTCTCTTGCCTGTAAACCTGATTTTCTGAAGTCTTTCATGTTTTTCTGCATTTCCTCACCTGATTTTTTAAGACCCTGATAAATGTTCTCACCGTCAGAGTAGTCATTGGATTTTTCAAGACCGTTGTTCATTTCCTGTTCAGATGTATAACCTTTAACTTGCGCGTGTACTCTTTTTTTGTACTCAGGCGTGACATTTTCAGGTTCATAGTCCAAAGTGGTCTTGTTCTCATCCTGTTTTTCGTATTTCGGTTTCTTTTCCAAAACCTCATCAGCCAAACCACCGTCAAAGTCCTTGGCTCTCTTTTCTGACTCTTTGTAAGCCTTACCGTTGATTTCCTTATCTTTTTCTTCAACACCTTGTCCAAGTTTTGCCTTGAACTCGTTTGAACTTTCCCTGATAAGTTTATTCATCTCACTTTTAGTATAAGTCATTTCCATTTTATTACATTTTTATTAGTTATTTTCGCTATTAAGGTAATTTACCGCTTCCTGGTGATTATATGTTAACACCAATGTGTCATCATCATATTTACCATCTATTGTTCCGAACACACTGTATGTGCCGTATTTGTCTTTGGCTGCGGCTTCTATTGCCAAGTCTTCAGCATCGCTTGATGTTTGTCTTTGTTTGTCCAAATCCGTTACTGTATCAACACTGAAAGACCCAATCAAAGAGCCATCAGAGTCATTGATGACGACATATGAATCAAATTCTTCGTTCTCAATCCTTCTCTGTCTCTCATCAACAGGGTTTTCTTCTTCCTCCTCATCGTCCCATTCGTCACCGTCATAGTCATAATCACCGTTGGGTAATCTTCTGTAAATGGGTTTTCTTAGTTCCTTAAGAATCTTCTTAACAGATTCGTTAACCATATATTGTATGTCTTCAACTGTCAGTTTCATTTTTACCAAGGTATATTTCTTCTCCAATTATTATATGTTCCGCTATTTAGTTCCATTCCCCTGTAAAGTTGTTGCATTTCCAATTCCAACAATTTTTTCTTATCTGGTTTGTCTGAGTTTCTTTCCTCTTCCATTTTTTCATGGATTTTCGACAAATCTTTTAAAACATCAGGGTTAAAATCACCATAGTTATTCATTTTCAATACTTTTTTTAATCATGTTCTTATGGTCATACGCAGGGTCTTTTTTCCTTTTGAGAGGCGGTGCGTCATATCCAAAATCACCGAAGGCCGTATCCATCTCAACCGCTTCTTTCAGTTTGTCAACTTGCTCTTGCGTTAAATAAACCGTTTTTCTTTTTATGGGTTTACCAAAGAGAGGTTGTACAAAAGCACCTGAGGCATCAGCGGATGTGGCACCACCACCATCCTCTTCTGTCATCATGTCCTCTTGTTGTACGGGCATAATGTCTTTTTTATATTTAATATCAGACAAATCATTGAACGCTTTTTTCAAAGTTGACTTCATTTCTTTTTTGTTATCCCATTGATTCAACCAGTCATTGTTGTGGTACAATCCTTTTAACTGTTCTTTCGCAAAATCAATTGCCTGACTACACTCATCACTAAAAATCAGTTCATCTTCCTTATATTTCGTAATAAAATCAATTAATACACCCAGTTTAGCCCAAATATTATTAGCGTCCTGTTCTTGTTGTATGTCAGCCATCATTTTTTTGAGACTTTCAATGCCAAAAGCACTTTGGTAATCAAGTGCGGAGTCATTTTGTAATATTCCTGTTCCCCACGCTCCTTCCGTTATAGGTTCTGTTGACACCGTTAAATCATAGACATCATCAAGTGTGTCAATATTAGTCTTGTCAATATAAACATTATTGTTTTTGGATAGTTTCTTTATGTCTTTTCCGATTTTGATAAGTTCATCTGACAACCCCCAACCGTTTTTTCCAAACTCATAGGTAATTTTATTGTTGTTTGTTTTTTTTATGATTTTTGAGTCAAGAGTGTTGGCGTTCATCTCATTTAAAGTGTTACCGTCAATAATATGTGATTCGAAAGCGTTAATGTAAAGGTTTCTCATCTTTTTCATATAATCTTTCCTTGGTAACTTGTATTTGATGACAAATCTGTCTTTGGGTTTAACGCCGTTGTTAATATCTTCCTCTGACAGTTTCTGAGGTCTGATTTTCTCAGTTCTGATAAGAACCGCGCTTGTCTCATCGGATGGGTCTGTTCTTTTAAGTAACAAAGACAACGCCTTGGGGGAATCAATGTTGTGTTTTGTGAGATATGAGTCAACCTTGGCTGTTTTGGGGTCAGTCAAGAGTTGTTTGATATACGATTCCATATGTGATATGAAACCGTATCTTGTCATCTCGTCCTCAGGATAATATGTCTCTATTAACAACTTTTCCATAATTAAATATTATTGTTCCAAGTTTGACTTCTTTGCCACAATGTCTTGAATAGGTTCTCAACTGATTTGGCGACAATTTTCTTAATCTCTTTTTCAATGTCCTTATCTTTTTTGACAGCATCAAGAGTGATGTCTTTGACTTCTTTTTTAAATTCCCTGTTTTTAAGGATGTCATCAACACCAGATTCATTTATGATACCCTCAGATACCAATCTTTTTGCCATTGATTCAGATATTATTATTTTTTTTGCCATAAAACAATATATTTTTACTATGATAAATAGTCCAATGGTTTGAAAAAGAACATAAAATAGTTGTTTTTTTGAGTTTTATTTTGTATTTTTGCTAAAAATAAAATGCCTTTGGCATGTTTTTTGTAAATAAAAACAGCAAAAAATATAAAACATGAAAAATTTGTTTAAAATATCGGAAGGTAGTAATCCTAACTATCTGGCAACCATTTGCCGTATTGGTGAAACGTTCCCTATTGAGGGTGCTGACAGACTTCTCAGAACCACTGTTAACGGTGCTGACATTGTTATTGGTAACACAATGAAAACCAATGATATTGTGGTTTATGTACCTGTGGAAAGCGCGCTTTCTGAAAAGTTTTTGTCGGCCAACAATCTTTATGAGATTGGTGAATGGGAGAAAAATGCTAACGCTCCTGAAATTGGTATTATGATGGCGAAATACAATGACCTCAAAAACACCGGAAAAACCGATGAGGCTGACGAACTTTACAAGGAAATTAAGTCACAAGTCGGTTACTTTAACAAAAGGAACAGGGTAAGGATTATCACTCTTAGGGGTTGTGTTTCCAACGGTTTTATCGCAGGTGTTAACTCACTTGTCAACTATAATCCTGACCTTGCTGATGTTAATTGGGAGGAAATGGTTGGAACCTCATTTAATTATATTGGTGATGATGAATTTTGTAAAAAGTATATTCCACCAATTAAGACTTCTGAACAGAATACAGGACAGAAAGGTTTTAATAAGAGGATGAAGAAAATTAAGAGGTTTGATAAACTGGTCGAAGGTCAATTCACCTATCATTATGACACACAGCGTATTGATTCAACCAATATTAAGGGATTGCTTTCACCGGAGGATATTGTTACCATAACAGTCAAGGTCCATGGAACATCAGTAATTTTGTCCAATATTCTTGTTAATAAAAAACTTACTTTTTTTGAAAGAGTTAAGAAGTTTTTCGGTATGAATGTAAAAACAACTGAATATGGTAACATTTATTCAAGTAGGTCTGTAATTAAGAACAGATATATAACAGGTAAGGACAGTAATGATTTCTACGGTGTTGATATTTGGGGTTGTGTGAACAGGGATTTTTCACCTTATCTTTCAGAGGGTATGACTGTGTATGGTGAGATTGCAGGTTATCTTGAAGGGTCGGACAAGATGATACAGAAACGTCATGACTATGGTTGTGAGGTTGGACATTGGAAGTTTATGCCTTATCGTATAACTGAGACGGATGCCAATGGTAATGTTAAGGAATGGAATGTGCTTGATGTTGACAAGTGGACAAGAAACCTTGTTGCCGAACACCCTGAACTTAGTGACAAGGTTCTTAATCTTGAAGTGCTTTACCACGGTAAACTTTGTGATTTGTATCCTGACATTGTGGTTGACGACATGTGGTACGACAATTTCCTTACAAGACTGCACAACGATGACAATTTCTATATGGAGCAAAAAGAGCCTATGTGTCATTTGTATGAAAAGGAAGCACTTGCGGCTAAGGCTGTTCTTGACAATGCCAAAAAGAAAGGCGAAAGTAAGAAAGTGATTTCAAAATTGACCAAGGACTATGAGAAATATGAGTCAATGAGGGCACCAAGAGAGGGTGTTGTCATTAGGATTGATGATGACCCTAAGTCTGAGGCTTTTAAAGTTAAAACTAATCTCCACTACGGATTAGTTGAATGTGCACAACATGATGCAGGTGAAGTTGATATTGAGGAGACAGCGTAATGAAGAGAATAGTTAAATATACCGCAGTTGACCCTTATTATAGTGACCAAACATTGACTTATATTGGTTCGAACGCCGAAGAAATTGATAATATTCAATTTGAAACCGAAAAACACATGGCAAGGGAACATTGTAGTTTGTCAATGATATATAAATTAGAAATAATTTTTGACAATTCTGAAATTTTCTGTCATGATTTTTGAATGTACTAAAAATAACAATAAAAACTAATAAAACTAAAACAATAAAAACTAATAAAAGCAATGCGACAAAAACTAATACTTACAGATGAGCATATCAAATTAATCAAGGCGATTAAATTTGATGAGTTTGACATGGGTGAGAATTTTAACACTGAGTTCATCACCAATTCAATAGAAGAGATTGAGTCCACACCTGAAAACATGAAAAAGTATGGTCAGTTAAGAGACCAACTGATTAGGGCAAGGGACAAGATGAAAACCATATCTGATTTGAAGGAGTGTCATGCGTGGGGTGTTGACCAATGGAACCTTTTTGGTGGTACATATGTCATGGAAGATGTGGCTATGATTCTTGGACATTATGAGGATTTTATTGAAGGCACAGAGGAAAGTCCCATGGGCAAGCAATATCCCAAGGAATTGGAAGACCACTGGTGGGAGTTATATCTTTATATTGTTGCCAACATGAAAAACATATTGTCTTTAATATTGGAATATGTTAATAAGGGTGGTTTGACACCAGGTGAGTATGTGTTTGACAATAAAAGTTATTCTTGGAAAAAAGTGGTGAACTAACATGATATTACTGATAATTTTAATTGTTTTTGCTTTGTTTTGCCTTTGGGGGCTAATCAAAGTGTGTAAAGATAATGACGGTGCTATACCTTTTTTAATGTATTTTTGTATTATCTCTTTTTTCGTTTTTGGTTTTACAATTAATGGTTTGACCAATAATAATTCGGAACTAACATCTTTTAGGTTAGAATATAAAAAAGTGGAATATCTGATTCAAACATATGACAAGGAAAAAGACGAAAAGGGAGACATTTTGTTTGATATTAAAAAACATGTTGATAATATCAACAGAAGGATAACACAAGAACAAAAAGGACTAAATAGAGTATTGGTAAAAGAGATGTATGTTAAAGAAATCGCTGAGACAGAACCAATAAAGTTTGATTTTAATAATTTAATAAAAGAAGATAAACATGAGTGAAATTTGTGGAAGTGAAAAAATTGAGGGAAAATGCCCTAATGCTGAATCCCATTTGAAGAAAATGTGTATTAACTGTATTTCATGTGATTGCACAAGTGAAGGTGAACATTTCTGTGCTAACGAACAGAATTTAAGTGATGCTGTTGAAAAACTTAAAGCGAATGTTCCACCTGGTTATGCAATAGAAAATGTTGAACTTAAACCACTTGCGCTGAAAGACATCACAAAAAAATGTAAGAGGTGGTCAATAGACAAGCAAAAAGTTTTGGATGAGTTTGATGCGCTGGTATAGTTTTTGCGGTAGTTTAATTGTTATATCTCTATTTTTCCCTAATAATTATCATTGGATAAGGGAAAGTCAAAATCCTTATGGTAAAATTGTTTATACGATTGACCGTAATTTTATTAGAAAAGGTGAAACAATTTGGGGAAAAATAGAGTATAATATAGACGGAAAATATATTAGAGAGGGACAGACTTCTTACGGTAAAATTTTATATAATATAGATGGAAAATATATTAGAAAGGGTCAAAACCCTTATGGTAAAATTTTATATAATATAGATGGAAATTACATCAGAGAAGGCCAAACCTCTTATGGCAAAATTTTGTTTAATTTAAGTAAATAATTTTTTAAATTTTTATATATGGACATTAAGACTATTAAAGGGAATCTTATTGAGAGGAGTGACACACTTGCAAGGTATTTTAGGGAAATCAATAAATATCCCGTACTTTCAGCGGAGGAGGAGTATGACCTTATACTTAAAATAAAAAATGGGGACAATGAGGCGAAAGAAAAACTCATAAACAGTAATCAGAGATTTGTTGTGGCTATTGCGAAAAGGTATGCCAACAACGATAACATCATGGATTTAATTGACGAGGGTAACCTCGGTCTTATGTCAGTCATAAATGATATTGACAAATATGATACTACTAAGGGAACAAGGTTTTTGTCATATGCTGTTTGGTACATCAGGAGAAGTATTCAGTATTACATAATGAACACCAATATGTTTGTCAGAAGAACAAACAACATTAAATTGGGTAACAAAATGACCAAGGTTAAAAACAAGTATTTTGGTCTTAATGGCAGGTATCCAACCGAAGATGAGATAATTGATATGTTGAAAAAAGATTTTGACATCACAATACTCAAACAGAGTGATGTGTTTGACATCACAACTGAGTCAGTTAATGAGTACATTGACGAAGACCAGAACACTTTGGAAGACACTAAAGCATTTACTGACAAAACCGCAAGTTATAATGAGTATGAGGAGACAATTGACAAGGAATATACCAAAACACTTGTCAGCAAATTGTTGTCCATGCTTAATGAAAGAGATAGAACAATAGTCAAAATGTACTTTGGCATTGGTTATGACAAAGAGTATAATAACTATGAAATCGGTGAGGAACTTGGACTGACATCGGAAAGGATTAGGCAAGTTATTAATGATGTGACTAAAAAGTTGCATAGGGCACTTAGTTTTGTTAAAGTCTAAACTATTTATTAAAAAATAAGCGACAAAAAAACCGAAACAATGCAACGCATTATACTAACAGAAAAACAATTAAACAAAATAATTACAGATTCTTTAGCGAAAATTTTAAAAGAAAATAGCGGTTGTTTTGTGAAATTAACTTTTGATAAAATTTCCACCATTACTTACCAAAACAATAAATCCACACAAATAAACGAAGAAAGTAACTGGATATTAAAATCTAAAAATTGGGAAAAGAACAATTATGAGAGATTTCTTTCAATTGTTAATATGACACCTAAAAAATATAAAGGTTATCTCACATATCATGGTTTAGATGAGATTAAAGGTAATGATTGGATAACATACACATTGAAAGGACATAATGTCGCTTTTGCTTTACATTACATAGAACCAGGAAAAATTGATTTGTGTAATTTTGTTAACAACTCCGATTTAAAAGGAATTGGTGATTTGGTTCTGCAATTTGCCAAAAACCAAGGTGCGACACAAATGGACAACTATAGGGGCTTTCCATCTGAAAAAGACCCTGAAGGACATGGCAAACTTGGAAATCTATATAGGAGAAACGGTTTCAATAAACAAACATGGCATGATGAGTTTAATCCTGAATTTCAACCTGCTGACGAAGAATGGCAGTTAGACAAATCAAATTTCCAAAATGGAAAAGGTCCTGATGTGGAAGGTTTGGAATTGTCAAGACATAGAGCGAAATATAATAACCCGCAAAGAGCATATAGAAAAAAATTTGATGATAGAATTGGTAGTAAATTTAAATAATATAACATGAGAAATATTGTTTTGAACATACCACATAGTTCAATTAACGGTGTGTATGACAAGAACTTTGGTAAATGGCAATGTAACCCATATTTTATGGATGATTGTCTTAAGAAATGGACAGATTGGTATACTGATATGCTGTTTAACCCTCTGTCAAGAAAAGAAAACGTGGAAACCATTGTTTTTCCTTACTCACGCTTTGTTTGTGATGTCGAAAAACTTAAGAATGACCCTTTGGAAAATATTGGTCAGGGCATTATATATACCGAATTTGACGGTTATAAACGTAACTTGACTGAAGAACAAAAGAAAAACATAATGGAACTTTGGGAAGAACACCAGGCAAATCTTCAGACAGCGATTAAGGACGAAAATACAGTTCTTATTGATTGTCACTCTTTTCCAAGTTACTTGGCTAACAATGACATTTGCATTGGGTATAATGAAGACTGGTCATATAACAAGAAACTTGTTGATGGTATTGTAAAAAAATTTAAAAAGCAAGGTTATTCAGTTGAGGAAAATATACCTTATTCTAATTCCATTACACCTGAAAAAAATTTCTCATATTGTTCTGTAATGATTGAGGTTAATAAGCGTATATATATGAACGAAAACCTGATGGTTTTGGAAAAAAACGCAAGACAATGGATGAGGTGGAGCGGAACTTTGGAAAAAATTTATGATTTTATTCAAAATTTTTAATTTTTGGCACGGTTGTTGTAAGATAAAAAGATGTAATTTTAAATTTTTGTTTTTATAAATTTTATTTTATTATGACGGACACAATAATTTCTTTCAGGTCAAATGACATCAGTACACATTTTCTTTCCAATGATGAGCTTAGGGCTAAATGTCCTTATGCGTTCATGACCGAACCGACCAACCCAAATGTTTCTAACAGGTACACTATGGCCACAACAATTGATGTTGTCAATGACATGGAGAAACTTGGTTGGTATCCTGTTGAGGCTAAGCAGTGCAAGACAAAAAAGAATTCAAGCGGAATTAAATCTTTCCATATGATTGCGTTTCAGAATCCGAACATCAAGATTTTGAACGACAAGACAAATAATGTAGAGGCGTTTCCAAGAATCATTCTTCAAAACAGTCATGACGGTTTCAATAGTTTTAAGTTTATGTGCGGCATCTATCGCGTTATTTGTGGCAATGGACTCATCATTGCTGACGCTGAGTTTGCCAAACTGTCAATTAGACATATTAACTATGAGTTTGAGGAACTAAGGACTGTTGTCATTAAGATGATTGATGAACTTCCCAATAAGATTAATGTTATTAACGCCATGAGAATGACAAATTTGTCTGAAGAGCAGAAGATTGATTTTGCTACAAAGATAGTTAAACTCAGAAAGAATGTTCCTTTTGAGAAGACGCTTGAAATAAGCAGTAACACTATTCGTGATATTCTCACACCTGTCCGTAAAGAAGATGAGGGGAACTCATTGTGGAATGTGTTTAATATCCTGCAAGAGAAGGTGATGAAAGGTGGGTTCTCATATGCCAAGGACGACAATTCTAAGGCAAGAAAAATGAGGGTGATTACCAGTCCTATTAAGGACATAAATCTTAATACCGATATGTTTGCTTTGGCTAATACTTATTTGAAAACAGCATAAAAACATGGAAAATAATTTTAAGGAAATAATTAGGAAAAGGATTGATAGATTTAACAATCTTTGGAACACCGCTGTTGGTTATTCATTTGAGGACAGTGATGATATTCTCAAAAAGAAATTCAATGAAGAAAATGAGGGGTGGTTGGTAAAGGCTAATGAAGCCGCCAAAAACCATGGTTTTGGTTCATTTGAGGATTACCTTGACTGTAAGTATGACGATGACCCATGCGAATCAATTGATGAGTTAGACGCGCTTGAAAACATCAGGCCAAGATATAGTGGCGGTTTGTATCATTATGAAATGGCCGTAATTAACCAAGCGGAAAGTATCGCCAATTTTATTCTCAAAAAGTTTAATGAACTTAGTGAGGATTTACCAGATGAACTTGGTGTGGATTTGGATTATGCTTGGGACAGGTATGCCAAGGGCAGTAACGGTGATTATGTTGACGCGTTTACGTTTGTTAAAAAGATGAAAAACGATGGGTACAATGAGTGGGACGAGGGACACAGTGGTAACAGTGGTGGTATGGCTGTGATGTTTGCAAATTGCCTTTTGTTTAAACCTGAAATCTTTCCATATCTGCATGGTGCGTTGTCTCCTTTGGTTGGTGATGAAGGCTACTATGATGACAGGAAAGATGTACCCCAATTTTAAATGAAAAAACATATGAAAAACAAAGAGGATGTTTTTAAGAAAGCGGTGATTTGGTACTCTAAAGGTGGTGACTATAGAAAAGCGGCACTTGAACTGTATGATGAGGACAAACTTAAAAAAGAACTGCAAAATGTGGAAAAAGAACAACACAATATTGTTGTAAAAAACAGGGAAAAGGAACTTAAGGAAAAATTAGATAGATGTACGAAACTTTTTCCAATTGGCACACTTATTGATAGTGATGATGGGAGTGACAAGTGTCTTAATATTGTGGTTGGAAAACCGTATATTGGAGAGGAGGATTACCACTGGCCAAACTATTGTAATGTTCCAACATGGGAACTTGGAAATCATAAAACTGTTCTGATTAAAACAGTTCGTGTTTCGTTCAATGAAGTTATTGGTAAATCAATTGTATGCCTTGAAAATCTTCTTCAGTTTATGGATAATCCCTCAAAAGATTTTTTACCAAAAAGAGGTATAGTCAATTTGAAGGATTATGTGAATCAGAAAAACGAAATGAGAAGGAAAGAAATTGACAGGATTAATAAGGAGATTGATAAAGTCGAAATGGAAGTTAGTCTTCTTAAGTCTGAATTTTCTTTATACGATTCTTATAAACCGGAAGAATTTACCCAAGAAAAGATTGATGAAATTGTAAAAAAATACAAAAATTTTTAATATGGATAATTATAGAAAAAAAACTTTTTTTGTTGACAATCGCGGTGTGCATTATGGTGTAAGGTCTCTTAATCCCAAATGGTACAAACAGTTTAGAGAAGAAGCCATTAAAAACATACAAATTTGGAAAAAGCCAAATGGATACTATGTGGCAAGAAATGTGATTGATGACAGTGGAAGACAGTATGCGGAAGAGACAATATTTTTCGGTAACAACCTTAACAAAGCCAAAGATTATTGTAATGAGTTGAGAAGAGAATATATTTTGTCTGAGGTAAGGTATAAAAAAAGAAATAAGGTGGTTTATTAAAACAACGCTAAAATGTATAAGAAACTGACAGAAGAAGAGAAGAAACTCCTTGAGAAATATCCCAAGTATGACGATACTAAACCTGAGATTTGGGTTGGAAGTAGGGATTATTATGAGGCTGTTTTTGAAACAGAAACTAATCGTGACCCTGAACTTCATGACGCGTTTTCTGATTTGCATGAGCAAATAGTTAACCTTGTAATCAATTTTTGTAAGGAACATAATCTTACTGATGTAGATGAATTCACTGTTGGTGCTGATGGAATTAAAGGTAGTATTCCTTATGGTGTATGGTGCCCTTGTACCGATTCTAATATGAGTATTATCAAATTGGTTGAAAATACCGAAGAAGCATCTAAAGAACATTGGCCTGAATTACCAGACAGAGAACACCCTTTTCTTTATGAGATTTAAAAATAAAATATATGGAAACAATACCTGAAATCGGAAAATATTATTATTTTTGGGACGATGGTAAGTCATCACCCTCAAGACATTACATTTGTAAATGTGAAAGGGTCATCACACCTGATGAGGCGAAAAACATTATGGTTAATGTTCCTTATGATGATGACCTGACAATAGAGACAACATTGTATGACCATTGGCTTGAGTCAGAAATGCCTGAACATGATTGGCTATATGCCAAAGAGACAGATTATTTCGTTGAGTGTTCATGTCCAAAATATGATGAGAATAACCTTTGGTTCGTGAGGACAAGGGATGGGGGATGGTTCAGCATGAATATACAAAACTGGTGGCAAGGTGGTACACTTGATGTGGATGAAAAAATACTTGACGGAATAATTGAAAATATCAAAAAATATCCTGAGTGGTATCCTAACCAAGAGGAATGGATAAAAAAATATACTTGTTTATACTAAATAAGAAATATTACCCATTGGTGTGTGGGTTAATGCTCGGAAAATCAATTTGATAGAACGAGAAAGTTGTAATTCCATTTAATTTATGGTTGACTAACACCTAGTCTAACAAACCTAAAAAGCCTGACAGGTTGTAATTCCATTTAATTTATGGTTGACTAACATCTGCCATGAGGCATCTTGACAAGAACAGAAGTTGTAATTTTATTTACTTTTTTACATTAATAAACTATTTATAAATAGAAAAAATAAAAATCTATTCATCTTATGACAAGAGCATATAAATATAAACTTAAACCAACTGTGAAACAACAAAAATTGTTTTCACAAGCCTTTGGTAATGCTCGCTTTATCTATAATTGGGGACTTAATCGTAAAAAAGAAACCTGGGAAAAGGAACATAAAAATGTTACATATATACAACTGGCCAAAGAACTTACTTTACTTAAAAAAGACGGTGAACATGATTGGCTGAAACAATGTGCTAACGTTTGTCTACAACAATCACTTAGAAACCTTGATAATGCCTATACCAGATTCTTTAAAGCAAAAAAAGGCTTTCCTAAATTTAAATCAAAGAAAAATAGTGTTGATTCTGTTAAATACATTGCTGCTGTTCACTTTGATTTTGAAACCATGAGAGTATCAGTGCCATGTATAGGTAAAGTTAAATTTCTTAAAAATTGCGAATTTGATGTAAACACAGTAAAATTGGGTACTTTAACTGTTACAAAAGATAAATGTGGTGATTATTGGTGTACCATAGTAGTTGATGACAATAAACCAAACGTATCGAAAACCAAGATATGTGAGGAAAAAACTGTTGGCATTGACTTAGGTGTTAAAGATTATGCAATTCTATCTGACGGTACAAAGTACGGAAATCCTAAGTATCTTGAAGCAAAACAACAACAGTTAGCAAAAGCACAACAATGGCTTTCCAGAACACAAAAAAATAGTAAACGTCATGAAAAAGCAAAATTATATGTAGCAAAGTTACATAGAAAAATTGCTAACAGAAGAAATGATTTTCTTCATAAGTTAACAACCATGTTGATTAATGGTGAATATGACACATTTTGTATGGAGAATCTTAACATTACTGGTATGACACAGAATCATAATCTTGCAAAGAGTATAAATAGTGTTGCATGGAATGAATTTGTTAGACAATTGACATACAAGTGTGAATGGTGTGGAAAGAACATTGTATTCATTGGTAGATATGAACCAAGTAGTAAGACATGTAACAAATGTGGATACATTGACAAGGAACTGAAGTTATCTGATAGAGAATGGATATGTCCAATATGTGGTGAACATCATGATAGAGATGTAAATGCAGCAATTAATATTAAGAACATGGGGTTACATCCACAGGCATTAATTGGCATTGAACAAAAAATAGAAGAAATTAATAATAAATAAATGGAATCCCCATCGGGAAGTGGGGCTATGAACGGAATCGAAAGTAAACGTTAAGATAGTAAATCTTGTGCAAACAAGTATATCATTCCCTAAAAAAGTATAAAGAAAAAAAAATATTAGTATATGGGAAAATTAAAGGTAATCGTTACCAGTGATTTACACGGAAATTTACCGGTGATTATATCACCATTTGATTTGTTTCTTATATGTGGTGATAATTGTCCAGCACATAGTCATTACTACTCATTTCAATCAGAGTGGTTTAAAACTGATTTCGCTGATTGGATAAACACACTTCCATTTAAAAACGAATGGAGTAAAGTTGTGATGATTTGGGGTAACCATGATTACGTTGGCAAAAGACTTCATGAGGAGGATTTGCATATATTCAACGAAAAAACAAAAAACAGGGTTGTTATATTGAACAATAACACATACGATTATGAGTATCTGACCGATAACGGTATTGAGACACTAAAAATATTTGGGACACCGTATTGTAAAATATTCGGTAATTGGGCTTTCATGGTTAATGATGAGCAACTTGGATATTATTATAACGAAATGCCTTACGATTGTGATATTGTGATTTCACATGACTCCCCATCAATAAATGGATTGGGAACCATTAACCAAGGTTGGAACAATGGTTATGACGCTGGAAATGAGGTGCTTGATGAGTACATAAAACAACGAAAACCGAAATATTTTTTCAGCGGCCATATCCATAGTGGAAACCATAACTTTGAGGATGTCAATGGCACTATGATGGCAAATGTCTCATATATTGATGAACATTATAAGCCAAAATATCTGCCACTTGAATTTGAAATCTAAAAGAAAAGAAAAAGAGAGATAGATACCTATCTCTCTTTTTTTGTCTTTTATTGTTTGTTAACCTAAACATTATCCTGTACTGTCCAACCTGTCGGAATACCACTTGTACCTGTTGTCCAAGATGCCATTGATGAGTGTTTAACAAATGTACCTGTACTTGCTACACTATTTACCCAATTATATGTACAATTACTTGCTGATATATCAGTTGCAAGACATTTAATATAGTTAAGATTTGTACAACCTTCGAACATCTGATAATAACAATAATCTGTTAATGTTGTTGCAGGTAATTCAGGTGCTGTGGTTAGATTTGTACAACCAATGAACATTTCATAATAACAGCCTTCTGTTAATGTAGTTGCAGGTAACGAAGGTGCTGTAGTTAAACTTTCACAACCTTGGAACATACTACCATAACAACTCTGTGTCAATGTTGTTGCAGGTAACAGTAGTTCACTTGCATCGGTTAAACCTGTACAATGAGTAAATAATCCATAAAATGTATAAGCATTTTCCAATGTGGTTAATGTACCAAAATTAATACTATTAATCAACGACATTATATTACCTTTTACTTTGAATCCTGCCGTACTACTCATGAATCCGTTAAATGATATTTTTTTTCCCCCTGAAGGATATGTTGCATAATTTGCGTTATTTCCACGGAATTGTAAGGTGTCACCTGAAACAACTTGTATAAGTGTTTCACCTCTTGTGGAAGTTATGGATGTCCATGTTGAGCCATTATCTTTACTATACTCAATAGTTCTGGTAAAACCGGTGCCCAGTGTCCCCCAATAGATTATACCGTCATTAGTTATCTAAAATGTTAAAGGTTGGGATTTTTCATTTATTCTATTCCAATTAACAGGTATACCGTTAACACCTATTGTCCAATCAACACCGTCATTTGCCGCAACAAATGTACCTGATGATGCCACACTTTCTACCCAATCCAATGTACAATCAGTTGCTGATATATCAGTAGCAAGACATTTAATATAATTAAGTTCAGTACACCATCCGAACATACCTCTATAACATTCATTTACTAATGTTGTTGCAGGTAACTCAGGTGCGGTTGTAAGACTTGTGCAACCATAGAACATCCTATAATAACAACCATCAGCTAATGTAGTCGCAGGTAACTCAGGTGCAGTGGTTAAGCCTGTACATTCCCTGAACATATAATAATAACATCTATTAGCTAATGTGGTCGCAGGTAATTCAGGTGTTGTTGTTAGACTTGTACAACCCCTGAACATCTGACTATAACAATTATTTGCTAATGTTGTTGCAGGTAATACTAACCCACTTGCGTCAGTTAAACCAGTGTCAGACGCAAACATAAAATCATAACAGTTACTTGCTAATGTTGTCGCAGGTAGTTCAGGTACTGTGGTAAGATTTGTACAATCATGGAACATACCGTTGTAACAACCTTCACCGAGGTTCATTGCAGGTAGTTTAGGCACACCAACAAGGTTTGAACAATTTGCGAACATTTCCCTATAACATTCAACGGTCAAGTTATCTGCCGGTAAAATAAGTTTACTTGCATCAGTCAAACCCGTACAATACCTGAACAAACAAGTAAAAACCAAGGAAGCTGTCAACGAGGACATCGTGCTGAAATTATTTGCGTCAAGCAGTGACATAACATTACCTTTAACGTTGAAAGTGCAAGTACAACCGCTAAAAAAATTAGCTTTTTCATATGTGTCACTTAATGTTGTATATGTAACACCTTGCGGTGCTCTAAAAAGCACTGTATCGCCTGACGACACCGTGATAGAGGTACCACCAGTGCTTGAGGTGATTGTTACCCAATCCTCATCGTTTTTTTTGTATTCTATTGTTCGTAAACTGTTATCTGATTTTGCTTTCCAATAAATATCACCATCACCTGTTATTTCAAATGTAAGCGGTGTTGAGAATTTTCTTTCTTCCTCAGTCATATTATAATTAACCTTGGTGTTATCCTCAGTATAACTTACCCAAGGCTCAAGATAATCAAAATTTCTTTTTGTATTATATTCGTTTTCAGTTTCAAATAAATGGATGTATTCTTTTACTTCTCCCATATAATTTAACAATTTTTCCTTATTATTATAATATTAAATATTACAATAATAAGGAAAAATCACTACTCTCACGAAAAATATTCTTTGGTTTTTTTAAAACTTTTAGTCCTTCAAAAAAGTCCTCTCTATTCTTTTAGAAAGCCAGTCCACAGCTTCTTCTCTTGTCTTGTAGTTGTCGAATAATTCGTCAAGACAGTCACCAACACCATGTCTTTTTTTCGAAACCAAATCCACAATGTCATCAGCATCAAGTTCATCGAAAACATCAGACGCAAGGCCATTACTCAACACATATTCGACTACATCGTAGTCAGAATTAACCAAATCAAGCAATTCACCATCGGTATAGTTTTCTTTGATGTAATCTTCGATTTCGTCAGTATCATTCACGTTAAGATAACCGCGTTCTTTTAATGTGGTTTGTTCGTCAAACTCATAATCATCAATGATGTTGTCAGTTAACACATCTAAAAAGTCGGCTTTGTCCCATGGAGTCAAATTTTCTATTTTCTCCATTATTTCCTTAATTTCTTTTTTCTCTAAAATATCCATATGCTTTTATTTTTTGTATGCTATTTTTCTTGCTTCCAGCAAAAGATTATTAACGAAGTCAACATTAATTTCACTTGGAAGTTTTGTTGTTTTCACGGCTTCATCAAACTTGTTTTTTAACAATGTCGCCTCAGCCATCACCTCATCGTAAGAGAACTCATGATTTCTTATGGCAAGAAGGTGTTTGACATCATCACCTGTTCTTCTGACATTAAATCCCTTACCCTCAGCAAGTTCAACACCCATTTCCATTAGTCTAATCATGTGAAGGAAGTTTTTGCTGTCATAGTTATAACCTCTATTGTTTTCATATCTCACAGGATTTCTATGTTTTTTCCACTCTGTCCAATCCTTGTAATCTTTACAGTGTTTGGTATATGCGTCCTTATTATATACCATATAACAAATGGGCAGTTCACCCTTAGGTATTGATGACAATCTAACCTCATTTGATTTGGTAATCTCATCCGGATAAACAATACCTGAGTAATGGAAAAACTCTTTATTGTTGATTCTGTCTATGATGGACTGTTTGTCCATACCTTCACCAATTATTCTACAAAAAGGATACTTAACACCTTCAATCTGAAAATCAGCGCAGTACCAATCAATACCCTCAAATTTAAAATAAGCAGCAAAATCATAGTACACACCATAGGTGTCTTTCATGTTGGGTATGTTAACAAGGCCACAATATCTTTGGTCAAGATGGTATTCATCAAGAAATTCCTTTATTGGTTGGCTACCTTGATTTTTAAAGGTATAACAAAAATCAAGAATATCTTTTCTTTGGAAATCCTCAGGTATGTTACATTTCTTGTTATATCCACTTGCTTTTTGCAGTTGTTGAAACGCGTATCCCAAAATAGGATTGAGGCATTGTTTAGTTAAAAAGGCTTCCTTATGATTAAGAATATGTTGCACGGCAGGATGTATATCACCTATAATGCAATCATCAGGAATAAACAATGACTCCATGGATGTGGGGTTTGATTTAAGAAGTAACTCAACCCACCTTCCCAACTCATAAAAAACGACATCAGATTTTTCATCATTGACTTGTTCAACATATTTGTCTCTTAAACCGTACAAATCGGTCTCAGGGCAAATAAAAACGCCACCAATGTCCTTGTCACTGGTTTCAGTAAATGTACCATATGCATGTGAACCTCTAATATATTCGTATGCGATTAGGTTATTTTCTCTAAGATAGTCAATTGTCATGTTTCAAAATTTTAATTGTACTCATTTTTTTTTTACAAATAAACAAAAATATTTTCATTAATAAAAATCTTCGGAATAAATCATTCTGTATTTAAACTGTCCATAGTTAATTTCTAAAAATGTATAAATTATTACCACACTCAAAAAAATCTGGCCAGTCAAAGTTCTCAATCATTTTTTCAAATGTCTCTTTACTGAAACCGTCATTTTTTCTTCTTTCAATGTTTTTTTCGATACCCTTAGCCTCAACATATAAGTAATCGGTTATAACGTTATACTCTTTTGAGAGTGTGTTAACTATTTCTTCCCTGTATTTCTTTTTAAGGTTTATGTTATTGATAACAATATCATGGCCACATGATGCCGCATGTAACATTCTTTGGTTGAAAATTTCGGTTACCTTATCTTCCTGTTCCTTTGTGCCGACAATTTTTTGACCATCAGCGCAAAATCCCAATTCTGCTCTAATATCATCCCTTGACAGGATTTCAGTCTTCCCTTCTTGGAACCTATATAGAAACTCATCACCGTCATACAACGTTATTGTTTTATTATCATCAAACAAATCATCAATAAGGGTGTTTTTTCCTGAACCAGGCAAACCAATCATCATGAACAAATTAACACTTGGTTTTTTGATGTTAAGTTCATAATCATTAAGATTAAAAAGATACTTGTTACAAAAATATGGCTTAGTCTCTGAAAGTTTTAAAAAATCAACCAACCTAGTGAAATGGTTTAAAATTCTCATTTCATCGCACTTGATTTCAGAACTATGTTCAGACCCCATACAGTCAGCATATTTAAGTCTATATAGTTGCAACAGATTGACTTGACAAGACAACCTTATAATCTCCTCTATATAGTTCTTATGTTTGATTATATTAAGTGGAAGCATGTGGTATTTAACTAACGCGCATACTTTTTCCCTAAAAGACAAATCCTCATCCCATAACAATCTTCTTGTTATTTTCTCACCCTCAAATTCGTGACCATAACTGTGCCAATTACCATCCTTACCTATTTTTGTGGTTACGCCTTTACCGATGTCATGAAAAAGGGCGGCAGTCAAAAGAACATCAGCGTCCTCAATCTCAGCGGCTAAACATCTTCCCCTCCAATTTAGTATCATGTCAATGACAACATCACAAACCTTCATAGTATGTGTCATGACATCGCCTTCACTATGCCATTTAGGATTTTGCTCACAGTTTTTCAAAACGGCAAATTCAGGAACCTGCTCTACCGCTTCCCAATTTATAGAACAATTGGTAAAATCAATTAAATCTGATGCTTTCATTTTTTTTTCTTTAAATAACCTGACAAAAAATACCGTAGTCATAATACAAAGTATCCTCAAGGTCTTCTATGTTTTTGCATGAGTACTTCTCAAGGTACTTGTTGACATTTTCTGAATAAATTCTCATAACGCCATTGTCCAAATCAATGAAATCCTGATGAGAGATAATGTCATTTTTAAACTCACTGTTATTAATAAGTGTTTCTTTAAACGCGTCAAGTGTAAATGTTTTCATGTTTTTTTACTTTTGTTACAATTACAAATATACAAAAATCGTGCCGAAAAACAAAAATGTCTCAGATTATTCTGAGACATTTTCAACATAGTCACCGTTAAAGTCCTTGTCCATTTCCTCAACAACATGTTCAGCAAGTTCAAGTCCCTGTCTGAATCTGCTACTTGGTCCCAAGTCAACCAAACGATGTTCGAACTCCGCTCTCACCTTATGTAACTCATGGTGCTCAGCATAGTGCCATGTGGTAAAACACCCCACAATCAAAATAACAATAAAAAGAACAATCCAAAACATAATCAATATATTTTACTTTTGCTTAATGTCCCACATTTGTGTGGAATTGCCAAGAAGAACATCCACATTCACATTTTCCTTGTTCTTAATCATCTCAACTTTCTCCAACTCAATCTCAGCATATCTTAGTTTGATAAAAGCGTCAGAGGACAATCCCATTGAGTTCATATATGACTTATCAGCATAAGCCCTTTTTTGTTCGGTAATGGCACGTTGCTCCTCCATTTCCTGTTGTCTTTCCTGAGTGATTTTCTGCTGAGCCATGGCAGCGGTCTTGTTAAGTTCCTCAAGAACCATATCGTTCGGCTTAGCCTTGTCCACAACAACGTTCACAATCTCAATTGGAAATTCAGCGATACCGTTAAGTTTGTCAAAATATGCTTGCATCTTCTGAGTAATATCAAGTTTTACTTGGTCATATACTTCCCTATCAGAAACAAGTGTATACATATTGTATGTACTGATAAAGTTTCTAACAATTTCTCTGAAATTTTCTTTAACATTATTGTTATACCAATCAGTACCGTAATTCTTGTGTAGAATCGGTGACTTACCGTCCTTAATTTTAAGTGTGATATGCGCGCTCAAATCAAGTGGTGTGTTGTCATCACAGAAAACATCATCAAACTGTTCGGTATATTTGACAGGGATTTTCTTGTACCTGACAAAACTTGTTGTCCATACTCTCCACTCCGAACCTTGCGTAAGTGCCCTTTCCTGAACACCACCATGTCCGAAAAACATGGGCTTCATGATAAACACACCTTCCTCATCACCATCAACAGTTGACAAAGAACAACTGTTTACTGTAAACATCGCCATAACCATGGCCAAAAAGCAAAAAATTCTCTTCATAATAAATGTTTTTTAAAAATTTAAATTCTTTTGTACTTTTCCTTTTCAATGGCATACGCAAGCTCGTTTGCCTGTCTCACAACTGTAGCCAATACGCATTCAAAATATTTACCACCTTTTTCTTCATTTTCCTTGTCAAGACATCTGATAGCTTCAAATTCTTCCGCTGACAAGGTTATGCCCCTGTTCATGGCGTTAAGGATACTTCTCTCACCGAACTTCAACTTACCCTCAGTTTCGGCGAATTTGTAATTCAAACCTCTCTTGTCAATTTCCCATTGGTTGTCATTAGGCTCAAACATCTCTATTTTTGACAAATGCATAAGCAAACATACCCTTAACAATGAGATGGTGTTTATATTAAATGTCCCACTAATCATTTTCGCAATTCTTGTTGCCAACGCAGTTATCAGATTAATGTGAACAATTAACGCACCAGGATATGCGCATCCTGTGTCATCACTTAAGGCACATGACGCAATTTTCAATTGTGCTTTCAGTGTCTCAATGTCATAGAACCTGTCAAGACCTACCTCTCTTATATTATTATAAAAGGTAGTCCATTCTTTTTCAAAATCACTTGTAAGTACTGTTTTCATCTTTTTTTTTACAAATATATAAAACTATTTTTTTAAAGCAAAATAATCAAGAACAATTTCGTTGTTGTCATAGTATTTCACATTACCTTCGTCATCACAATAAAAAGCTGTTCTCAAATCAACACAGTATCTTTGGTTTTTAAGGTTAATGGCAAAATTTTTCAAATATGTGTGACCAAAAACTTGCACATAATTCAATTTGCTTTCAAAATCAGGATTGGACAACTCAAAATAGTGCTCATTTACATCAGCCCATATTAGACTACCATAACGGTCATAACCACCCCTGCTATATGACATTTCTTTCATTAAAGCCCAAAATTGTAGGTATTCCTCATCATCTTTAAATGATAAAAAGTATTTGTTGTTAATAAAGTCACATATATTATCAGCCTTTAAATCATGGGACTTTAGCCAACCGTCAGTTATACCTGCGTGTGAGAACAAAAAATCCTTACCACCTATTTTTTTCTGAAAACAAATTTGAAACTGTTCCTGATTTTTACAGTAAAGACTGATATTTCTTCCTTGGTTCTCATAGTCATAACGGCATTCACAAACACTAAGGGGTCCAATACAACAACCATCATGATTACCAACTAACAAATGGATTCTTTCTGGATTTTGTTTCTTTAAATCAATTATTTCCTTAAGATATTCAAAACCATTGTCCAAACACTCTTTTCTTAATTTGTTGTCCCATGTACCGGTAAATGTGTCGTAACCATCCCATTCAAATGGGTATGGTGACAGATAATCACCCAAAAACACTATATCGGACTCAGGGTGATTAGACAGTGTGTCATATACAGGTTTTCTCCAAAAATCCCTGCAATGGACATCAGGTATTATCAATGTGTTTATTTTTCTCATTTGTTTCTAACAAAATATGTATTGTGTATACTCGGTAACCTTAAAACTTTCAGGATATCTTTTCTCAAAATATTCAATTTGTTCCATTTCTGACAGCCAATTGAAAATATAACCTTCAAGTATGTCATTATTAGTTATTTCTGTGTTATGTGAACTACCCCCACTTAAAGTTGGGGGCTTCTGTTTTCAATGGCATCAAAAAAATTTCGGACATTGTAACCTTTTTTAATATTGTTAATATATTTTGTGAAATCAATTCCATCAAGAATTTTAATGTTGTCTTCTGTTTTGTCCATAATTTATTTTTCTTTTTTAATTATGTTTTTAGTCACTACAAAGTACACCACACACAGACTGCCCACAATAACGGTAACCGATGTCGTTAAATGTTTTCATAATAATATTTTTACTTTTTTACAAATATATAAAAATCATGCAGAAAAACAAAAACAATGGTAAAAATAATAAGGAATATTTTTCGTGAGGATGATGATTTTCCTTATTGTTAAAATATTTATTATTATAATAACAAGTAAAATTACTAAATTAATTATGAGTAGATACATCCACAAATTTGACACAGTTACCGAATATACAACGGCAAGAAATAATAATTATCTTGAGCCTTGGGTATCTTATACTGAGGAAAATACCAAAGTTGATTATAATAAAGAAAAGTGGCCTTTTGGTTTACTTGAGACACCACTTACATTTGAGATAACGGGTGGCGGTAATATTGTTTGGAATGCACGTAACACCGCATTAACTAAAACCATTGAATATAGTAAAGATAATGGTGCGACATGGACATCCATTACAAGTAATACCGGCTCATCAGTACCAAGTATATCAGTTGTGTCAGGTGACACCTTACAGTTCCGTGGAAATAACACCACATATGGCACATCATCTTATTATAACACATTCAGCGGTAGTACTGCACAATTCAAGGTTAAGGGTAATATAATGTCTTTGATTAACTCAACTAATTTCAGTGGACTGACCACATTCGAAAGTGATTATACATTTTATATCTTATTTGCTGCTTGTACCGGTTTAACTGATGCAAGTAAACTACTGTTACCTGCAACTACATTAACAGAAAGTTGTTATAATGGTATGTTCCAAGATTGTACAAGTCTAACAACAGCACCACAGTTACCTGCAACAACATTAGCAAAGATTTGTTATAGTAGTATGTTCTATGGTTGTACAAGCCTTACCACCGCGCCTGAACTTCCTGCTACTACATTGGCAAATTATTGTTATAGTAGTATGTTCCAAGGTTGTACTAATCTTAATTATATTAAATGTCTTGCCACAGATATATCAGCAAGTGATTATACAATGTATTGGGTACAAGGTGTCCAAACATCAACAGGTACATTTGTCACCCCATCAACTACCGATTGGTCATCAAAAACAGGTACAAGTGGTATTCCAAATGGTTGGACAAGGGTTGATGCTTAGTATATAGTAAAAAGAGAGGTAAGTAATTACCTCTCTTTTCTTTTGATTAGTTAAATAATCTTTTTTCTTTCCTTAATATATGAGTCATCCTCATAGTTATAAATGTCGGCAAGGGTAAGACCCTTATTTGAGTGTGGTGCGACAAAATCCTTAGGAAGTTCAGGTATTCCGTTCTCATCCTCATTATCCTCCTCCTTCGCTTTTTCACTATAAATAAATTCAAGAAGATTGTTTGTTTTCTCAACAGTAAGTGGTTTGAACTCATACTTGCTCACAAGTCTGCCTTTCCTCATAAGGGCACTGTCAATATCATTGACATCAGCGTTAAACGTGCAAATGAATTTAATGCCAAGGTCATCAGCAAGGAGACCGTCAGACATATTAAGTATGGTTGACACACCTGAGGTCATGCCTGTGTTTTTCCTGTCCCTGATAACTTCCTCACAGTCCTCAAGAATCACGATATGGTCATTAAGTGTGTTAATGAAGGTCGTAAAGGCAGGTTGTCCAAGAAGGGGAACCAAGTCAGGTGTGACATACACAAATTTTCTATCTGGGTTCGTGTTAATAAGGTTCCTGATATAAGTTGTTTTTCCTGTGCCTTTTTCTCCATGAAGGATAATCAGACCACTTTTATCCTTATCAGCGACAAACCTTCTGATTTTCTCATCCTCATGGGCGAAATCATCATTATATTGTCTTTCTATGGAAAAGTTCTTAACTTCCTTGATTTTGCTTTTTTGAAGGTAAAAACCAGCGGAAGACTGCGCGATTTTCCAAATGTTACCTTTTTCCTCCTCAGGTGAGACATAAAAGTCATACAGCAAGTTCGTGAAGTTTTTAAGTGACTCAACATTGTCATGGCCATAAAGAATATAAGACTCATTTATCTGTTTCTCAAACCTTGCGTAGATGTTTTCTTTGAGCAGTTGGATACAGAAACCGAAATTATCTTCCTTAGTGTCAATGTTATGTGTCACATATTGAATGTAAGACATCTCTTCTTCATTATATTTCTCTTTCAGAAAATCGAAGAACTTTGCCACATCAAAATACTTGTCATTGTTCTTATAGTCTTTGGTGAACATATAACAATTGGGGAAGTAGCCGTTGTTGGTGTAGAAAAGGTTCTGCAATGACAGACCGTCAACCTCATTGTAAACGCTTGACATTGTTTGGTCAAGCCTCAAATTTTTAAAATTACTATCCTTCATATTTTAACAAATTATTGATTTTTCTGTTGCAAATATATGACAAAAAAATTAAAAAACAAAACTAAATTTTATCAAAATCAGATTTAATACAGTCAACAGATGCCGTGTACCATGGGTCTTCTTCTGGAACATATGTTCTGTCAGTGAACTCACTGGTATAGACAACACTTTCCCAATTATTAATATCGTCCCTGTAATCGTCCTCATAATGATGATAATATTGAAGGTTCCATATGTCACAGGAATAACCTTCAGTGACAAAATCACCATTTTCTTCGTTATATCTCACATTTCTGTAAAGAGTATCAGGTCTCATAAATCTGTTCTTTGACATTTTCTCTTATAGCGTTTAATTCCTTATAAAGCACATCAGTACCTGAATAACTTTTATCCGGTGGAAATTCTTTCTCACTAATAAAATTCAATGTTTTTTTCGCCCTTGTCCAAGCCACATACACCAAGTTCTTTTCAGATATTATTTCCCAATCTTTTTTGGCCAGTTTGTTTGGCATCAAAGATGGACATAATATGAACACATTGTCATTCTCCAAACCTTTCGCCCTATGGACTGTGGACAAATGCACGAAGTTTTTATCTTCAGAACTGATATTTTTTGGTTTGTCAATAAATAGTGTCTTGATTTTGTTTATCAGTTCATTTTTGTCATTAACACCTTCCGACAACAAATCCAATGTAAGAATCTCATCATATATTGTCACTACATCTGACTCACCCACAACACTTTTCAAGTCGGTTTGGTATAGTTCAGCGACATCTTCCCATGTTTTCACCAGGTTTTCTTTAAGTGACAATTTAACTTTATCCAAGTCATCGGTTTGGAAAGAGTTGATGCTGTTAATGAATTCTTTTCCGATTTCCACACCTTTTATATATACAGGGACATTCTTGTCAATCAGGTTAAGATAGAGTTTAACCAATGGTGCCGTAAGTCTACATAAAACCATGTCACCTGGTTTGATTTCAGACAGGCTCACATTATAATTAATGCTTCCTTCTATGGCATTGGAATATGCCTCAAAATCAGGCACGATTTCCCTTGCTTTCTCAGCGATTGTCTTAGGACATCTATAAGATATGTTCAACACGAATTTCTTGACATTGGCTCTTTTGTTAAAGGTTTTGAAAGCATCCTCATCACTTCCTGCCCAAGCGTTAATCATTTGGAAACTGTCACCGAACAGGAAAAACCTTGAGTTTCTTTTCATACAGAAATCAATAAGGTGTTGTTGAGCCAAAGATGAGTCTTGTGCCTCATCAATAAAAAGATAATCAAATTTGAAATAATTGGCGGTGACTATGCCTTTTTCGTATGGAAGCCAAATCATATCCGTATAGTCAACACAATCCGTATTCTCACATCCCCATTTCATTAGTTTTCTCACAACTTCACATTCGTTTGAAAAGGTTTTCACACCGTATTTTACAGCCATTTTAGCGATTTCTTTTTCTGATTGCATCAGGTTGTACCTTGAGTAGTCCAATAGCTTTTCCAAATTTTTAATATATCTACCTTTTTCCGCATTTGAAAAATCGTCAAAATTTCCAAGGAGTTCACTAATATGTGTGTTGATATATCTTATGTATTTGTTTTCATCCACTTTAATTTCCTTGTTTAATGTTGATGTCAACAATCTGTAGCCCAAACTGTGATATGTGTAAACCACCACATTACTCAGTGGTTTTAGTTTTTGTTTCAGATTGTTCGCTATATGGACATTATATGCCAATATCAAGACTTTTTTACTTGACGGTATGAAATAAGTTGACAGTTCTATGGTTTTGGATTTGCCACTTCCTGCCCTTGACTCAATGGAACCGTTACCTATTCCGTATTTCACGAAATTGAATATTTCCAACTGTGAGGGTGACGGTTCAAAACCGTCACCGCAAACGCGTTTGAATATCTCATTATTTTTGTCAATCATTCATAAAAACTTTTTCCAAAAATACGAAAATAACTTGTACTTTCCAAACCTTGATACTAATTATAGGAAAACAATTTGATTTGAGGATATATTTTTCGGTTACTGAGTCCCATTTCTAACAGTTTTTTATGGTGGAAACGCAAAATCCACCATTTTTTTCTATTCTATAACTATTTATATTAAAATATTGTATAAAATTAATATTGGATTATGAGCAAGGTAATTTACAACAAAAATACAAGAACCTCAAGTGAGATTAGTGGTATGTTTGAACCTGGATATCAGTTAGGTGAAATAGTACTTGATAACAATTCAAACGCGCCTGGTTTGTGGATGACAAAACTTCTTGGCGGTACTCCCACACCGTTCAAACTTAATGATATTAAAAACATGGTAGTGGACAGCGCGTTAGACAATACAGCCACCGGTGATGTGGCGGCAGGTGACACTGTTTTCAATGCTTTGTCAAAAGTAGCCAATGGTGCGGAAAATAGAAAATTCACTAAGGTCAACACCCTTTCCAACTTAACTTTCAACACATTTTTAACAATAGCCACAATAAACACAGACACAACTTTGACCATATCAACAGACAGTTTGGTTTCAGTGCCTAACGGCTGTGTCAGGGAAGGACACTTGCTTATAAACAATACCGGTGCGTCAAACATTGCCATAACAATTGGGTCTGACAGTAGGGTCAGGACAACCAACGGCACGACATTTTCTGTTGAGGCAGGTGGTATAGGTGAGTTAAACGCCCTTGTCATTAATGACAACGGAACTTACACCATCTACATTATCACATCATAATTTAAGGATGTGATTTTTGTTTTTTTAAAAGAATTATGCAAAAGAAATTTAAAATATTATGGCAAGAAGAAGGTTATTGTTCTCATATTTTTATTTAACATATAACAATCAGAAATATGGTGCTGAGTTCACGATATTACCGTTTAGTGAGGACGGTGATAACGCGGTTTTTTCAGTGACATCAAGTAAACCTTGGGTATTGGTAAGTAAACCTGAGTGGGTCACATTATCAGCCAATGAGGGTGGAAAAGGTGAGACAACTGTTAATGTCTCTGTGGGTGTTAATCCTGAAACAGATATCAAAGAGGGTGACATCATCATAAGAACTATTGACGGTAGGTACAACGCAATCGCCCATGTGTCACAAAACGCCAATGTACCTTATATCCTTATTGATGGTGTTGACGGTGACAAACAGGTTGAGACCGATTTCAGAAGTGTCAGCAGCGCGTTTAACATTGTTGCTAAAGGCGGTTGGGACATTGTATGCACAAACTGTGAATGCGATGTTGACGAGGTGACGGAAACCGCCGTGACAACAACACCTATTATTATAACATATAACCAAAACACTGACACCGCATCAACTAAGACGCTTACAGCGGTTCTTACAAATAAAACCGACAACAGTATAGTAAGGACAATCACTATAACACAAGCACCTCAATCCTATATTGACTTAAACAGAACCGCCACCGCCAAAATACCTTACAACGGTGGAACAACAACATTTACGGTTGACACAAATATTGAAAGCACATTGACTGTTCCAAGCAATATCAGTTTGGATAAAACAAGTGTGTCATCAAGTGACACAATCACAATGACTGTTCCTGCGTTGACAACAGCACAGACAAGTGATATCACATACACCGTTACCGGTAATACAAGTGATTACAGTATTGTTGACGGTATAGCACAAGACACACTGCAAATCACACAAGAGGCTTATCCTTATTTGGATATAACAAATCTTACGGTTAACAGCGCAACAACATCAGGTAATATACCTTTTAGCAGTAACTATGGTCTTGTTATTACACTGTCTGACCCAAATCTAAGTAATGTGACAGTAAACAACAACAATGTTTCTTTTACAATAAGTGAGGCACCTGCATGGACTGCGCAAACATATACATTAAGAGTTGCCACCACAGGTACTGTCGGTCCTGCGATAAGAAAGGACATTTCAATAACAAGAGACGCTAAAACCGCATATTTAACAGCGACAGCCAGCACAACAAATAAAAATTACGGGTCTACCTACATTCCAATCTCAACTAATGATGATGTCACTGTTGAGATTTTGAGTGGTGGTGACTGGCTTACATTTAAAAATGTGTCTAATGGTAAAGCAAATTTCACTGTACAAGAAAATACGGGTACTGATGAAAGAGTAGCAAGGATAAGGATAACCACACAACATAACGGCTCAAATGGTGAGCCTGTTGTTGTTGAGACAACGTTAACGCAAACGGGTAAAGAGATATTATATAAAACCATTAATCTTCTTTTCGAACAAGACAGTAATGGTGATTGGTATGTGACATCAAGTTCAGATATAAGTGACACAATATCTGTTACTATAAGATATAACTCATATACCACTGTAATTACTGAAAACACAACATCATCAACGAAAGTTATGGGGGTCAATACAGCAACAGGTACTTCCATAGAAGGACTGTTGACATTTTCACCAGACAGGTATAGTGCCGCTGACTATGTTTATATCTTAACATATAATGACGCATATGTAACTTACACCGCAGTCAGGGAAGATATCACAGTCACTTATAACTTAAAACAAGACAGTGACGGTATTTGGTATGTGCAGACATCTTCATCACCTAATGTCAGTATTCCTGTCAATTTCAAATCAGGCTCTACCACAAGTAGTAACATAAGTAGTGTGTCAAACACATATGTGAGTACCGGTTTTAAAAACAGTGTGGGTAACAACAACCCCAACATTGTCGGTGGTGTGTCATCATATCTTGACACGGCGGCAAGTAAATTGTATGTTATAACATATAACAAGGGTACAGTCACACCTTATAGTGAGACCCTTACCAATGTAGTGGCTGATAGCATAACATTACGATATAGTGACACTGATTTCCTTGCCAATGGTTCAGCGTCAACATCATCTATGTACTGTACACCAGAATTGTTTAGTGTAAATTATACGGCGACATACAGCAATAGTTTTGACAGCACCACAAGAACAGAAGCAGGTAGTACATATGGTAACAATTTAATAAATGAAATTAAATATACACTTGCGGCCACTGGAAGAGGCGGTATTCGTGATACTTATAAGGTTTATGCCGCCAATAGAGGTACAACAACAGGTGACCCAAGAAACATTTTAACTATTACAGGTGTGTCCTTCACTGTTTTAGGACGGACACTTAGCGGTACTGTGACACCAATCACTTTCACACAGGAAGCAAACAGAGTACAAAGAACTTATGTGGAAAGCGCAAGTACCGTTACAAGTGCGGCCACAGGCTCACCAACAACAACCTATTCCGATATTGGTTTTACTGTGTCAACAGATTCACCAGGTAATACTTTTGACGCGGCAGGAAAGGTTGTGGGTAAAACTTGGAGTTCAATTGACTTAACCGTCACTGAGACCGGTAAAACAAATGTTACACAAACTTATCAATACAATAGTACAAGTGCATTTACCCTAAGTTATACTTCAGGTGCTAAAGGTAATGACACCACAACAGATGCTTGGACTGATAGCATTACAACAGAAGGTCCGAATTATTCCAATAGGGCGACATTTGACACCACATCAAAACCAAGTTGGCTTACTGTTTCAACCAAAGGTACTGATAAGTATAATATAACGGCTCTAAATAGAGGTACAACAACAGGTGATGAAAGGAGCAAGGAATTAAAATTCAAAAGCACCAAAGATTCTTCTAAAACAACCGGTGTCACAATCACACAGTTACAAAACTACTATGAGACTTCAACATCCACTTCAACAAGAGTTGTCTCTGGAACTACAGTTGATTCAACAACATATAGTGGTGTGACAATTGACCTTGTTTTGACTGAGCATAATATTAACGCTGATGGTAACACGCCCAACGGTAAGTCTTCCATTTCAGGTACAGCGACTGAAACAGGCGCGGAAATTAAACATTATGTACAAACAAGATACACAGACACAGGTTATACATATACATTTGATTCAGGTGAGATAAGTGCAGGAACAAAAACTGACATAACAGGCGTACGTATTGAAGATAAACTTGTCACCTCACCTTATACACTTGATAGAACAAGTTCGATTACTGAAAGTAGTAACCCCACAAGCAGTTTTACTATTTCTTCAACTAGTCCAAGAAGGATTACGGCACCGAATAGAGGTACAACGGTAGGTTCGGCAAGAAGTGCAACGTACAAAGTTACAGCACTTCATGATAGTAGTGTGTCCGACAGTGAAACAATTACACAACAGAAAAACGAAGTTATAAATAGTGGTGTTACCCCAACCACCGCAACAACACCATATAACACAACATATAGTAATGTGAACATTGTTCTTACATTATCAGAAAACACATTTAAGGCTGATGGTAATACTTTAAATGGAAACACTGCTGTGACTGCGACCGCAACAGAAACAGGTAACGCTGTTAACCACTATAAGGTGACACGAACAACCGCATATACTTACACTTCAAACGCCACAAGCAGTAGCACAGAATCGTTATCTGATAAAACAGTCACATCTACTTATACGCTTGATAGGACAAGTGATATTTCCAAAAGTAGTGGTAATAGTAATTTTAGTATTTCTTCAACCAGTGATAACCCAAGAAAAATTACTGTTCCAAGTAGATTTACAACGGTAGGTTCAGCAAGAAGTGCGACATATAAAGTTACGGCATCGGGTGATAGCAGTGTATCAGACAGCAAGACTGTTACACAACAAGCGAATGAAGTTGTTGGTGAGAAATACATTGATATTAGAAGTGGTGTTGAAATCAGTGCGGCGACCGCAACCAATTGTCATTTTGAATTAAATTCTAATTCATTTACCGCTAAAACAGGTAATTTGTCAACAAGTGTGGTTGTTAAATCTTCTATTGATACCCAAAGAATTACAGGTGTTACCGCTGATAGATATGATGTTTACTCATCTAACGCAAGTGCGTTAACTCATAATGATATGGTGGTATCAGCAAATACTGTTAATCAATATTATGTGCCTATTCAACCGACAGTAACAAAATACGGTTCATACAGTAGCAGTATTAGTGTCAGTAATCCTACTGTAAGTACAAGTAGTTACACTTATACAATTACTTGTCCAAATTTATCAACTGAAAGTGTAGTTACATTAGGAAATGTGGAATTTTCAAGTCCTTCCGGTTCATGCAGTAATAGAATTAATTTGTATTACTCTGGTGCCACAAGTACAGTTTATCCAACAGTATCAGCTTCTATGTACATAGCCGATGGTTATTGGGGTGTAAATTTAATTTTTGATGCTTTGGACGCAACTACAGGTGTTTCATGGACTTGTGGCGGTTCGTACCAAGTAACAATTACTGATGGTGGTAATGATTATCCTTACAGTGGTTACTTTAATGTTACTGGTCATTGTGATGATACGGAACAAGTGGTTATTGACGATGCAAGTGGTGATTTTTTATCCCACAAAAGAAAGGGCAATTCTATATTTTTAAGAAGTAACCATACAGTAAGTTCAACTGCATATTATTCACATGAAAATGTTTCTTGTAGCCAACCAAGTGGCGTATAATGATTTTAATGTTAATTCCCTCCTAAAATTAGGAGGGAATTTTTATTAAATAATACTATTACCGACATTTGTTTTTATTGGACTCAGGTATTTCCATCCGTTTTTTTCCTCTGTTTCCACAAGTTTATCAAAGTCCTCCTGATAAGCAGGTGGAAGAAGTCCACCGTCCATATAATAGTTTCCGTGTATTCTGTAAATATCAGTGTTTACTCTGATGCTTCCACCTTCATTAAGGGGAATTTCTTTCACTACAATAAATTGACAATCTTTTTTCATGCTTTTTTGTTTTTATTTTTTTATTATTCGTGAAGCATTTAATCAACCAATATCAAAGTCACATAATATTGAGGTTTTCCTGTGTGTGAAATATCCATCTCAACACTATCAATTTTAAATGAGTTAGCTATGACATATGTGTTTAACAATTTGTCATCAACATAAACATCCATCAATATTGTTTTGAAAAATCTGTCCTGAACGGTGGGGGTATTAGTCAAAAGAAGTCCAAAAAACTCGTTGTAAAGATTATAATGGGGGGATACGGTAAACATCATTTTTCTTCTTAAATTGTTCTCGTACTTGAAACTGATGTCATGTATTTCGTCAATTGACGGATATGTGTTTATATCCATTGTTGGCGTGTCGTCAAAATACACCTTACATTTGTACTTTTTTTCCTTGTTGTCTTTAAGTATTTCGGTGATGGTATCGTCAGAAACATCATAAGTCTCAGGTTTAGTGTAAGTGCAGTTTTCCTTGTTTTCAAACTTTTCTTTTGAGATATTGTTGGTTAATAGATTTTCATCTATAGTTGTTTCTATGTTATTTTTGGCTGTTTTATCTTTAGCAATATTAGTTCCAATATGCCTGATTTTAATACTGTCACTTGTGTTTTCGTGATTGTTTTTGTTACGAATTGTGTCATTCATCTTTTTTATAAATCTTTTGTCATCCATAATAATTTAAATTTAATTTGTTATTTTATTATTTTTTTAATTAAATCAGTTTTATCTGTTGTTGGGATTATCTCATAAGTCCCGTCATCTTTAAGCCAAATAATCCTTCTCCCCAAGACCTTTAAACCAATATCTTTGAGACATAGATTATATGCGGACAACTGTATTGTATATCCTCCGAACGGTTCATCATACAAATCATCGAACGGATAATATAACATTTTATGATTGGTTCTTGAATATTCTTTATATAGTTCCCTATTGGTTTTCCAATCCATGATGATTAAACCGCTTTTACTATCATCAGTTGGATGTTTAAAATAAACCAACAAATCAAATGTACCTGCAAAGTTTTTACTATATTGTATATTTGGATTAGCACTTGTGTAAACTTTTGTCTCAGGCAAAACAACCCACATATTGTCAGGAAATTCGTTCCAGAATTTTAATGCCGCTTCTTCTTTTGTTCTTGTCGGTATTAACCAATTTTTATCGGCAATGTACTTATACTTATTATCATCAGTAATGTTTTCAGGATGACCCATATGAAGCCAAGCAAGTGACTCACCGTAACTATGTACTTGTGTTCCGGAAATAGTCGCTTTTAAATTCGTGAATTTCCATTGGTCTAACCAGTATTCAGGTGTCTCACCGTTTTTTTCGGCATAGGCGATTGCTTTTTGTACCGAATCAAATTCTTCCTCAAATTGTGACACAAATAATGAGACAGAAATTAGTTCCTTATCACCCAAAAAATATTTGTGTCCCTCATCTATAAACACCAAATTATCGAAAGTGTCTAATATCTTGTTTCTGATATCAGTCACTTCCTGTGGTTCACCAATAACCTTTACCCTATATTTATCTTCATTCCTTAACGGCATTCTGTTCTCCTTTTTCCAATTCAGTTATTAATGCGTCAGCCATTCTAATTGATAATTTGGCAACAATTTTTGGAGCGGCCTCCAATGCGGTACCAAATGTACCACTTTCCAAAATACCTTGCATTGCGTTTACAGCAGCGGTAAATCTTTTGTCATCAACACTCATTGAATTTTAAATTTGTTCTTTATTGTTATTACGGATGGTGAAACATTGTCAAATGTATAAACAGCGTTTTTCATCCTTGGGTCAATGTACAGTTTAATGTTTTTGTCTAGTTTAGTTTTATCAATTTCTAACAAGCAATATTCATTTGTTTGTTGTTTGTCGTCTCTTGAGTTATTAAAACTATTTGAAATTATAGAAGCGGTGTAATTATCAATTTCTTTAATGAAAAAATAAATTCTGTCAGGATTTGTGAAATCATTTCTTTCTGTATATTTAGGCACTATGCCATTTTTAAGTATCTTTTTTATATTTTTACTATTTGTTAAATGATAAAGAAATTTTATACTTTTGTCATTAAAAATATATTCAGTTACATCCGTACCGTATTTTTCTTCGTACTGTAATATAATCCAATCATTATATGGTTTTCCTTTAAATGTTAATGTTTTGGAAGCACTATAAAACCATCCATATTTGTTCATTTTTTTATCAATTTGTTCTTTGTTAACATCAAGATACTCATTATTGGGCAGGATAATGACGATAACATCTTCTTTTGTTGTAGGTACGGTAGTTTTATCTATTAAACCGTCATATTTTGTTTTGTTAGTTAAAAAATCACCTAAATAACACAGTCCAAGTTCTAAATTGTAAATGTCGGCTAATGTGGTAACAACTTTCTCAATATCATATGTTTCAATTAAACCTTCATTAATAAAAAACGGTACGTCAAAAATAATGGAATCCATTATTTTTGTTTCCACTAAAATTGGTTTCTTTTTATATTTTTTGTTACCAAATGTTTCTTTAACTATTTCACTAAAAAGTGTTTTTTCTCTTTTCATTATGCTTTCTTTTTTCTCCTATTTATTTCTTCGACAACCAACTCATGAAATGTTTTTTCTTCCCTCATGACATAATGGCCAAATTGGTCTTTTCCGTGTATAGGCTTACAATGGTGTTCCATTTCAAGTCTCTTCGCAAAAACATCCAATAAGAAACGGTTACCGACTTCGTATGGATAATGGTCAGCAAAATGTATTTTTGTTCCGACAGGTGAAGAAAAAAAATCTTGTATAAGTTCGTCAACAATTCTTGTTGTTCTACCTGTGGCTCTACTGTTAAGTATCATCAGAAGTTCTTCGTCAGACACATATTTCAAACTACTATCTTTCATTTCTTTTACGTATTGCTTTTATTTTTTCTTTTATTAAGCGTTCCTCTAATTTTTTCTTTATCACATCCCCATGACAAGTTTTGGGCTTACAGAAACAACCAAGATAAACTTCCTCACCGTTTTTGTATTTTTCAAAAATCTCATCAACAATATCAGTAAACTCCTTGTTATGGCCATACATAATGTCAAAATATTCACCATATTTTTCTATTGTTTCTTCCCTATCAGAACACTGAAACAAAGCAAGTGTTTTCTCAACATCCAAATAAGTGTAAGGATTGGATAAAATACTTGGCCTCCCTATATAATAATAGTTCGGATAAGTTGTTTTATCTGTGTTTATGTTTATGATGTTAATCATTTTTTACAAAAATACAAATTATTACGGAATTAAACAATACTTTTATTAAGATTTTGATATTTATGGTTATATAATGTTTTTATGAGTAGAGTAGTTGATATACAGAGTGCCGCGACATTTGCGCCAACATCATATAGTGATAATACTTTTACATCAAGCTATTATCAAAATCTTGATAATGGTTTGAATTCGCATGATGGTACCAACAATTATGCAAGGTTTACAATGCGAAATACTGATTATCATATTTATTATGATTTTTCAGTAACTGATATTCCGGAAATTGCGACAATAAACTCTGTTACATGTCAAGTAAAAGGGTATGTACAAAACACATCATATTACCCGTCCGTTCAACTATACACAAACACAACAGCGAAAGGTTCTGCAACAAGCATAACAAGTACATCTACAAGTAATGTTGTTAACCTCAATGTTGGCTCTTGGACTTTATCCGAATTACAAAATGCAAGGTTGTACATAAATACAGTTAATGTAACTACAAGGCAAAACCGTTATTTTTATTTTTATGGCGCAACCTTGACAGTAAACTACTCAGTAAACGGTACAATGTACGAAATCACAACTTCAAGTGAAACTGATTTGGCAACAATTGAACCTGCTTCACAAGAGATATTTGAAGGTGGTGATGGTACTGTTAAAATAGAAACAGATAATGTTGGTGATATTGTTGTTGAAGAGTATTTCAAGAAATATATTTGACACAACAAAAGTATATAAAACAGAAAAGGTGACAGATTAATCTATCACCTTTTTTGTTTAGAGCATGTTGTTATATTCTTCGACTGCGAAGTAAACATTGACCTCAACACAATGGTTAAAGTCATCAGGTTCGTCATCCATAGGCTCATAAATTTTATATGACACAGTAAAGCCACCTGAACTGATTTCATTACATCTATCTTCAAACAGTTCACAAAGCAAATTTAATAGGTTTTCTTTGATTTGTTTAATCGTTGGCACTTGGTCACCCGTACAATACCAATGCCAATCAAGTGCTTCCATTGTGTCATGTATTTTCTGAAAATCAATGGTGTTCATTATCTCTTTTATACAATCAAGCATTTGTCTTTCACCTTCAGGTGTTGAGATGTAGTCGTCAATTGTTTTTAAGACCCTAAATGGTTCTGGTTCATTACCTTCTTCTTCAAATGCTTCGTTTTTTTTGTCTAAGTATCTTTCATAATACTTGTCTTTAAGTGTTTTAGCCATTTTTCTATTTATGTTTTAGTTATTATTGTTGTTTTCCGCTAATGTTTATAGCAAAATCATATAAGGAAGGATATCTCATTATTTTTTCGCAATTGCTTTTTACCTTCAACTCTTCTAAAGAAATGTTCTTGTTATATGGGGCATCTATTATCACACCATATTTTGCGTTACATCCTTCAAAGTTCCAATCATTGTCATCAACAAAATATGTTGGGTGTAACAATGTTTTGTCTTTTAAAAAACAAATGCCGTTAGGTATAATGTCATGTTTTTCCAACCATTCCAATGTGTCCTTCTTGTTTTTGTAACTTTTTTGATATGTCACTATAATAACATCACCATATTCTTTCAAAATGTCAATAGCCTCTTTTATTTTTGGTAATGCCTCCGATTCAAGAAACAGTTCCGTGCTATGTTTTTGAAAAAACCATTGAGAGCCAGTCATTCCTGTTTCTGATTTTATTCTTGGGAATGAGTTATCTACCACAAAGTCCGTGATGTCATCATAAGTAAGGTTATCTTTAAATTCTTTGTTGTACAAAGACACCATATTACTTAATAGTGCCCTAAGTACTTCATCACAATCAATTGCGAATGTTATTTTATTTTTCGTCATTTTCTATAATGTTTCTAAAATCAATATTGTGTTCTTGTAAAATTTTAATAAGTTTTCTTGTGTACGCTAAATTTTCCCTTATTGTTTCGTTGGCATAATCTAACTCTTTACTTTTTTTGCTCCAACATTCTTCCCAATATTCATGACTTTCCTTTTCTTTTTCATATTTTTTCATTAAATCAAAATAAGACAATTTCTCATTTTCAGGTTTGTTCACCACTTCGTTTAATTGTTCTTTTACTTTGTCTGTTTTTTCTTTTTCATCACCGGCTTTAGTTCTCCAATCTCTGTAATTGTAATAAAATTTGTCTGTGAGATTAAGACCCTCAACAGTGTTTTTCTTAGTCGTGAGTTTGGGTGCTGTTTTAACTATCTTAAAATATGGATAATAGGAAATCATATATATCAAACCGCTGTATTCAGGAACCTCATCTTCTGTAACCAAGTTCTCAGGTACGGCATAATAAAAATATGTGGGTAACATTATCTCACTGTACTTATATTGTTCAGGATGTTTATCAACAAATTTTGTAAACATTTCCTCATCGTATATTGAATAATTCTTGTATTTTTCCAACATACTATAATATTTTGGTGTGTACCCATCCAAGTTTTTATATTTGCCTTCAAACAATTGATGCTTGTCAGTCTTATGTTTGAAATCGTTTTTAAAGTCCGCTTTGGATATTTTAATCTCAAACTCATAAGTCACGTCAGATTTTGTCATTATCCACAAGTCAGATTCCCATCCATATAGATAAAGATTCTCAGCAATGTACTTAATATTGTTAGGTGACATGAAATAATTAGACAATCTTTTTTGTATTAATTCTTCCGTATATATAGTTTTTTTAAGGATTCCCATTATTTTGTCTTTTTCCAAAAATACTGAAAAAAAACATAAAAATCAAAAAAAAAAATGAATTCAATAGACTATTTATATGTAAAATGTTTAATAATGACAATACAGGAAATTTTTAATAAAATACTTGTTTTTTTAGGTTTTTCATTTTCAGAAAACAAAAAAAATGAGACAATTGAAGAGACAGTTGAGTCTAATGCCGGTATTGTGGAAAATAGTAAGGAAGATATGTACAATTATAATGGTAAAGTGATTCTTTTAGACAATGGTCACGCGAGGTCAACAGTGGGGAAAAAAGGACCTTTTTTTGAAGATGGAACAAGATTCTATGAGTATGAGTTTAATAGGGACATTGTTAAAAGGATTACCGAAAAATTAGATAAATTAGGTGTTAAATATCATGTTATAGTACCTGAGTTGGAAGAGGATATACCGTTGTCCACAAGAGCGAACAGAGCAAACAAATATTGTAACCAATATGGGAAAAATAATTGTTTGTTCATATCTGTTCATTCAAATGCGGCTGGAAATGGAAAGGAATGGAAAAACGCAAGGGGTTGGTCAGTATATACAACCAAGGGTATAACCAAATCAGATGATATAGCGACCGTGTTCTGGAATGAGGCAAACAAATTGTTACCTGAGTATGGTATGACCATGAGAAAAGATATGACCGATGGTGACCCAGATTATGAGGCTAATTTCACTGTGATATATAAGACATTATGTCCTGCGATATTAACTGAAAATTTATTTTTCGACAATAAGAAAGATTGTGAGTTTCTTATGTCTGACGAGGGTAGAGATGTTATTGCTCAAATACATGTCAATGCAATAAAAAGAATATGTTTTGAATAAAAAAATAACAATATATTATGGGAATAATAGAAAGAATTGGTAAAACACTTTTGATTAAAAGTAATCAGTTAGTTGGAGGAAAAGCTAAACTGCCTACTACAAGCCAAATTGAGGTGGGTGAGTTAGCTATTAATTATCATAATGGCTATGAGACAATTTCAACCATTAATGACAACAATGAAATTGCCACATTCTCATCTGATAGTCAAGTTAAAGATTGGCTTGCTCATGTTAGTGGTTTGCCGGCTGTTACAACTGAGGATAACGGTAAAATATTGATTGTTTCCGAAGGTGAGTGGATATTGGCAACACCTTCAACAATTTATACCGGTTCAGGTACACCGGCACAAAACTTGGGAAAAGATGGTGATATTTTCTTACAAACTTCATAATTTCTAAAACAAAAGCAAAATGGATTATCAGAAAGTAAATAATACATGGAAACCTGTTTCCGGTTATTATAGAAAAAATAATGGCGTTTGGGAAACAATAGATGCTACCACATTTGAAAATTTTGTATCATCAAATGTGGTAATGTTTGGTGGTTCTGTTGACGGAAACCACACCTTGACTATAGGTGGTATCACAAGCATAAGTGGTGTGTCATGTTCTTTTACCGCAATATATGATAATATGACAAACGTGACAACTGCTGCGACTTGGAGTATTGTTAGTGGTTCTTCTTATGCCACAATAAGCGCACATACAGGTGAAGTTGAAATTTTGTCTACAGCAAATGAAAGCAATGTTATTATACAGGCATCATATCTTAATGTGGCAACCACACAAGAATTAACATTAACTTATTATACAGGTTCAACAAGTGAGACTGAAACTGAAATTGATATAGATGAAAGTGGTAACACAACCACAACCACAACAACCACCACAACAAACGAGGATGGTTCATCATCTGTTATCACAACAACAGTTGTCACAGATGAAAGTGGTAACACAATCGGTTCAAGTGAAAGTAATAAAGATATTAATTCTGATGGTTCATTTAATGCCACAACAACCAACTATGATAGTGAAGGTAATGCCACCGATGGTATTAATCAAAGTGGTGATACAAGCGGTAATGTGAGTAGTCAGGAAGTTGAGTACGATGAAAGTGGTAATACAACTGTGACAGGTTATCAAATTGACACTTCAGGTAATCCAGATGGTACTAAAGAATTTAACGGTGATGGTGTCAACACTGAATACTATGCTTTTGATGTGACACAAGGATTTATCGCTGACATACATTTTGTTATCAATTGTAATAACAGTCCAACTGGACAAAACGAAAATCACCATAATATACTGACAGCGAAAAGAAGTTCACCTTCACCTTGGTACGGATTCCAATTAAGACAAACACTCACAGCAAAAACAATTACGTTGGGTACACAGTTCTCTACTGGAAGTAATATTAATACTACAATACAACCAATGCCTACAACAGGTAATAACCTTGAATATAACCTTAGAATTATATACAACCCTACCGTTTCAACAAATTCTTTTATTTGTAGAAACATGGCAACAGGACAAAATGTATATACAAGTAATGGAAAATTCCCAGACATTGATGACCTTAGATATATTAAGGTCACAATTGGTTATGCTATGGATGAGAATGGAGACCCGTTCAGATATTCGGATATTGATGTGAAAAATTTCTCAATCAGAAGACTTGAGCAACTTTATACTCCTGTTATATCTTGTAGTCATAATGTTGTTACCATTTCTTGTGAAACAACAGGTGCTGATATATATTACAAACTAAATCAAACCGGAAGTTTTATGCAATATACATCAGCATTCACAATAAGTGCTGACACAATTGTTGATGCTTATGCGGTATATTGTGATGTTAATAGTGATACTGTCACTGAGGTTTGTAGATATGAAGAAGAAGGCGTGAAAGCACCTGTTATTACTTGTGACGGAACAGGTGTTACCATTACTTGTGAAACCGAAGGTGCAACCATTTATTATAAATGTAACCATGTTGGTGGATACAGTGCATATACACAAACATTCCCAATAACTGCCGATACTTTTGTGGAATCATACTCTATGTTAGATGAGGAAACAAGTCAGGTTGTCAGTGAAATGTGTATTTATAGTGAAACACATGATTATTCTCTTGACTATCTTACCTTTAGGGTTAAATCTGGCGGAACAATTTCTTGGAATTCTGTTGGCACACAACAAGTGAAGGCAATTCAGTATAGTCTAAACAATGGTTCATGGACATATTTAGTGCCATCATCTGTTGGTTCATCTGTTTCAATAACTGTGTCTGAGGATGATGTGGTAAGAATCAAGGGTTCTAATGCATCTTATGGTACAACCAATGAGGATTACATGGGATTCAGTGGTGGAACTGCGGTGTTTGATGTCGAAGGTAACATAATGAGTCTTGTTTACGGTGATAACTTTGTTGGAAATACCGCACTTACAGGAACATTTAACTTCTGTTCATTGTTTAAGCAAGCAAATGTTATATCAGCAGAAAACCTCGTCTTACCAGCAACCACTTTGACACCATACTGTTATCGTGCATTATTTGCCAATAGTGAAACAGTAGCAATTGCACCTGCGTTACCGGCAACAACACTTGCGGAAGGTTGCTATCGTTATATGTTCCAATATAATGCAATAAGAACCGCACCTGAACTTCTTGCACCTGTGTTGGTTTATGATTGTTATGAAGGAATGTTTAACAATTGTCATAACTTGAATTATATTAAATGTTTAGCCACTGATATTTCTGCATCAGCAGCAACTGCTAATTGGGTTACAGGTGTGGCATCATCAGGTACATTTATTAAAAATGCCAGTACAGAATGGGTTCTTGGTATTAGTGGTATTCCTACAAGATGGGATGTTATTGATGAGGGACTTCAAGCACCTGTCATATCTTGTGATGGTCTCCATATAACTTTGGTATGTTCAACACAAGGTGCAAGCATTTATTACAAATTGAATAGTCAAGGTGATTACGCATTATATTCCACACCTATATCAATTTCTGCTGATACTTTCATTGAAGCATACTCTATGTTAGATGAGGAAACAAGTGAGGTTGTCAGTGAAACTTGTATATATGATGATGGAATTGATGAACCTGTTATATATTGTGATGGTGAGTATGTCACCATATCTTGTGCAACAGGAGGTGCGTCAATCTATTATAAGTTTGATTTAGACCCTATTTATAATCCATATGATTCAGCAATTGCGATTTCAGCAGACACAGTATGTTATGCATATTCTGAAATTGACGGTAGACAAAGTGAAGTTGTCTCAGCCACTTGTGTTTATGATGATTCACTTAAAGCACCTATCATTGAATGCAATGGAACTGTAGTTACAATTACATGTCACACAGTAGGTGCTGATATAAACTATAGATTAAACGAAGAAGGAACATATTCCTTATATAATGCACCAATAGTTATTTCAGCAGACACAATAGTTGAGGCATATTCTGAGAAAGATAGTGTAGTAAGTACTATCGTAAGTGCATTTTGTGAATATAGTGATGTTCATGACTATTCCCTTGATTATCTTACGTTCAGAGTTCTTTCAGATGGTACAATCGGTTGGAATTTAGTTGGAACCGGTTTTTCTAAAACAATTCAATATAGTAAAAATGATGGTGCATGGACAACTTTAACACCAAGTACTTCAACTACAATATCGGTTGTAACAGGAGATGTTATAAGGTTCAAAGGAACTAACATATCATACGCAAATGATAAATCAAATTATTCAGCGTTTGGTTCATCCGAAGCCAATGTAGGTGGTGGAACCGGCGCAACATTTAATATAGAAGGTAACATAATGAGTCTTGTTTACGGTGATAACTTTGTTGGAAACACCGCACTTACAGGAACATATAACTTCTGTTCATTGTTTAAATTAACAAATGTTGTATCAGCAGAAAACCTCGTCTTACCTGCAACCACATTAAAAGAGTATTGCTATCGTGCAATGTTTAGTAGATGTTATGAGTTAGTTAAAGTTGTCGAATTACCGGCAACAACGTTAGCAAAAGGTTGTTATTGGTATATGTTTGACAAATCAGCATCATTTGAGGTAGCACCTGAATTACCTGCCACAACACTTGTTGCGGAATGTTATGGACATATGTTCGAGGAATGTACAAGTCTTAATTATATTAAATGTATGGCAACTACAGGATTTACCGCAAATAATTGTAAAGCATCATGGACAAGTGGTGTTTCCGCTACAGGTACATTTGTTAAAGACAGTTCTGCATCCACATCCACTTGGTCTAAAGGTGCAAGCGGCATTCCTACAGGTTGGTTAGTATATGATGATGTGGCAATTGATGCTCCTGTCATTTCCTGTGACGGATATAACAACGTAACCATTACTTGTGATACAACAGGTGCTACAATTTATTACAAACTTAATGGCGAAGATAATTATGCCACATATAACACACCAATAGTCATATCTGCAACCACTGTTGTAGAGGCATATTCTGAAAAAGATGGCCAAGAAAGTAGAGTTGTTTCACAAACTTGCGAATACATAAGTGATGTTCCTTTGGAAGCATGTAACAGGGATTTAACCAAATGGACTTACAGCAATCAGGAAATAACAACACCATATTCTGTTAATAGAATAGATGGCCATAGTGCAAGTTATGCAAAGGGAACATTCAATTTTGAGACAAGTTTCGCTTTGCGTGAGGTACAGCCAACATATTTATGGTTCCAACATGCAGACCAATCTGCCACAATATATGTGGATGATGTTTTAGTGGAAAAACACTGGGGTGGTTATGCTGCGTTTTCAGTTGACATATCAGAGTTTGTTCATAGCGGAACAAACAGAGTAAAGGTTGCTCTTAAAAATAATGAGGGAAACAACCTTGCTCCTGCGATTGCTGACTTTAACTTCAACGCCACACTTGGTAATGTTAAACTTTATACAAGTCCTGTAGTACCTGATATGATTTATGGATATGACGGATTCCATGTCACTTCGGATGTGGCGTTATCTTCCGCAACCATTGAAGTTAAAACAAGTGTTCCTACAGGTGCAACCGTAACTTGTGAGATAAGTGATGGTACATATCATTATGGTGCGTCAGGTAGTAGTACAGGTGAAGAAATGATATTTAGTGCAACTGTTACCAATCCTCATCTATGGAATGGTACAACTGACCCTCACTTATATAACATAACACTTAATGTTTATCATAATGGTGATTTGTATCACACATATCAAAGACCTTATGGTTTGAGATTCTATAGTTATGTAATCAATGAAACTGTCAATGGAGACACATATACAGGCTTCTTACTTAATGGGCAACCATATTTGTTAAGGGGTTGCTGTATGCATGATGATATTGATGGAAAGGCTAACGCATTGGATGATGATGATTATACACAGACATTCAGCATTATTCAAGAACTTGGTGCTAATTTCCTACGCCTTGCACACTATCCACATCCAAAGGAAACCTATGATTGGTGTGATAGATTAGGTATTATTGTACAGACAGAAGGACCTTGTGTTAATAAAATGCAGTCAACAATGCCAGCTGATTATTATACACACCTTATTGGACAATATAATGACATGGTAAATCAGCATTATAATCACCCATGTATTTGCTTCTGGGGATTAAGTAACGAAACCACAACTGATGATAAGGCTTTTGCAAAAGAAAAGATAAATGGTTATATTGCACAAATTAAAGCCTTAGATTCAGAGCGTATGGTAGGTTATGTTATGGCTCAAGGTCCTGGTTCTGACCCAAGTGCATATTATAATAATCCAGATGCTGATTGGTTCGGTTGTAACATTTACGAAGGTTGGTATAGTAGCCCCAATTCAAATAATCCATCAACTCAGATAAACACTCGTGTTAAGAACGTTATAACCAATAAGAGTAAGGCTCTTGCTTATTCAGAGTATGGTTGTGGCGGTACGCAACATTGTCACTCTGACGATTATATGACAACAACAACAAGGGGTAATCGTGAAAGGCATGATATTGAGTATATGATGTGGTTACATGAAGGTCATATAGCGGCAATTAAGAACTATCCTCAACTATTATTCACTTCACAATGGCAATTATTTGATATCGCAGTGTCTAACAGAAATGAAGGTTATACTGTATGTCTTGACGGTGTTATTACATCTACAAATGATAATTTAAGGAGATTAAATGACAAGGGTCTTGTTGAAAGAGACCATCGTACAAAGAAGGATGTTTTCTATCTTTACAAGGCATGGTGGAACACAACAGATATATTTGTACATATTTGTGGTAAAGACTATACCAAGATGACAGATAGGGTTATTAAATGTTATACTAACTATAATAATAGTTTATCACTTTATGTAAATGATACTTTTGTTGAGACTGTTTCCGTAACTGACAATATTGCAACATTTACTGCAAGAACTTTCAGTGCAGGTGATGTGGTTAGAGTTGAAGGTGGTTCAATTAATGACACATTCACTTTTAAATAATTGACACTATTTATAATAAAACTAAATTGTTAAATATAGATTTTTATGACACAAATTAAACTAACAGAACAACAATAAGAAAGATTGTGAATTTCTTATGTCTGATAAGGGTAGGGATGTGATAGCGCAAATACATGTTAAAGGAAGAAACGGTTGGTACACAATAGAAGATTATAGTATTTTGAGTGAATTGTTACCAAAAGATAGGATTTACAAAACCAAAAAATTAGAATGAGAATATTTTTTTTAAGGTAACACTTAATCTGACTAAGTATGACTATAAAATACTAACATTTAGTGGTGTTTTTTCTTTTATTTAACTATTTATAATATAACAAAAAAGTTTTTATTATTATGGAGTCAGTTAAAATTAGTGAGAAACAATTGTATTCGATAATATCTGAATCAATAGTAAAGATATTGAGAGAAGAAAGAAGTGAAAACATAGATAATGATATTATTGAACTAATATCATATTTACACAATATGCAAAAACCTTTAAGGGAAATTCATTGGAATACCAATGAGTATTCCACACATATGGTAACTGATGAGACCATTGATGATGTCATTGAATGGGAAGACACATTAGCTGAAGCCTTTGTCAGTAACACTAATATTGAATTAACTATTAGTGATGTGAAACCTTCATCAGATTACAAAACATTAATGGAGGAATTAATCAATAAGGCAAGCACAATTAAAGACAATATTTCAGATAACAAGGAATATGACAGTATATGTGCTGTTTTGGATGAGATTATTGAGAAATCAAATCAATTGTTATATAAGAGTCAATTAAAATAGTAATATCATGCCAGCGAAAAGCAAATCACAACAAAGGTTGTTCGGAATGGTACATGCTTATCAAAAAGGTGAGTTGAAAAATCCATCGTCAGAGATAAAGTCAATTGCGAAATCAATATCCAAAAAAGACGCGGAAGATTTTGCGGAAACAAAACATAAAGGTTTACCAAACAAGGTTAAAACCAAGAAAAATGAGGAAAGGAATATGGGTAAAAATAAAGTTAATGAAAGCTATGGAATTGGTTATAAAGGACAATTCATCAAAAAAGGTGGATGGGGACCGACATTTACATCATTTCCTGAGGATGCCATAAAGTTCAGAACACCTGAACAAGCACAGCAATATATGGAAGAAAATCTTGGTGATGACTTTGGCGCATCAGTTGTCTCTTTACCTTTACAAGAAAACAAGAATGTGGTTAGAATCAATGAAAACCAGTTACATAGTTTAATTGCTGAATCAATAAAAAGAGTTCTTAAAGAACAATGGGATTTTGATGACGAAGACGATACATTCACACCTCAGGGGTACAAAACTGATTCCAATTGGGGAGGTACTGAAATACAGATAAACAAAAACGGTGATGCCGCAAGACTTAGAGACAATCACGGTACACCAGGAACACCTACTGATTGGATGGAGATTCAGTTTGATGAAAACGGTGTCGCATATGTTGAGACTGAGAATGGGACAGTTCGATTAGATGAGTTTATGAGAGTATAAAAAAAGCCACTGAATATTCAGTGGCTTTTTTTATTAACATAGCATATTTTAATCAACATCAAACTCTTCGATAGTAAGAACAGCGGCTCTTGATGTCTGAACACTGTTACCTGCATCAAAACTTGTTGAAAGTCTAAAAGTACTCGCAGGGACATTAAGTTCATAAATAAGCACATCCTTAACTGCCTTAGCCCTGTTCTCAGCAAGTGTGGTGTTTCTGCTCTCAGTACCTGTTCCACTGTCTGCTGAGCCAACGATATGGACAACCATATTGTCCTTAATCTGCTTTGAGAACTCAACAATCTTAGCATGTTCGGTAGGTGAAAGCACATCACTGTTCAAGTCAAAAGTAATGAAAGTCTTACCAACAAATGTGGGGATAGGGGTCTCTACCTGCTTCTCAACAACCCTCTCAGTCACAACTTCCTTAACAACAGGCTCCTTATTCAAAGCCTCATTAAGCTTAGCCTGAAGAGCGTCATAATCGGCCTGACTGTACCTATAGTCGTTGGTCACAAAATTATGGGAATTGACCCTATGGTTCTTAAACTTGTAAGTAAAACCAACCTCACAAACAAAGATAGCCCTTGTTCTGTTAAGATTATAGAAATTGTCGTAAGTCAACCAAGTAACGGTAGGCTTGAAATTAATCTGTGCAGCCCTTGCCTTTCCAAGATTAACATTAAGTTCACCACCAAGGTTATAGTTCAAGGTATTGTGATGTGTGACAGGCTTGCCATAACCATGTCCCCAACCAAAACCAGGAACAGCAACAACCTCTACCCTTCTTGGTGCGCCCTTATAACCGCCAAAGAAATTGGACATATTAACCTTTGCGTTGGCGATAACATTACTCTCATCAAAGAAAGTGTATGAACCTGTGGTGTTAAAGAAGCCTCTACCAACAACGCTGAAACCGTAAACAGGGGTAACCCAAGTACCAATCTCAACTGATGCGGTTGGTCTGAAAGCGTCAATAAAATCACCGAAACTGTCAGCACTCAAAGGTGACGCTCCACCAAAATTAACGCTAAAATAAGGCATTCCAAATGAGCCTACATACTCATAATTCTGATTCTGTGCAAATCCCATAATCCCTATGGTAAATGCGATAATTAAACTAATAATTTTCTTCATTTTTTCTTTTCTTTTTTTTGATTTTTATTTAGTATCTTTTATTAAATAACTCATTTTTAATTTCATCCTTTATTGAATCTCTAAAAGAAGAACCCCATATAATATTATTCATACCATTAAGTAATATGTCCATAAAAAGACTTTTCATTAGTTTTTCAATATTTTCATCTTTCTTTAGATATTCTTTAATGGTATTCGTCACTTCATTAAATTCTTCCTTAAAATCTATTTTGTTTATTGTGCTTTCTAATAGATAAGAGGGTTTTTTGTTACCCCAACTGTCACAAGTAACTAATAAATTTTTTATGTTGTTCTCATCTATCAGATATTGTTTCATTGCGTCAAGTATTATTTGGCGTATGTCTTCTGATGTTATTTTACTAATCTCATCATTTAATAGTGCGGCGAATTTTTCTTCATTTAAATCAAACTTTACTTCCATGGTTTTGCAAATCTAATATTTTTATTTTAAAAAGTCAAATATTTTTTAAGAAATTTTAATATGACATGATTTCATGACCTCAATCGCAGCGTCATTATTTTCTTTACTTAAACCTGCGATACAATTTGAATCAACTGAAATTTCAGCCCTGTCAAATAACGCTGTTTTAAGTAACAAAGCGTTGGTAACAACACAGATACTGCTAACAAAACCAACAATCTCAATGTCCAAATTACCTTGGATATTTCTTATTTTTTCCATTAATTCAGTTGAACCGAATGTAGGTTTATTCACATAGTGAATTATCACACCTGATTCAGATAACTCATGTTTGTGCAATGCCTCTGTTATTCGTTTATCAATAAACCAACCGTTTGTTTTGAATATACAGTGTTCAATAGGTAAATGCTTACCTTCAATTGTGTCAAGATAATCCTCATCATGTGTGTCTCTTGTTACAAAAATATAATCACCATCAAAGTCAGTTATTTTTTTGACTATGTTTGGGACTTTCTTGTCAGCTTCTTCATTGGCTAATGACCCGTTTATGAAGTCAACTTGTGGGTCAATGACTATTAGAATCTTTTTCACGGCTTTATATATTTTAAAATATTATTTATTTTGGTCACATCAATATAGTTTGTTTTTCTGTAATTTACAATACTACAACCTGTAATACCTAAATAATGATGTTCATGCGGAAAGTCCAAAATAAACCTTATTTGGGTTTTGTCATCATTATATTCATAAGAGACAATGTTGAAATCATCAATAAATGGATTGATAAAATTGTTGTAATATGTCGCAGTATTAAAATCGGATGAACTTTTTCTTTTTTCATCTTCTTTAATAAGGTCTTTTTCCTTGTCGGTCAGAGTATCATAAATTTCATTTCTGAGCATTGAGACAAACTCTTTTTCGTTTTTGAGAATTTCAGATAATGTTTCTTTGAATCTTTCCTTCAAATCTTGTTGTTTTTTTATCTCGTTCTCACAAAAACGTATTGAATCAATACAATGAGTTATATCATTAACCGTGTTTTTTACCGGTTCACCCAGTTCAAACAATAGTTTTTTGTTTTCTCTTTTTATATTTATAATGTAAAAATCATTACATTTAAACCCAACAGATAAAAAAGGTCCACCTGATGGGTCAATCGCAGTTGGGTTATCATAAGAACCGATTAACCTGTAAGGCATCTCCGTGTTACCTAAAACTAATTCGTATTGGTTTTTTTTAACTTTTTTTAAAATGTTCACATCACCATACCTATTATATGGTATTAAATACTGATTTTTCATCTTTTTTTTTGCAAACATACACATAAAAAAAATAAAAAACAAAACCAAAACGAAAAAATATACAAAAAACAAATAACTAGTAATTAATATAAGTAATTTATTATTAACAATTTATATATTTTTTAAAAGAAATTTTTTATTTAATAAAATTAATTACCAGGACCTATAAGTTACTTATTAACAGAAATTTCATTATAAAATTTTTGTTTTTAGGAAATATAATTAGTATTTTTGTAAAAAGATTTTGAAAATGAATTACAAATTAAAAAGGTTTTTGACTTGGCCTTACAGGGCAACTAAGTCAAGTTATTTATGTATTAGATTTCCGTTTCTATATCCAAGAAACAGATTTACGGGTAACCATTACGATTGTTGGGCTTTAGTTGACTATCATAGAGATAATTATCAAAAGGCATACAGATTTGGCGGTAAAGATGAGGGTTTTAAAGCGATTTGTATTGACAAATGGTGGGCATTTAAGATAAAGGTCGCTGATTTTCTAAATGATTGGGTGTTACAGATTTTCCATTGTGTTCCAACATATACTGAGTTAAATGGTATGGATGGTGGTTGGAGAAAGGCATTTGGAATACAGATGTGTAAAGAGATTAAGAGAGCCTTGTTGGACGCAGGTGGAAGAAAAGCGTTACATAGATATAGGATAATGCAGATTAAAGAGAAATATGGTTCTTTAAGGTGGTATGACCAAGGTGCGCCTAAAGATGTTAATAAAATAGTGGAAAAATATGGGTATATCTCAGAACATACTTGTGTGAATTGTGGTAGACCTGCTGATTATATAACATCCGGTTATATATTACCTTATTGTGAGAAATGTATTCCTGAAAAGGCCAAAGAAAGTGCCGATAAATTTTATTATGACATACCTTTTTATGGTATTAAAACTGTGAGGTTTGACAAAAAAGAAGAAGAAAAAGGAGGTTGTAATGACTAATTTTTACGATAAACTTTTATTGTTTCACTTAATACATGAGTTTACTTACGGAAATGTAAGCAAGAAAATCTTGTCTGAAACAAGAGGTATTGTACCTAATATTGATAATATAGTGAAAACATTTGTGTCTAATATTGGTATGCAAATTTATTCGGCGTTCAATGATGAAAATTACTTTTCAAATGTTGTGACTTCTGAATACACAGAAAAAGAAATACCATTGCCAAAAGATTGCTTTTTTAACCAATTTTATTTGAAAATAAGTATTGAGAAAAACAACGAAGTTACATATCATGGCGGTATGTATCCCATTAAGTCTTTTATTATAAACAAAAATGGTGATGGTTTTGTTTTTAGACCATATATAGTTTTACATATAGAAGGGGAATCAATACAAACTGTTGTGAACAAATTGTCTATAGCGTTATCGCATGAACTGACACATGCGTATGACTATTATATGTATTTTCAAAAAAATGGTTTCCCACAATCAGTGGATGATATTGAAAAAAGTGGTACTAAAAGATTCACGGATGCCATGCGTGGAAATCACAGTATTGAAAGAGTAATTGGTGACATAATGTACAGGTTGTCACAAAAAGAATTAAATGCATATTTAGGGCAATTAAGAACAGAGTTAAAATTTGTTGCAACAAAAATACAAGATGCTAAAACAGCATTTAAAGCAATAAAAGAAACTTCATCATACCAAAAAACATACAAGTTTTTAGAGGACGAAATATCTTATATTGTTAACAATGTTGAACGTGAAGATTATCAACACTTAATTATTAAATATACTAATAGTGTGGCAAACAAAAACTTTACTAACTATCAGCAAGTAGTTAAATACTATTTTAACAGGTGGTATAAATGGTCAGAAACATATCTAACAAAAGCAAGTAAAATTGCCTTTGATGTTTTTAGTGAATCCAGTAATATTGGTTATGAGGATGATAAAACAAATAGTTTGAAAGATACTATTTAACAAATAACCATACAAGAACACCAACAATGTTATATAATATATTTACCTTTTTTTCCTGAGGGTAATTTAAATCAACATCTTTGGTTCTATTACGTTCAAAGTTGATTTTATAACAGAAATTATGTGTTGCCCATTCAAGCATCATACTTTTAATTTTTCTGTTTTTAAATACAATATTGTCTGGATACTCAGATTTTATAGTATTGAGTATTTCTTTGAAATTCTTTTTGGAGACTAAATAACTATCTTTAATATTAATATTGTTAGTAGATACTGTATAATTTATGTTTTCCATATTTTTAACATTTTTATATAAATATTTTGTTTTTATTAAAAATGTATGTATATTTGCATTGGTAATTTGTGAAAGGAAAAAAATGTGGCTCAATTCCACACACAAATCAAATTAAATTTTTTAAAACTTTTATTTTTTATGATTAATGTTGTAATTGGTCGGCTTGGAAAGGATGCCGAAATTGGTGAAACCAGTGGTGGAACCAAGTATGTAAAGTTTACTGTTGCGGAAAACAATTATCGTAATGGAGAAGACAAGACCACATGGTATGATGTTACTTCTTATGACAATTTTGTTGTTAATACGCAAATTAAAGTACTAAAAAAGGGTGCTTTTGTTGTAATTGTTGGTGATGTTGATAGCAAGATTAATGTTGGTAAGAACGGAAAGATTTATCTTAACCATAACATTACTGCTTCGGCAATCAAAGTTCCGAATCTTGGAAATAATAACAGGACAAGTGAACCTGAAAACAACGTAACCAAAACTACAATCGAAAGTGTTTCAGTTGGGAACTTGCCTCCAACTACCACATCAACACCTCAGGTGGCTGTACCTGAAGTTCATCCGGTTGTACAGCAGGTTATAAACGAAGTTATTCCTGATGATGGTGATGACCTTCCTTTTTAATTTTTAACTTTGTTACTATTATTTTGGAAAAGCAAGTAAAATCACTTGCTTTTTCTTTTTTTTATTAGTATTTTAGTAAAAAAAAATATATTATGGTTACAATTAAAAAGATTAACTCATTAGATGAGTATAAGAGTATGATTAAAGGGTGCGCAGTGATAAAGTTTTCAGCGGTGTGGTGCGCTCCTTGTAGGTTTTTGGCTGAAACAATAAAAGGTTTGGACACAACAGTTCCATTTGGGGAAATTGATGTGGATGATGAATTTGCCGATGCTATCACGGCAGACCTTAATATAAGAGGTATTCCGGTACTTATTTTCTTTAAGGACGGAAAAGAGGTAAGTAGGACTGTCGGCGCGGTACCTGTTGATAAAATAATTGAGAACCTTAAAGGACTTGAATAATGTTTGCATTAAAATATATTTGCGCTATTATTGCGGTGTTTTGCACACTATTGTTCGTGAGTAACATTATTACTAATATGACATCTTCACAAGTGATATTTAGTAAGGATGATAATGTCACCAATAATAACATGTACTATGCCGCACTCAGACTTATTTTAATATTAATAATGTCAATAACCTGGCCATTGGTCTTTATGTTATAAAATATGGAATGGTTAAACGATATTATTAAAGATGTTCCAAGTAAAAAGAAATTCTATTTGTTTATTAAATTGTTTCTTTTTAAATGGAAAGGTTTGCGTTATAAAGAAATGTATTTGATTTTAAAAACATTATATAAAACCAAACAGATTGATGAGGAAATAGCCAATAAAAAGGCGTTTGAGGAAATAGTCAGAATATATTATTATAATAATAATAAATCTTATCCAAAAGGACTAAATAATGAGTGATGATTACAACTTTTTCACCGCAATTGTCGCAGGTGAAAAACCTGAAGACATCATTAATGAATATGATAAAAATAAAACGGTGACACCATATGTGGTTTATCATTATAAGGACGCGCATAACTTGAAAAACATTTATGTTGATTCTTGTAAAGACGAACTTAACGAAAATGGTATATCTGATAGTGAGAAAGATGTCATTAATGATGAAATCAATTATGTCAATTCGTTGTCAGATGATGAGTTTTTTGACTATTTCACCGTTGAATACGACCTTGATAATGAAGGTAACGCTGTAACGGACAAAAACAAAAAAGGCAAATACTCATATCATCAAATAGGAAAAATGTTTTGTGTGCCGTTCATTACTCTTGACGGTAATGAGGTCTTCCAAGCAAGAAAAAAAGATATTGATTGGAACAGAATACATTTATTTGGGCAGGAAATTTACCGAAGGGCATGGGAAATGGTTATGGAAAAAAGTGAACCTATGACAGACCAGGAAAAAAACATATTTGAAAACATGAAAAACAGGACAGCCTATTTTGAAAAGTTCAAAGACAAAAAGAGATATGTCACTTATGCGACCGCTTTTTGGGGCTATGCTTTTGTTGATGATAACAAATGGATTGACATGGATTCGGAAAAGGATGGTTATGATTGGGTATCCAATTTCTATGAGCGTTTTATTGTCCCACTTGACGACAATACATTATTAACAATGTATGAATGTCGTAAATAACAAAAAAAGAGAGGCTGTTTCCCAACCTCTCTTTTTTATTATAGTGTTTTTATTATCCCTGTGGCTCCTCACCGAAAATAGCGTTGTCAGCGAATCCAATCTTCATGTTGTCACCACTTTCAGTAATCTTGATTTGTTTGTCAGTTCCAATGAACATTGCCTTGACCGATGATAAGATTGTTGTTGACAAATTGTTAAGCAGTTGGTTAACCTCATCTTTGGTATAATAACCATCCTTTGTCACACCACTCAAATCAAGAAGTCTGTCATTAAGGTCATTAAATGCCTCAGCAATAACTTTCTCATCAATCTCATAGGCTTCTTTGGTAATATAGTTCTCAATAACAGAACCACTTAACTCATCAATCTTGTCATTAAGGTCTTCCAAACCATCCTCAGTTGCGGCACTTAACTGTCTTAATTCTTCCCTAAGACCATCAAGACCACTTGTGTCACCACTTACTGTGTCAATTCTGTCATTAATATCGTTAAGTGCTTGGGCTATCACATATTCTTTCTCATTGAACACTTCTTGAGTTAAGAACTTGTCATCAGCCTCAGTCTTGTTATAGTAATTGCTTGGGTCAAATATACTGGTTAAAGGAATATAAATGTCCTCTTTTTGACCTTCAACACCCTCATTGAAAGTGATAATCAAGCAAGTCTCTCCTGAATGTGTTCCACCTGAGGCGGTATCAACTGTCACACTGTCAACCATTCCGTCCTTGATGAAATCAGTGGCATCAATAGTGTCAATAACCTCACCTAACTTGTTGTAGAAACAAATTGTCTTGGCACTTTCAACATACTCAGCATCACCAAACAGATTTTGGTTAATATTATTAATAATGTTTTGGTCAGCCTCTTTCCTTTCGGTTGTTTCAGCACTTAACGCTTCCCACAACATTGTGTCACCACTTTGTCTATCAATGATTTCCTGAGCAAGTTTATCATCAAGTTCCTCATCAGCAGCAATCCTTTCAACAGTCTCAGCACTTAAAGCAGCCCATAATTCGTCATCAGCGGCAGTCCTGTCAATAATTTCTTGAGTTAACGCACTTTCAATCTCATTTTCCCTTGCGATTGCCCTATCAATCTCATTTTGTAAATCATCCTGCATTGAGTCAAGATAATCGGCAAGGTTCTCATCACCATGACGCATGTCAGAGGTTTTGTTGGAAACATAATATCTGATGTCACCATCAACACCACTTTGGGGGTGATAGTATCTGAGAAGATTGTTATTGTCAGCGTCTTCTTGTGTCCCAATGGGTGTGTGTGTTAAAGGGTCACTGAAAGTTGTGTTAATAATATTTCTAATTGAACCTGGTTTAAGATAACTACCGTCAAGTTGTGCAATCTTATCTTCAACTCTACCACTTAAAATCGCAACACTTTCATTTGTTGCTAAACCACCTTGGCCAACCCTTGCATCAAACACATTGTTTTCAAGTGTAAGATATGTACCTGCGGTATAAACAGGAATTAAGTCACTTAATGGTATAATGATAGGCTCTTTACCTGAATCTGTATTGAAAATTAAAACAAGATTGTTATTCTCAAGATATGCTCTGTCAAGCATTCCATCCTTAACAAATTTATTAGCATTAACTTTACTAAGTTCAATATCATCTTTACCTCTAAGAACAATATACTCAACATCATCCTCTTTAACAATAGCAACAGATAAGTTCGCCTTTAAACCGTTAACGTCCTGAGTTAAAACATTATCAGCAGCACTGATTTTTAAAGTGACTTTTGTAACATCATCTGCAACTGTAACATCAATAGCGTTTTCACCAACAACAATGTTATCTTCAATCTCATCAATTCTATCAGATAATGCGGCATTTGCAGCCTGTCTATCAGCAATTTCCTGAGTTAATGCACTTTCAATCTCATTTTCTTTTGCAGTTGCTCTGTTAATTTCGTTACTTACAACATTGGTTAAAATCGCATCAGCCTCTTCTCTTTCAGAAGTCTCAGTTGCTAAATTAGTGACAATTTCGTTTTCTTTATTTGTTGCTCTTTCAATCTCACTTGTTGTAGCAGCACTTAATTCGGTAATTTTATTTTCCAAATCAGAAGTTGAAGTTTCTAATTCAGATATTTTGTTGTTTGTTTCTGAAATAAATGATTCAGTACTTGCGCTTAAATTGTCAACCTTATCCTCAACAGTCTTTAATGCGCTGTCAAGTATAACATCAGCACTGTCAAGAGAAGTTGCAATTTTGATATAGTTTGCTAAATCATCAGGGTCAACATTATGTGGTTTATAACTACCATCTTCTGCTAAACCGGCACCTACTTGAGTTGCATCAAGTTCGTCTTGTAAATTATTTTCTTTTTCAGTTGCTCTATTGGTTTCTTCCTCAACAGCATTGTCAATGGTATTTTGAACACCATCTAATTTAACACCATTAGGTGAAACTGATAAGAAATCCTCACTTGTCTCATCAATTTTAACTGAAACAATATGATTGTCAACCTTTAAACCATCCGCAAATTCACTTTCCTCAAGGAATGATTCAACATTGATTGCAACTAATTCATATAAACCGGTATTCTTTTGATAAATAAAACAAAGTGCAGCTTCACCTGTTCCGTCAATAATATTGGGCCTTGTATAATCCTCAAGTCTATCATCAACATGTCCAAGGTATGCTCTATATAACGAACTGTCTTTATAAATTTTAACAACTTCGTCACCTAATTTATGACCCTCACCATCAACCAACTCATATTGTTCTTTAACATTAGTTTCCAAACCTGTGGTAACTTTGTTGAAATGTAAACCTTCAACACTTGTTATAAAATCGGTTAAAGAATGGTCATGATGAATTAACTGTCCTTCATGGCCATCAGCAATGCGTACATTATCAGAAGTTAAATTAAATTTCAAGACATTGTTTTCAGGTTCGGCAACTATTGACTTACCTGTATCACCTTCCCATTGTCCATCATTATTTATTTCAATACTTTTAACAACAACAGAATCAAGTTCTTCAAGTGCCTCCTGTGTTTCAGTAACAGCACTTTCCAATTCATTGATTTTATCTTGGATACCTTCAATATCAGCAATAGCATCCTCAATTTCCTGTTTTAATTCATCAGTAATTGCAGATAAGGATTGAATGTCTTCCTCATATTTGGCACTGTCAATAACGTGATACTCTGATAAAACGCCATCACCTGTTTCGCCTGACATACCAATAGCCAAAAGAGCATGCTCCTTATCATTATCCATATATTTAACAACAAGGGGTTCGCCAATAAGTGACTCGACAAATGATTCGGAAAGTCTTTTTTCTTCATTAACTAAATCCGAAAGATAAGCCTTAGCGTCTTCCCTGGTGTTAAACGCAATACTTTTATGTCTAAACTGTAATCTTGCCATATTATTTATGTATTTTATATTTTAATATTATTCAGGTAATTCTCCAAAATTGGCATCAAGTGTTATAGGAATTATGTTACCGTTTTCTCTTAACAAAGTAAGTGCAGGTTCATTAGCAACATTTGCTGAAATTGTATATGGTTCATCAGCAATTGATTTTCCATCAACCTCATCAATTTTCTCATCAAGTGCTTGTTCAGCCGCAGTAGCCCTGTCAATTTCCTCAAACAAAGCGTTTTCAATAGCGTCTTCCCTTTCTTTAGCCCTTGCTTCCTCAGCGTCAATATTGTCCTGAAGTTCCTCATCGGCTGCGATTCTCTCAGCGGTCTCAGCACTTAGTCCGTCCCATAGTTCCTCATCAGCGGCAATCCTATCAGCGATTTCTTGGGTCAAAGCACTTTCAATCTCATTTTCTCTTTCAGTTGCCCTCTCAGTCTCAGCGTCAATATTGTCCTGAAGTTCCTCATCGGCTGCGATTCTCTCAGCGGTCTCAGCACTTAACGCATTCCATAATTCTTCTTCCGCTTCTTGTGCCCTCTCAGTCTCAGCCTCAATCATTTCCTGTAACATAGTGTCACCACTGATTCTTGCGGCTTCCTCAGCGTCAATATTGTCCTGAAGTTCCTCATCGGCTGCGATTCTCTCAGCGGTCTCAGCACTCAACGCATCCCATAATTCCTCAATAGCCTCATCAAACTCTTTTCTTAGTGCCTCAGAAGTGTCCATTAATATCTGTGTTCCATCCTCTTCCTCATATACTCTCCATTCATGGTATCTGTCATCAGTGGTTTCAGGGTCGTTGTCATAATCAACAATAACAATAGAGTCACCAGGAACCATTTGTTTCTTAATCCACTCTGAACCGTCCCATTCGTTGACGAAAAAAATACCTTTAGTTGTGACAGCATCCTCAAGGTTTTCCCAATCAGGTGAGATTACACCACCAACCTCATTGAAACCAATGTTGATTGATGTCCAAACCTGTGCGTAATCTTTTTCCTCATCAGTAATAAGGACACAAGGAACAGTATGACCCATGATGCTTTCATACTCTTTGAATTCCATGTCCTCATAGGTGTAGTCCTTAACAAGCCTTAATGAAAGTCTTGAACTTGGTTTTGAACCTTCCTGAAGAACTTTTCTTGTGTCAAATGAGAATGTTCTTGTATAATAGTTTTTCTGTAATTTGGTTTTTGCCGCAGTTGCGGTTGGTGTGTCAGTCCAGAAAGATGCGACCTGACCAACACCCTCAATATCGGAGTCCTCATCACCAATGATTGGTCCTCTTGAACCCTCACCATATCCACAAGGGACTATGTGTATGGTTGACACGGAACTACCTGCGTCATCAGGCAAATTGTCCTCACCACCGACAGGTTTGCCATCCTCAGTCTCTTCACTTTTTTCCCATGAGGAGATTGACTTGGCTCTTGCACCTGCGTCTTTACCTGTCCAAATATTAATGTCATCAATGTCATGGCAAACAATATCATCACACTCATCTGAGCAATAGTCAGGACATTCGGCTGCGATAAGCATGTTATCCCAGTCTTCCTTGGTCGGAACCCTCCAATCCAATCCTTGTTCAGCAAGCAAACATTTAAGTTGCTCAATTTCCTCATAAGTGTACAACCTACCAAACTTGGTAAACAACTCTTTGGTGACAATTCTTGTGCCTTTTGAATAAACACCCTCAGGTATGACATTTTCCTTGTCAGTCAAATCAATGAAGTATTTGGCAGGTGCGTATGTACCTGTCCTCTCAACCTCTGAAAGTCTTAAAGGATTGATTACCCTACCGTCACCGTTAATAGTACCATCAGTGGCAACCTTAACTGATTTACCAAGAATTTTCTTGATTTTGTCCTCAATATCTTTCTCAACAAGAAAACCGTCAACACTTTGTGTTGTGCCATCCTCAAAAGTGACAGTCAATATACCGTTTTCCTTGTCATACTCAAGAGTAAATTTTTCATCAGGAATAATGGTTTTAAGTTGCTCACCATTAAGTCTGGTTAAAATCAATTCCTTTGTGTCTTTGTTAAAATCAACTTTCTTGATGTCCATACCCCTAAGGAAATAGAAGTTAGCGTCAATCTCACTACTGAGAAGACTACAGTTCTTGGTTCTATCACCTTTATAATCAGATACTAATTTGAAATATGTTACACCGTTTATCTCACAAAGAATATCGTTCTTCTTATTTATTAATGTATTTGCCATATTCTTAAATGTATATAATTTATTTTCTTTATAAATAGTGTGTAATTTCAATAAATTAACATTTTAGACCACAAAAAAAGAAAAAGATTATGTAACCTTTTGATAATATGACAATATTTCGAAAAATATGGGGCTTTTTTATGTAAGGTATAGTGATTTTACTTGTTGTTGTGATATTTATTGGTATAATAATAAATAAAATTATTAGATTAATCATGGGTCAATTCGTACATAAATTCAATACAATCGCCGAATATAACACCGCAAGAAAAGAAAAATATAAGCGACCTTGGACTTCATATGTGATTGAAAATAAAGAGGTGAAGTTTAATAAAACCGAGGAAGAAAAAGAAAGGGAGAGAAAACTTCAAACACCTTTGACATTTGAAATAACGGATGGTGGTGATATTTATTGGAAAGCATATAGTACTGCTTTAACTAAAACCATTGAATATAATTTAAATGAAAGCGGATGGACATCTATTACAAGTAATAACGGCTCATCAGTACCAAGTATATCAGTTGTGTCAGGTGACATTATTCAATTCCGTGGAAATAACACCACATATGGTACTGACACTTATTATAGTACATTCAGTGGTAGTACGGCACAATTTAAGGTCAAAGGAAATATAATGTCCTTGACTAACTCAACCAATTTCAGTACACTAACCACATTATCAAACATTTACACATTTCGTAGTTTGTTTTACAACTGTACAGGTTTAACTGATGCAAGTGAATTACTGTTACCTGCAACAACATTAGCAAATAATTGTTATGTTAGCATGTTCTATGGTTGTACAAGCCTTACTACTGCGCCTGAGTTACCTGCAACCACATTAGCAAGAACTTGTTATGGCAGTATGTTCGAAGGTTGTACAAGCCTTACTACCGCACCTGAGTTACCTGCAACTACATTAACAGAAGGTTGTTATTATATGATGTTCGAAGGTTGTACAAATCTTATCCAAGCACCTGAATTACCTGCCACTACATTAACAAAAGATTGTTATGTTAGCATGTTCTATGGTTGTAGGAAACTTAATTATATAAAATGTCTTGCCACTGATATATCAGTAAGTGCTTGTACATTCTATTGGGTAAGTGGTGTGGCATCAACAGGTACATTTGTCAAGGCGGCATCTATAACATCTTGGCCAACAGGTACACATGGTATTCCAGAAGGTTGGACAGTACAAGACGCTCAAGATATTTAAAAGGTAAATAGTGAATACAATAAAAAAGAGAGGTAAGTATTTACCTCTCTTTTTTTAACATAAGAAATCGTTGTTTATTATACTGAAATTAACAAAACCGTTATATATTCTAAAATCCTTTATGTCACCAATAAATGTGCCGCAGAAAGACTTTTCTATTGGAAATATATAATTTGAAGTCCAATAATAATCAGGTAAGATTGTTTCAAGTAATCCTTGTGTACCACCACCAAGTGAGATACTGAATGGAACAGCCTCTTGTTTCTGATAGTCATCATTTAGTTCCCTGAAATTAAATTCATTCAGTTCCTTACTGATGAATTTAAGAAATCCGTTTACATAAAAGTATAATCTCATTTTTCTTTTTCCCTTGTATCTGTCGCATTTTTCAGATGATGGGTTTATTATGACAATTCTAATATAAACAGTGTTCCACTCATCAGGTTTAATTATTCCGTCTTTTGAATACTCCTCTTCAACGGTATAATGTTGGTCATTATCAGCGTCACAGTCCAAAACACCATATCTATAACCAATAGCACCGTTTTCGGTTATTCTTAAACCGAATGTATTGTTTTTAATGTCCTTATAAATGTTATATGGTATGGCGTTTTCTTCCTGATATTTATAAATGTCATGTACTGTGTAACCGGTTGAGGTTCTGTTCATAATAGGAAAATAATTTATATTACTCCAATCTTGTCTACCTGTCAATGTCACTTTGGTGTTCTCAATCCAATTTTTTGTCGTGAAACCTTCAGGTGTCCTGTCGAACATGAGGAACTTGTTATCTGACTCTATTTGATAGTAGCCCTTTTTGGTAATCAGGTGTCCAAAAGTGTCAGCGATTTTTTTCTCATCAATATCAGCGTCATCAGCGAAATACCCCTCTTCAATTGACTTGTCACTGTCAGGGCAAATATCCTTGTGTGAGTACTCATCTCCGAAATAATCCGCACAGTCAGGTTTTTCAGGCTTAGGTTGTGGTTTAGGACAAGAGTCACAACAGTGTGAGTCTTCCTCATATTTGTAATCATATAGACTTGACACATGCCAATCATAATCAGGTATGCTTGTTATATGACATTCACATCCGTCATATGGGTATGGTTTATATTTTGGTTTCGGTTTAGGCTGTGGTTTGGGTTCCTCTTTCTCTTCCCAACAGAAATCCATGCTGTCCATGTCAATATAATTGTCATCGAAATAAGAAATAGGATTTCTTCTCTCACACTCAACACTACCGTCATTATAATAGTCCATATGTACAGGTCGCTCATCTTCTGTCAAATCAGTAAGATAATCCTTAACATGAACGATTTTGTTTTGTAAGTCAACCGTATCACCACTTTCGTCACAAGTATATGGGGCAAAATAACCGTCAGTCATGACACTTTCCCTTTTAAGGGTCTCTGTGACCGCACTGTCCATTTTGTACAAATTAGAGAATTTGTTTTCGGCTCTTGTACCCATATAGAAAAACAAACCGTTATTCTCAGGATGTATATGATTAACGGTTCTCACACCGATTTCATAATCAGTTCTTGGTCTTAACTTGAAATAAAGACCCCATTCGGTATCAGGACCATTTGGAAGTGTTTGATATTTAAAACCGTGAAGTTTGTAAAATCCTTGATAAAAACCGCCTTGGAAACTAATATATTTCTCATCATCATTATAGTACATGGGATATTCAAAATCCAATGTATTACCGGTTACCGGTGACAAGAAAAACCTTGTGTCACCCTCAGGTATGTCATATGTGCTTCCTGTTAATATATTAAGAAAGTCTTGGTTCGAAATTCTGTCTTTCCTAAAATGGATAAGGCCGTTGTCAATACCGGTGAAACCAATGTCTTCCATCAGCACACCTTCGTTAACGGCATCTTGCCATTTAACTGTTGAGTAAAGAATACCATCTTCTATGTTCAATGATGAAAAATCGGCAAGTAATTGGTTATCCACATTAAAACACCCATAAGCCTCACCCCTGTAAAGCATATAGTCCCAATATTCGTCCCTATATATTTTACAGTCAAGACTTCTTGTGCTGTTATTTTTTATATTTTGATATGTTAACATTACAATATAGTTTATCACCTATAAATAGTCTTTTTTTCTTGTTTTGTTTGTTTTTGTTGTCTTAATTTTGTATTTTTGTTAAAAATAAAATTTCATGGAAAAAATGTTCATAGAAACAATTACAAACACCACAAAAGAGTTCAATAAAATAGTTGAGAAAAAACGACTTTTTGAACAAAGGGAAAAAATATGTCAAAAACTTTTAGATGAGTCCTATGGTTCGTTTAAAGGGCAATACCAATCAGTTAAAAACATAACTAATGAAATAATAAGAAAATATAACAACTACGAATATATTAGTGATGGGAAAAAAGTTATAATAAAAGCGAGTGGTAATGTTATTGGTGTTGGTAATATAAATTTGTTTGTATATTGGAGTTTATTTGATGGTGATACTGATATTGTTAGTGGGGAGAGTACTGTTGATGATAACAATACTTTAACAGTGACTTTAAATGTTAAGAAAGGGAAAACGCCATATTATAACATATCTTCAACAATGGCGCATGAAATAATGCATTGTTTTCAAATAAAATTACCTAAAGTTAAAGATGTTAATGTTAATTCAATGATATTATACAAATATTTACCATCGTTTTTTAGTGTTGCCCCATTGTTCAGTTATTATTTTTTCTATGGAATGTATATTACATTTTTTATCGAAAGGACTGCCAATATATCTTCTGTATCAAATTTTATGGAAGAGTATTTCAAAAATAGAGATAAAAACAAAATTACAACTTTAGAATATCAAAATGCTATTGAAAAATGTGACAAATATCAAATATATGAAGAAGTGCTGAGAAATTTAAAAAATATACCAATTGAACTAAAAGATATTGAGTACATAAACAAATGTTTGACAGGAACATTTAAAAACATGTACGATAATAATAAAAATATTATTCTTTTCAATCCACAGACATTTAATGTTGAGGTTTACATTTCCAAGAAAAAAGAGGAAATCATAAAACTTTGTCAAGAGACAATTGAAAAAATGCACAAGAACATAATAAATTTTATTGAAAACTAATAAAATGGATAAACGCTTAACAGTTAAAGAATTGTTTAAAGAAAGTAATTGTGTTAGTGACATTAAAATAAGAAAAATTTTACACGAGCAATATGAGTTGTTAACTGAGAAATTAATTGATGAGTCTTATGGTTCGTTTAAAGGCCAATATCAGTCAGTTAAAAACATGGTAAAACAAGTGTTTAATAAAATTGATAATGGTGAGACTATTAATAACGGCATTGAATCAATAATTAGAGTAAACGGAAATATTGAAGGTGTGGGAAATGTAACACTCATTGTGCATTGGTCACTAATCAATGACACAGTAGAATTACCTGTTAGTGGGAAAAGTTTTTATGAAAACAATGAGCACAAAATTGTTCTATATGTAAAATATGGTAACACACCTAAGTATGACATATCAAGTACAATGGCACACGAAATAATGCATTGTTTCCAAAAGGAATTACCAAAAGTCAAAGATGTCAATATTAACTCAATGATTTTATATAATTATTTACTATATTTTCAAAGTCAAGCACCTGAAGAATTTAGCCATTATTTCTTTTATGGGATGTACATTACTTTCTTTATAGAAAGAACAGCTAACATATCTTCAGTGTCAAATTTCATGGAAGAATATTTCAAAAATAGAGACAAAAACAAAATTTCGACTTTAGAATATCAAAACGCCATTGAAAAATATGATAAATACCAAATGTACGAAGAGGTGTTAGAAAATATGTTACATAGAGAGATTAAAAATGACGATATTAAATATATAAACAAATGTTTAACCGGTAAGTTTAAGAATATATACAATCATAATGAAGACATTCTTTTATTTGACCCACAAACATTTAATGTTGAAGTCTATATTTCTAAGAAAAAGGAAGAGATTATAAAACTTTGTCAAGAGACAATTGAAAAAATGTATAAGAATATAATAAATTTTATCGAAAACTATTATGGAAGAGATTAACAACAAAACAATTATCAGAAACATTTCGTTTGACCAAACGGAGATATTATATAATATAATGAGATTATATAATAATGGTGAGCCATTTGAATGTGATATCACGGCGAGTGAGTTAAAGTTTTATCAGAAAAACAAACAAAACAAATATGACATACCGATTCCAAAAATACTGATGGATGTTTGTCCGCAAAGGGAAGACATTATTAAGATAACGCCGTTTCAAAAATTGCCGTTGGAAGACAACAGTCTACAAAGTATTGTTGTTGATTTGCCTTTTGTGGTTTCTCCAAGGAACACGCCATCAAAAACAATAAATATACGAGAGGGGAACAATCTGATTAGTAACAGGTTTTCTTCCTTTTATCCTGCCGATGAGTTGTTTGAAAACATTTATTGGTGGATAAAAGAATGTTATAGGGTATTGAAAGATGATGGGATTTGTGTGTGGAAAATGCAAAGCACTGTCTCAGGTGGTCGTGAGTGTTGGTCCTCTCCCTTTTCATTTATGGTTGCTGACAAAGTGGGCTTTTATGTTGAGGATGAGTTCATACTTGAAGCCAAGGCAAGAATTGTCGCCACATCCCATTTTCCTAACGGACAACAACACGCAAGAAAGTATACATCCACTTTTTGGGTGTTCAAAAAAGACGATAAACTTGCGATGAAAAACAGTTGTTTCAGATGGCTTGAGTTATGTGAGATGCAGGAGCTTGAAGGAAAGGTTTGGTCGGATAACAAACAGAATAAGGAACTTAATAATGTACTTGACACCAAATATTCTGAAGGTAAGAACATAAAAAAAGCCAGACGAAAAAGGCAAAATAAGAAAACACCTAAAGAGGAGAAGAAAAACGTCAATATGGTTAACGCAATCCAACCCACAATCATTTTCTATGACAAGAAAGGTCAGGTTATTGACACTATTAATACCACTGAATTTGTTAAGGACGGAACGGTTAAAGATGTTGGTGCGGTTTTGATTAAAACACCTAAGAAAAGAGGTAGGAAATCATATGAGATATTACAATATAATAAAAATGGTGATTTCATTAGATTATGGACATCACTTGATGAGATACAATCTAAGTTAGGTTATTCCAAAGCGTCTATTTCCCAATGTGTAAATGGAAAGATAAGGACAAGCGGTGGTTTTGTTTGGAGGAGAAAAAATGATAACATTGAAGTCAACAGAACATTACAATAACATATTACAAAAATATAAAAAACAAACAAGGGAGTTTTATGACAAAGCGTTCCGTCCACATGATGTGATTGGAAAATGTATGAACGCATACAGAACTTGGATTAAAACAACAAATGACACTACCTTGGAAAGTTTTTTTAACTACTATTTGACCAATGTTAAATCAGAGGATACTTTTGTGTCATTATCTAATGTTTTAAGTTATTTGACAAATTTGCCTAAAGAAGATATGCTTGATTTGTTGGTTCGTCATGTGATAATTGAGACATATTTTGGAGGACAGGTTGAGAATTATGTCATTGATTACATTAAAAAGCAAAAAGGTACTGAGATAATAAACCTTGATAAAGAAACCAAGGAGTTGTTTGACAGGAAATATGGTGTTGACATAGTTTTTACATTTGAAGGTAAAACATATTTCGTACAGGTTAAACCAATATCATTTTTTCTTGGAAAAGCGGAAACAACTATTACCGATAGGATTAACGCTCTTAATGAAGTGAGACTTCTAAAAGAGAAATATCCGCAATACAAAGATGCGATTTTGAAATTTTGCGTGTATGACTCTGAAAAACAAGGTTTCTTAACCATTAGAAACAGTATTTTTGTGGACTTGGACAAAAAATATTTTGACAGGGACACGAAAATGTTTTGGTACGATTTTTGTAGGAACAATAAAGAAAATTTTAATTTTGTTATGGAACAAACTGAAAAGAAATTAAACTATTATGATGGCGATATTGTACCTGAGGATGACACCATTTTTGTTTTTGGCTCTAATCCTGAGGGAAGACACGGTGCAGGTTCAGCACGAGTTGCGGTTAAACAGTTTGGAGCGATTTATGGAAAAGGTGAAGGACTGCAAGGAAACTCATATGCGTTACCCACAACTGAGTTAAGGTACAACTATCCTAAAATGACATTGGCTACCATCACCAAAAACATACAAAAACTTTATAATTGCGCAAGACAACATCCTGAAAAAAAGTTTAAAATCGCATATCGAAATAAACCTGATGAGGTAACACTATGTGGTTATAGTGGTAAACAGTTACAGGAGTGTTTCAAAAACGCTGGTGAAATACCTGAAAATATATGGTTTTCAAAGGAATGGATAATTTCAGGCAATTTGGTCTGAAATTTGCAGTAAGGTAAAGAAAACATTTTTTTAGAAATGGCTGAAAAAAATTATTATGATATTTTAGGTCTTGATAAAAATTGCAGTCAAGAGGACATAAATAAAAAGTTCAAAAAACTTGCATTACAGTACCACCCAGACCGTTGGGTAGGTAAACCAGAAAAAGAGCAAAAGGAGGCTGAGGAAAAGTTTAAAGAAATTAATGAAGCCTATCAAACATTATCTGACCCTGACAAGAGGGCGCAATATGATAATCCAAATCCTTTTGGCGGTGCCAATGGTTTCAATCCCTTTGCTGGTTTTAATCCTTTTGGTGATGACCCCTTTGGTGGTTTCAATCCTTTTGGTAGGGGTAATGTAAGACAAGAGCATATAAATGTCGGTAGTGATATTCACACTACGATAAACATAACATTGTCAGATGCGTACAATGGTGGTAAGAAAAAAATAACCATTGAGAAACAGGTACATTGTTCTGACTGTAATGGAACTGGTTCTGCTGATGGTGAGGAAACCACATGTCCCCATTGTCACGGTACAGGTATGATAAGTAAAAAAACTGTTGAGGGGTATATGACATCAATAATCTCATCACCATGTCCACATTGTCATGGAACAGGGAAAATTATTAAAAACCCTTGCAAGTCTTGTAATGGAACAGGATTGAAAACCAAGACAGTGATGCAAGAAATAGAAATACCGAAGGGTGTTTTTGATGGTGTACAGATTGTTTATGAGGGTCTTGGTAATGAACCGAAAGGCAAAGGAAAAAATGGTGACCTTATAATTCAATATAGAGTTGAAAACAGTGACTATTTCAAAGTCAAAGGTATTGACATTATACATGAGGAAAACATAAAATTTAATGAGGCAATGCTTGGTTGTGAGCGTGAAATTAGTTTTATGGATGGTACTAAGCAAAAACTGACAATACCTGAAGGTACGAAAGACAATACACAATTCACTTACAAAAACAAGGGTATGTTTAATTTACAGACAAGAGACGGATATGGTAATTATATTGTTGTTGTTAAATATGTTTATCCAAACAAATTGAGTGATGAACAAAAAAAGATATTGGAGGGGTTTAAATGGTAAAAGAGATAATAGTGGGTGAGAACCTTATAAACCATATTAAAGAATATGATGTGATATTAGTCGGTACATCTATCAAAAATTGTTTTGGTAATGGTTTTCAGTACGATATTGGTTTGAATTTTCCTGATGTCCTTAAAGTAAACAGAAAAACAAAATATGATGACCCTAACAAGTTAGGAACATGTGAGGTCGTGACATCATATCAGAAAAAAGGTTTTCCGTTGTTTGTTATATGTTACATCACAAAAGGTAGATACAGACCTGATATACAACCTGATGCTCTTGATTATAACGCGTTAACAAATTGTTTGGAATTGGTAAATAAACATTTCAAAGGCAAAAAAATAGGCACGACACTTATAGGTAATTCAAATTATGAGGCAGGTGGTAACGCCAAAAAAATATATGATATAATTGCGGACACTTGTGATGATGTTGATTTATATATTTACGATTTTGAACAGGAAAATTATAAGGAAAAAATAAGAAACACATTTGTTAATATAGTCAAAGACTATAAAACCAATAACATTACACTTGAAGAATATCAGGACAGAATGAAAAAATTTTGTTGGGAAAAATCATTTGGAATATATACACCTATGCCTGATATGTCTTTGACTGAAATAAGAAATGAAATTAAAAGGTTAAAGTACAATGATTGAAGCATTTAGTTTTAAAAAGTTCAATAATGAGAAAATAGAAAATATTGAAGACTATGTTAAGGACTATTGTTCTAACCATAAAGATATTGACATAATGGTGGGTACTGATTCCCAAAACAAAGGGCAAAAAACATATTATTCTACTGTTATCGCTTTATATACACCAGGACATGGCGCACATTGTCTTTTCAAAAGATGGAACACGTCAAAGGAAAGGGTAAGAAACACAAGGCTCATGAATGAGGTTGCGGCATCAATAGAGACTGCGGAATCAATTAAAGAAAAAACCGGTATTAAACCGAAATATATTGATATTGACATAAATCCAAATCCCAAATTTAAATCCAATGAGGTCTATTCAGCCGCTAAAGGTTGGATTGAAGGGCTTGGATATGAGGTAAGATTTAAAACATTCGGACCACTTGTGACTACAATGGCAGATTGGATTGTTAAAGGAAATTAGAGATGTGTAAAAACAAACGAATTTTATTTCTTGATATTGATGGTGTTTTGTCTTCAATACCGTTTTTAATGACAGGCAAAGGTTATGTTGACCCTGAAAAATGTAAATTACTTAATGTGCTTAATGATTATAATGTTGAGGTAGTAATATCATCTTCATGGGGTTATGATAACGGAAGAACAGAAAAAACACTAAAGGAATGTGGTCTTGAATTACCGATTATAGGTTATACTGAACATTTTCATGTTGATTGGATGTGTAGGGGTAATGAAATAGAAAAATGGTTAATTGATAATTTCAAGGGGATAGCAACAAAATACGGTAAAGACCGAAACGGTGTTCCATACTATAAGCATAGGTATCATGAAGACCAAGTTCCATATGAATATGTGATAGTTGATGATGACACAGACTTTTTGTTAGGCCAAAAAGATAATTTCATACACATTGATGAAAACACGGGAATAACAGAAAAAGACATTGAGAAAATAATTGATATACTCAAATGAACCATGTCAATTTGACATGGTTTTTTCCATGACTTTTGTTTTTTATATTATTTAGGGAATGATATACTTGTTGGCTAACACCACTTTATATCTCAGCGATTCACAGGGTTCGTAACCTCTTCCCTCCACGCCATGCAGTCGTTCCCTCGGCTGTCTTTTATTTCTATAAACCTATAAGGTTTTGTTTTTCTAATGCAATCCTTTTTACATTAATAGCCGCATTAACATCCCTGTCATGGTGTTCACCACATACAGGACACGCCCATTGTCTATCAGATAATTTTAATTCCCTGTTAACATATCCGCAACAATGACATAATTTACTGCTTGGTTCATACCTACCTATGAACACAATGTTTTTACCGTACCATTCAGATTTATATGTGAGTTGTCTGACAAATTCACCCCAAGCGGCATCACTTATTGCTTTTGCGAGATGATGATTCTGTTCTATTCCTTTTACATTTAAATCTTCAAGACAAATCGTGTCATGCTTCCTAACTAAATCAGTGGATAATTTGTGAATGAAATCATTACGTTGATTGGTTATGCTCCTATAACACTTTGCGACTTGTAATCTTGCTTTTTCATGGCGATTTGAACCTTGCTTGGTTCTCGCAAATGTCTTTTGCCAATGAGCAAGCATTTTTTGTGATTTATCAAGGTGTTTTGGGTTGCTATATTTTGTACCATCAGATAAAATGGCATAATCCTTAATTCCAAGGTCAATACCAACAGTGGTTTCTGTTATAATTGTTTTTTTATCATTGTTTGATTGTTGATTATCAACAACAACTGATACCCAATAAGTACCACATTTATCCTTTGAAACTGTTACCGTGCCTTGTTTAGATGTATCTTGATTCCATGTACGGTTTTTGCAAAGTTTAATCCATCCCATTTTTGGAATTTTTACTTTCCAATTTTCAAAATCAAAATGGGCACAGTTAATGAACTTAGCCGATTCTCTTGATTTTTTCTTGGATTTGAAATTTGGGTAATTTGATTTTTTACGGAAAAACCCAGTAAATGCATTTTCAAGGTTTCTTAGTGATTGTTGTAGTGATTCGTTAGCACATTCACAAAGAAATGAGGTTTCGTTTTGTTGTTTTAATACAGTTAATTGTTTTGCTAAATCATTATATGATATGGATTTACCATATTCTTTATATGTTTGTGTTTTTATTTTAAGCCCCCAATTATAGATATACCTTGCACATCCGAAGAACTTATTTAAAAGTTGTTTTTGTTCTTCTGATGGTAGGATTTTATATTTGTATGCTTTAATCATTACATATATAAATAGTTAATAAAAGTGAAAAAGTTTGTTTTTATTTAAAAAATTTATATATTTGCAGTGGCTGAGTTAAAGGGAACACCTTAGCCAACATGTATATCGTTCCCATTATTTATTTGTATTTTTGTAAAAAAAAGATATGTTACCAATAGAAGTCAGGCAGGTGTACAACATATTAGTCTCAATATTGGGTGAATCCAAACAAGGTGGATTCAGCACTAATGAGACTCAATATCAGTTTAACTGTCCTTGGGAGACAGTGGAAAACGGCGGCACACCTGACATGAAATACAATTTGGAGGTTTCTTTGTCTTTGGGAAAATTTCACACATGGTGTTGTAATCATGGTGGAACGATATCAAGGTTAATCAAGAGATGGGGTAGCAGTGAAATGTTATCAGACTATTTCTCTGTTATTAAAGACCTTAAAGAAAACAAATATTATGACCTTGATTTGTTCAAAGATAACGAAAATACTTTATTTGGTACTACAAACAACCTAACATTACCACCAACATATACAAAAATTAATTTAGAGAAATGTAGAAAAAACAAACTAGTTGAATATCTCAAAAAAAGAAACATCACGCAAGATATAATTGACTTTTACAACATCGGTTATACCACTTGGGATGAGGAGAAATGGCAAGACAGAGATAGAATAATAATTCCTTCTTATGATTGTAACGGTGATTTGAATTATTGGGTTGGAAGAGATTTTTCAGGTAATCCCAAAAAAACAAAATACAAAAATTGTGATGTTGACAAGAAAAAAATAATCTTTCAAGAGGAAAAAATAAAATGGTGTGCGGACATATGGCTTTGTGAAGGTGCGATTGATTGTATTTACGGTAACGGAAACACAGTGTCTTTATTAGGTAAATCATTAACCAAAGACAGTGAACTATATAAAAACTTATATAACAAAGCCAACGCGAATGTGATTATTTGTCTTGATGGTGATGTTGATAAGACTGAAATCAAAAGAATGTATAGTTTACTTAACATAGGAAGATTAAGAAATAAAATTTGGTATGTTGAATTGGGTAGTGACACACTACCTTGGAAAGATTTTGGTGAGGCATATGAGCAGGGTGGAAAACAGAATATGATAAAAATTTTTAAAAATAAAAAACAATTCAATGAGATTGAGTTGTTAGTCTAAAAAATAATGTTAAAAACAACAAAACCAATGGCATATAAGAAAAAATTAACTGATAATGAGTTTGTGGAACTTGTTATTAACAAAGAACTGGAAATCGCAGGTGCTGATATGAGATATGCTGATATCATCAAACTGACGAAAGATGAGCAACAGAAAATGCAATGGTGGACTAAATACACTTTCAAGACACTTGAACAGTTTCTTGAATGGAGACAATTTTTCTACGACCATTTTTATGATTGGCAACCGAAATCAGTAAAGAAAAGCACAATGGAAAGAGAATTTCAATGGTGGAATCTCCAATGGGGTCTCAAGTATGACTTCGACTATGAGGAAATCGCAAAACATGATGAACAACAAAAAAAGAAAAAGAAATGAGTGACATAAAAAAAATAATAGCATGTGCTGATATACACATGCCAAACCTTCGTGGCATTAAAGAACTGAAAAATATCTTGTCATCATTTATTGAACAGTGTAAAGAGATTGTTAACTCAGAGGAAGACAATGATTGTGTCAGGATAGTTGTCGCAGGTGACTTGTTCACTAACAAAATTGACTGTTCAAATGAGAGTATAATCGCGACGCATTGGTTCCTTTCGGAATTAGGAAACATCTGTAAAACAATTGTTATCGCAGGAAATCATGACATGTTAATGAACAATACGGACAGAATTGATTCAATAACACCAGTATTTGAAATCAGTAATATGAAGAATGTCGGATACCTTGACAAACATCTCAATTACAAATCAGGATGTTATAGGGATAACAATGTCGTATGGTGTCTTTATTCTTCTTTTGACGGTTTTAACACTCCTGATATCAAAGCGGCAAAAACAAAATATGGTGAGGACAAAACATATATCGGTTTAATCCATGGTGATGTTAATGGTGCGGTAACCGTAACTAACTATGTTACAGAGAATGGTATTGACCCTAATGTTTTTGAAAATTGTGATTTTGTTATTGCTGGTCATATTCATAAAAGACAGGAAATCAAGAAAAATGGTGTGAAAGTGGTTTATTGTTCCTCCATTAATCAAAAAAACTTTGGTGAAAGTATAACCGAACATGGTTTTGTCGTTTGGGACATATCAAATAAAGATGATTACACATATGAATATGTTGATGTGCCTAATCCTGATGGCGGTTATTATAAATTTTCCATAAATAACATTGATGATATTAATAATGATATGGAAGAATTAATCAATTTATAATAATAGTAGTGAAAGATTTGTTAAAATAATTGAGTGATTTGTGGTTCTATCAGAAGAAAAAATAATAAGATTAGTCGAAGAAAGAGGTGTTGCCGCATCAAAATATAATAATGTAGCTAAAGAAATTATTAAATATTGTCAAGATTTCATATGGAAAAACAAATTTACCGGAACCACAAATTTTGTACTTCCAAACGAAATTACACAAAAAATTGATTTTGTTGAAAATCTTTATCTTGAAATTACGGTTACTGAAAATGTTAATGGTAAATTTTTGAGTGGTGGGGGAAAAACAACAGTAAAATACACAAACGAAATTGTTAACGGTAAATTAAAAAACGCTAAAATTTTTATATATGCTTATTCTTACAAACATGTTTTGTACACTAAAACTATCTTGACATCATTGTATCATGAACTAAACCATGTGTACGATTACTATCAAGATATAATTAATAATTGGGGGTTTGCAAGAAGATATGCGAACAGTGCAGCAAAGTCAAAAATTGACACGGCTGACATACAAATTGATGATTATCTTAAAGAAATTTTAGAACTTATTATTTATGGATTATTTTCAGAAACTGAACTAAACGCTTTAATAACGTCTGTTTATGGTTCTTTACAAAGCTGTAATTCAGAGAGAAAAAATTTCAGACATGACATTCAAGAAAGTCAAGCATATTGTCTATATAAGAAAATAAAAGAAATTTTACCTGATTTGTTTCGTGCGATTAACAATGATAATTATCATCAAATAAACGCAAGTTTACGAAAAAGTGGAATAAACATTAAACCATATCATGATGGACTATTATCATTTAAAAAAGAATTTAGAAAAAAAATCAATTTTAGATTGAACAAGCTAATTAAAGGTATTGGTAGTGCGGCATCAGTTTATTACGATGATAAAGAAATTGAACCTATAACGGATGAAATCACACATGTTAATCCGCCAATGTTGTTAAAACATGAGGACTAATATTTTTGCTTTTTAAAATAACTTTTTATATATTTGTTAAAAATTAAAATATTATGAATTATAAGTTAAATGATTTTGAGAAATTTGCCATTGACAAAGGCGTTAGTACAAGTAAAACTAATGGATACAACAACATGCTTAAAAACAGAATCATAAGTCCTACAATTATTGAGGAAAGACCACTTAATGTTGCGTCAATGGATGTGTTTTCTGCCTTGATTAGAGAGAAGATTATTTATCTTTCAGGTGAAATTGATGGTGATACCGCAAGTGTGATTAACGCACAACTTCTTTATCTTAATTCAATTTCAGATATTGATGACACAATTAAAATGTTCATATCAAGTGGTGGTGGTTCGGTTATTGATGGGTTAAGTATCAGAGATACATGTAATTTTGTGTTACCTGATGTTGCTACTTACTGTATGGGAATGGCCGCATCAATGGCATCAATACTCTTGTCATCAGGTGTGAGAGGTAAAAGATACGCATTACCTAACAGCACAATTATGATTCATCAGGTTGCGTCATACAATGGGTATTTGAAAAACGCTGACCTTCAGATTGAGGCAAGAGAATCACAAAAATGGCAAAATATCCTTTACAATATATTGGCTGAAAATACAGGTAAGACATTTGAGGAAATTGAAAAGGACGCTGATAGAGACCATTGGCTGATGCCTAATGAGGCACTTCCTGGTGTATATGGAACTTATGGTCTTATTGATGAAATTATAACAAAGTCAAAAGAATAAACAATGAGTGTTAACATTATTGTTGCCGTGGGAAACTATGTACCAAATCATGGTTTCCCTATTGGTATAAAAGGAAATATGCCTTGGCATAATAAGGCGGATTTAAAATGGTTTAAAGACACAACAACAGGACACCCTGTTATTATGGGTAGAAAAACATTTGAAGCGATTGGTCATCCACTTCCAAACAGAATGAATATTGTTGTTACTTCAAGAACTCACATATGGCAAGATAATACCGATACCAATATTAGAATATGTGATAAACTTGAAGAGGCAATAAAATTTGCCAAGACGATTGATGAAGAAATTTTCATTATTGGTGGCGCAAGTATATATGACTATGCTTTATCACAAAATCTTGTTGATAAGGTTTTAATTGATATGCTTGCGGTTGATGTACCTGATGCTGACACATTTTTTCCTGATATTGTCACCAACAATGAATGGGAGGAAGTAGGAAGACCAACAGAAATAGAAAACAGAAAAGCATACGCCATGACTTATGTTAAATGTAAAGGTCTCAATAATCATGTTGATGAACAATATCTTGATTTGGTTAATGATATTATTGAACACGGTGAAACCAAAGATACAAGAGCCGGTAAAACAAGGTCTTTGTTCGGTAAACAGTTAAGGTTTAACCTTAAAGAAGGTTTACCCATCCTCACCACCAAAAAGGTTTATACAAAAGGAGTTATTCATGAGCTTCTTTGGTTTCTTAAAGGCGACACCAATATAAAATATTTGGTTGAAAACAATGTTCATATTTGGGATGATGATGCTTATAGGTATTACCTTGAAGTGGTTAAAAGATGTAAAGGTGTTGAAGGGTATGAAAAAGCCTACAGTAAAGAAATTTTCCTAAAATTTGTCAGACTAGGAAGTTTTGGTGAACATTTGTACAATAACGACAAGTCAGTGTATCATTATGGAGACCTTGGACCTGTCTATGGAAAACAATGGACAAATTGGGACGGTATAAATCAAATTAAGGAAGTTATAGAAAAACTTAAAACTAATCCTGATGATAGAAGATTGATTGTCTCTGCTTGGAATGTTGGTAAACTTCATGATATGGCATTACCACCTTGTCATTATTGCTGTCAATTCTATACAAAAGAAATGACATTGGAAGAAAGACTTAAATATTATGAGGATAATGTCGGTATAAGGATGCACGAAAATAATTATGAACTCCTTGACGAATGGGATATTCCAAGAAGAAAATTAAGTTGTATGTGGAATCAGCGCAGCGTGGATTGTGGTTTAGGTTGGTGCTTCAACGCACTTTCATACTCAATCCTAACACATATGATAGCACAATGTGCTAATATGGATGTTGATGAACTTATATTTTCAGGTGGTGATGTACATGTTTATGAAAATCATATAGAACCTTTAAAAGAACAATTATCAAGAAACCCACATATGTATGCTTTACCAACACTTAAATTAAACCCAAACATAACTAAAATAGAAGATTTCACTTACGAAGACATAAAAATTGAAGGATATAGGTCATATCCAGCAATCAAAATGCCTCTTAGTGTTGGATTGTGAAAAATAATTTGTTTTTCGCTTTACTTTTTAATCTTTTATGCTATTTATTAGTATAAGAGATTTTTAGTTATGATAGGATACATTTATAAAATTATAAATAATAAAACAAACAAGTTTTACATCGGGTCCACATTAAACCCCAAAGTAAGAAAAGAAAGACATTTTAACGAACTAAAGTCTAATAAACATCATTCAGTTTATTTACAGAGAGCATACAATAAATATGGCGGTGAAAATTTTGACTTTGTGATAATTAAAGCAAGAGAATTCTCATCAGAAGAAGAACTTAGGGCATTAGAAGAAAGATACATTAATTTTTGTTGGAATAGTGGAAAATTGTATAATGTTTCAAAGAACGGAAGTGGTGGGGATATTGTTTCATATCATCCTTTTTTAAATAAAATAAAAGAGAAACAAAGAATTGCAACTAAAAATAGATGGGACTCAAAAACTGATGAGGAAAAACAAGTGTATTCTGAAAAATTGAGAGGAAAGGGAAACCCAAATTTTGGCAATAAATGGACTAAAGAACAACGGGAAAAGGCATCTAAAGAAAAGAAGGAATATTTTAAAACACATGATAATTACATAAAAGGAAAAACATTTGAAGAAGTGTATGGAATAGAACGAGCAGCAGAAATAAAACAAAAATTATCAGTGTCTTTTTCAAAAAGAACTGGTGAAAAAAATTCTTTTTATGGAAAACATCATACTGAAGAAACTAAGAAAAAACTTTCAGAACAAATGAAAGGTAAAATTCCCGCTGATGCTAAAAAGGTTCGATACAACGGAATTGTTTATGAGTCAGCAATGGAATGTTCAAAAAAGACCGGTATAAATTATCTTACAGTTTGTTATAGATGTAGAGAACAAATTTATGGTTTTTCTTATGTTGGTGAAGAAAAAACAAAACGAGAAGCAAAAAAAATGTGGAATTTAGAAGATTGTGAAATTATTGCAAAAACATGTAAAACAAAGAAAGAATTTGAACAAAAAAATGCTTCAGCATATCAATGGGTTTTAAAAAATGGATATATGAAAGAATTTTCGGAAAAATATTTCATAGAATTGAGACATAGATGGACACTTGATGAAGTTTTAAAAATTGCAAAAAAATATTCATCTTATAGTGAGTTTTGGAATGCGGAAAAGAAGGCTGTTTCTGCTATGAAGAGAAACAAATGGAATAATATAGTAAAAAACATCTTTTAATTTATACTGTTGGTGATGTGCATGTATATGAAAACCAAATTGAAATTTACGAAAAAGAGCAAAAAAATAGAAACCCACACATGTATGGGCTTCCTAAATTATGGATTAATCCTGAGAGAAAAAATATAGAAGAGTTTACTTATGATGATATAAAAATTAAAGAATATCAGTCATATCCATCAGTAAAATATCCTTTATCTGTTGGTCTTTAATTTATATGGGTCTTCTATATATAATTTTTCTAACAGAAGTTTTTTTAACTGTTGTGTTAGGTGTTTTTTTCGCCACTGTTTTCACCACTTGTTTAACCGGTTGTTTTACCTCAGTTTTTTGTTTACATGAACATGCCATATCAGTTTAATTTTTTGTAATAAATAGTTAAATAATTTAAAAAACATGACACTTTTTGAAGAAATTGTCCAAGAACTAAATGAAGAGTTAGGAATCAGTCAATTGGTTTCTGACACAACGAATATCTTAATTTCCGATATTTCCAAAGATGCTAAGAAACAACCATATAGTGATGTTAAAAATGGTTGTTTAAAAAACTACCCCCTTTTTGGTAAAAAATACAATGTGTTTTATACATTGTATTTTTTCGAAACGATGAAAGACAAAGAAAAAACACAAAACAGCAACCCAGGTAGGTCAACCAAAAAAAACGATATTTATGTTTCGGTATGTTATATTAAAGAAATTAACAAATACATAGACTACGATGGTACTACACAGCATGAATTAGAACATGTATACCAAATTGTTAAATCAAAAAAGTACCTTTTGACACCCCAAAGTGTACCAATATATCAAACCGCAGTGAACTTAATAACGAATGGTATAAGTAAACAAAATTTTTACGAAACACTTGTTGGGTTTACGATTTATTATAACAACAAATTTGAAAAAGATGCATTCGCTAATGATATATACCGTACAATAATTGACAATCCGCAAAAAGAGCCAATGGAAACGGTAAAAAAAACTGATACCTATTCTAATATTGTGCTTATTGAAAAATACATGGAAAGTGACTCAATATTTACAAGACAGATAATAGAAAATATTGTTTTTAAAAATTTTAACAAACATTACAAATGGTGGTACAATATAGCAAAAAAAGTAGTTAACAATTACAAAACCAAAATTGGTAAAATTTTAGCTAAGGCGCATAAAGATTTGTATAGTGAAAACAGTTTGGTAAACATCAATAAAAAAATTTTGGAAGAAAACCCGTTTAAATTAGAAGATTTTTTAAAAAATCCTTGATTTTTTTTGAAAAAAATCAGATTTTTTTAAATGATTATATATTTATATACGGAAAAAAAAGAAAACATATTATGAGTCAATGGTTTAATACATCAGTAATTTTTGAGGCTAATAGACATTATAGTCTCAGTATTGCTGTACCCACAAGTGAACAACCATCACTCAAAAAAAAGGTAGGAGTAAGGAAAACATGAGAAAAAACAAGTAACACATAGGTTTCTAACCACAACATATTTTCCCAACCTCCTAGTAAAAAATTCCTTCAACAAAAAGAATTAAAAACTTTGGAGGTTTTTTTATTTATTTTGGTACGATATTTGTAAGATAGTTAATATGGAAGCGTGGTGTAAATGGTTAAGCATAGCATCCTCCAAAGTTGCCTGATGAGAGTTCGAATCTTTCCGCTTCTGCAAAATTTGTTTCAGTGGTGAAGTGGTTTAACACATCAGTCTGCAAAACTGACATCCGTGAGTTCGAATCTCACCTGAAACTCAAAATGGGTACTTGGTGGAACGGTAGACACGCATGCCTTAGGAGCATGTATCCTTCGTGATGTGAGAGTTCAAGTCTCTCAGTGCCCACAAAATAAAATAAGGGCGAGTAGCTTAGTTGGTTAAAGCACTTGACTGATATTCAAGAGACCGTAGATTCGAGTTCTACCTTGCCCACAAAAAACATAAAATTTAATGATTATGGATAATATTTTGGAAAATCATAAACAGTTGGAAGAAGAATTTAAAAACCATAGTGGTTATACAATGGAAACATTTTTGAAAGAAGTGTTGAATTACACAGATGATTTTGATGTGAAAAATATTATTTTTGTACATAAAAATTTGGGTTTTTAAAAAAATAGTAATATATTTGCAACACAATTTGGGTGCTTGCTGGAATTGGTAGACAGGCATGCCTAAGGAGCATGTGTCTTAATGACGTGAGAGTTCAAGTCTCTCAGTGCCCACAACCACGTATGTTTTTCGGATTTTTAAACCGTAGGAAGATGAGATACGTTGACTTCTAAATTCAAAAAGAATTTAATTACGGGAGTGCGGCTCAGATGGTGGATGGGCACTGGACTGTAAATCCAGCACAATGACACACAGTTAGTTCGAATCTAACCACTCCCACAAAAAAAAGAAATTATGACTGAAATAGTTCTTACTGAAACTGATTTAAAAAATATAATAGAGAAAAGTGTTAAAAATGTTATGATGGAAACATCACGCAGACAAAAAGCACAACAAGCAATACAAGGAACTAATCGTAGGGTTAGAACAATGGCTATTATTTCAGCAGAAAATCCTATGGGTAATAAGGCTGAAAAAGAATATAATCAGCAAGCAAGTAATGAATTAGAAAGACAACTTAGTATTGGACATTATAAATATTTTAAAGTAAAAGGTAACTATGATGGTATTGAGAATTCTATAATGGTATATAATATCACTATTGAAGATACACTTTATCTATGTTACAAATATAACCAAGAAAGTGTGATATTTGTTGATATGCAAAACGATGGAGAAGTTTCATACCAATATTGGGAAGGTGATGACAAGCACTCACAGTTAAAACTTCAACATGAAGAGCATGAAATTGTAGATGCTACCGATGATGACAACTACTATACACAAATATCCAAGCATTTTAAATTTAGAATACCTTTTTTTGAACAAGTAAAGAAAATATATGATGATTTGGCTTTGAGAGAAGATACTATTGATATAGACAAAATTATAACAGAAAGTCTTGAACCAACTCGCACAGGTAAATCAAAATATTTTAAAAGAGGTCAATTGTACGGCAAAAATGTTAAATAATATTAAAATTTGTTTGTCTTTTTAATGCCTTTGGCATGATATTTGTAAAACACATAATAGTTCTTTGAAAAATTATATTGAGTGAGGAGATATGGAATGGAATCGGTATTTTCTGAAGTACGCTACAGGGAAAAGGAAAATACATCAGGATTCAATAGGTGTACAGATAATATTGAAAGAATTTGCGCAAACAACAATATTATCCAAGGCGATGGGTGTCATATTCAACTGTAGGTAATTTCTGACCAGTAACTCAATATAATATACCCTCTTACACCAATTGGCAGAGTGAATAGATTCAAAATCTATGAAGTCTCAGTTCGAATCTGAGAGAGGGTACAAATTTTATTTTTTAATTTTATTGTTATGAGTAAAAAGAAACACACAAAGAAAAATTCATTTACCCCAAGAAGGGACGCTAATGAAAATGTTAGAAACAGTCTTATTGAGAAAAAGAGACTTATGTTGGCAAGACAAAAGAGGCTTGAAAAGTTGAGAGCGGAATATGAGAAAATGAACTCTGTCGCACCTACAACAGCAGCCACAATGCCAAAAAACGAAGATGTGGTAAATGATGCAACAACTGAAACTACTGAAAAGTAGTTTATAATTGGGGATGTCGTATAAGGGTTATTACTGCGGACTGTTAATCCGTCTATCTTGGTTCGAATCCATGCGTCCCCGCAAAAAAAAATGTTAAAATTTATATTTTGGCACGATTTTTGAAATAAAAAGAAACAGTTCTTTGAAATAAATTGAAGGCTCGTCTAAAGGTAAGACATGGGATTTTGAAAAAATCGAATGCTTCAAAAGAAATTTTGTATGTAGAATTCTCCAAATTCGGTGAAGGCTAAGTAATCATATAAGAGTGTGTTTGTCCGAGAGGGCATTGTAAATCACGAGATTATCCGAGAGGATATAACAGATGAGATATATGCTAATACCGAGCCAATGTTATAGTTTTGCAGGGGATTCGAGTTCCCACATATGGACAAAGTGTAATTCTTTGTGCAAGGTGTAGCAAACGGAGCATGTAAAACTTAGACAGTGTGTAGAGACTAGATGGAGAAAACCTAAGTTGAAATGGAAGAAGAGTAATATTCCACATCCGTAAGAATATATATTATTTCAATAAGGATTGAGTTTATAAGAAAGTACTTAGAGACTGATGCTTCCTACTTGCGCAAGATTTCAATATGGTTAAGGTATAGTCCAGACCACAAACAATGTAAATTGCAGTAAACGGGATAAATATATAGCAATATGTTCCTTCACCAACCATGAGAGGTGGGTAAATATCATCCTGCAATTGAATGCTAGTTGGTAGTGAAAGCTATAGTGGTATGGGTTCCCAGAATAGAGGTTCGATTCCTCTGCCTTCAACTAAAAATTAATTTTGTTGTAAAAAAAAAGATTTATACATTTGCAATGAAATTAATATTTCTTTGACAATACTGATAAATACAAATTATTTTATTGAATATGTGAAATTGAAAATAAAATATGGTCACGAAGGCTGAGGTGGTGCGAATTGGAAGACTCGTAGGGGTAATACCCAGTTCAGGCGAGTAACCTGCATTATCCTTTGATAATGACTGTCGGTTCGAATCCGACTCTCAGCATACTATGGTGACTTTCTTAATAAAGAAAAAACTGACAGTAGCATTGAATAGATGTTTAACAATATTATTAAGACTTTTCTTAATAATCGTTAATGGTGACAGAGTTCAGAATAATCTTTATTTTACGGTGAGGTGGCAGAGTGGTCTAATGCAGCGGTCTTGAAAATATTTTCAATTTTTTTCATACTATTTATATATAACAATACAAATATGTTAACGCTGATGTTAATGGCAGTTATAATATTATGAAAAAAAGCAGTCCCAAACGCATTTGCGAATGGGATAGAGGGTTTAGGAGTTAACCCATTAGTTTTAACTATAAAGAAATAATTTACTATTTTATTTCATACTCTTGAACAATGTGTAATTTGAGTGCGCTAAAAGAAATTTTAGATGTAGAACCTCCCTAATTCGGTGAAACCTTAACAGATAATGCTGATGGTAATACCGAGCCAATGTTAAGGTAACAACAGATTGCCGTTGTTTTAAAATAAGTGTAGTAAAGCCTACAGTGCCTTAGACAGTGTGTAGAGACGATATGGGAGGAACCTAAGTTGAAATTGTATAAGTGGAACTAGAATTAAAGAAGTGAATTGACACGATGCGTTTATACGAAGCTTGAAGGTGCTGAGGTAAACTTATACATCTTGCAAGGTTTCAATAAGGTTAAGATAGAGTCCAGACCACAAACAAAACAAACACTCACAAAACGTTGGGGAAACACTACGGAGAACATGAAAGCGATATATCGTGAGTATGCAGGTTGGCGTAGAGTATAATTGTAGAGACGTTTTCGTAGTTAGATAATACTATGCCTCAGTTAAGTGGGGACATTCGAATAAATTGTGTTTCTTGTTTTGGTAGCGAAAGCTATAGTGGTAAGGAAAACCGCCGGTCGTGATGAGCGACCCCTGAGTTCGAATCTCAGTCTCACCGCGGAAAAAAATTCGGAAATTAGTGTAACAGTAACACGGTGACTTTTTTATTTGCGTTTTTTGGAAAAAAAATGTACAGCAACATTCTGTTATAAAATTATTGGGTGTCACAGTTCAAGGTGCAAATCCTTGGTTTCCGACAAATTATCACATATTTTGCTACATTTTCAAACCCTTTGAAAATGTAGCAAATTTTATGATAAAAACTTATAAATTAATTAGTTTCACATCCCAGTGATGGGTGATAGTTGGCATTAGAGTAATGGGTTATCCGGAAAAAATCACATTACACTTGCTGAGTGGTAATAATCGAAAGGCGCGCTAATAAAACGCCACTCCATAGGCTTCTTGTTGAATTCATTGGCAGAGATGGAACAGAAACTAATTATTTTTCGGGATGTAGTTCAGTTGGTAGAACACTTGGTTTGGGACCAAGGGGTCGTACGTTCGAGTCGTATCATCCCGACAAAATTTATAGTCATATGGTGTAATTGGTTAACATGCCACCCTGTCACGGTGGAGATTTACGGGTTCGAACCCCGTTATGACTGCTCATATTGGAGCATGGTGATTTTTCTTTTTTTTGAACAACTTATAGTTCAAAACTTGATTTTTTCACATTTTTCTGTATATTTATATAAAAAAATGGTTATGTTTATAGATATAAGTAATGATGATAAAAAACATAAAGTATATGAACTATTCAAGTCATTTTCTACCAAAAAAGAAATTTATGAATATTATGGTGTTTGTAGCAATACTGCAAATATAAGATATATCAATAAGGTAGCAGAAGAAATTGGTTTTGATTTTGGTTGGTATAAAGAAAAGAAAAAACGTTATTGTGTTAAATGTGGTAAGGAATTAATCTCTGGGCAAAAAAAGTTTTGTTCATCGTCTTGTGCTGCTTCTTTTAATAATAAAAATAGAGTCTTAAGTACCGAAACAAAAGAAAAGATATCTTTGAAACTAAGAACTAATACTCTAACAAATAGAAAAAGGAACGGTTCCGGATATAAACAAAATCTTTATACATTTAAAGAGAGGCTTTTTAGGGAAGGGATAAAAGAGCGAAAATGTGAAAGGTGTGGTATTACGGAGTGGATGGGTGAAAAAATTGTTTTACAATTGCATCATATTGACGGAAATAAACAAAATAATGCAATTGACAATATACAAATACTCTGTCCAAACTGTCATTCTCAGACCGATAATTTTTGTGGAAAAAACATAGCAACAAATAAGGAAATAACTTGTTGTAAAGGTTGTGGTAAACCACTAGCATATAGGACAGTTCATGGTTATTGTCTTACATGTTACAGAGAAAGACTTGATACCGTAAAACACAAACCAGAAAAAGAAACATTAGCAAATGATTTCTTAGAAATAAAAACATTTGCAGGACTTGCGAGAAAATATTCCGTAAGCCCAACAACAGTGAAAAGATGGCTTATTGATTATGGAATAATTTAACTGTGTAAGCGTCCATGGCGCAATTGGTAGCGCATCTGACTTTTAATCAGAGGGGTCCGTAAGGCGTTATGGGTTCGAGTCCCATTGGACGCACAATTTTTAAAAATATTATTTATGCTTCGGTAGCTCAGTGGATAGAGCAACTGCCTTTAAGTAATTGATAATCAATTAATTAGGAGTGCACTAAAAGAAATTTTAGATGTAGAAACTTCCAAATTCGGTGAAAGCTAAGTATAAAATCAAATCAGACACTCTATATGAGTCGGACAGGTGAAGAGTCCTGTTAATATATGCTAATACCGAACCAATGTTAAAAACAAATACTCACCTCGTTTGCAAAAGGTGTTAATTGGGAATGTAATGAAAAGGCGTTATTGCATAGAAGGCAAATATATGCAATTAAGCTACATTTCAGTATTTGTAATAGACAGTGTGTAGAGACTAGACGGAAGAAACCTAAGTTGAAATTTGGATTTTAAAATTAAAACAAACTGTGCAGGAAAGCGACCTGCTATTCGGGGTAAGAACAAACCCTAATCCAATCTTGCAAGATTTCAATATGGTTAAGGGATAGTCCAGACCACAAACAATATAAAGACCCGAAATAAGAGGAACATAAAAGGGATGTTACGGAATGACTGCAATCCTCTTGTGCTGTAGGTCATTTTTAGTCTTATATTGGTAACGAAAGTTATAGTGGTAAGCTAAGCAGTTGGTCCTGCGTTCGAGTCGCAGCCGAAGTACAAAAAATTTGTTTTTGTCAATTAATATTTATATATTTGCAATGTAAGTTATTTGACAATGTTGAAAAATTAGAAACTAAACAATAGCAGAAATTCAATAGTTGTTTTATTGGTTCCATTATAATAATGGCTGCTCATATTCTATTAAGTAATTTTTAGAATGAAAATACTAGTTAGTCATATGGGTGTGTTGTGGACTATATGACCTTGGCATGTGAGGTTAACGCAGAATAACGGAATACGATTGACATGCATCCGTTTTTTGAAAAATGAAGTTGTTGGGGATTAGCATATTTCCTTAGCCAACACACTATAGAATGAGCCATTCTTGATGTTGAAAGGAAAACCTACACGGTTAGGTAGAGGACTGGCCAAAACAAAAATGGTTGTGGCTAAACCGTTAATATCTTTTTTGTACTATCAAGTAGTTTTTTAGATATTTTTTTAGGAAACATACAGCAAATTATTTTATTGAAATTGTCATTTTCAAACAAAAATGTTTCCTGTTATTTTTCTATCATTAAGGTATGCAGAATTTGAATTTTCAATAGAAAGAAGTCCTGTTGGGTTATTCCTGTCAACCACATTAGAAGAAGAATATAGATTGGAGCAATGTATTTGGCTGGGGTGTGGTTAAAATTTGCGATGGGTATGCGTAGGTAAGCAACATTAATTCCAAATATAGGTGCGGAAGTAGCGTAAAGAGGTCGCATTGGGCTAATATAGTGAAAAGTCCCTCACAACATACTGTGACAACATGGAGGAATAAATGGGCGTATTTTTGGGAGTGTAGCTCAGTTGGTTTAGAGCATTTGACTTACATTCAAAGGGTCAGGGATTCGAATTCCTTCATTCCCACAAAGAGATACTTGAAAGGTAATCATTGATGATGAAAGTGGTGTACACACTTTTTAGGTGGTTTCAACTGGGTAGCGGTGTGTTTGTGGATTCGCACGTTCAAGTAACAACATAGAGAAGTTGCAAATTTTCTATGGCTCTCAGCATAAAAACGGTTCACGAATCTAGTCTAAAATCGTTTATTTTTAAATATTGCGGGGTGGAGCACAACGGTTAGTTCAAGGCACTCCAAGCCTGAGATGTCGGTTCGATTCCGATTGTCACCTCAAATCCGAAAACAATTGCACATTGCAAGTAGGTGGTGGTATCCTGTTTATTAAAACAAACTAACCTAAGAACAAAATATTTTTAGGTTCAAGTCTTTTTTTCGCAACAAAAGACTATTTATAATAAAAACAATTTTATGACTACCTTATATACACAAGAAGAATACAATTCATCTAAGTCAAGTGATTTATTGCCACTTAAATGTGAGCACTGCGGAAAAACTTTTTATGTACAAAAAAATCTTATTACACACGAACTAAACAATCTTCGTGGTAGATGTAAGTTTTGCTCAATGGATTGTTTTTATGAAAGTAAAAAAACTAGAATTAAAGTTTATTGTGAAAAATGCGGTAAAGAGTTCGAAATCAAGAAAAATGTTTATAATGATTCTAAAACAAAACATTTTTTTTGCTCTCACTCATGTGCAGCATCTTTTAATAATGTTACGAGAGATGCAATGAGTGACGAAACAAAGGAAAAAATAAGGCAGTCTTTAAAACAACATTATAAATCACTAAATAAGCAAGTAAATTTTGAAGAAAAAAAAGATGTTAAACACAGAGAAAGGAAAAAAAGAACATGCAAAGTTTGCGGAAAAACGTATTATTATTCTACTCTGTTTCCAGGTACCACAAAAGTAGTATGTAGTAAAGAGTGTAGCGAAACGATAAAAAAGCATAAAAAAGAGTTTTTGTCACAAGAAACAATTGAAAAATTAAGAAATGCGGGTAAAAACTCTGCAAAATCTCAAGCAGATAAAAGGCGTTCGAAAAACGAAAAATATTTTTGCGAACTATGCGAAAAATATTTTAAGGATGTAAAACACAATGTTCCAATGTTTAACGGTTGGGATGCTGATGTAATAATTGAAGACATAAAAACTGCGATTTTATGGAACGGAAAATGGCATTATGAAAAAATTACAGAAAAGCATTCTATAGAACAAGTTCAAAAACGAGATTCAATAAAAATTGAAGAGATAATAAAAATGGGTTATAAGCCATACATCATAAAGGATATGGGTAAGTATAATCCTTTGTTTGTTGAAGAAGAATTTAAGAAATTTATTAAGGAAACACACAGCAAGTTTTTCATGGATTAAGAATTTTGTTCTTGGATACAAAAATTTGAGGTTTGCGGTTCAAATCCGTCCCGTCTTATGGACGTTAAATGTTTCCTGTAAAATTAACATCACTCGAAGAGCGTATGTTTTGGCTGGCCGCACTGCCGTAAATGCGGTATTTTTGGGGTAGTGGCTTCAATGGTACAGCAACACCCTTGCACGGTGTCATTTTGCAGGTTCGAATCCTGTCTATTCCACCAAGTATACCACTTGTGAGGCTTCGAAGTCAAGTGGAGAACTAATTATAATATTTTAAAAGTACTAGTTAATTTTTGTATATTATAATAAGGTTGTAAAAAGTTGGTGCAAATCCTGATACTTGACCAATACTGATTGTTGTGATGTTGCAGAACAGTTAAAAGAGCCAACATAGGTATAGAGGGAAACTTAACCTTCTGAACTATTAATCGAGGATTATTCTCTTAATTGAAGGCATGATGTTAAGATAAAGGATAATTACAATTAGTTGTTTATAGAAAATTGTTCGACCCATGAAGGAGTGATGTTTTAGAGTATGTTCACCTGTACAGGGATAAACACAGGCATGTGGCGAGTTTTTTTGGTACACTTCTTAGAACAAAAACAAAGAAAATTAACAAAACAGGTATTTTTTTTATGGGGCTATCATCTAGTGGTCAAGGATATAGGATTTTCATTCCTATCACACGGTTTCGAATACCGTTGGCCCTACAAATAAAATTAAGAAAACTAACAGCAACATTTTTATGTTTTTAAATTTTGTCCGCCATTTCAAATCCACAGGACAAATAGTTTAATTGCAAAAACATCTAATGTAAATTAGAAGATAAGGTTGGAGTCCTAAAACTGTGGTAATGTTTTCTGAATATTTTTAACATGGAGTTATTGGTGTTAATGGTCGAAGCATGTCAGATTGTGGTTCTGAAGGAAAGAGTTCGAATCTCTTATAACTCCCAAATTTTTAGGTAAATGAACTATTTATTAGTAAATAAGGTTTAATTAGAGTATAATATGGGTGAAAAAGCATTGGCAATAATAGGAACAATAGGTTTAATTCTTTTCAATGTATTAGTTGTGATGATGATTATCAATTTATTCGTACTTGAGAAAGTAAGTCTTTTTTGGTCATTACCATTAAGTATTGCGTTCTTAGGTTTCGGAATTTATTTTGATGTTATTGTAATTAAATGGTATATTAGCAAAATAAAAAAATATTTTAATAATAGAAAAAAGAAAGAAGAAAATGTTTAAAAATTTTTTTGAGAAATACAAGTTACAATTGTGGGCATTGTTTATCTTATTGTTAGATATTGCCGGAATATGTGGCATATATGTCAGTGGTTATCCAATGGGTATTTTAGTTTTTTTCATTGTAGGTTTGGTTATGGTTCCGTTTAATTGGATAATTATCACCGCATTGAAAGACGAAAAAAAGAAAAAGAAGTAAAAAAAGTTTGTTTTTTTTTTTACATTTATTTATATATTAACAAAAGAGACATCCTGAACGGTTAGTAAGGTCCCCTTGGGCGCGTTTTCGAATATGCAAGTAGCAGGGTTCGACTCCCTAATACGATGGGTTCCACAAAGGGGTAAGAATAATAGGAAGCCGTACTTCCGAATTTACGCTTGTGGACTATCCAACTATGGATGACAGACTCAGCAATGAGGCACTAAAAAGTAGTGATAGGTTGAAGCAAGAAATTGAAACTTATAGGTTTTTATAAGTTTCTTTATACGGTGGTTATGGTTTTTCGCCATGGTTTTCCTTATAAATCATGGCTTCATGCCTCCTTAGTATAAAGGTTATTATAACTGATTTGTAATCAGTAGATGTTGGTTCGATTCCGACAGGAGGCTCTAAATTTTTAAACACCACAAACAATGAAAATAACTGAGTCTCAATTAAAAACAATAATATTTGAAAGCACAAAAACTGTGCTTAATGAAATAAAAGAAAACAACAGGAAGTCATTTCCTTCTGACGAAAGGATTAATGTTTCACATTATTCAGAAAATTCTTATTTGGTGCCAATAACTGAAACAAATGCCAAAAGGATGCTTGCAAGACATAGTGATAATGGTTATATTGTTATTAGTCCATGTAGGTCAAATCCTGAGGAATTAGGTATTAACCCTAATGACCCCAATGTTGAAGAAAAAAGCAAACATATTAATAACGAAAGAGTGAAGGATTTTATTAATATTCTAAGAAAAAAACATCTTTCATATACACCGGTTTATGGTGGTTTTATCGAAAACCTTGGTTCTGAGACAGAAAAAAATGTTTATGAGAAATCATTTATGGTCTATAACAGAACAACTGACGGTAATGTATTTGGAATAGATAAACTTTATGATTTCGGTATTGAAATGTCAAAAAAATATAATCAAGATTCTTTTTTATTTAAAAAGGGTAATGAAAACCCAAAATATATAACTAAAAACGGAGAGATTGATATGGAATTTGGCTCTGATGCTACTTTTAATGATTTCTCTCAGGAATATTTTACTGATTTACATAAAAATAGTGAAAAATACAAAAACAATGGCGGAAAGCCAACAAGATTTACTTTTGTTGAATCATATGTAAATCCGCCATGTGGCTCAATTAGTTCAAGAGCACCAAGAAGTGCAAAAGGTGAAGTTTTTATATATTAATTTTTTCCTCCTTGTCATTTCTTTGACAAGTTAAACACAAACTTGTTCTATTTTTAGCATAGAACCTTGCCAAGTGCGTCAGGTAATAGCATGGAATAGTGTACATATGTCCATGTAATATGAGACCACAACGAACCGATGGGATGCTGACATATCTTGTACTTAGGAACATAATACATAAATCCTAAGAGATGCACCTTGCCAACAGGTGGGTAAAACCTTGTAAAGAGAGATAGTGATGAAAAACACTCTGCCGAGGCCAATGAGATAATATCAATAAAGGTGGTACAGCATCTGAAGTAGTTTAAAAGGGAAGTAAAACACTCCAAAGGTAATGCAATCCTCGTAAAGCCGAGGTTCCTCAGTCGCAGTGATGTAGTAAAGTTTGTGTTTATTTTAAAAAAAAAATAGTTTATTATCTGGGGGCTTCTAAACAATTTTTTCTCTTACAGGGTTATTAACAGTTAAATAAAATTCTAAGAAAAAGTCTTAATAATCAAGATTTTTTCAAAACATAAACTATTTATAAAAGGATTGGGTTATAAACCCCATTGTTTGATAATGATATTAAGAACAGTTAAAATAAGGTTATATCCTAATAAGGAACAGGAACAAACACTTAACAAAGTGCTTGGATGCTACCGATTTGTCTATAATCAAATGCTTGCACATAAACAAAAGGCTTATAATGCGGACAAAACTAATGTTGGTCTTTGCGAATTATCAAAATTCTTTCACGGAGAACTACTGAAAAACGAACAATATTCTTGGTTGAAAGAACAAAATACCAAGGTAATGAAACAAGCAATAAGACAGATGTTGTCTGCTTATGATGGCTTCTTTACTCTTGGTAAAGGGTTTCCTAAATTCAAAACCAAACACAACGACAATTCAGCATTGTTCCCTTATGAAGCAATATCTAAAACAAATACTTTTAAAACTAAACATATCTCCTTAACTAAAAATCTGAAAAACCTGAAGTTCCGTTGTTCAAACTTATATTTCAATAGATTGAAAACCTATAAGGACAATATAAAGTGTGCTACCTTATCGAAAACCAAGAGTGGTAAATACTACTTATCTGTCCTTTTATCCATGAATGAAGAAGAATTCAGACAATTCAGACACACAGGTAACAGAGTTGGCATTGACCTTGGTGTAAAGGATTTTGTAATTACTTCTGATGGGGAAGTATTTGAAAATAAACACTTCTTTAAAAAAAGTGAAAACAAAATCAAAAAGTTACAAAGACAATTGTCCAAGAAAGCCAAAGGCTCAAACAACAGAAACAAGGCAAGAGTTAAACTTGCAAAAGAATTTGAACGTTTAAACAATCAAAGAATTGATTATGTTCACAGTGTTGTCAATTCATTATTGGAAAATTATGATTATGTTTTCATGGAGAACCTGAATGTTCAGGGGATGCTAAAGAATCATAAGTTATCTAAAGCAATACAAGAGGTTGGTTTTTATGCATTTAAAAATACACTAAAGAACAAAGCAATATTGAATAACAAGTTTGTGATTGAAGTTGACCGATGGTTTGCAAGTTCAAAGACTTGTCACTGTTGTGGTTATGTTTACAAGGGACTGACACTTGACGAACGATTGTGGGATTGTCCTGAATGTGGAGAGCACCATGATAGGGATTTGAATGCTGCGATTAACATTTTAAAGGAAGGAGAAAGAATAATAGGGAGCCGTACTCCCGAATATACGCTTGCGGAGAAACCAACTGTGGATGACAGACTCAGCAATGAGGTACTAAAAAGCAGTGTTTCGTTGAAACAAGAAATGGGAACTAAGAATTGTTCATAGTTTTTCTTAGATTTCTATATACGGTGTTTTAGGTTCTAATAAAGCAACTGAGGACAAGATTAAACTGTTTCCCAACATTAGGGACTGTGTTAGAGTTTGTGAAGATATAAAGGACAAGGTTAAAACTGTTACAGGAAAAAATGTGCTTGTTTGTGTATATGGTGATGGTTGTTTCCATAGTCCAATGATTAATGGTATTTTAGGTACTTCCATCAATGAATTTGCTGACCCAATTACAATGCCAGCTTATACTGACCCTGAAATATTTGAGTCAACACCTAATGAGATTAAAATTAAGGCATTTGCCGATGATAAGTATAAAGAGTTACATGGTACTGAACTTGATGATGCCATTAGGAATGAGGTTAAAGAAAACAATAACCATAATTTGGTAGGAAACATGACATCACAAGGTACCACACCAAGGCAATATAGGGATTTGATTGCGTCACTTTGCGATTTGGTTAGTGGTTCAGGACAGAAAGGTACACCAATAGTTTTTATTAAAAATTACTTTGGAACTTACGCCAGTTAAATATTAAAATAAAAGCCATAGGTTTTTTCCTATGGCTTTTTGGTTTTATATCTGTTGGTTGTTCAACATAGACCTCAATTTAATTGCTTCTTCATCATCAAATGAATAAATGTCACCATCGTCATTTGTCTCATGGTTAAGGCATTTATAAAAATAACTTCTTGCGCTATCTTTATCTTTTTCTGGCCATAATTTATATGCGAATTGTGCTTTATCAATACCTTTTGATTTCAATTGGTTTATGACTCTTGACTTAGACTTTTTATCGTTGGACTTGGTTTCTTTATCATCTTTTTTCTTATCATCAGATTTAGTTTCTTTGTCTTCAGATTTAGTCTCATTGTTATAATAATCAAAAAAACTTTCTCTAATAATTTTTTTGATTGTGCTTTTTAATATTTTTTCTTCCTTAATAGTCATAACATTAAATATTTTTATAATAAATAGTTAGAAATCTAAAAAGATACTGTGTTTCGGCACGATTTTTGTAATAAAAATATGTGTTTTAAAAAAATTATTATTTTGTTATGATTAGCGCATTGTTTAATGAATTTTATTGGTTTGGTCTTTTACTCAGTGGGTTTGTTGTGTTGGGTGTTCTGACAATCAAAACCATTTGTTATGATGAAAAGCATACAGTTGTGACATTGTTATGGTTTGTTCCAATTATATTCAGTTGGTATTACCTTGTTATTATTGTGGTTTGGTATGTACTTAAATTCATATGGTATATGCTTGAATGGGTTTGGCTAACATTAAAAGATATTTTTTGTTAAAAAGAAAAAAATTGATATTTTTGTAAAAAATAGTATTATGCAATTTAAAGGAACACTTGTGATTACTGACCCCTGTTATTTGGTAAGTTATTATGGGTCATGTTTAATGAAAAGAGATACCATCTACGGTGATTGGTCATGTATGACATATCCAGGAAAAATGGAAGAAAATAACAAACCGATAGATTGGGATGACTATTATTTTAACTTTTTCAATGAATACAATTTTTCTGGTTTGGAAAAAGAAGAGAAGGAAAAAAAGTTAGAGACATTTAAAAAATTTAAAAACGAATGGAAAGATAACATTTTGGGTGAGTTTTGTGCTGACTCAGGTCAAGTGGGTGTTTTTGACTATGACAAACTAAATGATACTAATAAAGAATGGATAAAAACACATGATTGGTGTGCCACTGTTATTGAAGATTTTGATGGAAATATTGAATTTGTTGTGGATACTAATAATAATTTGCATGTTGTTGGTACAGGAAACAAGGATTTTTTCACAGTCCAAAGCGAATTTTAAACTAAAAATTGATGTGCAATAAATATGACTACTGAAAATTATGTCTCGTTTGAGACAGCTAAACTTTTGGACGCAAATCAGTTTTATAGTGATGAATGTACTGCGATATACGACAATGGCGACTATGGAACATTTGTAAGAGATAGTGCAATTTTTGATTATGGCGCGGAGGACTACCTTCAATATATGAATGGTGATGAATGGAAAAGATTTGGATATTATCTTGCTCCAACTCTTCAAATGGCAATGAAATGGTTGAGAGAGGAACATAACCTTCACTGTGATATTAGTTATGATTTCAGATTAGGCTGGTGTATTCAAATAACTTCCCTAAAAGAGGTTGTCCAAGACCATGATACGGAGATGAAAACCTATCTTCCACATAAAGCGGTTAACTATACCACTTATGAAGAAGCTGCTGATGCAGCAATAAAATATTGTTTAATAAATTTGATTTAGATATGACAAGAGAAGATGTAAAAAATTTGTTAAAGTTCATTATCCGCAAGTGTGACCTCATAATAAACAACAAAAACTATACGGCTGATGAATATGTACAGGATAAGGTTGAAGATATCGCTGAAATGTGCAATAGGGTTTTAGATGGACAATTCGGCGAAATTGTTCCCAATCCCAACGTTGCCGACGAGTCTTTTGTTATAGTGACGAACACTAAGACAGGAAAATGGTTTCGTGCAAAAAAATACAACCTTTCCGTAGATATGACTTTTAGGGTAACACCAAATGACATAAAGGATACCATCCCTGTTATTGGTACGTATCGTTTAGCCGATGTCATGACCATCACAAAGAAAGAACTTGTCGGCGACAATGCGGAAATTCATGTTGAAATTTTCAACAAAGATAAAATAAAACAAGATGAATTTTTCTTGTATAATGCTTGGATAAGTAGTATTAATTTTGAAACAAATGAAATTGTTCTTAGTTGTGACTGGATAGAATAACATAAAATTAATTTAGATATGATAACAGAAGACTACGTTAGTTTTGAAACCGCTAAACTCTTGAAAGAGAAAGGGTTTGAAGGGAAGATGCACACATTCTATACTGAAAAAGGAACAGAAATGGAATCAGCGTATGTGGTTCCAAGCGCATTTTTCCCAATCTATCGTCCAACCCTTCAAATAGCCATGAAGTGGCTCAGGGAAGTGCATAATATACACATAGAGATAGAGGCGATAAAGCCATACGGTCGAGATGTGCTGTTACGCAGCGCAGTTCCCCTCAACGGGGTTAAGTATCACGCTTCAATCGTCCATATTGATAAATGGAACGAGGACTTAAACGAATTCCAATGGAAAGGCATACCTTCCAGCGATTCTTATGAACAAGCCTGTGAAAAGGCCATTAAGTATTGCCTTGAAAATTTGATTTAATATGACACGAGAAGAAAAGGAACAATTTAAACAAGATATTGAAATGCTTATGGAAATAGCATTTGATGGTGCATGTATAGGTCAATATGAATTGAATTTATTAGAACGAATAAGAACAAGACTAAAAGAATTATGATACAACAAGATAAAGATTTACTTTTGCGTGATTTGAGCGCAAGGTTGCCTTATGGAGTAAAATGTCAAACAAAAAATGGCATAGGCACATTGATTAGTGTTGAATATTCGTTCGGAGAGAATCTTGTCTATGTTGATTTTGACCGTTCAGAAGCAGAAGAATATGATTTGAACGATGGCGATACAGTAAAGCCTTACCTTCGCCCAATGTCAAGTATGACAGAGGAAGAGAAAAAAGAACTTAACAATTTTGTCGCTGCTATTATGTTTGCTTCACAAAACAAGAACCCTTTGTTTCAATTAACAAGAGAGGCTTTACTTAGTGATTTATTTAACAAACACCATATTGACTATCGTGGACTTATTGAAAAGGGACTTGCTCTTGAAGCACCTGAAGGAATGTATAATGTATAGAGATATACAAACATGATAGATAAATTTGAAACATTACGTCCAGAATTTTTAACTGCAACAAATTTATGGTGCTGTGACGAACCTTATGCTTATTGGCTTTCTGTTCCTGAGTATAATATATATGAATGGGTATTATATAAAGAATACAATGACTACGAATCAATTGTTGGAAACGGCGGACTAAAAGGTGTGTCTTATGAGGAATTAATGAATAGTTTTAGAACGTATAGCTTTTATGATAACATAGATAGAGAAATGTTGTGTAGAACATTTAGGCAACGTTCTTTGCACGATGATTCTTATGATTTTGAAGATTTTATAGACGAATAAGATTATAAAACCGAATATGATTTGTATGTTAACAGACGATTATGTCTACAATAACGAGTAAAGATAGGTATGACTCCGGATAAATGTAAAAATTGCCCCGCGTTGAAATACCCGTATGTTTATACGGTTGATGCTCATATGCGCAAACTCCCAAAGGAAAATTGGGTGGCGACATGTAGTAAAAACATGGCGTTAGGTGATGAGCGCGGAATGTATGGCCGTTGTATTCCGGAGGTGTGTGAAGGTGCTAATGGTAGAAGATATTATTTTGACTATATAAACGAGACGACGAAATATGAATGAGAATTACATCGGTTTTGAAACAACCAAACTCCTTAAAGATAAGGAGTTTAATTGAAATACTGATAATCAAGACATAATAAAATTTTAAGATATGTTAGTTATATCAAAACCCCAGCACTTCAAAAAAGTAACGTGGATGAGGAATCCATTTAAGCCATTGTTCAGCAGTGAAGATGAAGATGTTATTGAGACATCAGCGGCGGAGTTT